>Ga0272441_10000024_pt1 | contig 326680 bp, 287 predicted proteins | sample SSMProp6N_FD_193582 | JGI IMG/M metagenome (GOLD analysis project Ga0272441, IMG submission 193582) | Marine sediment archaeal communities from Little Sippewissett salt marsh, Falmouth, MA, United States - SSM-Prop-6N | ecosystem: Environmental > Aquatic > Marine > Wetlands > Sediment ...
TTCTCTTCTTTCGCTTTTCCTTCTGAACATAATCTCATCTCCTCATCGTATATAAAGTTAGTTGATAAAAAATCCCATGGATCCTTCTACTCTGATTCTGTCATATCTTCTTTCAAGTTCTGCAACTTCTCTTCTTTCGCTTTTTCTTCTGAACATAATTTCATCTCCTTTTTGAATTAAACTCTTCTGCTGAAAACTTCAAAATACATTTCTAATTCTTCTCTGGAACCGATTTTGTTCTCTTTTTTAAAACTTCTCACTCTTTCAAATTTCATAATTTTTCACCTCCTTTATCTTATATACCTATTTTAATATTTGGGGTTTACTCTCTGTCAATACCACTATTGATTCAATTTATGTAAACAAATAAATAAAGTGGAAGCCTACTGTAAGAAATGACATAATTTGCAGAAAACAAAGGTGTTTTGACAAAAGAATGGGGGTTCACCCCATCGGAATTAAATTTATTTAATTTTTTTATAAAATTCATAAAACTAATATCATAAAATAAAATATGATAATGATCTTTGAGAGCCTTATTTTAAGTGGTATATAACGCTTTTGTGTTTTTGGACTGTTTTTTTCGTACCTCGAAGCTAAGAATTGATCCCGAAAGAAAGTGGACATAACACCCTGCATTTAAAACAGGTTATAATAAAATCCCCAGAAGTAGAAAACGCGTGATTCCAGCATTTTGACTGATTCATAACCAATGTATCTTTATACAATGCCTGAGCCGGACAGTTGTCTATACACAAGGTACAATTTTCAATACAGTAATTTTCTTCAATGTATTTATCTTTCACCAGTTTTAAATCGGTAATAACTGCCCCAAGCCAGATCATATTTCCGTATTTTTTATTTATAAGTAATGTGTTCTTTCCAATCCTGCCGAGTCCGGCCAGTTCTGCGGCATGTTTAAGAGAAATCATTCCACGTGACCTGCCAGCTGTTTCGTCCCAGTTGCATGGCTCTATTGCACCTGCAGGTAAGGCGGTATGATGCTCATTTTCAAGATAATAGGCAAGTTCAATTGACATATCGTCTATAGAACTTGAAATTCTGTTTCTGATAACAGTATAGGGTATTGTGCTGTTTGATTTTGCCGTGCTTTTTAAAAAGCGTTTTGCAAAAACTATCACCGACTTTGCTTCAGGCAATACGTCTTTCGGATGCGTACCTTCTGGTGCCTCTGAAAAATCATCAGCAGAAGCTATACCACATAAATCCGCTCCAATTGAATACATAAATTCTTTTACATTAGAACTGGTAAGTTTTCTCATTATCAATTCACCTCTGATTTATTTCTCATTTCTTTCATCGTTTTTTCTCCCTTTTCTTTCGATTGACGTTGAAGTTCTTTTTCCTTGCTTCTCATCCTGCTTCGCTTAACATTTTCCCTGTTCCTGCAAACGGGCGAACAGTATTTTTCCCTGCTGCTGCCGGGGAAGAAAAAATCACTGCAATGGACACAGCGGTTTAAAATTACATTTTCATCGGTCACAGCAAATGCATAAATAGTTTCAATTGCAGTTTTAAGAGAATCAAACTGCCATGATATGGTAGCCCTGTCGAATTTCTCTATAGTGAAACCTATTTTATTTGCGTTGAAACTCTCGGGCATTATGGTTACTTTTTCCGTCAAATATCCGTTCATATTTGCAAATGACATCAACTGGTTGAAATGCATGGAAAGCATCTGTGCGAAGTTCAGGAACCATTCCAGTTTTTCACAGTAAAACTTTGAAAACATAAGATCTATCACGACAGGTCTTTTTCCATAGTATTTAGGGGAATCTTCTGCCTTAACCACATCCACGGAATTTCTGTAATGGTTTACAACTACATCTTCTTCCTCTGCAAACGGTGTGAAAAGATACATGTATTCACTTTCATTCATGAATTTTTCCTTAATCATAAGGTTGTTGCCCTTTACAAGCATAACTGTTTTATCGCCTAATATATCTCTGTTGTAAACACTGCATGCCATGAATCCTGGTAATCCGTACTTTTTGGCGAATATAAGCACATCTCTTTTTATTTTTCCAAATATCTCTTCATCTTTGCTTTTTTTATATTCAAGTGACATGTCACCTATATCCAGAATATCCAACAACAATTGTTCGGCAATATCAAACGGATTGTACATACTGTAGGTTGCCCCTTCCTTCGGGCAAATGTACAATTCTTCTTCATTATCCGGATTGGCTCTGAAGTCGTATTCAGAATACCTGAACCAATCTGTGGCAAAATTCCCGATTAACGAAATTTTCTTTTCCATAAAATACCTCCTGTAAAAATCATAAATGTAATAGTTGTAATACTTATATATATTACATAATGAATTATACTCCGGAAAAAATAAATGTCAACTATTACATTTTTTGAAAGTGAATTGATTTTTAATATAAGAACTAGGAAAGTTTGAATATGAAATATATCCCAAAGGATATAAAATAAAATCATTTTCTGTTTATATTTTTACCAAATATAAAGCATAAGTTTATGAATATAGTATAATTAAATGTATTTTTAATCTAAATGAATAACATAAATAGAAGGTGAGTATATTGTCTTTTTCTGAAAGATATGGTTATAAAAAGTTGAGAAAAACATTTCAGAAAGAAGAAATGAGTGATAGCCTTAGAAATAGGCTTTGGAATGTTTTTAGCAATGATTTTCTTTATTTCATTGAAGCAGATTTCCGGAATAATGGGAAATATTATACTGATAAAATAATTGATAATTATTTTAAAATTAGTCTTGAAAATTTTACTTTTTATATAAATTGTAAAAAATATGAATTAAATAATACATTCAATTCTGATTTGGATAAACTATATGCTTATACTTCAGCCCTTGAAGGTATAAAGCATTCAATTATGGAAGAAAAAGATATATATATTTTTGATGCGAGATTTATGCTTGTAATATGTTCTGCTTTTGTAAATTATCTTTTAGCCAAAAATGTGAATGAATAATGGGAAATATTAACAGTGAAAATAACAAAAAAAATGGAGAATTAAACGAGATAAAAAATAAAATTAGGGAATGCCAGAAATTAGCAATTGAGCATTTAGAAAAATATTTTAATTCTAATGAAAAAAAACACGCTGTGATAAATATGGCTACTGGGACAGGTAAAACAGGAGTTATGGGTATAATAGCTAATTTTTCTGAATATGCAAAAAATAAAAATATTTTAATAATTGTACCAAATAGTATTTTACCATTACAGATTAAAGAAGAAATTGAACAATCATTTTGGGAAAAAATAGATTATCAAAAAAGAGAACAATTCAAAAAAGTTATTGAATGCAAAACAAAAGAAGATTTAGAAGAATATAACAAGATTTTTGTTATTACTATTCAATCTTTATTAATAAAATATAATAAAGATAGGTCTTTTTTTAATCAGCTTTGTAAGAAAATAGACATTGTTATATATGATGAAGGTCATAGGGAACCAGCTAAAGTATGGTCCAAAATGAGCAGGGAAATAGGTGAAAAAACGATACTTTTTACTGCTACTTTATTTAGAAATGATAACAAGTCATTTACAACTTCAGAAAAGTATATTTATAAATACGATTATCCTCAGGCATTGAAAGATAATATTGTAAAAAAAGTACTTTTTAAAAAGATTGATTCTCAAAACGAGGACTATTATAATCATATAATAAATTTCATATATAGAAAATATTCTAACAATAAGTCAAAAAAAATAATAATTAGAATTACAGAAAAATCCAGAAAATATTTTAAAAATGAAGAACCTAAAAATATAATTTTAAAAATATCAGAATTACTAAATTCTAAAACGGGAACTAAAATAGCTCTTGCATGTCATTCAAATTTTACTACAGAAGAGAATACTATTAATTCTGGAAGAAAGTTCAAAAATAAAAAAAGTAATTATAATATATTTATTCATCAAGATATGCTAATAGAAGGAATAGATTACGAAGAAGTAGATTCATTGATTCTACCTATGCAAATTGATAATATGAAAACATTTATACAACAGGTAGGAAGGATAGTAAGAAAGAAAGAAAATGATAATGAAGCTGTGGTTTATGTTCCTTCAGAATTCTTTGATGACTATAGGGAACAATGGTATATATATTTAAAATCTCATGAAAATGATTATATAGAGTATAACGAAGGGAAATTTCTTGAAAAGTTTGATCTAAAGGAGAAAAAAGAAGAAGAGAAGGAGAGAGAAGAAATTTACAAAAACTTAAATATTCCATTAGCGGCCAATATACTTACTTCAAAAGCAAATAAATTTAATGATATACAAGAATATGTGCGAAAGAAAATAAAAGTAAATAAGTTCTTTTCGGATCATAAAGAATATTCTTATAAACATATATGGGTATTACTATATAAAAGAAATAAAAGATCACCATTATTAAAAAGTAAAATATTTATAGATACCAAATTAGAGTGTGTAGTTTTAAAAGAAATATCGAAAGGAGAGAATTTTTATTATTTTTATTATGATTCTAGAGGAGCAAAATTAGATACTTCTAAATTGGAAATAGATTATGAAAATTATGAAAATATATGTTCAGTTTTTTCAAATGATACAGAGTTTGAATCCGTAAATATAAACTCAACTAATATAAAAAGCACAGGAGTAAACTCCCGGATTATTAAAGGCACAAAAATACAGGATACAAAAAATACAGTTTCAGAAAAGCTTTCTTTTTGCAGTAACATTTCAGGAAATATAAATGGGAAAAAGAGATCTTTATGTTTTTCACATTCAAGAGTAAATGATATAAAAAGATCAAATATACATAAATTTGAAAAATGGACTGAAGAAATCTTAGATAAGATAATATCAAAAAATAAAATAAATTATTTAAATAGATTTGCCAAAAAAGTTGATCCGGTTTTTGAATTGGATGATTATTCGTCAATTATTTTATTTTTAAACGAACTTTATAAATTTAAAATTAAAGATAAAAATGGAGCTGAAATTGAGATAAAAAATAACATAATAATTGAATCGAATGATGATGGGAATTTTGAGTCCGAGTTTAACAATTCAAAGATAACTGTAAAACTGATAGAAAAAAACAAAAAACCCTACTTACTTATTGATGAACTGAAAAATTATACTGTATCCAAAGAAAATGGAAGCAAATCAAACTTAGAAGAATATATCAATAAAGAAAAATTATACAATATTTATTATTCAAGTAATGGAGTAATATACTCAGGAAATGATTATTTCAAACCTAATATTAGTTTTAAAAATATTAATAATTTTGAAGAAAGTGAATTAAGCCAATTAATATATAAAATGGAAGGTCTTGATAAATGTGTTAATGAGAAGACTGGAGATTTAAAAGATTTTAAAAAAGGAACAATAAAAGAATGGCCACTCGATTCTATATTTGGATTAGTAGTTAATGATTTAAATTATTATAAAGGGATATTTGAGAAGGAAACCTTGAATTACTTTGTTTGTGAAGATTTAGGTAATGAATTATCAGATTTTATAGGTATAGATAAAAAGGGAAAAAAAATAATAGTTATACACTGTAAAAATCATAAAGGAAAAGCAAGTGCAAGTGCTTTTCATGATGTTTGTAGCCAAGTTCAAAAAAATATATTTTCATTAATTCCTGGAAATAACGAATTAGAAAAATATATTGAAAATCATATTAATAGATTGAATAAAAAATGGGAACGTCTATTCAAAGATAAAGGTATTTCTTTTAAATGTAATAGAATTATAAAAGGTTCTGGGAATGGTCAAGATTTTTGGAAAGAATATAAAGAAATTTTAAATTCTCCTTTAGTAAAAAAAGAAGTATGGATTATTTGTAATGGTCTTTCAAGAAACAGTTTTATAGAAGAAATAAAAAAATCTAAACCAGCAGAACAAATAAATCAATTGATATGGGTTTTACTCAGCACTCAGGAAGTGCTATCTGAAGTTGGAGCTACTTTAAAAGTATTTTGTAAAAAATAAAAAAAGTTTTTAGGCAATGTTTAAATAGTGAGGAAAAATAATGAATAAATTACAGAAAAAAGTGGATACTTTCGTAAAGGAAAAAAATCTGGATGCAGATATTGCAGCCAGAACACTCGATCTTGTATCGGAAATCGGTGAGATAGCGAAGGAAGTTTTAAAGGGAAGTAATTACGGTGAAATTGAATTCAAAAAAACTGAAGATTGGGAAAATGAGATTGGCGATGTTTTATTCTCGCTCATATGCCTGGCAAATCAGACAGGAGTCAACCTGGAAAATTCTTTGAATACTGCTCTTGAAAAATATGAGAAGAGATTTGAAAGTAAAGGCGATGTCGGTTCGGGGAGATAGGGAAAATCAGAAGACCAGATTTTAATAAAAATATCAAAATCTGGTCTTCTATAAGATTCAGCTATAAAAAGAAGGTTATCATTCGATAGCAGCTTTTGGAGCGTTTATCTTGACTGATGAAATGCCATCTTTACAACTTTGTTTTGTAATATAACTCTGTGAATACAAAATATTCTCGCCGTTAGCTGCTAAGAGTCTGAACCAATAGTTATCATCTTTACCATAAAAAATTTCATATCTCGATCCACTTGCTTCCTCTCCACTTGTTTTATCAATAATATTAGCATCGGAATTCAAGATAACCGAATTAATACCATTAAGACAACTTTGTTTGGATGAATAACCTTCTGAAGATCTTCCAATTATCTCTCCATTATCAGCATGTAGATTAAAACGATATTCTGTACTATTATATGAAATTTTAAATTTACTCATATTATACTCCTACCTTTCCTTACAGCTTTGACTCAACAAAGAAGCTGCAAGCTGTTTTGCTATTGAATTATATTTTTCACTTCTTAAAACTTCTGAAGCTTTTTCTTCTAATTCAGACCCAGTCTGTTTGTTTTTATCTCTTTGCGATAAGACAGACCCTGCAAGTGTTTTTTGAATGTTTGAAGAATTATTATCACGTAACACTTCGGATGCTAAAGAAGCCAGCGATTCGGATGTAGTTTTTTTATTCATAAATATCTCCTTCATACTTATACTAATAAACAGCGACTAGAGTATAATTACAAAGTTTTTATTAACTTGTATTTTGCATATAAATCCTCTCCTTATTAGGTATAGAATATAACAAGAGAGAATTTCAAATATTTTTGAAAGATTTGAAAATGTGATATAATGAAAGTGAATTTAGTTATTCTGAAATTCTCTCGGTTCATATTGTATTGCCGTACAATATGGACTTTTTTGTTGCTACATTGAATTAATCATCGTCGTTTTGTATAATTTTTTTTATTATCTCTTTTTTATCTATTTCTTCTATACTAACCCCCATTTCTAATTGTTTTTTTATCTGGTTATCCAGAATATTTTTAATCTCTTCCTCGAATATTTCTTTATTTAGTGTTTTTGTACCATTTCTATTTTTTCTTTTTATATCTTTTGCTTTTTCTATAAATTTGTCGTAATATTCACCATCGAATTTCAATTCTCCATTTTTTTCCTGACTCATAACTTTGAAACAATTTGATATAAATATTTTTTCATCGTCCTTTACGCTTTCAAATGGTTTTATACTATTTAGATAGAGTATATAATTAGCGTATTTTCTGAATATAGGTTCTTTTTTATAGCTTGTTATTAAATAATTAATAAATATATAAACTGATTCTTCATAATCAGGATTCTTTAAATCTTCTTTCATTCTTTCGATTATAGAAGTTATCAAATCAGTTTTTTTGGCACTATAATTTAGAGTTCCTAAAAATCTATCTCTTTCTAACATAACATGGTATTTTTCTAAAATGCTTTGGAAATCTTGTTTCGTTTTTACATCATCCGAAAATAAACGTTCAAAAATAAGCTGATATTTATCATTTGATATTTTTTCACCAGATTCAAAAGTAGAAACATAATTATAAAGAGTCGGTCTAGATACATCTAATTGTTTTGCAAGTTCGTTCATTTTAATGTCTAATTCTGCTATTTTTTTTCTGATATTCATTACTCTACCTCCGTCATATATATTATACACCTTAATATATTTACTGTCAAGTGTTATTGTAAAAAGTTTACATATATTTATACATATACATTTACACATTTATCCAATTTACATATCAAATCAAACTTATATGCCTGGCAAATCAGACAGGAGTCGACCTGGAAAATTCTTTGAATATAGCCCTTGAAAAATATGAAAAGCGATTTGAAAGTAAAGGCGATGTCGGTTCGGGGGGATAAGAAAATAAATAAAATATGTGAATATATGTAAATCAATAAAAACTGCGAATTTTTTATTCGCAGTTTTTATTTCTGTATTTATAAACAATCTAACCTTTGGATTTTTAAGTGTTTTTTTGCAAAAACAGTACATCTATTTTGATTTAGCCAGGCGAAATCCCCAAAAGCTTGAACTTTCTTCGGGATTAATACCACTTCGCCTGAATAGCCTGCAATCGTTAGCGTTGTTGTAAAATCCACCACCTCTCATGACACGGTTAAATAATACCGTATTATTTACAGGGTTTATCTGTGGTATATCACTGTAATAAGCAATCCAGTCACAGCAGAATTCCCATACGTTTCCATTCATATCGTAAAGCCCTATTTCATTTCCATTTTTCGATCCGACAGGATTTGTCCCCCTTGAATTAACTATTGGAAATGTGGTATTTTCCGAATTGCTAAAGAAACAAGCTACCGAATTTATATCATTACTTCCGGCATACATATAATCAGTAGGAGTATTATAATCATTTTCAGCACCTCTTGCGGCATATTCCCACTCTGCTTCTGTAGGCAGCCTGTACCCTTTGTTCAGGGGATAGTTTATTAAATCTCCAGTAGCGGTAAATGTTTTTTCAAGACCTTCTTTTTCATTGAGCCAGTTGCAGTATTCAACAGCCCCATCCCATGTTACATGGCTTACCTGATAATTGAATTTTTCAATTTGTTTCAGGCAGAATAAATTGTTTTGAAATTGAATCTCACAAGTGGCAGCTTCAATTGATATGATTTTTTTATTATTTAAATAACCTGTTGATGTAATTGAAGCATCGTTAAGAAATTCAAGGAATTGTTTGTTGGTGACCTCATATTTACCGATGAGGTAATCATATGTCAATGTAACCTGATGAAGGGGAATTTCATTATCGTACCTGCCTGGAGAATCAAGTGTATCGCCCATTGTAAAATTTCCGGCCGAAACAGAAACCATTTCCGGTAACGTATACCATTTTTCAATTATGGATTTGATAAGGCCACTGCAGGAACTTAAAAGTAAGGAAATCAGCATTATGGCAACTAAAGCGAAAAAAAATCTTTTTTTCACGGTATCACCTCTTTGATAAATAAAAAAGTTATAAAAGCCTTTTTATATTTCATTTTGTGTAATTATCCAGGATATAATAGCACCAAAACTCAAATCAGATGTTATTAAATTATTAATTTATGGAGAAAAATCCCTGCGTAGTCAGACCACACTTAAAAAGTCCATCATCAGAATAGGCTGTTTAAATTCCTTATCTTAATTTGTATACAGAGAAGTGTGGTAAGTTTATAAAAAGATAAATTCATCAAAAAACCGATACGGAATTCTTTTACCGTACCGGTCTTTTCAACTAATCCTTATTTTAAAAGTTAAAGCTTTTTATCTGATCTGAAAGACCCTCTGAAAATTTCTGTATTTCCTCCGTAGCTTTGTTTATCTTCTGTGATGCATTTGACTGCTGGCCAACACCTTCATTCATCTGTTTAACATGTTCTGATATTGCCAACATAGATTTGGAAGATAAATTCATTGAGCTTGCCATTTCATCCGCAGCTATGCTCTGTTCTTTAGCTGCGCCAGTCATATTATCTGCCATTTCAGTAACTTTGCACATGCTGCTGAATATGGTTTCAAAATCTTCAACTATTTTTACCGATCCTTCACTTATATTCCTGATTATTTCTACTGTCTCAATAACCGCTTCATTTGTATGGGTTGCACCGTTATCGATTTCCTGCAGTATGGAGGCAATATTGGCTGAAGAAGATTTACTTTCTTCGGCTAGTTTTCTTATTTCATCTGCAACTACAGCGAAGCCTTTTCCAGCTTCCCCTGCTCTTGCAGCTTCTATTGCGGCGTTTAATGCAAGCAGATTTGTCTGTTCGGCTATTGAGGTAATTGTATTGACTATATCCTGAACGTTGTTTGATTTTTGTGAAAGGTCTTCAACGATTTTTGTGGTGTTGTTGTTTATCTGGTTTACCTGTGTCATCATATCTGATTGTTTTTCAAGTTGTGTCTGTCCACTTTTAACTGCATTGTTGGTGTTTTTCAATTCAACTGATAAATTCTGGGATATTCTCAGCAAGTTCTGGGAAGATGCCGAAACTTCTTCTACGCCTGAAGATATTTCTTCAATGGAAGAAGCTGTGTTTTCTACGTTACCCTCTATGCTTTTAGATCTTTCATATAATTCTTCAGATGTTACGCTGGCATCTTCGGCAATGGAAACGAGTTCATTGGATGAGTTTTTCATCTGTAAGGCGGCTTCGTTTATATTTTTCATCATTTCTGAAAGGGCTTTTGCACTGCCGTTTAATGTTAAAGCCATTTCCCCTATTTCGTCTCTTGAACTCTTCTCAGCCTCTATCTGAAAATTCCCTTCTCCTATCATTTTTATTACAGTGCTGATTTTTCTGACAGGATTGCTTATTACTTTTTTACTGATAAATATTCCTATAAAAAGGGCTATTAAACTGGTAATCAGGGAAGCAAAAATAATCATCAGTGTCTGACTGTTTGCCTGTGCAAAAACTTCACTTGATTTGGCAACGGTTACAACGTACCAGCCTAAAGAACTTTTTGCATAGGAAGCAAAATTCATTTCACCAGTTTCATCTTTAAATTCATAAAATCCTTTGTTTTCACTGAATTTCGAGAAAGTTCCGTTTTCTTTCGTATCAATACCGAGCATTTCCTCGTTTGCATGAAGAACTACTATACCATCGGCGTTGATGGCATATGTATATCCCAATTCGGTCAATTTTGTGGAGAGTAATTTATCAACAAGGCTTTGTATGTTGAAATCCAATGCGGTTACTCCGAGAAATTTCCCATCTGATGTTATGGATTTTGAAATTGAAATTACCATCTTTTTACTTCCGACATCCAAATATGGGTCTGATATGCTTGTTTCACCTTTTAACACTTTTTCATTTTTATACCAGGCCCTGGTTCTTGGGTTGTAGTCAGCAGGTAAATCGTCTATCGGTGGATATACATACAGTTTTCCTGTTTTTTCACTTCCAACATATGCATTTACGACATATGGGGAACTGTCTTTTACCTGCTTGAAAAAATATATCCCTTTTTCTATACTTTTGCTATTTTCTTTTTGCAAGCTCTCAACCGTATAATCGTTTACTGAAATCAATCCCACCAGATCTTTAAAGGGATTCATGAATTCGGATAGAGATTCTGCACCATTCAGAGCCAGTTTTTCCATTTTTTCAATCGCATTATTTCCTTCTTTACTTCTTATGTTCATCACACTTAAGATGGAGAGTAATGACAATGGCAATATCGATACGATGAAAAGCATAACTAGAATTTTAGTGGTCATTTTCATGATTAATAACTCCTATTCAATTATATTTTTGTTTACTGAACCGGATTATAATATAACAACTATAAAAAAACAAAATAAAATTAAATAATATACAATAAAAACATTATAAATAAACAGAAAAACAATAATATCTTCTCTTTTATGTTCGACAGCTTTCGGGGGATTATTATATTAATCTGATCAAAAATTAGAAAATATACATTAAAATCCATTTCATCAAAAAACTCACACATTCGAATAATAAAATAACCGTGAATTTAAAATTTGGAGGGGTAATTTTGAAAAAAAAGCATGTTATCATTATTTTGTTTGTAATAGTTTCTCTAGTTGTATTTTCTTCCATTATTTATTTTTCTACTAAAAAGTATATTTTGGAAAATGATCAAGTCAAATTTTATATCATGCCTGAGACAATGGAAATTAAATGTGAAAAAGACGGTAAACATGAGTATGTTTCAAAGGCAGGAAAAAACAGGGAAGTTAAAATAACCGAATACTCGGATGAATGCCTGAGCTGGATTGAAGGGAAATATACGGTAAATCTGAGGCTTGAAAATGATTATTTAGCTGTTTCTATCAATTCTACTGAAAAAGGAGAATTTATTTTTCCAAAGGTAAAAGGAGAAGCCTACACGATACCCATACAGGAGGGAAAATACGTACCGGCAACCGATAGGGAATGGCTGAATTATTTTCAGGGAAATGAGGAAATAGCTGCATCTTTTTTATCCATGCAGTTTTTAGGAGTGAATCATACGGATTATGGCATACTTTACATAATAGAGAATATGTTCAACAACACTATTTGTTTTGAAAATGATGCTGATCATCTGACATTCGATTTCCGGCATGATTTCACCACTTTGAATTACAATGAGGGAATATCTTACAGAATTTATTTAACAGAGAATGATGCGGAAGATATGTCAAAGGTATACAGAAAATATATAAAAGAAAAGGATAAATTTACTTCCTTAAATGAAAAAAACATGAAAAACAAAAATGTGGAAAAACTTTACGGTGCCCCTCATATATATTTATGGAAAAATGAAATAATCGTACCTGAAAACGTTGTTGATTGGAAGGGCTTTCAGGAGAAAATCATATCTGATATGAATTCCGAAGAAAAAAATATGACAAATCATATTGTCGATTTTTTCGAAGAAAACGGGGTTGACGAGAGTGAGGAAAAATTATCCAATTTTAAGGAACTGTACAGTACGGAATTGATTTATGATGACCTTAAAAGGATGATTTGTGTTGAGATTACATCTGTAATTTGCTCTGAGGATTTTTACAATCAGGATATGTACAGATATCTTGATGCTGAAGGTAAATCTCATATAAAAAGGGGAATAGAAAATTTAACACTTGCTGAAAAGTATGAATTGAATAAAAATGCTTTTTTCGGTGCATATGGAGAATATTTAAGCCCGGTCGAAACCAGGGGTAACGGATTTTCGAGATTTATGATTGATGAATTAAAAAAAGCAGGGATAGATAAAGCTTGGTTTGGACTCGATAAACTGGAAATAGGTCTATATAATTCCCCATTAATTGATTATGTTGTTGAAAACGGATTTGTTATCGGTCCCTATGATGGATATGATTCGATTCATGAACCGGGAAAAGAGAACTGGATTACGGCCAGTTTTGAAGATAAATCTCTTTATTATGAAGCAGCAGTAATGAAAGAAAATGGTGAGTATATTTCTGGATTCTTAGGAATTGGGAGGATACTAAACCCAGTATATTCAATGCAGACTGTGAAAAAAAGGGTTGGGAAAGCATTTGAAAATGATGTGAATTTCAATTCCTGGTTTGTGGACTGCGATGCCTGTGGAGATTTTTTTTGAGGATTATACAGTTGGTCATGAAACCACTGAAAGAGCAGACATGAATGCTAAAATTGAACGTATGAGATGGATTGGAGACACTTATAATGTCATAATAGGTTCCGAAAGGGGTAATGATTTTTCATCTGAAGTTATCACATTCTCTCATGGTATGACTTCGTATGTTATGGACTGGATGGATGATGATTTAAGGAAGAATGAGGACTCTGAATATTATCTCGGAAAATATGGGGCGGTAACTGGCGTGCCATCGAAATACGTTAAAGAGGTTCCTTTAAAACCAAAGCATAAAAAAATCTATTATGATATGAAATATTCTCTTCCACTGTTTGAACTCGTATACAACGACTCGGTATTTTCCTCTTATCACTGGGAAATGGGCAGTTTGAAAGTTCCAGAAGAAAATGTGAACAACATGCTCAAAGAAGTCCTTTATTCTATTCCTCCGCTTTACCATCTGGACAGAGAATACTGGAATAAATACAGGGAAGTGATTTCCAATCATGTTAAAGTGTGGTCAGAATTACATGAAATAACAGCACCTCTGGAAATGACAAATTTTGAAATACTGGATGAGAACAGGCTGGTACAGAGAACTGAATTTAGTGGAAAAGTATCGGTGACAGCTAATTTCAAAGATACTGAATACAACTATAACGGAAAAATAATACCGGCAAAATCAGCATCGATAAATAATGGTGAAAAAGAATTCATATACACACCAAAATACTGACTTTATTATCAAACTTAAAAAGATTAAAAATCGATGCCAGAATATTTTAGATATTCTGGCATCGATTAATGTATTATAATCATCTATCCTGTTTATTTAGGGGAGGATATCCGTTGAGAGAAAAAATCATGATAGTTGAAGATGAAGAAAAGATAAGAAGGATAATAAAGGATTATTTATCCGATGAAGGATTTGAAACAGACGAATGTGAAAATGGTACTGAGGCTTTTGAAATATTCTGTAGTGGAGGTTACAAACTCCTTATTCTCGATTGGATGATTCCCGGTATGAGCGGTATAGAACTTTGCAGGGAAATAAGGAACATTTCAGATGTACCCATTATTATGCTAACTGCAAAAAATATGGATGAGGATCAGATAAAGGGTTTTGAATACGGTGCGGATGAATACATCACAAAACCCTTTAATCCGTCACTTCTGGTTAAAAGAGTAGAGGCCGTAATAAAAAGATGTTATCCCCATAAGGAAGAGTTTGTAAAAGGAGATATTCTGGTTGATTTTGCATCTGCCAGAGTTTTTAGCGATGCAAAAGAGATTAAACTCACGCCAAAAGAATACGAATTACTTAAATACTTTGTTGGAAATCCCGGGATTATTCTGTCGAGGGAAAAAATTCTCGACAACGTATGGGGATTTGATTACACAGGCGATTGCAGAACCGTTGATTCACATGTGCGATCATTGAGGCGAAAATTAGGTAATGACATAGTGAATATACTGAGAAGTCTTGGATATAGGTTTGAGGTGAACTTTTGAAGTTAAAAATCAAAAACTTTATCTTTGTAAATATACTCTTGATTTCCGTTTTTGTCTTTGCTTTTTTTCTCATAAACCTGTTTTCTGAAAGATTCTACACCTTTGAAAAACAGGAGAAGGTAAAAAATATAGTTAACAGGTTCGTGGATGAGAGTTCAGAATATTCACAGGAAATTATTGCGGATATTGAATCGGACGGGGAAACAATAATAAACACTTTTGAATTCGTGGATGATGAAAAAAATTTCAACAGGTTATTAGGTAGTGGGTTTCATAGTAAGAGGCTATGGCCAATTGAGGTATGGATTGTACAATCTGATATAGACAGAATTAAAAAAGGGGAAATAATCAATAAAGTAAATGCTAAACCGAAATTAAAATCATCTGTTGCTATTTCTATAGGGAAGTATGAAAACATGGTGTATGCCGTTGCTATTTTGCTTACATCAATGGAAGACACTATGAATCTTTTCAACAGGTTTTATCTGCCTGTTATATTAATTGTACTGGTTTTTTCAGGTATAGGTATACTTTTTTATTCAAATAAGATGGTTAACAGGATTAAATTGATTCAAAATACCACGAAGAAGATTTCTTCACTTGATTTCTCCACTAAAATAGAAATGAATACTAAAGACGAGTTTCAGGAACTTGCCGAAAATGTTATGGAGTTATCAGATAAACTTGAAACTTCAATAGACGGTTTGAAAACCAGGATGAAGATGTACGAGGAGATGAACAAGAATCAGCGTGAATTCATTTCAAATGCAGGCCATGAACTGAAAACACCTGTTACCATTCTTGAAAGCTATGCACATGGTATAAAGGAAAAAGGACATGATGTACATAGGCGTAAATCATATTGCGATGTGATAGTAGAGGAAAGCGAGAGGCTGAAAGAACTCATAAACAAATTTCTGAATTATTCATCCATAAACACGAAAAACATAGAGTTCAAAGAATTTGAAATAGATAAGGCACTAAGTAATGTCTTGAAAAAATACGTACTGGATTTTGAAAAGAAGGATTTGAAATTAGAGATAGTGATAATAGAAAATTGCATGGTAAATGGAAACCAGTATATGATTGAACAGGTATTCGATAATCTGATTTCAAACGCTATCAGTTTTGTAGATTACGGTGGTAATATCAAAGTGCATTTCAACAAAACTTCAGATGGCATCAGAATAAGTGTTTTCAACGATGGTGAAAAGATACCTGAAGAATCGTTGAGGAAAATATGGGATCCTTTTTACAGGACAGAAACTTCACGAAGCAGGAAATACGGCGGTACGGGCTTGGGTCTGTCGATAGTGGCTGAAATACTCAAAAAACACGGTTTTCCATATGACGCCATAAACACTTTTAAAGGTGTGGAATTTTATTTTCTTATAAAAATTTGATATGTAAAAATTAAATACCTACAGTGAATTCAGCAGATTACGCAGGTATTTAACATCTTTTTCCAGGTATTCCAGATACTTCCCTCCGCACATTGGAGCCATAAGTTCTATGTTTATAGAACCTGAATATCCGTGGTTTTTCAACTGTGTAAGCTGTTCATAGAAATTTATATCGCTTTCCACAAGCGGAAGATGCTTCAGGTCGTTCTCATATTTGTAACCGTGCACATGAACGTTGATAACCTTTTCTAAGATGTTTTCAGGGATATTTACATTGTCCATGGCAGATTTGGCAACATCATGACATATGTCCCAACATATACCACATCCAGTTTCTTCAGATATTTTAAAAATATCCTGCCGCATATTCCCCTCGGAATGTACAGGCAATATTTCGAGGGCGATTTCACAGCTGCTCTGTGTTTTGAACCAGTCTATAAAATTAATCGTATTTTCAAAGGCGATTTTATTTTGCTCATGAAACGCACCATGAATGGTAATCACCGGTTTGTTGATCGGATTGATTCCACTTATGGTTTTCAGGAATTTAAGATGATTATTTTTTATATTTTCTTCATTGTTATGATATTCGTTGAGTTCCATGTTGTGTCTGTCGACGAAATAGGGGATATGGTAGTTAATATCCATTCTTTCTTTATTACAAAAATTCGATATCAAACTCATTTCACGTATGCTGATCAATTTCTCATGTGGCAGAAATTCCATAGAATCCATATCCATTCGTTTTGTTAAATATAAGAACTCATCGATTGAAATTTCCGATAAAATTCTCTCATCAAAAGTAAATCCTGTTTTCATTTTTCTCCAATCTCAAAATAAATTTGAATTTATAATTTTGATTTTAAATCTTCATTAAAACACTTGTCTTAAAGAACAATTCAATAAAAGTTCCCAATCAATTATAGTATGATTTCCGATAAAACAAAACAGGTTTATTTTTAACGCATTGTATAAAAATGAAAAGAGTTTTTATATTTAATTTTAATGTTTGAATCTATTTTGAAAAAAATAACTTAATATATAGAAAAAAATTCTGGATTTAAAATAGTATCTCATGTTGAAAAAATTTTAAATACCATTTTAACGTGTCGTTTGTATGATTTAGTTACTTTTTATTTCCTATAAAAAGGTATAAATTTCACAATCTTTTTATCATCATTGTATGAAAAAGACAAATTTTATATGGTAAATAAATGAAACTTATATTTTGTATATATATATTTATTTCAATGTATAAAAACAGTTTTGCTTTCAGGAGAAGTATATGTGGCTTTGTTAAAATGGTTGATTGTTAACTCAAAATATTATTTCGAACATATTTTTATTTTAATCTTAAGAAAAATTTATATATTTTATATTAATTATCATTAAGTAATATATAATACAAATAAATTTAAATAAATCCGATATAAATTAATCTTAGGGAATTTCCAATTGGCGTTTGTCGTAAACGTTGCTCTTTTGTTTTCGATTTTATAAAAGGGCAAAATCAAATAAAAAGGGATGAAAGGTGAGATTATGAGTTTGAGGTCTAAGATTCTTTTGGGAATGATAGGTATACCGATCCTGTCAATTTTAATACTGTCTTGTGTTGCTTTATTGCAGATGAAAGAAAGCAATATATCAACATTTTATCGCTATGGGTCTGAAAATCTGGCTATAATCGATGAGAATTCTATAACTTTTTTTGAGTCTCTTATAAAAACTGTAAATACGATGGCTGATTTTCCGGAAATGAAAGATGCGAATGAAAAAGTAAGAGGGTATATGGGTGAATATCCTGTAAAAAATGGTGTGATAAAACATTCATATGATTCTGCGGGAATAGAAAACGATATTTACAAAGTCCTTGAGATTTTTAAGAACAGCAGGGAAGATTTTGAAGAGGTTTATGTAGCCACGAAATGGGGTGGGTATCTTTCAGCACCGAATAACGGTATGGAAAAAGGATACGATCCGAGAATACGACCCTGGTATAAGCAGGCAGTAAATGCAGATGGCAAAACAATTATAGGTGACCCATATCTATCTCTGGATGGAACAAAAGTGTTCATAGATGTTATGAAAGGTATTAAAAAGGATAATGAAATTATCGCTGTAATAGGGATTTCCATAACTCTCGATTCATTAACCGATTTTATCAATAAAATCAAAATAGGAAAAGAAGGATATCTGGTCGTATTGGATGATAAAGATACTATACTGGCGAATCCGGCTGATATGTCTCTTAATTTTAAAAATGCGTCTGAAATTTCTGATTCTTTTTACGATATGCTGAAAGAAAAAAAATTAGAATCAGATGTTGTGATTGACGGTGAAAAATATTTTTCAAGTGAACATAAATCAAAATTCTTAGGATGGAAGTTTGTGGCCCTCGCTTTGGCAACTGAAGTAATGGAAAATGTGAACTCGCTCAGCTTTTCAATTATTTTTATAAGTTTTGCGGTAATTGGTATTGCGGGATTAATAGGGTTTTTCATAAGTTTACAGATTTCAAAACCTATTTCCGGAATAAAAAGGATAATTGAGATTTTTGGAACCGGTGATTTGACAGTAGATTTCAGTACAGATAAAAAAGATGAAATTGGTCAAATGTGTTTGTCCCTTGATAATATGAAAAAGAGCTTAAAAGATTCGGTTTCTGAAATTGTGGTAACTGCGATGGGTATAGAAAAAAATTCGGAAAAACTCAAGGGGATTTCTGGAATGCAGTATGAAGGATCCAAGTCATTACTGAACAGTTCTCAGAATGCAGAAAGCAATATACAGAATGTTTCTTCCGCAATCGAGGAAGTGACATCCGGGATAGAAGAAGTTACCGCAAGTGCACAGGTGATTTCCAAAGTTGCAGTGGAATTATCCGGTGATGCCGGAAACTCTTCTGATCAGGCATCTGAAGGTGGTAATACGATAAATAAAACCGTGCTTATGATAAAAAATGCAGTTGTTCAATCAGAGGGAACAACTAAATTGGTAGGTGAACTTGCAGCTAATGCGGAAAATATAGGGGAAATACTGAATACCATATCTTCAATTGCGGAACAGACCAATTTACTTGCTTTAAATGCCGCTATAGAAGCCGCAAGAGCAGGAGAAGCCGGTAAGGGATTTGCGGTAGTTGCGGATGAAATAAGAAAACTTGCCGAAGAAAGTAAAGCATCCACAATGAATATTGGAAACATACTCAAGGAAATAGTGTCGGGCGTAGGTAAAACAGATGATGCGGCAAAGATAATAGCAAGTACTATTGAAGAACTGGATCATAATTCTGAAGAAATACAGAAACAGTTCAGGGAAATTCTTGAAAATTCACATGAAATAGCCGGGAAAGTGGAATCTCTAAGTGCTTCTGCAGAGGAGCAGGGGGCAGCAACAGAAGAAATTTCAAGTGCAATGGATTCTTCCGCCAGATCAGTTCAGGATATCACAGAACAGATAGCTGGAGTATATTCTGAAGCTGGAAAACAGGCAGAATTTTCGCAAGTTGTCAACGACGAAGCTATGGGACTTGAAACACAAGCGGAAAAACTGAAAAAAATTCTGGAAAAATTTAAAATCTGATACGTTACTAGTCTTAAAAGGGCAATCCCGTATTCAAATACGGGATTGCCCTTTTCAATAGGCTATGTCTTTTCTTTATTGATGGGCATATCATATATGCTTATTTCCAATTTGGTTATGAATTATACTGCTGCTATGCTAAATTTAACTTTTTCTAAAATTCATAAATACTTATATCATATCTGATGCCAATGATTCATCAGATCAGGCTAAAGAAGGCAGCGATGGTATTGGTAATTCCGTATCTTTGACAGAGGAAGCGGTTAATCAGGCGGAAAAAACATCGAAATACGTTGAAGAACTAGCTTCGAATGCAAATAATGTAGGAGAAATTTTAAATACTATTTCTTCCATAGCGGAACAAACCAATTTTCTGGCTTTGAATGCGGCAATTGAGGCAGCACGTGCAGGAGAAGCGGGGAAAGGATTTGCGGTTGTTGCAGATGAGATAAGAAAACTTGAAGAGGAAAGTAAAGTGTCTGCTTCCAATATAGCCAATATACTTAAAGATGTTGTTTCTGGTGTTGATAAAACAGACAAGGCTACCAGGACTATATCTGAAACAATTAATAAACTTAACACCTATTCCACAATAGTAAACAGGCAATTTAAATCAATACTTAATAATTCTGATGAAATTGCGGGGAAAGTTCAATCTTTAAGTGCATCTGCGCAGGAACAGGGAGCAGCAACAGAAGAAATTTCAAGTGCAATGGATTCTTCCGCCAAATCTATGCTTGATATCGCCGATCAAATAGGGGAAGTTGCATCTGAAGCAAAAAAACAGGATGAATATTCTCGGAATGTAAATGAAGAGGCAGTAATTCTTGAGAAACAGACAGAAAAATTAAGAGAAATTCTCAGCAAATTTAAAGTATAAAACTTTTTTGAAGAAAAATAAACAGACAACAGCCCATTAAAAATGGGTTGTTGTCTGTTTATCATATATGATTATGTATTCAATTCACGGGTTATAAAGGAATATTTTATATAATAAAAAGGTTTACCTTTTATTTTGATTAACCATATCCGAAACACTCACATCCGGATGATGATACCTCTTTATTTTATGACCATATCCTCCGGTTTGTACAGCTTCCTGCGGACACCAATGAAGGCAACCAAGACAGCTCGCGCAGTTGTCTTCCCATTGGGGTTTTCCATCTACCAGTTTTATATTGCCAGTTGGGCATATTTTTACACAAACTCCGCAGCCGTTGCATTTGTCATCAGTGTTTAAAGCCAAAGATTCCCAGCCATGCCTCATTACATACCATATCAAAGGTAAAAAAACTGCGAGTTCTTTAAAAAGCACTCCCTTTAAAATAAGATGTACAAAAGAGTTTATTCTATCGAATTTGATTTCTTTTTTATCTTTGATAACATCACAAATACTATCAACTCTTTTATCCCAGATATCGAATATTTCTTTTTCTTCTTTTGCATTTAATTTCTTGCCAAAGCCGCTCTTTGGCATTTGTGCCAGAAAACCGGAAGCTAATTTACCCTGCCTTTTTCTTACTTCTTCATCGAATTTCTCCAGAGTTTTCTGAGGAGTGAAGCCATAAGTGGCTACTGCAAATAAATATTTGTTTTCCAGAGAATTAAATTTATCTACAAATTCATACATTATTTTAGGTGCTTTAAAATCGTATACGGGGAAAACAAAACCAATGGTATCCGCTTTTGATGAGAACTCATTTTTATCCAATAATGAGGCTATCGGTATAAGTTCCGCATCAATTTTACCCGCTATATCCCTGGCAACTGAAAAACTGTTTCCCGTTCCTGAAAAATAATATATTTCAGAGCTCATTTATACCCCTTTCCGGTACTGATAATGTAAATATTATTATGTTTATACACCATTTATGTTTTTTATATAAATACTTTTTCAATAATACGAAGTAAATTCTTTGTATAGAAATATATAATATTGATATATTGGTATATAAATATTATAATCATCATTGGCATAAATTTATTATAGGAAGTGATACTGTTGTCTTTATTTAAAACTATGGTTGTATATTCCAGCAAAACTGGCAACACCAAAAAAGTTGCCGAAGAAATTATGAAAGTATTACCGGGAAATACAGATATTTTTCCTGTTGAAAAAGCTCCGGATCCTTCTGAGTACGATTTTATCGCAGCTGGTTTCTGGGTTGACAGGGGAACGGCAGAAACAAAAGCATTGGAATATTTCAAAAAAATAGAAAATAAAAAAGTCGCGATTTTTATCACGCTTGGAGCCTATCCTGATTCTGCCCATGCGGAAAAAGTGGTGGAAAATGCAAAAAAATTATTTGGAGAAAAAAATGAGGTTCTCGGACATTTCATATGTCAGGGAAAAATAGATCCGGCACTCACCGAGAAATTTAAAGATCTGCCGCCTGACCATCCTCATGCAATGACTCCTGAGAGAAAAGCGAGGCATGAAGAAGCTAAAAAACATCCGGATTCTAAAGATTTTAAAAATGCCTGTCAGGCATTCAAGGGTATTATGGAAGAAAACTTTTAAAGGTTAAGTAAAAATGTCACAAAAAAAAGGAGAGAGATTTATGTCTTTCCCCTTTTTGTGTTATAAATTATTTTTGATGAATGTTTGTAAATTTTTCTGTTTAGAAAAATTTGAATACTTAAAAAATGTCCTTTAATTCTATAATTCGTGCAGTTTTTTTTTCTTCTTGCTCCAAAATATCTAAAATACCTTTCCTTAGTTGTAACAAATCTTCTATATCATGCGGATATAGTATTATTCCATAATCCTTTAATTTTTGTATAAAACTATTAGCATTAAAATATCTATTTTCAAATAAAACATCTATAGCTTCTTGAAATACATTTTCATTTAATTTTCCGGGAAGGTCTCCTGGTTCTTTCTTTCTCCAACCCTTTTTTGATATTTGACGCATTAAATAAGAGTACTGGTTAGGCGTAATTATATTTAATTGCTGTGTTCTATATATCATAGCTTGTATTGATACATTCCATTTATTTTTTAAATATTGATAATATCTCAAATCTGTTGGGTATTTAGAAATATCATTTGTAAAAGTGTCCTTAGGGAGAAGGAAAGCACTAGCGAACATATTAGCTTGTTTTTCAAGTCCTTTGAATTCCAACCTAGATAATGTTTCTAAATCATCTTCCCACGGATGTAATAAAATATGCCCAAGTTCATGCGCCATATCAAAATTTAAACGTTCTTTTGGTTTAGAGCCTAACCCAAGCGCAATAATATAAACATTATATCCATCTGATAATTGAATTCTTTGAGAGAAAGCATCTATTTTACTTTCATTTAAAGTAAATCCCGTAACAATTACTCCGTTTTTCTCAAGTAAATATTGAAGATTTATTATTGGCTCTTGATTTAACTCCCAATATTCACGTACTTTACTAGCGATCAACTCTATTTCTGTGAATACCTCTACAGAATCATAATTCATTGGATTATTACTACCTTTGAAATTAACTTCGGGTAAATTTATATCTATAAATTTTACATAATCAAGTAAAATTCTATATATTTTTATTACATGTTCAAGCTTAATTTTTTGAGCTATTCTATCTTTCTTATTGGTCGACGCTTGAGAACGAAAATAAGTTGTTTCAGCTTTTACTTCATAATAGTCATTACACCAAAAATATTCTATTGGAAAGTCAAGATATGCTGCGATGTTTATAATATTCTCATGAGATGGAATGTTTTTATCATTTTCATAAAGAGACAAAGATTGTTTACTTATTTCTGTTTTATCAGCTAGCTCTGTTAGCGTGTATCCCCTAAAAAGCCGTGCATCGCGTAATCTATTGCCATAAAATTTTCTTTGTTTCATATTTGTCCCCTTCACTTTTTATATCTTAAATATTTTTTTCGATATCCAAAGATTGTAGCTTTATCCCCAGCTTAGGTGTAATTAATTTTTTAGTAGAATCTACTGTATCTTTTATTTCCTCTTCAATATGTAATAAACTAGAGGCTGTGAGCTCACTGAAATCAGGGTTGATATAATTCATAAGTGGCATCGAATCAATTTCATTTAAATTCTTATCATAAAATTTAAGTTCAACATTTTCAAGAATTCCATCGCCAGCCTTATAAGCAATAATGTAATGCCTGAAATCGCCTTCCGAATTTATTCTCCCTTTAGTTATTTTATTAAAATCATCTACCATACTCTCATAATTATATCTATTTATATCAAAACCATTTAAACTTAATTGTGTGTTTATAGCTTCACAAGTATTGTTTAATATATGTATAATAGTACGAAGATAGTGTGGATTTTTTTGGTTATTGTTTAAAAGCCTTTCAAGTGTATTGTTCGATATAATGCTATAAGTTATTTGGTCTTCATTATCTATTAAAATGATCCCTTCCCATGATGTCTTCTTGAAAGAGATTAAGTCTAAATACTCGCTATTAATAACTATTTTTTCAAGATTTGTATTAATAAAATCACTACGAATGAAAGGCAACCCATTAGTAGTTATAGTTTTCTCAGCTTGAATGTAATCATCAATATCGGAGCTTATTCCTTTCAATATAGCATGAACTATATTGGAAATACACTCTTCTTTTAAAACAATCTTAGTATTTCGATTTACCAATATTTTCTCCTCCATTTTTAAAAAAATTATATTATATTTTACCATTTTTCAAAGATATGTCAAGTGTTATTCGATGTCAGGCTAAACCGTCTTGTTTCTTCTTGTTTTTTAGTAGTTTGTCAATACAGGTATATAGATAAAAAAGATAACCATACTCATGATATGTGCGAATGTAACATATGCATTAAAACACCAGGAGTCTGAAAACAGATATAAATATGATTATGACCAAGATATGAAACGTCAATTGTAATCAATTTTCGTGAAATTTACAAATCAGTCACTTCGTATACTTCTAACTCACCGCGTTCATATAGCGTAGCTTAAAAATTTCGTTACCTTGTTTCTATAATTTCATTACCAAACTTGAATTTAAATTTCCTTATTAATATCTCATTCGTCCCACTCTGAACAGGAATATTCCAAGCGCAAAACATTTGATTTACGAGAATGTAAGGTTGGTGTACATTATGAGGATCATATTTAGGGTTTGCTGAATAACTCTGTAACCGGCATTAACAAAGGTTTGAATAGAATATTTTCTTATTAAAGTGCAAGGTTTTTTGGGGAATCCTTAGAAAAACCTTGCACTTTAATTCATTTATTGGCTAGGATAAAGAAAAAAAGTGATTAAAATCAAAAAATAGATTAATTTCTCAACCCTTGTTAAATAAAGGAATCTAAACCCGGGATTCTTCGTGTCGAGAGGATAAAATGCAATCCTCTCTCACTCTGAATGACAAAATTTGAGTTTTTCAGCAGCTCCTAAATTAGTTCATCAATACTTATGCATAGGAGATCGGGGCGTCACTTACGTGATTTTAGTTTAGTTTTTTTAGTGCCCATGGATATTATCTCTTTTAAGGGGAGATAAGATAATAGATTAGAGTTGCTTTTTCTATAACAATACATAATTCACAAATAGACACATGGTAAACTTTTTTAATATTATATTTGTTTTTAGATGCATTCAAAACAATCTCAATTTTGATTTTTTATTAATCGTTTAATTTTCATAGAATATTTTTTCTCTTTATATAGAATCTATTTCTTCCCTTACATCACTAAATTTCCTGGGGTCTGCAATTTGATAGATTTTTTCAGGCAGATAAATCGATGAACTGAAATGAATCAACTGTTTTCCGTTCAATGCGGAATTGTCCTCTTTATCTTTAAAACCACTTAAATGAACCTGATCACAGCCAATCATTTTAATGAGATTTTTAACGTTGTTTTTTCTCACTCCGCATCCCGGAAGAATTTGTATTCTTCCATCTGCCTTTTCTATCATTTCTTTAAGGAGTCCTGCTCCTTCGATTGCACTTTTTTGCTGACCACTGGTGAGAATGCGTGTGAAACCGAGTTTTATCAGAGTTTCCATGCTTTTCAAAGGATTCGGAGTTACATCGAATGCCCTGTGAAATACTATTTCGCATTTTCCCTGTGTGATTTTCATGATTTGTTCACATCTTTTCTCACATATTTCTCCGTTCTGATTTAAAATTCCAAATACTATGCCTTCAACTCCCTTGTCTATTGCGAATCTTACGTCTTCTTTCATAGACTCAAATTCGAGTTCGGTGTAGTCAAAACCACCGCTTCTGGGCCTTATCATAATCATAACCGGAATTCTGACTCTTTTTTTTACTTCTGTTATCGTTCCGGGAAAAGGTGTTAATCCTCCGAAAAACATGGCTGAATTGAGTTCAATCCTGTCAACTCCGCCTTTTTCTGCCTGGATGGCATCATCAACAGATGCTATTACAGCTTCAATAAGGATTTTTTTATTTCGCATAGTTTCTCCCTTTCTGATTAAATCTATTTCAAATTTTGATTTTAATAAATTTATCCGGTATTTCAGTTTATTTCAGTTTAATCAACATCAAAAATATTTTAGTACACAATACGAGATGATATTATTTATTGTGATTATGATACCAGGCGGGTATATCAGTTTCGAATTGTTCATGATCTTCGTACATGACACTCAGCCTTTTTTTAGAACATTCAATCTGTCCCATATCACCGGTTTTCATCGCATAGTTGTATGACCATACCGTATCCGGAATGATTATCATAGCGTTGTAAAGTGCGTATCTTTTCCAGAATTCCTCGTCAGGAGATCCTTTTGTATATCCGTTTATCTGTCCGACTGAAAAAGGAATGCTGACATTTCTTGAAAGTAAAGCCACTTTATAAAAATCATGAATGGGATCGCCCCAGTCGTATCTGTTGAAATCGATTGCCGCTTTGTATTCACCATCGGATATTATTATGTTTCCAGGATGAAAATCGTCATGTTGGAATTTGGGATTTATATCTTTCATGATAAACATGTTTTTATCGACATATTCCATCACTCTGTTTATATTCAGAAAATCTATATTCAGATTCAATTCCCTGAATCTCTGTGAATACAGTTCATACTTTCTCTTCTTGAGTCCATACCAATCATTGTATTCTTCGGGAGACTCCATCATATGCATTTTTTTCAGCTCTATCCCGGCTTCATAACCAATTCTGTATTGAACATCTTCAGAATAATTTTTAAGGGTGCTTTCCGCATCTTCCCCTTCAATGTAATCTAATACTGAATAGAAAAGAGAGAAATCCTCATCGTATCCGCAGGTATGAGTCATGGGGATTTTTTCAGAGAAATCCCTCAGTTTGCTTAACACTTCAAATTCTCTTTCTTTAATCAGTATTTGAGATTTATCTTCTATTTTTTTTAATCTCAAAAGTAAATTGCACTTATTTATCCTTCTGAGTAAAAACTTTTTCTCAAAAGAATAACCGGCATCTATCAAACTGTAAGAATCAAAATCGAAGTGCTCTCTGAATTTTTCAAGGAATTCGTAATATTTTTCCATAGTCTATCACTCCAACAAATATAAGGATGGTTAAATGTCATGTGGTCTGAAGCTTTTCAGGTCAACCTGGCAAGAAAAAAGTCCTCTTCAAGAGGACTTCGTGGATAATTAGTTTATCAATATCAATTATACCATGAATGCGTGGATGTGTAAAGAAAATATATTGAAAAATATCTGTTAAAAACGTTTTTAAATCACAGTTCCTTTATTACTTTACAGGGATTTCCCGCAGCAAAAACGTTTGGTGGAATATCTTTTGTCACTACACTTCCTGAACCGATAGTGGTTCCATCACCTATGGTTACTCCCGGACATACTATCACGCCACCTCCGAGCCATACCCTGTTTCCTATGGTTATGGGGAATGCATACTCGGTTCCATTGCATCTTTCTTCCGCATTCAGTGGATGACTGGCAGTGTAGAGTTGTACATACGGACCGAACATAACTTCATCACCAATAGTTACGCTGCTTCCATCCAGAATTATACAGCCGTGGTTTGCATAGAAATATTTTCCCACTGTTATGTTGAATCCATAATCGCACATGAAAGGAGCTTCGATATAACAGAACTCTTTAACATTTATAATCTGTTTCATCAATTTTAAACGGTTTTCCCTGTCAGCTACATCAATTTCTGAGTATTCCTTACACAGCCTTTTAACCCTGATTCTAGCTTCAGCCAATTCCGGATCGCCCGGATTGTATTTCATGCTTTTTGTCATTTTTTCTCTTTCTGTCAAGTTTATTCCTCCTTAATTAGAATAAATTAGTATAATATTGCAGAAATTATATCATTCAGTTTAAAGCGGAAAACATACAGATATGTATAATATTATTATAAAATAAATAAAGGAGAAAATTTATAAGCAAATTTCATTATTGATGGATATAATGTATATAATTCCAGACGGGATAATCTTTGTGTTTTTTATTTTGGTAAAGTTGTTAATTCCAGAACCTGGATTTCTTGAAGGGATTTGCATAGGGCTTACAATTGGTTTTACGGCTTTGGGTATTTTTAAGCTTGTAAAAAAAATGAATGCATCAAGAAATGAAAGCTGACTTCATATTGTGTTGATCATTTGGTATTCAGAATAATCTTTAAAAACTACGGGGTGTGAAATGAAAGAGAAACTTGCAGTCAAAGATTTTGTTTATCTTATACTTGGTAGTATATTTCTTTTAATCGGTATAATATTGTTATCAATACTTACCGAAATACCTTTCCTGGGTTTCATTTTTATAATTTTATCGATAATACTTAACCTGATTGGTATTTTTAAAGTTTCCAGGAAAACAATTGGGAATAAATCATCTGATAATTACAGATAGCTTAAAATAATATCCCTGAGTAATTTATGAACCGGATACCCTGAATGTTCCATCAGTAATGGAAACATACTGCTGTTGGTGAATCCCGGTATGGTGTTGATTTCGTTAACCACGATTTTTTTGCCATCAAGAAAGAAATCTATTCTGGCGAAATCTTTCAAGCCAAATAATTTGAACAAATTTTCACTTGTTTTCCTTATTTCTTCGATTGTGAAATCTGGTATTTTTGCCGGTATTGATAAAATCGTTTCAGCGCTTTCGTATTTTGCCTGATAATCATAAAAATCTGATTTGTATCCTATTTCACCAGGTATCGAACTGAAAATATCACCTTCAATTTCAGCTACTGCACATTCGATTTCTCTGCCTTTTACTCCCTGTTCAACCAGGATTTTATTGTCGTACCGTGCGGCAGACTTTAAAGCATTTTTTAATTCTGATATGTTGCTAACTTTTGAAATACCTATTGAAGAACCTGTCATAGATGGTTTTATAAAAACCGGAAAAGTTAAACCGTTTTGTATAATGACATTTTCACAAAATTCACAGTCTTTGATTTCATCTTTGGAGAGGTAAAAATAGAAGTAATTTGCCTGAACTATTCCATTGCATTTCATTATGTCTTTTGAAGTTGCTTTATCCATACATATTGCCGATGCCAGTGTTTTACTTCCGATGTATTTTTTATTTGAAAGTTCCAGAAAACCCTGTAAATTTCCATCTTCACCATTTCTTCCATGAATCATGGGGAAAAATATATCCACTTTCTGAAGTATCGGTTCAAAATTTGTTTTTTTACTATAAAAGAATTCTTCCGGTACTTTCGTATTACCTGAAAGTAACGCATCAGATGTTCTTTCACCATGAAAATAGCCTTTTTTATCGACATATACTGGAATAACATTAAATTCAGTATTGTCTGGAATTTTATTCAGATGTCTGAACACGTTTTTTGCTGATTCTATCGAAACATCATGTTCGAAGGATTTTCCTCCAAAAATCAAACCAACCTGCTTCATGAATTATCACCTTAATGAATTTTATCACAGTGTACGATTTTTACGTTTTCACAAAATAAAACCCCCTTCAAAATACGAAGGGGGAAATAAGGGGTTGTCATTTCCAGATAGATTTATTGAGTATATCAACTATTTTATCTATAAGGAAAGGCAAAATAAAATTTATAATAGTTTCCGGGATGGGCAGTTTGAAATTCTTAAGGAATTCTTTTATTATTTCCAGGGCTTTTTTCTTTTTCTGTAAACCATTTCCCGGTTCTTCCACAATTACCACGGCAAAAGCGCATATCATCTGAATCAGTGGAAGAATTTCAAAACTACTTTTTTCGTTTTTAGTTTTTAAGAGTTTCATGATCTTATGTTTATATCTTGTCGATTATCTTATCGACAGTTTTATTCACAACTCTCACTTCATCGAATGTGGAAGGACTTGTCAGCACGGGTTCGATGTAAGTGGACATTTTACTTTCTATGTCTGCGGTCAATGTATCAATGTTGTCAACTGGTTCGGGAATAACGATTGTTCTTCTGCCAGTTCCATCTACTTTTCTGAACACTAGTTCGAGATTTTTCATTTAATAACCTCCTCAACTTTAAGTTTAGTCTATTGGACCAAGCTGGTCCGCCGTTTCAAGGTGCATTCCATAAAGGGCATATTTACTGTAGGTGGCTAACGCATATGCCGAGTCGTAAACTTCCTGAGTTGTTGATGCGTTTTTCACCGGATACTTAACCCTTTTTAAAACTGGTTTTTCGTTTTTAACAACTCCTGTATCGAATTCCAGCACGAGAACCCTTTCTGATAAAGAAACGCTTGCAGTACTTCCTAATGCCATTTTCTTCCTCCTTTTTGAGTTTATTTGTTCAGGATCCTAAACCTATGGTTTAATTATATTATATTTTTCTCGTTATATTAACTTATGGTTGTAAACCGTGGGTTAACTTTTCGGATTTTATGGTATAATATGAGTTGATATCGCTTATAATGCCAATACAGAAAATATCGAAAAGAGTGAAAACATTGAAGGAAATAACTGATTTCGGATTCAAGTTGAAGAGTTTAAGGGAGTTAAAAGGCGAAAGTCAAACCGATATAGCACGAATTCTTGAAGTGTCTCCACAGATGGTTTCAAAACTTGAAAATGGAAAGTCTCAGCCAACTGCCACAACATTAAAAATTCTGGCAGGACATTTTGGTATCACGGTGGATGAGATTCTCGGAATGAAAAATCATGGTTATTCCAAAAAGGAGAGCCTTCCAATAATAGGTAGAATAGCTGCTGGAGAACCGATTTTTGCCAAACAGAATGTGCTTGGATATTATCCCGTACTGCCAGGCGAGAAAGGTGAATTTTACCTGAAAGTTGATGGTGACAGTATGGAACCTACAATTCAGGATGGATCACTCGTGCTTGTAAAGAAAATATCTAAAGTAGATACCGGTGAAATCTGTGTTGTCATACTAAACAATTCATTCGGTGTTCTTAAAAGGATATATTTTGATCCATATGGGGTAATTCTCAGAAGTGATAATAACAAGTACGAACCGATTTTTATAAACAGAGAACGATGGGAAAATGAATCGGTACTGGTTGGGGTTGTCACACTTGTGGTAAAAAGTATGAGATCCAGTTGATTAAATTGTATTAAATTATATTTGATAAAAAAACACGCGAATGTTAATGAGAAAAGATAATTATTGTTCAAAGATGGAGGAAATACTTTGATAATACTGGAAGAATTCATAGATTTTTGTGAAAGACTATTTGAAACAGCTGAAGATGATGAATCAGTTTATCCTAAAATCTACGACTTGCTTTTGGATAGATACAGGCAGCTCGATAAAGAGGAAATTCAACTCTATGACGGTATTCAGGAAAAGTTAAGAAAATTCGTGGGTTATTATTCGCAACTCAGCACATTAGACAAAGAGAGAAAAGTAACACGTGTAAAGAATTCTTTCGGGATGCTTCAAAGACTGAAGAAAGAGTATTTGTTTCCTAAGGCTAATGATGTGAATAACCTGAAACCTTCACATTGTTCCGAACTTGGAAGAGAAATTAAATACGTGAAGGGGATTGGTCCTAAAAGGGCGAATCTTATGAACAATCTCGGGATAAAGAATATAAAAGACCTGTTAAAATATTACCCACGTGCCTATGATGACAGAAGGAGAATTACCAGAATTTCGGATATAATCGATGAGGAAAAGATTACCGTTGCCGGAAAAATAACAGTTGCAAAGTCCTCTAAGCTTCGAAATGGCATGTGGTTACTCACGGCCACTATCAGCGATGAGAGTGGTATATTACATTTAAACTGGTTTAATCAGAATTACCTTAAAAATACGATAAAAGAAGAAAGATTTTTATGTGTTACCGGAAAGCCGAAACATTCCAAATTTGCCGGATGGGAAATGCAGAGCCCTGATTTTGAAATTCTCGAAGACAATGGGAAACTGCAGAGAATTATTTATCCGGTGTACAGAATTACCAACGGTATAAATTTGAGTAATATCAGGAAAGCCGTTAAAAACACCATAAAATTTGCAGATTGTATGGAGACGGGATTACCTGATCAATTGATAAAAAAATACGATATGATTTCTGTTGCAGATGCCATAAGAGGTATACACTATCCAAAAAGCTTTTTTCACCTTAAAAAATGTAAAAACAGACTGATTTATGATGAATTCTTCTTTTTTCAGCTTGCAGTTATATTTGCCAGAAAAAAAAGGGATAAGAAAAATAAGGGCAGGGCAAAAGAATTTAATGGAAAGCTTTCAGGAAATCTTATAAAAGCTCTTCCATTTGAATTGACGAATGCACAGAAATCAGCATACAAATCTATTTCAGAAGGTTTGAAATCGGAATATCCGCTTAACACGTTGCTGCAGGGTGATGTCGGTGCGGGGAAAACCATAGTGGCACTTTTAGGTATGCTTGATTCCGTTGAATCAGGTCATCAAAGTACGATAATGGCGCCAACTTCAATCCTGGCTCAACAGCATTATGAGGGTATAAACAAACTGATAAAAGATATGAGTGTGAAAACAGAATTACTGATAAGCAATATACCTGAAAAAGAAAAAAAAGCCATAAAAGAAAGAATCAAAAGTGGTGAAATTGATATAGTAATCGGGACACATGCCATAATTCAGGATGATGTTGAATTTAAAAATCTGGGCATGGCTATTATAGATGAACAGCATAGATTTGGAGTTAAACAGCGTGAGAAACTCATCAATAAGGGTGAAAAGGTTGATACTGTGGTTATGACCGCGACACCTATCCCAAGAACTCTTGCCTTAAGTGCTTACGGTGATCTGGATATTCTGGTGATAGATGAATTGCCACCAAACAGGCAGTCTATAAAAACTACCTTGCTTTCCGAAAAAAGGGCAAAAGAATTGTATGAATTTGTAAATGGGGAGATTGACAAGGGACATAAAGCGTATATAGTATATCCTTTGATAGAAGAATCCGAACAGATGGATTTGAAAGATGCAACTTCGATGTATGAATATCTCAATAACGGGCCTTTTAAAGGATCCGGCGTGGGATTACTTCATGGAAAGATGAAAGCCGAAGAGAAAGATGCGATAATGCAGGATTTTATTTCCGGAAAATATTCCGTACTGGTTTCTACAACAGTAATAGAGGTTGGGATTGATGTTCCGGATGCAACTGTAATGGTCATTGAGCATCCGGAAAGATTTGGGCTTGCGCAACTTCATCAGTTAAGAGGACGTGTTGGCAGAAGCCACAGAAAAAGTTACTGTTTTCTGGTAACCACAGATACTTCAACAGAATCTTTCAAAAGACTTAAATACTTTTCGAACACGGAAAATGGATTTTTGCTGGCAGAGTACGATTTGAAAAGCAGGGGGCCAGGAGAATTTCTTGGTGTCAGACAACATGGAGTGCCTGACTTCAATCTCGGGGATATAGTGGAAGATATGGACATACTGGAAAATGCAAGAAACGATGCGAAAATGATTATCGAAAAAGATCCTGAACTTAAAGCTCTTCCCGAGTTAAAAAAATATTTATATAACAATTATAAAAAGCGTATGGAATTGATAGATATCGGTTAATTAAAGGGATCAAAGAAATCCTTATTTAATGTGCAATTCAAGTTAGGTTTCTTCAAAGTTATTATTATTAAGGTTAAAGTATCTTTGAAAATATCCGATAAATAGTTACATAAGGTATCGGGGTGAGAGAAATGATTGATTCAGGTGGAATTGGTAAAATCAATGGAATGGAATATTTAAAGTCAATACAGAAAAAGGAAAAAGTATCTACGGAAAAGGTTAAAAAAGCCGAGGAGAATCTTTTTACAGCAGAAAAACTGGAATTATCTTCCAGCCTCAGCATGAAAGAAATCCTCAAACAATCCGAAAGCATTCCCGAAGTCAGGGAAGAGCTGGTTGGCAAATTCAGAAAAGCTATTGAAGATGGAATATACAAGCCTGACCCCGACAGAATAGTTAATAAATTGCTTGGATAATTCATCGTTATATTTTCTGTTCAATATGAAATTATAAAAGGTGAGAAAAGTGGAAAATAAAGATATATTGTATGATTTTGAAGAGCATATCCAGGATATGGTATGTATTTTTTCGGAATACAGGGACTTACTCAAAGAGAAAGAAAACGCGTTGGTTAAAGGCGATTTTGATAATTTGAGTGAGGTAATTGCAGAAGAGGAAAATTCTGTTCTGCAAATGAGTATTGCCGAGAAGAAACGTGATGACTTATCTGCTGAGCTTTGTGAAGCAATGGGCATTCCTCAGGATTCCGGGATCACGGATATTGCGGAAAAACTTTCAGAAGATGAAGGTACTCAGCTCATGATAAAAATAGCCAAATTGATGGAAATTCTGCAGGAAGTGAGCTTGCTTCATTACAATATCGACCGCATGATTACATTCCAGATGAAACATATAAAAATTCTTGAAAATACCATTTTGGGTAATGATAAGATAAACACTTACAGTGCAAAAGGAAAATATACGCCGAATAAGGGTAGCGAACTTTTTCGCGGAAACGGATAGGGTGTGAAAATATGAGAGTAAACCATATGATGCTTCATAACAGAGTTTTAAGGGATATTACTAATAATTTTTCGCGAGTGTCAAAGTTGCATGAACAGGGGTCGAGTGGCCTCAAAGTGCGTTATCCTTCTGATGATGCTGTCGTTGCAACACGTGCATCTAATATCATGAGCAGAATGAGGGATTTTGAACAGTATAAGAGAAATGCGAATACAGTTGATACTTATCTCAAAGGGTATGATAATGTTACACAGGAAATGAGTGCTATTGCGACTCGTTTAAGAGAAGTGGTTGTAAGTGGTGCAACAGGTTCCACTACTGAGAATGACAAAAAAAGTATTTCAGCAGAAATAGCAAAACTCAAAGAACAGTTAATCCAGATTTCAAATACAAACATCGGTGGTAACTATATTTTCGGTGGTGCCGATTCCAAGAATCCACCTGTTGATGAGAATGGAAACATAGTTTTAAATGGTATTGCAGATAAAAAACTTGTGACAAACCTTGGTGGTTATAAATTCGAATACAGTCAGTCAGTTTACGATGTATTTACGGTCGACGGCAATGAGAGCATTTTCAGTCTTATGGATAACATAGTCGAAAATTTAAATGAAAATAATCCCGAAGCTTATCTGAATACAGTTGCCCTGGAAAAGGTTGAAAAATACGAGTTGCAGATTCAGGGAACCATTGCCAATAATGGAGCTTCACAGAGATTTCTGGAGATGTCCACAAACAGATTTGACGATTTTAAAGGATTCCTGGAAGAATATCTTTCTAAAGAACAGGATGCAGATTTTCTGGAGACTTTCACTAATCTTATGAATCAGAATTCAGTACTCCAGGCTGGACTTAAAACGGGTGCCGAGATGATGATGACTTCCTTAGTGGATTTCATGAGTTAAATATGAATTATATAAAATAAATTAAACCGCCTTATTGGCGGTATTTTTTTGGAGGTATATTATGAATGCCGTTGAACTCAGACATGAATTGCATAAAATTCCCGAAATAGCTTTAAAAGAATTTAAAACAACTGAACTTTTAATTTCCGAAGTAGAAAAGCTGGAAGGTATTAAGATTCACAGACCATGTGAAACAGGTTTTTTAGCGGAATATACTGTGAATAACGGAGAGTATTTATTGTATCGTGCGGATATTGATGCGTTGAATATAAAAGAAGAAACCGGTTGGGAATACGCTTCTGAAAATGGCAACATGCATGCCTGCGGGCATGATATTCACATGTCAGTACTTTTTGGGTTTTTAAAGAAAGTTGCCGAAGAAAAACCTGACCAGAATATATTATTTTTCTTTCAGCCAGCGGAAGAGGGGGCTGGTGGTGCCAAGATATTCATAGATACAGGAATATTCGATAAGTTCAATATAAAAAATGCTTTTGCTTTACACGTGAACGATTTTTACGATGAACATACAGTGGCTTTTAACGGTTCTGTACTGTTCGCCTCGGCGATGGAGATAACCATAAGTTTCAAGGGTATTGCCGCTCATGTAGCATCTCCACAGGATGGGAAAAACACTTTAAATGCAATGAGGACTTTTATGGATATGATGGAAAGACTTCCAAAAGATCCCGTTTCTCCTGTCCTTTTTGGAATTGGCAGATTTCATACGGGAGAAGTCCGTAATATAATCCCTGCATCAGGAAAAATCGAAGGCAGTTTAAGATCTCTCAATATGGAGACCAGCCAGAGATATTTTGAAGAACTAATTAAAATAGGCAAAGCCATTCAGGATTCAACCGGAGTAGAAGTCCTGGTTGAAAAAAATGTTTTCTATCCTGAAGTAAAAAATAATTACCACCTTTTCCATGATTTATACGAATTACTCGAAAAGAAATTCAGCATAATAGAAACAGAATACAAAATGACTGGTGAGGATTTCGGATTTTTCACAAGAATGTTCCCATCGGTTATGTACTGGCTTGGTACCGGAAAGGAAAAAAGGGTGGGACTTCATAATCCGGAATTCCTTCCATCTGATGATGTCATTCAGACCGGAATAGATGTGAACTGGGAAATTCTGAATTACTCAATCTCAAGAAAATAATATATAAAAACTTAATAGTGTTAAAAAGGACAGCCTTCAGGCTGTCCTTTTTTTATAAACTATCGAAATATAGACAATCATATTTATCTATGTTTCGGGATGGTTGAATGTTTTTTTTAAAATATCTAGAAATATTGTGGAATTTGGAGTATTTCCAGTTTATTAAATAATATATAGTATATTCAAGTTAATTCAGGCAAAATTAGTGTTTGATTACTTAGATTATTAGGGATAAAATAAAAGAGAAAGTTCCCATAAGAGTTCATAATAAATCTTTTTTTGTTAAAATGATAAATATTTAGTTTTCTCAGCTTTTACTTTTTTTATTTCTTAGTTCTATAGCGTGCAAAAAAACTGAAATGTTGATATTAATCAGGTAAGTTAAAATTTTACTCCTGAATGTTTATGATTTTTTTATTTTTCAGAAAATGGGAACGTTCCCATAATAAAATAAGAGGTGATTTTCATGAGTCGTAGGAATTTTTTCGTGGCTTTGTTTTTACTACTGATATTGACAGGTATTTCATTTGGAGGTAATCTGATTTCAAAATCATTTTATTCCAAAACCCTCGGAGAAGATATTAATTACAACGTATACCTCCCGGATGACTATGACAAAGAAAATATTTACTATCCGGTAGTCTATCTGCTTCATGGAAGAGGTGGAAGCAAATCAGACTGGCTGTCCGCTTTGAACATAATAGATAAGGCGGTTGGCAATGGTGATTGTCCATCAATTATAGCTGTTTTACCGGATGCACCTTATTATTCAGGAGGAAGTTATTATGTGGACTCCGAATATGGTGAGAAAAGTTATAAGGTTGAAACCGCGTTCAATAAAGATCTTATAGAGGAAATAAACAACAATTACAGATGTATAGATGACAGAACCGGAAGAATAGTATGCGGTTTTTCAATGGGTGGATACGGTGCTTTGAGATATGCGCTGGAATACCCGCAGATATATTCAGGAGCTATAGTTTTAAGCCCTGCGGTTTACAATCCGTTACCACCTGAGGATTCAAGCGCCAGAGAATTTGGTGGATTTGGAAGAGATTCCGAACCGTTCGTGGAAGAGATATATCTGGAAAAGAGTTATGTAAATTCCCAGAAACATTATGAATCTTTCGGATTAAGGTCGAAAATATTCATAATGGTAGGAGACGACGAATGGCAGTGTGGCGATTATGTACATGATCTGGATTATGAAGCACATACGCTTTATAAATATTTACAGAAGTTCAGTGGTTTGGATTCACAGTTGAGAATAACAGATGGCGGACATGGATGGGAAGTATGGAATCCCGGATTCGAAAACGGACTTTCTTTCATGAATGACATATTGTCACAACCAATTGACACAAAAAATGTTAAAAAAGAGGATAAGAATTATTCCGTTGTAAATTCGGAAGTTTTTGGAAATACCGGAGAAGATACAGCTGGTGGAATGGCTGTTGATTCAGAAGGCATCACTTATCTCGCGGCTAATATGGAAGGCGGATACGATTCATTCACATCTTTGGGATCAAAAGATGTTTATGTAATTAAAACTGATGTTGAAAACAACGTTGAATGGGTGAAACAGCTTGGCACAGAATCCACTGACAAAGCATATGCCATGTGTGTCGGAAATGATGGCAATGTATATTTAGCGGGTTATACAAAGGGTAACATAGATGGAAAACATCCGGAAAATTCCAAAGATGACGTGTTTTTAGCTGCATTTGATAAAGAAGGAAATACAATCTGGATAAGGCAGTTTGGAGACAGTGCAAATGCGGACAGGGGTTATGCAATAAACAGCTACAAAAACAGGATATATGTTTCCGGATATACAAAGGGTGAAATTGCGGATAAAAACAAAGGTGACAAGGATATCTTCCTTGCAGTATTCTCTACAGATGGAGATATGCTCTGGAATAAACAGTTTGGTACACCCGGAGAGGAAAAATGTCAGGGTATAGCAGTTGACGAAGATGAAAATGTATATCTCGCCGGTTTGACATCGGGAGAATTCGAAAAAGGAAATGGTGACTACGATATTTTCGTGGCTTCATATGATTCAGAAGGTGAAATGAGATTTATCAGGCAGTATGGTACGGATGCCAAGGATGAGGCATACGATATCTTATACTCCGATGGTATGTTAAAATTAACAGGACTTACGGCAGGAGATTTCGCTTCAGTAAACAAAGGAGATAAAGACGTATTCTTATTACATTTGGACAGAACGGGAAAAATTCTTGGTAAAAAACAGTTTGGGACAGATTTGAACGATAAGGGAGTGAAGTTATATTCCGACGGAAAATATGATTATTTAGCCTGTATCAGCGATGGTAATTTCGATACCAATGAAGGTAAATTCGATTCTGTTATAATAAAAACAGATTGTGGTGAATTTACCGAATTCTATCAGATAGGTACTTTCGAAAACGATGGAGCCGATGACTGGGCTGAAGGCAATCTTTACATAGCTGGAAAGAATGGAACTGTTCTTCTTGCAGGAATCACGTACGGACATTTTGGTGGAGTAATAAACCTGGGATCAAGTGACGTTTTCTGTGTCGAAATGAAATTATCCGAATAATATAATTAAGCACTGAAAAAACGGGTCAGATTATATGGCCCGTTTTTTTATTTATAAAATATGGGTATTTACAGCATTAGTTAAATATATTCACCGAAATATTATATTTATTTAGTTTAATATTGAAATATTGAACATATATGTTATAATATCGTGTAAATTATGATTAATATGCAGAAATTCTTTCCCGTAAAAAATGTAAGAAATCGGAAATTCAGACAATTTAATAATCATCCTTATATAAGTGTTTTATTACTTCCTCTGTTTTGTTGTTAATTTTATCTAAGGAGAATAGAAAATGAAAAAAAAGAAAATCACTCTGATTTTAATGCTGGTTTTGTTAACCTCTTTTTTATTTGCTTCAAGTTTTGATACACATGCCGTATTGCAAAAATACAGCGAAGAAGATATACGTAAATTCTTCCAGGAATCCAGAAGGTATGAATTTATAGATGATTATCATGAAAAGGATGAAGGTGTATTTGTACTCACCACAAAAGGTTATTACCAGATAGGGATAAACAAAGATGATTCGATCAGGCTGAAATTTGTCAAAACCAGGAAGGAATACGATTCGGTTGTAGTGGGCTGACTTTTCTGGATACTTCTTCTGTCAGCAGTTGTAGTAGTCTTTATGGTGATTTTTGTTCCATCAAGAAAAAGAAATTTAAAAGTACGGTCTTAATAATTTAATTTGCATATCCATATTTCAAACAGTAAATGGGGGTATTTATGAATCAAAAGAGGAATTTACTTATTTATTTTACGGGTAAAACAACTTCGGATATGGGATCTGAAATCCAGAGCATAGCTTTGGCACTTTTCGTATTGGATTTAACCAAATCCGGCCTTTCACTCGCCCTTATAACTTTTGCGGGTATAATTTCCGCTTTATGTACAATGCCTTTTGCAGGTGTTATAAGTGACAGATGGAACAGGAAAAAGGCAATGGCAATACTCGACATAGTACATGGAGGCCTCATTTTTATATGGGCATTTTTATCGCTTTTCAACATGCTGAATATGGAAATACTCATGATTGTTGTTGTGTTGAGGGGAATTGTATATGGATTTTTTCAGGCATCTGCCAATGCCTTCATACTCGATATTGCCGACAGGAATTCCCTGAGGAGTGTAAATTCAGTTGCACAGACTCTGACAGGAATATCCAGGATAGCTGGTCCTGTGTTGGGAGGTATACTTTACGGATTAACAGGTATCACGGTTGTGTTTTTCATAAATGCTTTATCATTCGTAATTTCAGGTATCAGCGAATTTTTCATAGAGTGTAAGTATCAGAAAAAAGACGGGAAACTCAATTTCAAAAAATTCTTCTCCGATTTCAAAGAGGGAATGATAATTATAAAGGGTATAGCGGGTTTATTGCCTATGTTCATATTCCTGTCAATACTCAATATGATAGATGTTCCCATAAACAGCGTACTGCTGCCTTTCATAGGAAGGGAAGTATTGCTGCTCTCAGGTATTCAGTACGGTTTTTTCACGGCAGTATATATTATAGGTACTATGGCCTCTGGTATATTCATAGCCACATTGCTGAAAAAGGTTAAATCAAAAAAGATTGTTCATATAGGAATAATTGCCGCTCCAGCTTTTCAGATTTTACTCGCATTCCTTATTTTCCCTGAAGTCATAGCCGTTTTTGCCGGCACTATAACGGTATTTCTGCTTTCACTAGTAATTTTATTCATGATGGGAATTACCGATTCCATGGTAAACATCCCTCTGTTGACGAATGTCCAGTCGATAATTCCCGATCATGCTCGTGGCAGGGTTCTTTCATTACTCGGAATTTTAACCGCCGTATTCACTCCGGTTGGAACCATGATTTACGGACTGCTTCTTGACAGTTTTCCCACACATATCATATTGCTTGTTGTAAGCATCATAACCATAATATTGAGTATTGTATTCATGTACTTCATACCCTGGAAGAGTTTTGAAAAAAAGCAGGCATAAAAAAATCCGGATAGTAAAATGCTATCCGGGTTTTTTATTATAGTTCTTATATTTCCTGTTTACAGGTTTCAAGTTCTAAATTCTGTTTTAATTTCATGTTTTTCATAATTTTTATCATAAGTCCTATTGCAAGTATTACAGTCAGCAGGTCTGCTATTGGCTGTGCGTATATAAATCCGTTGAAGGTAAAGAGCTTGTTCAGTATGAAAAGCAATGGTATGAACATGATTCCCTGCCTGGAAATTGAAATAACCAGAGATGGTATTGCCTTTCCCATAGCCTGTATCGCATTCATTATGACTATCTGAACCCCGAGAACCAGAAGTGACAAGGACATTGCTCTGAGTATTGTACCTCCGGTTTGCACAACAGCTGCATCTTTTATAAATATAGTGATGAATTTTTCTGGGAAAATCATGAATAAAGCCATAAAAGCGAGGCTCATAATACTGCTGATTATCATGGCTTTTTTCAGGATTTCCTTCAATCTTGAATACAAATGGGCTCCATAACTATATCCGATTAAAGGCTGACATCCGATAGCCACACCGAGTATAAGATAAATGGGTATTGTGATTATCCTGCCGGCTATTCCCATTGCTGCAACCGTTATTTCCCCGTACATCGCCGCGAAATTGTTGGTGAAAACGTTGGCCATACTCAGAAGTAACTGGTTCAGAGACGCCGGAATACCGATTTTCAATATTTCAGAGTATATTTTCTTATCGAAAGAAAAATACTTGAAACCAATATGTACCATACTCTTTTTCTTCAAATATATCGATAAATAATAAACCAGTCCAATACCATTAGCCACTACCGTTGCCAATGCTGCTCCCGCTGCTCCCATTTTGAATGTGAAGATGAAAAGTGGATCCAGGGCAATATTTGTTACAGTTCCTATAAGCATACCAAACATGGCTTCTTTAGCAGCACCTTCTGCTCTAAGAAGTTGACCTAGCGCATAATTGCACATGATTATTATGCTTGCAGTGAGTATGGTTAGGGAATAGGAATGTGCATAGGGGAAAATTAATTCAGTAGCTCCAAGTACTTTTACGATTGGTGATATGAAAATTATTCCCAGAATAGAAGTTGCTGCACCAATTATCACACAGGTGAAAAATGCGATTGAAACTGTTTTATTCGCTTTTGAGTAATCTTTTGCGCCTAAAACCCTTGAAAGATACGACGCTCCACCGTTTCCCATGATTCCGCTGATTGCCATGAGCAACATAAAAAGAGGCATGGAAATTGCAACAGCGGCAACCTGATTCGGATCGTTAAGCTGTCCAACAAAAAATGTATCTATCAGATTGTATAAGATCTGAACTATCATACCGGTCATCATTGGCAGCGCCATTTTAAATATAGCTTTGGTAACCGGTTCTTTTTCTAAAACATTGATTCTTTTTTCGTTCATTAAATTACTCCTTTGGACTTAATCTCTGCTGATATAAGTTTTTTTGTGTATTTTTCCACATTCTGCAGAGAAATACAATATTCTTTCAATTCTTCTTCGCTGAAGTCTTCGAGTTTTTCTCTGAGTTGCTTGTCGAATTCTTCTTTAATGCGCTCTGTAACTTTTTTACCTTCATCTGTTAGTTGGAGATAAATAATCCTTCGATCCTTCTCAGACCTTACCCTTCTTATATAGCCCAGTTCCTTGAGATGGTCTGTCGCACTTGTGAAAGAGCCTTTTTCCAGGCCTACGAATTTTCCGATTTCACTCATCGGTTTATTTGAATGACTCATAATAAACATAAGAGTCTTTTCCTGTGTTTTATTTATAGGTATATTCAAATCGGAAATATCGAATTTGTGAAACAGGTTTTTCATAAGCCTCGGAATTCCATGAAAGTTCTCTATTAAAAATTTTGTGTCCATTATTCCCCCTCATCACTCAGTATAGTTAGAAATCTAATAGTTAGAAAACGGATGGTTAGAAATCTAACTATATTTTATATCAAAAGTAAAAATTTGTCAACAAAAAAAGGGATTTTAAAAATCCCTTTTATAAATAAATTTCTCATCTTTCAAATAAAAACTCAGATTCCCAGTCGAATTCGCCCGAATCCTCGTAATATGAGGGCCAGTGATCACACCATTGTGGGACCGATACATTTTTAATCCTGTCAGTACTGGGATGATATGGCTTAATATCCAGTATGGGTGTACCGTTTTCAGCATCTATATAATTAACTCTTATCAACCCTGTTTCATGATCTATTTTTAAGACTCCGCAAACTGTAATAGCAATGAGATTCGGTCTTATCTGAGACCTTGTTGCAAAAACCCCCATATTTTCCGGAGCTTTTCTGTATGGTTTTTTAACGGTGAGTATTTTCCTGTATTTATCTGAGTCGAACATATCCGCCCACCAGACTATATCTACATGACTGAATCCATCGAGCTCTTTGATTGCCTTTCTGTATTCTTCGAATAACTCTACGAAAAAACCATCCTCTTTTACAACGACTTTTCCTACTGGTCTGATTTCGTATTTATTTTCCATTTTTCTCCCTCCTTTGTTTACTGATTTATTTTAATGCTTAAATCAAAACAAATCTTGACGATTTCTGCGGTAAATCAAAATAACAAAGAGGGAGAAACAAAATCAGTCGTAAGCCTTTCTCAGTTCCTCATCTTTGGACAGATTTTCAACTGTTTCTTTCCATACATCAGAATTCCACGTACCGAGATTCTGATGTGTAGTAAAATACTTTTCCGGTATGGGATGAGTTCCAAAAACAACTTTCATGTCATATTTTTCCTCTATAAATTTCTTAAAGTAATTTATATTCTTGCAAGGTGGATATCCAACCACCATACCAGTTGCGAGGTGTATATATTCGGCACCGTTTTTCTTCATTTCCGCAGGTACATATTCTATGTTTCCTCCTGGGCAGCCGCCGCAGTTTGTGTATCCTACTATTTCGACTTCTTTGCCTTCATGAATTTTAAATCCGCCCTCATGATTTCTTGCCGCTTTGAAACATTTTCCGCCACCACAGTTACCATAGCGGTTACAGATAATGATTCCGACCTTTACCTTTTCCATACCATCACCCCTTATATCAAAATTGTTTAGCTAAAAAGATCAACAATAATTTGTCAATAAATATATAAATATGAATATAGTTTATTGTAAGAAAACCTTACTAAATATTATATCAGTATATATGATACATTTTAATATATGTATTAGTAATATAAGGTGACAGCTTATTTAATTGTTGTATTCATCCGCTCCAATATCTATTCCAGAACCTGTTGGACGGGATCTGCCATCATAATCATCTGTAAGTTCGGGTATCGAAATTCCCGAATCTGCAACACCGGGAACTTCCGAATTGAGATGAAGATTTCCCGAAGATACATCCGCAAAATACCCTGAAATTGAAGAAGTGAAATTACTCAAAACAGTTCCGCCTGCCCCGTCTCTTGCCAGAATAGCTTTATTTGTTAAATTGTTTGCGAGATATGCATTGGCAGTGCCTGGAAATCTGTATTCAATCGCATTAGGATACGAATTTTCCATAAACACCGTGTTGTTATAAACCTGTGTATCCGAAGAATTTTCAAGTGATATTCCGACATCAGCAAATCCCTCGCTGCTGTCGTGATATACCATGTTGTTTCTTATAATACCGCCAATATGCCCCCTGTTTCCAAGCCCGAATCCTATGCCCCTGTCGCAGCTCAAAATGAGGTTTCTCTCAACCAATGTACCTTCAGAATCACTCCAGAAATGAATGGCATGTTCTGCCAGATCATCCGATGGGCTCTTTATATTTTTAAAGGTACAATCTCTGACTATCCAGTCTTTCCCATGATGAACGTCTATTCCACCGATGTAATATTGCGGGCCAATTCCAGCGGTGTACTCGAAAAGGCAGTTTTCGACCAAACCACCATTTAATTTCTGTGTACTTTGCGCAAGGTTGTAAGAACCTTTCAGCATCTGTTCATAAGTATCCTGAAATATCACATTTTTAAAATGCGGATAATGCGCATTCAGTTCTCCGTGAACCTGTACGGCATGATTTGCCACACGCCTCACCGTAACACCTTCGAGATAAAAATGTTGTGCGGCAACTTCAAAAATCATGGGAACAGAACCATACATCCCGTCTCCCTGAATGATTACATCCTCCGGATTTCCGTTAAGGCTTCTGATATCGGTATTATCCGCTCCAATCCACAACTGAGAACCGAGAGTGTATATACCGTTTGCAATTCTTATTTTCTTATTTCCTCCGTTGTTGGCATCTTCAACTGCCTGAGTAAGCTGGGATACATTTTCCACAAGAACATAATCTATCACCGAACTTTGTTCGTATACTCCCATGTCAAAACCACTACCCTGAGGCCGTAAAATATTATCAAGAGATTTTGAAGGAACTGAAACTCCGGTTCCCGAATCCATACACGGACTGTTATTCTGCAGGTGATAATCAAATGTATCATTTCCCCATTCATCGTTAACGAACAGAGGGTTACCTGAAATGTTCCCGCTTCCGAATTCCCCGGAATTAACCTGTGAAGTCGAATATTCCCTCGAATTTGCATAAACCTGTGCATCATCATTTGGACAGTAAAAACAGTTGTTGTTGGCATTTACCGTAACACTGTCACCAAAATATGCCAGTCCATAGCAGTCTGAGAAAATACAGTTACGCATATTCACCGTCACTGGAACGGAAACCGAATACTGCACGTATATGGAATAACTCCTTCGAAGCGGATTATCGTGAATGGTTAAATTTGAAAGTGTAAACTGTGCGTTGATTTTTTCTATTGAATCGATGACAACGGGTGCCCATGGAGAATTGACATCACCATCTCCGGTACCCATTATGAGGGTGTTTTCCACGACACTGCCATCTCCCCATAACTTTACTCCGTCACCATAATTGTTGGAAACAACGCATTCGTGAATGTACACATTCTCATTTTTGGTATCTATTCCGTCTCCCCTGTTATGAGTTGAATTGCAATTATAAATCTCAACAGGTCCAATCGACTCTTCAAGGCCTATTCCATCCGGTCTGTCATAGGGATTGGCTGGATTATCTATAACTCCCTGATAATAATGTCCCGAATATGAAAGTTCACAGTCTTTTACAACGGCATCTTTCCATCCGCCAATCACAGCCCTTGAACTGCTGGCAACACTTCCCTCAGGACCGCCTATTCCACCAAAACCGCAATATGAGAAATCACAGTTTTCGATTGTGATATTCGAAACATCTTTCATGTTGACGGCATACTCATCTATATGATGTATGTAAATATCTTTCAGTACTATATTGTTTATGGGGTTATCGGTGGCGTTTATACCGTCTCTGAAATCATCACCCGAATCTGAGGTTATCTCGATATTCTCGATTCTTATGAAAGAAACACCGGAAAGGATTACAGCACTGAAGAGATTGTTACTTCCCGCTATAACCGGCCGGTTTCCAGTCTCCCCCTTAATCGTAATCCATTTACCCGCTTCTCCTGTATTTGGAATAATGATATCCGAATCGTATTGAGATACAGAATATGTCCCCCCAAGAATTATCAGAGTATCTCCGGGAACAAGCTGTCGTGAAGCATATCCGGGATTTCTCCACGGAAGCTGCAATGTACCGGGATTTGTATCATCTCCGGTGAGAGAAACGTAGAATGTATTTTCAGTTGGATTCGGATCCGGGTCAGGGTCGGGATTATTCGGAATTGCTATTGTCTTACAACCTGAAAGAAAGAGGAACATGGTAAAGAGTAAAACCAGACAAAAAGACTTATTCCAGTTCAAATTGATCACCTCATGGAATTGATCAAATTAACGATGAGAAATGTATACAAATACTTATCGGTATTATAAGGAATAATATTACCAACGACAAGTACAAGCAAAACATAACTGATATAATAAGAGAGGAGCTAGAGTATGAAATGAAAGAAGAAAACGAGAATTTCTTGTTTTCGGATATTCTGGAAATACATATGATAGAAGTACCGAAAATAACAAATAGTAAAAACAATATAGATGATAAATTGTTGAGTTGGGTTTTGTTTTTTAACAATCCTCAAAGTGAAAACATGGAGGTGATTGCCATGAAAAACCCTCAGATTAAAAAGGCCATGACTGCTTTAGAATTCCTTGAAATGGATAGAAAATCCCGGGAATTATATGAAGCCAGGTTGAAAGAATTGAGAGACAAGGAAAGTCAACCGGAATATGCAAGAGAAGTTGGCTTTTAAAAAAGTGTTAAAGAAAGGATGAAACAGGGCTTGGAATAGGGATTAGAAAAGGGTTTAGAACGAGGTAAAGAAATGGAGAAACTCAAACTTGTCACCAGCCTGATACAGCTTGGTGTTTCTGATGAAATAATAATAAAAAGCACGGGGATTTCCACGGATATACTTGAAGAAATAAAGAAAAAAAGTTAATTATTCCATTAATAAAACACTTAAAAAAGCTGAGTATTACTCAGCTTTTTATACATTGAATAACAAAATATATTTTTTCAACTACTTAAAATTCCAGATTTAATAAAATCAAGGGTTTGATCTATTATTCTCAAATATTCTTCTTTATTTATTTTACTCACATCGGTATATTTATTCCGGATAAAGTCCCCGAGAGAAATGGAAATATCAGTCAGAAGATGCGAGATGAAAAGTATATCTATATCCGATTTTATTTCATTTTTGCCTATTGCTATTTTAAGCAGATTTTCTAAGAAATCGTTACTTTTTTTGATCCCCTCGCCAAGCAGCTTCTCTTTCAAATCAGAAGGGGAGTTCCTGAGGAATTTATCGGTTATTTCCGCAAGCTTGTTGTTATCCCTCAAAAAGTCAACAGATCCCGTATAGATAATTTTAAGAAGTTCAAAAAAATTCATATCTGAAAAATCAGATTTCAAACTATTCAGATATGATAGTTTTTTTTCACCGGAAGTTCTCAATATGAAGGCAAACAAATCATCTTTGTCTTCAAAATACTGGTAAAAACTTCCCTTGGCAATACCACAGTCTTTTACTATTCTGCTTATGCTCGACTTTTCATAACCATAATTATAAAATTCATTGATTGCAATTTCCAATATATTATTTCTCTTTTTATCCGGTAAATTAAAAAAAGTGTCTTTTGGCATAATAAACTCCCGATTACAATAACGATGAATAAATATATCATAATTAATCGTAATTAGGAACAAAACTCCTTCTATATTAAGTCATAGACTGTCCAATAAATGATTTACCCTTAAAGTTGTGGCTAGTCATTATAACGATTTTAACCCTTTTGCATTTATTGGACGGTCTAATATTAAGTCACATAAATTTTAATTTCAATATAAAAAAATTCCCATCAGAACAAGAGCTGCGGCGAGAATAAGTACAACTATATTGAGTTTTTTCATCTTCTGCTTATCATTAAGTGTTCTTGAGGCGAATTCTCTGAAAGCCCTGTAATTGAACATTAACGTGCTTACTTTGATTACTGTTAAAGACAGCAATATGGCAAGAATCCAGCCAAAAGAGTTTTTTACATAAAAAACCATAATCCAGGTGAAAATCACAAGTCCGATTCCAAAAATACCTATCAGATTTATATAAAAAGGTTTTTTCTCAGAATAAAACCCGCTCATCTCCCACTTTTTCCATTTTGAACCCATTACTGCCATCGCAATTCTTGAAATTATAACTATTGCCGCCCAGAAAAATGCTAAAAATTTAAAGTATGTACCATCCAACATATGAATTCCTCCTGTTTTTTATAATTCTTATATGACCATACAGTCATATGACTGTATGGTCATATTATAAAATAAAAAAATTTCCCTGTCAAGTCAAAATACAGACTTTTATGGGAAAATACATCAGGGGCTGCTGAAAAACTAAAATTTTGTCATTCAGAGTGAGAGAGGATTGTATTTTATCCTCTCGAAACGAAGAATCCCGGGTTTAGATTTATTTAATAAGGGTTTAGAAATTAATCAATTTATTTCCTTGATTTTAGTCAATAAATGAATTTGAGTGCAAGAATTTTCTAAGGATTCCCCAAAAAGTCTTGCACCTTTATAAGAAAATATTCTCTGTATACCTCTGTTAATAACGGTTGCAGGGTTATTCAACAAGCCATATTTAAATCTTTAATCACATTAAAAATCAAAATTTACGCTTGTATAAAATATCCGGATATAGCAAATCGAATACAAAAAATGTAGTGGATAAATAAGAATCGACTGAAAATATTATCTGCCGATTTCTCGGAAAATCCTGTTATTTAAATCTGTATTTGAATCGGCAGGGCTTCTGAGCCATGCTCTCAAGTGAAGAGGAAACTATTTCCACTATTTCGAGTTCTTTAGCGAAGGCAAACTGATATAAATACTTAAAATGACCTGCACAGCAGTAACAATACGTTTTTGAAACGGGAAAAGAAGGCTGGGTAAGGCCAGCACCGTTAAAAACTGCACAAGCGCAGTAACAACCTGTATCCGGGCCGATTCCGGCGGTTATAGTTCCGTCATAGTTGAGTTTTGGAAAACCAAGATGTGTAACTTCATTTAAAGCGGAGATTATTTCTTCAACAGAGGAAAAATTCCTGTTTATCTTCTTCACCGCTTTTTCTCTCCACCCACCCGTACAGCAGGCACATACTTCGCGGATTTTGATTTTTTCGCTTTCATCGAGTACTTCATCCATCTTTTTACAGACATTAATGAAAAAATCGGATTTAAAAGATTTTTTAGAATTATCCGTTATCTTATCATAACCCTCTAAAATATATTTTCTCTTTTCTTCAGAAACATTTTCCGAAAGTGAATTCCTTAATTTCTCTATTGCTCCAGCCATTTTTCACCTTGATTTTAAAACTGCATTAATATTTATAATTTACAGATAATGTTATTAATTCATTATCGATAAATAATGTAGCTTCTTCGGTTGTGAATTCCAGTATACAATAATCAGGATCTGTAACACCACCTGGATAATAATTTATAAACCAATCAAGCCAAAATTCCTTTTTAGTTTCCAGATCCTGTTTTAAAGCTACTTTGCCTGTTAAACTTACACCATTAGCCCCATCATCAAAACAAATGCTTGATTTCGGATTATTTTTAAAATGCCTTACTTTCGAAGAATTGATATTGGTGGAAACCCATATTTTGCATATTCCATCAGATCTGGATTTCGAAACTGTGCAAATACGAGGATATCCTTTTTCGTTTATGGAAGCGAGCATTACATCACTTTTACCCTCAAGAATTTTTTCTGCTTTCTCTACGATGTCCATAATAAAACCTCCCGGAAACTTTATGATTAAAAAATATTGATTTTACTTTTTATTTTAGATGTTTTAAATCAGGTATCGTTTCTTATAATCATACATTCATCGATTTTGAAGCCATATTTCTCATACAAACCATGTGCATCCTTTGTTTTCAACAGCCTCAATCTCAAATCCTTAATCGCTTCGTGGTTAACGGTGTTTTCGACTAAAAATTTCCCCAGATTGTTACCCCTCGTATCTGGATCTATGTAAACATCCGCAATCCATGCGAAAGTAGAATAATCGGTCACAATGCGTGCGAAACCGATTTGTCTTTCTTCTTCGAAAAGTGAAATGAAAATCGAATTTTCAATAGACTTAAGAATAACATCCTCCGTACGTTTTTCCGCCCAGTAAGTATTATGCAGGCTTTTAACGACAAACTCTGTATCTATTCTGCTTTTATCATCTGTTAAAACGTATTTTCCTTTTGTAATCTCCATAAATAGCACCTCAAAGTTATTTGATATACGAATTCGGGTAGTAAAAATTGCAATATAGTATGAAATATTGAATCAAAACTATAAATTGCTTATATCTTCTGTAGCTCTGGAAATCATAGATTTTTAATTATTTTTTGTGGTCAATTATAGCATGAGAGTATTTTACAACATACTATTGGAGATTTTAGGTGCTGAAACCGATAGTTTTATCAATAAATCTTCCGTACAACTGTGAAAATTTCTGATAATTGTTGTTTTTGTAGAGACGTGGGGCACCGCGTCTCTTTATAAATCACATCATATGTTCAGGTCGAATTTTATAAAATAGAAGATATTTTAACACAGGTAAATAATTTCAATACATCAAATGTTCAGGTCGAATCCACGAAAATACTGAGTTTTTTATTTGTCAGATATTTCGTATATGAGATTATATCATTGTTTTGAAATATTTTTCCAATTGAATTTATTTAATTTGTAGAAACCGGAAAAATCTATGTATATCGCTATTTTGATATGATTCAGATATGAGCTAGAAAAAATGATTGGAAAATATTTTATAAAATTGTTGACAAAATTGTTTTTAAGGGATATAATTAGATTGTACGAACTAAATATATGAAGGTGTGCTATGTGTGAAAATAATAAATTGTTGAAAATGATTGAAAAGCTGACGAGTTTTATTTCAGAGACTGAGGAGAATGTTTTAAATTCTTCTGAGTTATCCCGTATAACTTCGAGACAGCTTAATTACATCGAAGGGCTTAAGGAAAACCCAATGGCTTCTTTGAGTGTTCTTGCAGAGAAGATGGGTGTTTCAAAGCCTACTGCTTCGGTAGCTGTGAACAAACTTATAAACGACGGATATATAGAAAAGAAAAATTCTGCCGAAGATAAGAGGAAAATTGCGCTTCAGCTTACTGAAAAGGGCATTGAGATCACAAAAAAACATGACAGGGCACATCATATTCTGTGTGAATCAGTGAGCAATAATCTCAGCAAAGCAGAAACAGAAGAATTAATATCCCTTGTGATGAAGATTATAAGAGGATAGGTTTTTAAATTTTATTTAGCAGGAATTGATGTTGAATATTTGGTGTTTTGATTTTCTTTCCAGTTACAGAATTTTAATTATAAACAGTTTTGGGATATTTTTTTGATAGTAACGTTAGTTTATACTAACTAACATTATAAAAGCATCGTTAGTTATTGCTAACTAAATAATAATTGTAATGAATAAATGTGGAGGTAGATTTTATGAAAAGAGAGAAAGAGGCAATAAGGGTAACTTTACTGGGATTTTTTGTGAATCTTTTTCTATCTGTTTTTAAGCTGATCGCAGGATTCTTGGGGAACAGTAGTGCCATGATAGCCGATGCTGTACATTCTTTCTCGGATTTTGCCTCTGATATTGTAGTTATGGTTAGCTTGAAAATAGCTGGGAAACCCGCTGATTCCTCACATGATTACGGACATGGAAAGTTTGAGACACTTGCAACTTTTATAATAAGTGCGACTTTGCTTTTAGTCGGTGTGGGAATTGGCTATGAAGGAATAGTAAAGATAATTGAAGTGGTTAATGGAGCTGAAGTGCAGTCACCAAAACTTATAGCCGTTATTGCTGCGATAGTTTCCATAATTTCTAAAGAAGCTGTGTACAGAAAGACCCTGAGTGTTGGCAGGAAGATTAACAGTTCGGCTGTAATTGCTAATGCGTGGCATCACCGAACGGATTCTTTGTCCTCTGTATGTGCTCTTATAGGTATTGGACTGGCATATTTTTTTGGGGATATGTTTATGATTTTTGATCCTATCGCGGCTTTGGTTGTATGTTTCTTCATTCTTAAAACAGGTGTTGATCTTCTTAAAGAGAGTATGGCACAATTTCTTGAATATTCATTGCCTGTTGAGGAAAAAACAAAAATAATTAAAATGGTGGAAGAAATTGAAGGCCTGAGTACGCCGCATGACTTAAAAACCAGAAAAATAGGAAATATCGTTTCGATAGAAATGCATGTATATGCCGATGCCGAGATGAATGTTAAAAAAGCACATGAATTAGTCGATGAAGCAGAGAAAAAAATAAGGAGTGTGTATGGGGAAGAAACCAATATTTCCATTCACATCGAACCATTGGAAAAGGAAAGAAAGTGTATAAATAAAAAGTTAAATTCTATAATGAAGTAGAAGAAAAGTTGAGAATATTTTTGTGGTAAAGAGAGGCACTTTATTTGGCGTCTCTTTGTCATATATTCTGAAATTAAAATCAGTTCAAACTATTGTGAGACGCCCCGCCGGACGTCTCTACAAAAAAACGATATCGTTAATTAGTATCTGAGTTTAAATGAGCAACCCTGAAAAAGGAAAAAATAAAGGTCTTTGTAGAGACAGGAGGCATCCTGTCTCAGAAGAGAAAAGTATAACAATAATAGAAAAACTGAAGGAGATGCTCTGCCAGAAGTCTCAATAAAAAAATTTTTTTCATTTATATAAAAAGCCAACAATAACAATTATCGGGTACAGTCCCGTGCGGCACGGTCCCCTTTTTGTGAAAGGTTTTGTTAGAGACTCCTGGCCAGGCGTCTCTAACAAAACATATATAATTTTAAGGGTCAGTCTTTCATTAGATTTTTTATAAAACATTGACAGGGAAAACAAATAAGTATATAATTATATTAGAATTTAATTATATACTTATGGTGATTGTGTGCAGAATGAAAAAATTATTAAGGTTTTAAAAGCGCTTGCCCATCCTCAGAGGCTTGGGATTGTGGAAAGACTAAAGGATGGAGAGGTTTGTGTGTGTGAAATGAATGAGGAATCAGGATTTTCACAGTCTAATTTATCACAGCATTTGAAAATTCTCAGAGATGCTGATGTTCTCACTTTCAGAAAAGATGGAAACAAGGTGCTTTATTCGGTAAGGAATCGTGATATATTCGAAATCATCGATGCACTGAAAGTAACGGTAGATAAAGATGTTTGACTGGCTATCTGATCTCGTAGAATATTTACTTGTTGATGTTTTTTCTATGGATCCTCTTTCGAACATTACTTCGTCCGTTCATTTTTTTATCTACGATGTCATAAAAATACTCATATTACTTTCTGTTATGATTTTTTTGATTTCGCTGGTGAGGAGTTATTTTCCACCTGAAAGAACCAAGAGAATATTGGATAAGTTTTCCGGGGTAAAGGGAAATATAATGGCTTCACTGCTCGGTATAGTAACACCTTTCTGTTCCTGTTCATCGGTGCCGATATTCATTGGATTTGTTGAAGCCGGTATTCCGCTTGGAGTAACTTTTTCTTTTCTGATAACTTCACCCATTGTCAACGAAGCTGCATTTGCAATACTGCTTGCTTCATTCGGCTGGGAAATAGCAGCACTTTATGTGACATCCGGTGTAGGTATAGGTGTAATAGGCGGCCTGATAATTCAGAAACTCAAGATGGAAAAGCATGTAGAGGGATTTGTATATGAAATCAAATCAAGAGAAACGGAAATTGAAAAAATGACTGTGAAGGATAGAATTTCTTTCGCATTTACAAATGTATCGGATATCCTTAAACGAATATGGCTTTTTCTGTTAATAGGCATAGGCATAGGGGCGGCGATTCATGGCTATGCACCTGCTGAGTTCATAAGTAAATACGCCGGTCCGGACAATCCTTTTGCCGTTGTTCTTTCAACTGTGATAGCGGTTCCTCTGTACTCAAATGCACTTGGTACAATTCCGATTGCAGAGGCGCTTATAGGAAAAGGTGTAGGTATAGGTACGGCGTTGGCATTTATGATGGCCACAACCGCGCTGTCTCTTCCAGAGGCTTTTCTGCTCAGAAAAGTTATAAAACCAAAACTTATAGCGGTGTTTTTTCTGATTACGACAATTGCAATAATAATGACCGGTTATCTGTTCAATCTGATACTGTCCTGATGAATAAAATATCATTAAAATAATGAGAAAGGAGAAATAATATGCTGAATGTAAAAATACTCGGTGGTGGATGTAAAAACTGCGATAAACTTGAATCGAATACCGTAGAAGCTTTAAAGGAAATGGGAGTTGAGTACAAAATAGAACATGTAAAGGATTTTGCCAAAATAGCGGAATACGGTGTTATGAAAACTCCCGCACTTGTTGTCGATGAAAAAGTATTGATTTCAGGCAGGGTTGCAAAGAAATCCGAAATTGAAAAAATTCTCAATAAATAAGGACAGAAAGATATCTGTCACACTTATATGATACGAGTATGACAGATTTTGAAATGAATAAAACAATCCGGTTTTAAACCGGATTGTTTTATTATTTGTTAATTTTAAAACTGGAATATGTCGAGTTTGCCATCCTGAATATTGAATATGATATCTGAATTGTTGATTATGAAGCTTCTGTCATGGCTTATGAAGAAAAATCCGCCTGGAAATTCGTCGAAGAGCTGATCTAAAACCTGTAATGATTCTATGTCGAGATGGTTTGTTGGTTCATCCATGAACAGGAAATCCACGTTGTTCAATATGGCTTTAACTATTGCGGCACGCATCAGTTCACCGCGACTTAGTTCGGATGTTTTTCTCAATACGGCTTCACGTCTAAGCTTTGCCGCGCCTAAAAATTGTCTCACGACAGTTTCGTCATTTTTTTCAAAATCGTAGTTTTCGATCAATATTTCGCTCATGAAAAGTTCTGAGGTGTTCTGAGGTATGTACATGGTTTTCACGGAATCGTTTCTGGTTATTTCCCCCGTACGTGCGTGTAATTCACCCAGAAGGCATTTCATGAATGTGGTCTTTCCCGAACCGTTCGCACCTATAAGGGCGACACGATCTGTGGTTCTCAATTCAAAACTCACATCGTTTATAACATCATTTTCGGTGTAACCGAATGAAATATTTTCTGCTGAAAGAACTTTTCTATCGGCAACATGGTATTCGGGAAAAGACAGGTTCAGCTTTTTCTCCACGAAAGGTTTTGTGTCTTTGAGTTTTTCGACTTCCTTTTCCTTTCTGTGCTGAGCGTTCAATGCTTTTTTCATCATTTTTGCAGCCTGAGCTCCAATATGCCCCCTATCGAAAGCACCGGTGCCGAATTTGTCTTTTTCCCTGCTGTTTGACCAGTTGCGCCTTCTCATGACTTCGCCTTCGAGCTGCTTTATTTTTTTTGAAATATCTTCAGCTTTTTTCTTTCTGGTTTTGTAATCCCAGTCAAGAAATTCAATCAGATTGGTGTATCCACCGGTAACTTCTATGCTTTTTCCCCTGTCTATGTACACGGTCGAATCTGCTATGTTGTCTATGAACTGTCTGTCGTGGCTGACGATCAGATAACTTTTTCCCTGGTGTTTTCCCTCAAGTATCATCTGTTCGAGTTTGATACGAAGTGATATGTCCAGATGATTTGTGGGTTCATCCATTATCAGGAAATTTGAATCAGATAATTGTACACGAGCTATTTCCAGGAATCTTTTCTGCCCTTCTGAGAATTCGGAAACTTTTTTTGAAAGTATTTCTTCGGAAAATTCGAATTTTCCCATATATGAAATTATACGGCTTTCGAGTTCATAGCCGTTTTTCCACGAATAATCGGATATGAGATTTGAGTATTCTTCCGGTGTCAGATTTTCCGAATTCATATGGCTGTATAAATTATATATATCTTTTTTAACTGTCATCAGAAATTCGAATGCAGTCATGCTATCGTACTCGAATTCCTGATTTATGACCGATACTCTGGAAGACTTGTCAAAATTGACCGTACCTCCACTTGGTATCATCTGTCCTGATATACATTTTATAAATGTTGATTTTCCGCAACCGTTTGGTCCCACCAATGCTTTTATTTCACCGTTTGAAACATTCATATTTATATTCTCAAGAACGACATTCTCCACAAAAGTTTTAGATAAATTTTTTACGTTTAACATAAAATCACTCCTTAAAAAAATAAAAACCCACACGTATTTCGTGTGGGTAATAAAAAAAGGCCCCGACGTACGGAGCCTTCCTTATATATATTAATATTAAAATACGCCGGTAAAAAAACTATTAATTTGTACTGATCACCAACGTATTGCTCAACATTTTCTAACCGCCTTTTTAATATTTTACGATTAATATCATATCACAAAAAGAGTTCATTTTCAATACTTGTAATGAATACGTAGATAGCCTCAAAAAATAATAAGTAGAATTATGCAGAGACTCCTGGCAAGGTGTCTACATATTTATTTTCTGCTTTAAAATACGAAGGCAGATGGATATCAGGGAAAAAACTCCAATACGAAACGATTATGAGGTGTACTGCCCCACGTCTCTACAAAAAATTTTTCATTTATATAAAAAGCCAACAATAACAATTATCGGGTACAGTCCCTGACGGTACGGTCCCCTTTTTGTGAAAGGTTTTGGTAGAGACTCCTGGCAAGGTGTCTACATATTTATTTACTGCTGTAAAACGTGAAGACAAATGGATGTCAGGGAAAAACTACAATACGAAATTATTAAGAGACGTGCTGCCTCACGTCTCTACAAAAAATTTTTCATTTATATAAAAAGCCAATAATAACAATCATCGAGTACAGTTCCTGGCAGTACGGTCCCCTTCATCATTCATCTCTTTTTCTTATGAACGTTATAACAGTTGAAAGCAGCATTATTATTCCCATGGATATTATGGCGTTTCCCACGCCAAATCTGTCAGCTATGAAACCCGTGATGGGTGCGATTACTGCGAGTGTGAGTGTTTGTAACTGTGATTCCACGGATAACCCGGATGCCATATTTTTATGGTCAATTTTATCGCTCAAACCCGATACCATCATAGGTCTTCTGACGTTTTCGAGTATGAAAAGCAGCAGGAACATGAATATCGCGATTATTGAAAAACCTGAATTCACGAAAATTCCGCAAAGCAGCATTATAATGCCACCAGCGATAAAAGTTATGTTTATCGCCATTCTTTTTTCGCTGAATTTCTGCTGAATTTTGGCGGAATTCTTTGAAGCGAGTGATGTTAACAGGTATATGAAAAAGTATACTATTCCGACAATAATCGAAGTTTTTTTCTGATCATCGGCTATTAAAGTCAATGGAATAGAAAGGGCAAAGACTTCAAGTATTGGCTGTACGTAGTTTTTGGAGTTTTTGAAGAACCCGGAAAAAAAGGATGCACTGAAAAGGTATTTCATAGCACTTTTGTTTTTGAACATTGACAGGAAATTCTTTACCGATTCAGTCTTTTTTATTTTTATTCTTTCTCCATCGAGTTCTATGGGATAAGTGTACAGGTTTATAAGGTTTATGATGTATGGAATTACAGAAAAGGCAAAGATCAGCCTGTATTCTCCTGTGAAAAAAACAAGGGAAGCTGCAAGCAGCGAGTTTATAGCAGATCCAAGTTGAGATGCCGCTCTGGTGTTGCCGTAGTATTCGGTTTTTTTATCGGACATTCCTTTTATTCTGAGGTATTCCAGTATCAAAGCTTTATGAGTTCCGGTTCTGAAAGCTTCGCCCACGGAGAACAGGAACATGGCGATGATATATATGAAAAAATTTGAGAAAAAGAAAAAAACCGTAAAAGAGGCGATGTAGGCAATCATGGAGAGTACCATCGATTTTCTCCTGCCGAACAAGTCTGCGATTATTCCAGTGGGTATTTCCATTATATTCGTTGAAATTTCCCTGACTGAAAAAAGGAATCCTATTTCGAGAAATGAAAAACCCATCTCCCTGAAAAAAAGTATTATGAAAGGATCGAAAAATCTAAGATTTTTCAGGAATCCGTATGCCGAAAATTTGTAAAACTGCTTGTCTTTGATTATTGACATTGTCTCACCTTTTTATATTTTGGTCAATTATATACCAAATTTATCAAACATTTGTCTTAAAATGTATGAGTGATAATTTGACAAACATTATACCGAATGGTATACTAAAGCGATTAAAAAGGAGTGAGATATGAACAACAGGGAAATCATAATGGCTCAGTCTCTTGAATTGTTCTCACTGAAAGGGTATGACAGTGTGGGGATTCAGGAAATTTGCAACAATTCTAATATAACAAAGCCAACTCTTTACCATTATTTTGGTAGTAAGACAGGACTGCTCAGGGAAATAATCGTGGAGAATTCGAAAAAACTGCTGGAAGCTATTTCGCAAGCCTCTGATTACAAAGGCGATTTGCCTTTGACTGTGAACAAAACTGTACGGGTATATTTTAATTTTGCCAAAAACAATCCGCATTTTTACAGGATAAAACTCAGCTCTTTCTACGCTCCTGTGGAAAGCGATCTTTTCAAGGCGACTGAAGATCTCAGGTATGAAGAGTATAAATTGCTGGAAGGGGTTTTTATAAAGGCTTCACAAGATCATGGCAATATGAAAAACAAACAGGCTGCGTTGGCAATAACTTTTCTCGGGCATGTAAGTACGTATATAGGAATGTGGCTCAACAATTACAAACATCTTGATGAGGAACTTGTTTTTTCGGCTTCGCATCAGTTCATGCACGGAATTTACTCATAAAAAATTTTTTAATTATAATATACCGATCGGTATATAAGGAGGGATTGTGATGATTAAGAATTCACCTGACTGGGTATCTGAAAGTATTTTTTACCACATATATCCACTTGGTTACTGTGGGGTATCATGGGATAGGATACATCCTGACAGCGGAGAAAAACTGAGTAGAATTAAAAATGGAATTAATTATCTGAAAAATATGGGGTTTAATGCCGTTTATTTAGGACCGGTTTTTCAGTCTGATACACATGGTTACGATACAGTGGATTATTTCAGGGTTGATGACAGACTCGGAAGCAATGCCGATATGAAGGAATTGATAAAGGAATTTCACGACAACGGTATAAAAGTCGTATTTGACGGTGTTTTCAATCACACTTCCAGGAATTTTTTTGCATTCAGAGAACTGGTGAACTTAAACGGTTACGGTGAATACGAGAACTGGTATTGCAACATACAACATTATGATTCGGGAAAAGGTCTTCCTTTTACTTATGAATGCTGGGGAGGGCATGAAACCCTTCCAAAGCTGAATCTTAAAAATCATGATGTTAAAAATCATCTGTTCGAAGCTGTGAAATTCTGGATAAGGGAATTTGACATAGATGGAATCAGACTCGATGCTGCCGATTGCCTGGATTTTGATTTCATGAAAGAGCTGAAAGATGTTACCGATAGTGTGAAGGGCAATTTCTGGCTTATGGGTGAAATAATCCATGGTGATTACAGAAGATGGGCAAATTCTCACACCCTTAATTCAGTGACGAATTACGAATGCTATAAGGGGCTTTATTCGAGTTTTAACGACACGAATTTCTTTGAAATAGCATATGCACTTAACAGGCAATTTTCAAACGGTGGTTTATATGAGGATCTGTTTCTCTATAATTTTGTGGATAATCACGATGTTTCCCGAATACACAGTATTCTTAAAAATAAAATACACATTCATCCTCTTCATATACTGCTTTTCACGATACCTGGAATCCCATCCATTTATTATGGAAGTGAATACGGAATTGAGGGAGTAAAACAGAACCATTCCGACTGGAATCTCAGGCCGGATATAAACGCTGTGATCGGATATGAAAATGTGAATAAAAATGATATTGCCGATACCGTTAAAAAACTCGCAGATATCAGAAAGAATAATACAGCATTGAAAAAGGGAACATACAGACAGCTTCATGTTGGTCATGAACAATTCGTATTTGAAAGGGAATTCTATGGCGAGAAAATGGTTGTAGGAGTGAATTCATCGTGCAGCACTTTCAGGGGAAATGTAAAGTCCATAGAAAATGGAATTTATTTTGATGTTCTCAACGGAATGAAAGAGTTCAGATGTGAAAATGGTAATCTCGCTTATGAAATTCACCCGAACTGGGGTATGATGCTTATTAAAAGATAATTTTGAAGGCATGAATTCTGATTTTATTTTCAATTCTTAATTAAATAGATAAAAAGGATTATGATGATTCACATTCCTTTATATAATATCTGGAATATATCTATAAGTAAAAAAATTAAACAGTATTTTTTTATAACTGATGAGTTTTTCTGCTTTTTCTGTCTGCGAAAGAACCTGCCAGAGGTGCAAATATTATTCCCGGCAGTATGGAAAATAAAAACGCCATGGCAAACGATGTGGTGCTACCTGTTTCTGTAAAAATCCATACTGCAAGACCGAATGAAGTTAAACCTGAACCGAGTATTGAGACAAACTGTCCTGGCCATATTGCGGTGAACTTGCCGAAACTTCTGTTTGCATATTTATTAGAGTTTTTTATCATGATTTTATTAAAATCCCCTTCTGTTGAATTTGAGCTTGATTTTTAAATTATTAATCCTTGAATATGAAACCACAAAAAGCTTACTGAAATACCTTATAAATTAGGTATTGCAGAATAATCCTGTGACTTTTTAAGTGTAGATGCATTTTTTTATAATTATACTCAATAGCCTTATGTTTAAAATGATTTTTTGATAATCAGCTTAAAATAGCAAAACAACAATAGCCTGTGGCGAAAAAACTCTTAATTCATGCAGGCACAAACTTTTTTTGTTTGGTCTATTAATATTTATTCCTGAATTGAGTGCGTTTTTTGTAAGAAAACCGGTGTGTATTTATAAAACAATCTTATGATAAGGAATAAGCCCGTTTATTCCCTATATCTGAATTGCTTCCTGATTATATGCACTTATTCTTATGTTTATATAAAAATCAGTTTTAAAATTCAATGTATTCAATTTTATAGATGATTGCTTATTATTTTTTCTGTAAAGTATTATACATTATTTTACAATTTTTTTCCATGTGTAAATTGCACTAAACGTCCAATGAATAAAAATAATCAAATACGATTGAATATGAATGATAACGGATTAGTATATTCCCGATTTTTATTTTTAATTCTGTTTGAATAAAGGGATTTAAACCTGAGATTCGGAATGACAATTTTTAATTTTCTCAGCAAGCTGTTGCAAGATATTGTATGTATATAAATCAGACCTTTAACATTTGCGGTATAAAAACCGTATTATTACCATGTTTTTCGATTTGGCATGTTATATGAATTATATGACTGTGCACACAGTTTATAGAATTCACAGAAATTTACCATCTTCTAAATTTTTTTTTTACAAATATCCCTGATTACTGAGAGAATAATTTATGTTATAATCACGTACCGTCTAAAATGGACTTTCGCATGTGTGTCCCATGAGAAGGTCTTCAAATTGAAGAGAAAACCTTTTTACATGGTTTTCTGTTTTTTATGTCATTTGTTGACATGTTACGACTAAAATGATAGAATACGCAGGTAAAAAAGAAAAGGAGGCAGACCACATGCCAAATCGCAAGTCTACTAAAGACAGAGTTAAGAGAAATGAGAAGGAAAATCTTCAGAACAAAATTTATAGAAACACATATAAGAACCTGGTTAAGAAGATTACCAAAGCAGTAGATGCAGGAGACAAGGAAACAGCAGTTGCACTTCTTCCAGAAGCTTTCTCCGCAATTGACAGAACAGCTAAGGTTGGAGCGTTCCACAAAAACCAGGCTGCAAGAAGAAAATCCAGGCTCACGAAAAAGGTTAATTTCTTAGTTAATTCTGACGCATAATAAAAATTTATGTCAATTTATAAATAAAATGTATTTACCGGGTTGATACCCGGTTTTTTCTTTTGTATAGCAGGATAAAAAAGTGTTTTGTGGTATACTAATATCAACTTTAAAATCGATTTTTTCACCCAGGAGGTGCGAAAATGGGAACTGTAAAAAAAGGGAAGATAGTCAGTATTATTGGCCCTGTTATAGACGTAAAGTTTGAAGAGGGAAACCTTCCCGAGATATTCAATGCTCTTGAAGTAACAGACCCGGATACAAAAAGGAAATTAGTGTTAGAAGTAGAACAGCTCATTGGTGACAACACCGTAAGGGCAGTTGCACTAGACTCGACAGATGGTTTTATAAGAGAACTGGAAGTCATCGATACCGGTGCACCTATTTCCGTACCGGTAGGCCCCGAAGCTATGGGGAGAATGTTTAACCTTTTAGGCGACGTTATTGATGGTAAAGAAGCCATAACAACTACAGAAAAATGGCCGATACACAGAGAACCACCTGCCATTAAAGATCAGACAACAGAAATAGAAATTCTTGAAACGGGTATCAAGGTTATAGACCTCATTGCGCCTTTCCCAAAAGGCGGTAAGGTAGGTTTGTTCGGAGGAGCCGGAGTTGGTAAAACGGTTCTGATTCTTGAACTTATCAGAAGTATAGCTATTGAAAAACAGGGTTTCTCGATGTTCGCTGGTGTTGGAGAAAGAACCAGAGAGGGTAATGACCTTTACCTCGAAATGCAGGAATCTGGAGTTCTCGAAAACACAGTTCTCGTTTTCGGACAGATGAACGAACCGCCCGGAGCACGTTTTAGAATAGCTCTCACAGCACTTACCATGGCAGAATATTATAGAGATGTTGAAGGAAAAGACGTTCTGCTGTTTATCGACAACATCTTCAGATTTGTTCAGGCGGGTTCTGAAGTTTCGGCTCTGCTTGGAAGAATGCCAAGTGCTGTTGGTTATCAGCCGACACTTTCAACAGACATGGGTGAATTACAGGAAAGAATAGCATCAACCAAAAAAGGTTCAATAACTTCCGTTCAGGCAGTTTACGTTCCTGCGGATGACATAACTGACCCCGCACCTGCCACTACGTTTACCCATCTTGATGCTTCAATAGTTTTATCGAGGAAAATTTCCGAACTTGGAATATACCCTGCGGTTGACCCGCTGGATTCAAACTCCAAGATTCTGGATCCGAATATTGTTGGACATGATCATTACAATACGGCCAGAAGGGTTCAGGAAATTCTTCAGAGATACAAGGAATTACAGGATATCATAGCGATTCTCGGTATGGAAGAATTGTCGGAAGAAGATAAACTGACAGTTCAGAGAGCCAGAAAAATACAGAAATTCCTCAGTCAGCCTTTCTTCGTTGCTGAAAGGTTCTCGGGTATTTCAGGGGCTTACATACCACTGTCAGAAACCATCAGAAGCTTCCAGGGAATACTTGACGGAAAATACGATCATTTACCCGAACAGGCATTCTATATGGTTGGGACAGTAGAACAAGCCGAGGAGAAGGCCAAGAGCTTGAAGGCTGGTGAATGATATGGCTACGTTTTCAGTGGAAATAGTGGCTCCAGATAAAAAGGTATGGGAAGGAAACGCTAAAATCGTTTCCTTTCGTACATTAGAAGGTTCCATGGGTGTTCTCGAAAAGAGGGCGCCCATTTTAGTTGCACTCGATATTGCACCGCTGATTGTTGAAACGGAAAATGGCAAGATAGAATTCGCAGTTCATGGTGGAATGCTAAAAATGGATGGCGAAAAATTGATTGTTTTAACCGATGCGGCTGAAAAGGCGGAAGATATAGATTTATATCGAGCGGAAGCGGCTAAAAAAAGGGCTCAAAACCGACTGGAAAAAGCCAAAAATGACATGGAAAAACTAAGAGCCAACGTATCGATGCAGAAGAATATTCTGAGAATTGATATCGGAAAAAAAGGATAATTAAATCTTTACAATAAATTTCCAGTTCAGAAAGGGGTATTTTTGATGTTCTATTTATCCGAACCTATATTCGATTCAAGGCCATGGGGTGGTGAAGATTTACTTGAATATTATCCCACCGCCAGAAAAAAGGACATAGGTGAAGTTTGGTTGCTTTCTGGTTTGCCCGGCAGGGAAACCAAGATTTTTTCTCCTGACGGGAAAGAATACTATCCATCTGAAAAAATTAAAGAAATAACGGGTATGAAACTCGACAGATTTCCTTTTCTCATAAAGGTGTTAAAGGCGAGGCAGTGGCTTTCTGTTCAGGTACATCCCGATGATGAATATGCCCGTGAAAATGAATCGGAACCATGGGGTAAAAATGAGTTGTGGTATGTGCTTGGTTCGCAAAATGAGACAGAACTCATCGATGGTATAGTTGGAGTTTCTTCACCTGAAGAATTTAAAGAAATTTTAAAATCAGATAATCTTGAAAAATATCTGCATAAAAAAAGTGTGAAAGAAGGAGATCTCATCGATCTCAAAGCTGGTAAGGTTCATGCATTGGGACCTGATGCCCTTATATTTGAGGTGCAGCAGACTTCTGACATGACATACCGACTTTTTGACTGGGGCAGGCCACGTGAAATTCACGTTGAAAAGGCTGCGGAAGTTACAGATTACAAAATGCCGGTTTCACATAATGTTGCAGATGCCCAAAAATATGAAAATCCTTTCTTTAAGGTAAAAGTGTGTAAAGAAAGTGAAGATGAAATTATCAGAGGTTTTTCGGTTATTTTTTCACTGGAAGATATTTTTATAGGTGGATTTCATATGAAGAAATATTTTACCGCGATAATACCCGAAAAAGATCAGGTAGTGGTTAAGGGATCACATATTTCCATACAGATGGGAAAGGAATGGTCGACTTATGCCGGGTAAGAAACTTGAAATGGAAAAGACTTTTGTGTTTTTGAAACCCAACACGGTAAGGCGTGGCCTTGTGGGAGAAATAATAAAGAGATTCGAACAGAGAGGCTTGAAAATATGTGCCTTAAAGATGCACAGGATGTCTCTCGATCAGGCAAGATCTCTTTACGCAGAACATGAAGGGAAATCATTTTATGATGACCTGATAGAATTCGCCACAGGTGGTCCATGTGTTTTCATGATCGTTGAAGGACCCAGGGCAGTTCAGCTGACCAGGCATATAATCGGGGCAACCGATCCTTTAAAAGCCGATCCGGGAAGTATAAGGGCCGATTTTTCGGTTACCGTGACCAAGAACCTGATACATGCTTCTGATTCAGTGGAAAGTTATAAAAGAGAACATCTTATTTTCTTTGAAGCGAATGAGATACTTGATTATAAATTAGACGTACAGGATGATTTGTAAACATATAGAAATTGAGGAGGTATATAAATGCCATACGTACCAACAAAAGAAATTTTAGACGATGCCAATAAAAATTATTATGGTATCGGAGCGTTTAACATCAACAATCTTGAATTCCTTCAGGCAATAGTACAGGCTGCTGAAGAAGAAAATTCACCGGTAATCGTTGAAACAAGTGAAGGTGCAATCAAATACGCAGGTAATGGGAGTATCGAAAGAGGCGTAAGATTTTTCTATGAAATGGTAAAAAATTATGCTGATTCCGTGAAAGTTCCAGTAAGTCTTCACCTTGACCACGGTAAGAGAATGGAATACGTTCTTAACTGTATAAAAGGTGGATACGGTTCAGTAATGATTGATGCATCCGATCAGGAATTCGAAGGAAACATGAATACGACAAAAAAAGTCGTTGAATTTGCACATGCGGTAGGAGTTAGTGTTGAAGCTGAACTCGGTACACTTAAAGGTGTAGAAGACAACGTTGTTGCCGCTGAATCAATACTCGTAGATCCTGATGAAGCGAAGAAATTCGTTGAATTCACCGGAATAGATTTCCTCGCACCGGCAATCGGTACAAGCCACGGAGCTTTCAAATTTGCCGGCGAAGCTAAACTCGATTTTGACAGACTCAAGAAAGTTAAAGAATATACTTCAATTCCTCTGGTTCTTCATGGTGCATCCAGTGTTCCTCAGGAATGGGTTGCCGAAGCCAATAAATATGGCGGAGACATAAAAGGTGCAAAAGGAGTTCCTTTCGAGGTTCTCGAAGAAAGCATCAAATATGGAATTAACAAAATAAACACGGATACAGACCTTAGAATAACTTTTATTGCGGTAATGAGAAGAATCCTCAGTGAGAAAAAAGGTGAAATAGATCCAAGAAAGATTTTCGGGCCTGCAATCACTGAAGTTAAAGAGCTTATCAAATCGAGAATGAGATGTCTCGGTTCATCTAATAAAGCCTAATATATAAAATACCCGGGGGTGAAACTCAAAATGAAAGTTCTTGTTATTAATTCCGGTAGCTCCTCTATCAAGTATCAGCTACTGGATATGGAGGATGAAAGAGTACTTTCCAAAGGTTTAGTGGAAAGAATAGGAATACCAGGATCAATTTTAAAACACAAAAAAGGTAAAGAGAAATTCAACATCGAAAAGCCTATCGCAAATCACGATGAAGGACTCAGACTTGTTTTGGATGCATTGGTAGATGCCAACACCGGTGTTATCAGTTCTTTTGATGAGATAGACGCTATCGGACACAGGGTTGTACACGGTGGAGAAGAATTCACTGCATCTTCACTGGTAACGGATGAAGTTATCAGAGCTCTTGAAGAACATGCCTATCTGGCACCACTTCATAACCCACCGAATATCATGGGTATCAGATCCGCTATGAAACTTTTACCCGGTGTACCTAATGTTGTAGTTTTCGATACTTCATTCCACACTACTATGCCTGATTATGCATTCTTATACGCTATTCCAATGGAGTACTACAGAAAATACAAGATCAGAAGATACGGATTCCACGGAACATCTCACAGATTTGTTTCTCAGAAAGCAGCAGAATTTTTAGGTAAAGATGTAAACGAATTGAAAATTATATCCTGTCATCTCGGAAACGGAGCTTCCATTGCAGCGGTAAACAAGGGAAAATCTGTTGATACGAGTATGGGATTCACTCCCCTTGAAGGTTTGGTAATGGGCACAAGGTCCGGAGACCTTGATCCTTTCATCCAGGTTTTCCTTCAGGAAAAAGAAGATATGACCGCAGAAGAAGTATACAACGTATTGAATAAGAAAAGCGGTATTTTAGGACTTTCAGACGGATTCAGCAGTGATATGAGAGACATAGAAGACAAGGCTATTGAAAAAGAACCAGTATGCAGGAAAGCATTGAATGTATATGAGTACAGAATTGCAAAATATATCGGTTCATACGCAGCTGCTATGAACGGTGTGGACGTTATTCTGTTTACTGCGGGTGTTGGTGAAAATTCACCGATTCTCAGAGAGGAAATTATAAACAACTATCTCACATTCCTCGGTGCAGAAGTTAATGCAGAAGTTAACGATTTCAAAGGAGAGCTCAGAGATATTTCAACTGAGAATTCCAGAGTAAAAGTACTCGTAGTTCCTACAGATGAAGAATTATTGATCGCAAGAGATACTGTTGAAATAATAGGGAAATAATTACCTTAACCGGAGGCGTATATGCTTCCGGTTTTTCATACTTTTTTGCAACAAAAAAGCGGACTCTTCACAGCCCGCTATAATGTGGGGGGTATATTTTTTTCTCAAGGGGGATAGGGGGGTACCTATCGATTTCTTTCCTTTTATGTTATTTTGACTAAGCTCCCTTAAAAAAAGTTCAAAAATAATTATTCTTAATAAAAGTGTTTGTGATGCTCTGAATAAGCGTGATTAAATGTTAAAAAATATATCAGGAGGGTAACAATATGGCTAAGAATTCATTTGCATATAGTTTTCGAAGCGTTATTTTTTATATATATCTAACTGTTACCGTTCTGACAATTATTTTTTACGCTTATCCGAGGGTTGAATACGATCAGAAAGCTTCATTAATTGCAGTGGGGTTTGAAGATGGATATTCGGCTGAGATTATTGATTTCTTTTCTGTCAGGGATATAGATAAAATTGGCTTGGCAGGAGAAAGAGTGGTTTTTGTATATGATTTCAGAGAAATACCTGAAAACAAACTTGACGAGTATCTGAAAATGAGACAGGGAATGAAGGTAATATTCTTTGAAAAACCTTATGAAGACCTTTCAGCAGACACTCTCGCCGAGAAACTGGATATATACAATATTGAGGTTGGTTTTCTCGAATTGAACGCAAGCTCTGAACTCATAAGGCAGGCAATACTTAAAAGAGTTTCTGAAAATCAGGAGAAACTGTTCAGGGTTCATACCATAAAACCTGCCGAAATAGAGAAACTCAATCTGGATTACGAAATGGTTTTAAGAAGATGGGTAAGGGCATGGAAAGAGAGAAGTATTGATTTTTTCTGGATTCAACCATTGCCATCTTCGATGAACAAGTCCTACAACGAATATGGATTCGATGTTGTCAGTATGCTTCAGACTACGAGAAATATAGAAATTCATAAACCGTTTTCTCTCAGTTACCTGATAGCTCTGATTATAGTTGGATGTTTCCTGCTTATATTGTTCTATTCACCTTTAATGGCGGGAATATCGGTGATATTTCTTGTCATAGTATTTTTAACTCAGGGATATTATGAATTTATACTTTATTTATCAGGGTTAACGGGAACTTTCGGGATTACCGCAATTTACAGAGAATTGAGGGGAATACAGTATTCTGGTGCCCTGAAATACTTTTCGATCATAGCTTTTGCGTTTGTTCTTGGGATTCTGCTGAACGCATTGACTTTTAATTTTCTTACCGTTTCACAGCTGCTTTTACCCAGAGGGGTAAAATTACTTCTTTTTTATCTGCCGGCACTGGTTTTTTTACGGGAATTTGCTTATTACGGTGCGAAAGAAATGAAAAGCAAACTTCACTGGACTGACCTTCTTATAATAATATTCTTTGTTCTTTTCGTGATTTATTATATTATGAGAAGTGGAAACAGTGCACTCGTTTTGAATTTTGAAAGAAAATTCCGTGACTGGCTTGAGATAGTATTCGGCATACGCCCGAGATTAAAGGAAATCATCGGTCTTCCCGCTCTATGGCTGTATTTTAACAACAAGCACAGGGCATTTGGAAGATATTCTTTCTTAGTGCCTGTTGTTGGAGTTATGGGGCTTTGTTCCATAGTGAATTCCTTCCAGCATATACATACCCCTTTCCTGACAGTTATACTGAGAGAGGTTATTGGTTCGGGAATCGGAATCGGGCTGGGAGTTTTAATCGGCTTTTTTATTCAGCCATATAAGAGTCAGGAATATGAAGAGAAGATATAACTTTCACTATACTTTTTGTTTAAGCGATTAAAATCCGAGATATGTTAAAATATTAAGGTTTAGTGTGGTAAGTCTCTCATGATTACTATTATTGAACCGAACATTTTTGTTTTATCATTTAGGAGTGAAAATAATTTTGGAAAATATGAAGAAATATTCTGCGGAATATATAGAGCATTTCCTCAACAAATCGGGTATTCTCTATCAGGTCGGAAAACCATCTCGTTATATAGGTGGGGAATACAATTCCGTAGTAAAAAAGCACGATGAATCTATGATGAAATTTCTGCTTGTATTTCCCGATATTTATGATATCGGTATGTCACATCTCGGTTTGAAAATTCTGTATGAAATTATAAATAAAAGAGATGATATGCTCGCAGAAAGGAGTTATCTGCCTTTCTTTGATATGAAAGAAAAGATGCTTGAGTACGATATTCCTGTATATGGGCTTGAAACTAAAACTCCGGCAAGTTCTTTTGATGTTATAGGATTCACATTGCAGTATGAACTATCTTTTCCGGGAGTAGTGGAATATCTGAGGCTGGCCGGTGTGGCTGTTAAATCATCTGATAGAAGCGAGGAAGACCCTATTGTGATAGCAGGTGGCCCATGTGCCTATAATCCCGAACCGATTGCGGACTTTATAGATGCATTTTTAATAGGTGATGGTGAAAACTCTATCGTCGAAGTGGGTGAGTCCCTTAAAAAAACTAAAGGAATGAAAAAAAGCCAGAGGTTGCTGGAACTTTCAAAAATACCTGGGATTTACGTTCCACAGTTCTATACACAGAAAGGTATGGAAATACTGCCTCTTGAAGAATATGAGAATATCGTCCCTGCCAGGATAAAGAAGAGAAGGGAAAATCTTACCGTTGAAAATGCACCTGTAAATCAGGTGGTGCCATTTCTTGCAATAGTACATGACAGAGCAGCTGTTGAAGTTTTAAGAGGCTGTACCAGAGGATGCCGTTTCTGTCATGCCGGAATGGTTTACAGACCTGTAAGGGAGAGGAGTAAAGAAGATATAAAAGAACTCGTTGAAAAGGTTCTTAAATCCACTGGATACGAAGAACTGTCTTTGCTTTCTTTAAGCACGCTTGACCATTCTCAGATTAAAGATATTGTGGATGATATACTCCCTTTCATGAAAGAAAATACAATTTCAATTTCAATACCCTCTACCAGAGTTGACAGGTTTGGGCTTGAAATAGGTGATAAAATAGCTGCAGTAAGAAAAACAGGCCTTACTTTTGCACCAGAAGCTGGTACACAGAAAATGAGGGATGTAATCAATAAGAATGTTACCGAAGAAGAAATCCTGAATACTGCAGAAGCTGCAAAGCAGAAGGGATGGAGCAGGTTAAAACTCTATTTCATGGGCGGACTTCCCATGGAAAAAGACGAGGATCTTGAGGCAATAATCGAAATAGTAAAAAAGATTAAGAAAAAAGGTATAAAGAGAATTTCGGTGAGTGTTGCCGGTTTTGTTCCAAAACCACATACGCCTTTTCAGTTCTGCAAACAGGCAACCATAGATGAACTTCATAACAAAATAAGATTGCTGGCTGTACTTAAAAAACACGCTAATTTTGAATTTCATAAACCGGAAATCACACGTATTGAGGGAGTTGTTGCGCGCGGGGACAGAAATTTGGCTCCTATCATCGAAGAAATATCAAAAGACAAAGGATATTTGCAGGGATGGAAAGAAGGTTTTGATTATCATTCCTGGCTGGAGATGTTTGAGAAATTTTCCATCAATCCAGATGATTACACCAGAGAAAGGGATATCGATGAAAAACTGCCATGGGATCATATAGACAGTGGGCTTAAAAAAGAATTTTTAATTGATGAGTATAAAAAAAGCGTCGAAGGAAATCTGACTCCGGATTGTAGATGGGCGGAATGTTCCGCATGCGGAGTATGTTTCGACTGATATAACGGGAGGGAATTTTTTTGATTAACAGACCTAAAGGGACTTATGATATTTTCGGTGAAGATGCTTTTTACTGGCATTATTTTGAGGAAGCTGCCCATGAATCCGCAAGAGTTTTTGGATTCACCGAATTGAGAACTCCGATATTTGAAAGAACAGAACTCTTTGTGAGAAGTGTTGGAGATGAAACAGATATAGTTCAGAAGGAAATGTACACCTTTCTCGATAAAGGTAATCGAAGTATTTCTTTGAGACCGGAAGGTACGGCGGCGGTTATCAGGGCATACGTTGAAAATTCGATTGCCAGCCAGGGTTTACCACAGAAATTTTATTACATGGGTCCCATGTTCAGATATGAAAGACCGCAAGCTGGCAGAACCAGACAGTTTGAACAATTTGGTGCCGAGATAATAGGTGCAGATTCCCCTGCTGCTGATGTGGAAGCAATCTGGCTGTCGTTGTTCCTGCTGGAAAAACTCAGACTTAACAATTATGAATTGCATATAAACTATCTCGGAAATGCGCAGGACAGAGAAAATTATAAGAAAGCGCTGAAAGAATATTATGCTCCGTATCTGGAAAATCTTTGTTCAGACTGTAAAAAAAGGTTTGAAAAGAATATTCTCAGATTGCTGGATTGCAAAATCGATATCGAATTGAAGAAAAATGCCCCTAAGATAACGGATTATCTGAGTGAAGAAAGTGCCAGACATTTTGAAAGTGTCAAATCACAGCTTGAAAGGCTCAGAATACCTTATACGCACAATACCAATCTCGTAAGAGGCCTTGATTATTATACCGGCACAGTATTTGAAGTTAAACATCCATTTAAAAATACAGTTTTCGATGTGCTTGGCGGAGGCAGATACGATGATGTTGTGAAAGAACTTGGTGGAAAGCAGACTTCTGCCGTAGGTTTTGCATGTGGAATAGGAAGAATTATTGAAATAATGAAAGCCGAAAACATCGATTTTGATTTTAAACCGGTTTCAGAGGTTTATATTCTTTCCATGGGAGAAGAGGCTGTGGAAGAATCTGAAAAGATTGCCTCATTCCTTAGACAGCGTGGGATAAGTGTTGAAAGGGATCTCATGTCCAGAAACATGAAGGCCCAGCTTAAATACGCATCGAAATGTGGTTCGAAATTCGTTATAATAATAGGCGAAGACGAGCTTGAGAAAGAAGTATATATTGTGAAGGATATGGAGACCGGAATACAGACTTCGGTTGACAGTTCCTGGATCGAAAATTATATTCTGGATAAATTAGATGAATAAAATAAATAAAAGGTGAGTTTTTTGAAATTTTCCGGAGTGATTTTTTTTGTCACCATTTTACTTATTCTATCTACTGGAATACTGATTTTTTTGTCCTTTTCACTGACAGTCGATATGAATAAGATAACTTTGTTTTCACTACAAACTAATAGGACATGGTCGAAGATACCCTATATAGTTTTTAACATGGAAAAGGGAGTTAGGTTGGATTTTTGGATGGTTCGGGAGCTTGTCAAAAATCTGGAGGAATTCGAAACTGATACCACCCTTTCTACAAGTTTTTTATACGATACGAAAAATGATATCAAAACGGCCACACATTCTCTGTATCTTGTCGCGAATGAATTTTATAAGAATATAAGTGACCAGTACAATGAGGAGATATTCGAAGCTTATGAAGAAATAAGGATTTCTCTGGAATATGGAATAGACAATCTCGAGAAATCTGTGGCTGATGCGGTGAAAAAAATACAGTTCTGGTTCATAATTTTCATGCTGCTGATTTTTTTCCTTGTGATAATTTCCATAGTCATGATTTTCTATCCAATATACAGGGATTTTAAATATCTCGAAAGTAAAAACAGAAGTAAAGTATCTATTAAAGAATTAAAAACAATAAAACCAAAAAAGAGTGGAGAGTGAGTCAATGAACAGTAAAAAACTTATGTGGATTATGCTGGCTGTACTTATAGCTTTTGCCATTTTCAACGTTGTGAGCAGTTTCATGGGTAATCAGAAAAATTATAGGGTAATTTCATATAGTGATACTTACAAGTTTACCAGGGATGGACAGACGGTAATCGAAACAAGGGCGAGGCTCGCATTCGATAAAACCGAAGATATGGATAAAGCCATAGAACAGTTCAATTCGCAGTCGCAGCAGGAACAGGCTAATGCACATGCTGAACTCCTTACAAAATATTCAGATGGAATGGCTGTGCCGGTTAAACTTATCGATTATGTATCTGACCTTAGTATAGAAGAGGGATTCTTAAATATCACAAATACCGTAGTAGTTACTGGATTGGCTACAAATACCGGTACGGAATGGGTAACGGGATTCGGAAAAAACCAGCTTCAGTTGAAGGATAATTCCGAACTGATCTTCATATTGCCAGAGGATGCTAAAATATTCAGTGTTGACCCGGAACCAAATGAAGAAAATGGTAATGTTCTTGTGTGGTTTGAAAGAGATAAGATGAATTTCCCAATAGTTAAATTTCAATGATTTGAATTTTATTAAGGATGGTGAATGATCCGTGAAGAAAACACTTTTATTGTCTGTTTTATTTTTAGTAATTGCTTTAACGATATTCTCGGTTCCTATCAAAATATACACTCAGCCAGGAAATGCTTCGGTGTATCTTGATGGTAACTTGTTGGGAATATCAGACAGACAGGGTGTTTTTTCTGAGATGTTTTTCATAAATGAAGGCAGATACACTTTCAAAGCTGAAAAACCCGGATTCAATCCATTTGAGATTAATGTCAATATAGAAGAAGCCACCACGCTTAATCTCAGAATGATTCCCTCGGGTATGCTTGAGGTCATCTCAATACCTGAGAACAGTGAGATATCGGTTGATGGAGATCCGGTTGGCGAAGGTTATATCAAGATCAATCTTCCGGTTGGGAAACATCTTGTTAAGGTGAATTCTGACGGATATACAGCCAGGACTTTCTATGTGGATATTAAACAGTATTTCACAAAAAAACTGGAAGTCGAACTTTCACAGGAAGGGAAAACCAGGATAATTACGAATCCATCCAGCGTGGATATAACCGTAGATGGTATGTACCTTGGAAAGAGTCCTGTGGAAGCCTATCTGAAACCGGGAAATCATATAGTTACTTTCAACAGGAAATGGTATTACCCCGTAACCAAAACCGTTAATGTTAAACCGGAAGGGTTGACGGAAATTGTTCAGGAATTGTATGCCTTTTCACATGTGGATATAAACACCGAACCTTCCCAGGCAAGAATATTTGTAGATGAAGTGGAAAGGGGAATGTCCCCGCTCAGTCTTAAAGAACTGCAGCCGGGAAAACATGTGATCAAGTATGTGAGTGACGAATACAAGCCTATAATTGAGGAAATATTCCTTGAACCAGGCGATAATGTCATAAATAAGATTTTAATGCTTAAGGAATACGAGATTACATTCCAGGCAACACCTGCCGCAATAGTCATGGTTGATTCCGTTGAAGTAGGCATGACACCGATGACAAAGAAATTCACACATGGTACACATGAAATAATGTACAAAAGCGGTGAGCTTGAATGGAAAACTGAAATAGACATAATTGCCCCACAAACAGTATCCGCGGATTTAAAAGAAGACTGTTCGGTGAGTTTTTACGTAATTCCCGAAGGTGACTGCCTGATAATGCATAATGGCAAAGAATATTATCCTCGGGAAATAATAAACACAAAATCCGGAATACAGACTTTTGATATAATCAGGGGCGGGTATCCAACCAGAAGAAGGGTTTATAAACTTAGTGCAGGTAAGATTTACGATTACGAAGTGAATCTGCAGGGAGAATCTTCGCTTTTCCTCGTGACAGAGCCCACCGGTGCAAAAGTATACTGGATGGATGAATATATAGGCAATACACCTTTGAGAGATGAAAGGGTTCGTCCGGGTACCGGGATGCTGAAAATAGTCTGGCCCGGTGGTGAAATGGAAGACAGGCAGACATTGCTGGATGGCCAGACCTACACTATATTCAGAAGGATACCGGGAAGGACTATGATTTATATCGACTCTTTCCCTTCCAAACTGGAAGTAAGGCTGGATGGAGAATCGTTAGGGCCAACTCCGATATCTGTCGAAGTAAGTGCCGGTGCACATGATATTGAATGTGTCGGACCCGATGGATATTCCAAATTACAGCAGATAACTCTGACAGGCGAAACTCAGCGAAAGATTAATTTCGTTTTCTGAGAATAGTATTCCAGAAATACGTGTAAAGAAAAATGATCAATATGATTATAAAGAATAAAATGGGGTGAATCCATTGATGAAGAACAAAGTATCGATACAATTGACTATTATACTTTTTTTATCCTTACTTTTTTCGGTTAGCGTTTTTGCAGACTTTCCGAGAGATGTTTCTGAGCATTTTGACAGTTACGGTCAGGTCAAAAATATGATCGATCTCGGGATTATGAATGTAGATGCTAACGGAAATTTTAACGGTACCAATATCGTGAACAAATACGATTTGGCTTCGATTCTTTTCAATTTGCGGGAGAATATTCTCGGAAGCAAAGTATTCGAAGAAACAGCCGGCTTGTCAAGCCGTGTTGGTACGTTGGAACAGTCAGACAACAGTATGAGGACATCAATAGATACACTCAGGAGAAGGATAGATGCACTTGAAGTTTCTTTAAGCACTAAAGAACTGGATGCGATGGAAAGAAGGCTTCTCAACATGAAAAATGAGGTTCTTGCCCAGATGCAGGAAATTGAAAGTAAAACCAGTTTTATCAGTGGATACAGTGATTTTCTCGTTGCGGTGGAACAGGAATTGAAAAACATGTACGATGACTTGAAACAGCAGGAAAGCAGACTCGTGGCCAACGAAGCAAATGTCGGACGTTTGCTTGAATATCTCAGAAAATATGAAAAACTCGATACATGGATGGACAGCACCGATCAGAGTATAGAAGACCTTAAAAACAAGGACAATGCGATTTATTCTGATCTCGATACTTTAAACAAAAAAGTTGCAAATCTCGAAGCTATGAATGAAAAACTGAACACGCTTCAAAGGGATATGCTTAACCTTAAACCAACTGTTGAAAATGCTTCTAAGGTACCTGCAATGGAAGCACAGATGGTGAATATTGATTCAAGACTGATAGAAGTTGAAAATATGAATGCTCAGGTAGTTCAGCTGCAGCAGGATGTGGATTATATGAAAATAGAACATGACAGATTGAAACAGGAACTCGATGAGACAAAACAGCAGTTCTGGTACGCCATGGGATTATCTGTTGCCGGATGTCTGATCGGAGCGGGAGCTATTTTCTACGCATATTCAATATCGGGGTCGATGCAGCAGTGAAGATTGATTTGTTTGATTATGATTTGCCGAAAGAGCTTATAGCACAGACACCTGCAGAACCGAGGGACCATTCAAGGTTGATGGTTGTGAACAAAAAGACCCGAAGCATAGAGCACAGACATTTTTACGATATCATAGATTATCTTTTACCAGATGACCTCATAGTTATAAACGATACAAGGGTTATTCCGGCAAGGTTACTTGGAAAAAAAAGCACAGGGGCACAGATTGAAATTTTTCTTTTAAATCAGCTGAAAAAAGATGATTTTGCCCTTTGGAATACACTTGTTAAACCTGGGAAAAGGGTCAAAGAAGGTACAGTTATAGAGTTTGGAAAGAATGCACACGGAGAATCCCTATGTTGTGAATGTGTTGGGATAAGAGATGACGGCAGCAGGGATATAGAATTTCATACGGATTCAAAAAGAGAAATATTGCATGTGATGAAAACTTTTGGCAATGTCCCATTACCGCCTTATATAACTGAAAAACTCGAGGAACCGGAAAGGTATCAAACTGTATATTCGAAGAATGAAGGGGCAGTTGCGGCTCCAACAGCCGGATTGCATTTTACTCCCGATCTGATGAAGAAAGTTGAGGAATCAGGAGTTGAATTTGCCAGGGTAACCCTTCATGTCGGACTTGGAACTTTCAGACCAGTGGAATGTGAAAATCTGGAAGAACATAAAATGCACAGTGAGAAATTTTTTGTTGAAAAAGAACAGGCGCAGAAGATATTGCAGGCAAAAAAAGATGGCAGGAGAATAGTGGCGCTTGGTACTACATCCGTCAGAGTACTGGAATGCTTACCGGATTTATCTCCCGATGAATATGGAAATTATGAAGGTGATACGGATATTTTCATATATCCACCATACGACTTTAAAATGGTCGATGCGCTGATAACAAATTTTCATTTGCCGAAATCTACGCTCTTGGTTTTGATATCTGCTTTTTCAGGCAGAGACCTGGTACTTGAAGCTTACAAGACGGCTGTTGAAAATAAGTACAGATTCTTTTCATTTGGAGATGCGTGTTTTCTTATATGAAGAATAGATTTGAACAGAAAAAAGATTTGACAAAAATAAATTTAGCCGCCGCGGGTGTGCTTTCGGCTCTTATATTTGTTATATTACTGATTGCGAGTGTTACACCTGTTTCCAAACTGGCCATAGCAGCGTTGGCTTCTTTTATTATGGAGTTTGTTTTTTGTGAGTATGGTAAAAAAACCGCGCTGATGAGTTTTATAGTCGTCTCAATTATTTCGGTGCTTACACTGCCTCAGAAATCCATTGGAATTCTTTTCATAACAGTGTTTGGCGGTTATGTAACAATAAGGAATCTTTTGGGATTGAAAAACAAAGTCATATTACTTGTAATAAAATTACTGTATCTGAATGTGGCTGTATATCTGCTTTTTACGCTTGCCTCTTTTGTTTTCGGAGATTTAGCGGAAAAAGTCATGAGTTTTCCACAGTGGCAGATAATAGCGGGAATTTTCGTCTTACAATTGGTATTCGTTGCTTACGATTATGTACTTACATTGGGCGGGCGGATTCTTGGAGAATATTATAGAAAATTAAGAAGATAGAAAACTTTTAATTTTGGGAGGTAATGGTTTTGAAGAAGTTATTTAGCTTACTGGTTGTTGCATTAATTTGTTCTACTGCCTTCTTCGCTCTCACAGGTGCGGATTATGCAGTTAAGATTTTCGCTGACGGAGAAGATACCGGATATGGGGTAGTTTTTGCGGATTTGAACAATGAATACAATTATATGTTGCAGTATTATGCATCTCAGGAGGGTTTTGATCCTATTTTTGACGGCCTTTTTGTAAAATACGATGTTGCAGGGTACAAAGCTCAGAGAGCGCTTTTTGATTATTATGCATACAAGGAGAATATCACTGCTGATCAGTTAAAGGTCGAAGAAGAAGCAAACAAAGTAGTTCAGCAGCTCCTTTCACAGGAAGGACAGGAAGAAGCAATAAAATCTCAGTACGGCAGTGTTGAAAATTTCTATAAATTTGTTGTTTCCGTATACAGAAAAGAAATGACAAGAGATGAAGTTATGGGAATAATAGCGAATGTTACAAGTGCTGACCTTAAAGATTTCTTCGAAAAGAATAAAGAAGCGATAAACGAAAGACTCGAAAAAGTTTCCGCAAAACACATTCTCGTTGATACTCAGGAACTCGCAGAAGAGATTAAAGCGAAAATACTCAACGGTGAAATCACTTTTGAAGATGCTGCAAAAGAATATTCCACATGCCCTTCAAATGCAGAAGGTGGAGACCTCAAAGAATTCGGAAGAAAACAGATGGTTCAGACTTTTGAAGCAGCAGCTTTCTCAGCACCTCTTAACGAAGTAATGGGTCCGGTTAAGACTGATTTCGGTTATCACCTTATAACAGTATACGACCATTACGTAGTCGACACATTCGAAAAATATCAGGAAACTGATGAATTCGCAAAGCTTGCGGAAGACCTTAAAACACAGAAAATGCAGACATGGATACAGGATTACATGCTTAAGAACAATATCAGCTTCAAATTCTTCGGAATACTTTCCGATATCGAACAGTTCTCACTCCTTTATCAGGATTCTGTTTCAACACAGAGCCTTGCAGAACTCGTTGAATTCATGAGAACTTACGTTCCTAACGGAGAAGACGGACATATCTTCGTAGAAGTTGCACTCAGCAGCATACTCTCAATCGTACAGCAGAATCCGGATGCGCTTGATGCTGAAACAACAGCTAAAATGACAGAACTCAGAAAGAAAAACCTCGAAGCATTATCCAACTTCGAAGATGCTTCTCTCGGAGCACTCAGCAGACTTTACGGTATGGATCCTGAAGATACCAGAATCGGAGTTAAATTCTTCGGAAAATACATCGACCAGGCTATATTAATAGCTACGGAAGATAAAGAGTTCTTCGAAAAGAACAAAACAGCTATCGTTTCCCAGCTTAAACAGGCTGTACCACAGCTTGAAAAAATCGCATTAAACGAAACTGCAGACAGCAGAGACAGAGTAATTGCATACATGTACCTCATCAGAATAAACAATCTCGCTGATGAAAAAGAACAAAATCAGGCCATCGCAGATAGAATTCTCGAACTCGATCCTGAAAATTCCGAAGTACTTGAATTAATAAAATAATTAATTAATCCAAATACCTTAACCAAAATAAAAGCCGGACATAAGTCCGGTTTTTATTTGTAAATTTAATTATTTATCATAAATATGTAGACTGTCAGTAAGCAAAATAAACAATTGAGATTGAAAATAACTTGGGACTGTACCAGCTCTTTTGGGACCGTACCGCCAGGGATTGTACCCGGCATAGAATATACAGATTCGATACCAAATACTGTAACAATTTCCATTCTAATCGAATTTGATAAAGATTTCCTTATTCATATCTTGATATATCGCTTGATCACTTTTGTTTATGACTAATACAGCAGTATTGTATATTCATCATATTGATATGCGACATCATTTATTTATCTTAAATATAATTAGAAAACTTTCCGCCAAGCATTGCTATAGTGATTATCATCTTGTATATTTCACGGAAATCTTCATTATAATACCTGACAGTCCTGCCATCTATCCTTTCCAGCCCGGGAACTGCGGATACAGCATCGGTAATTACCGTGTTTACAAGTTCAATCTCCAGTTTTGTATTCCCGGTTGCTTTTTTTATGTATTTTTTTCCGTCACCATTGACTATTTCGGTAAATTCTTTTACCTTTGACGCATAGATATCCCTTACCCTGTCCGGATGATACATCTTTCCCGCAAAGCGCCCGATACCCTCTTTTGTACGAACATAAGGGAAATCATTTCCGTAGAATTCCCTCATCTGTTCTTCAAGAACATCGTCACCTGAAATCATGCATACGGGAACATCGTAGAAGCCTGCCAGAAAAGCGTTTATCTCAACTTCTCCCACGAGTATGTCATTAATTCTGATGTTGTATATGCATGACGATGAATAGGAATGATCCATAAGGCCTTTGAAAGAACCTATTCTGGCATGGTATCCGATGAGCATAACTGCGTCGTATGATTCATCCAGGCCCTGCATCATGTAGAATTTTCTCGGATATCCCCTTATAAGGTTTACACGTTTATCTTCAATCTGTCCATATGGAACGTTTTCTCCCCTTGAATGTGAATCGCAAATGGTGATTTCATCTACCTTATCATCTATATCACTTGATTTGATACCATCAACAATCCAGTTTAATTCATTGTTTATAGCCGAATTAACATTATGCCCGTTCACCGAAAGATTCATTTCATTCCATGAACTAACCCCGATAACTCCTTCCATATCTGTTGATATGAACAGCTTCATAAATATCACCTCATAATTAAAGTATATATTTTGAAATAAAAATAGTTTCCTCAAAAAAGATTATACATCTATTTAAGAAAGAATAGAGTAAATAATCTCGTTTTTTTATTTTTGATGTTTCTGAACGAGTTTTTTCTCTATTTACATTTATGGAGTTCTTTTATAGAAGTAAGTGTCACTATGTATTAATATAACTTGTCATTAACGTAAAATGCAGTTGATTGTTCATGTACAGTTGTGATATAATATGTGTATAGTCAATAACTCTGAGAGGCGTAAGCCTCTTTTTTATTGCCAACTTTCTATGAAATAACGATTGACCCGATTATACCAATCCCGTCTTTATGACGGGATTTTTTATTGGGCAGAAAGGAGAATGATTTGTACTGCCAGGAAGAAGAATTCGAAACAGTTGATTTTAAAAATGAAAAACTCAGACAGATACTGGATACAATAAGAGATTTCGAAGAAAGAGAAGATTTATGGGAATGCATAAACGTTATAGAAGATATTGAAGAACTCGCAGTTGAAGGATTAAACCTTATTGAAAACCAAAACCACGATTCTCTCCTTTAAATAAATAGAAATCTTTTTGCCCGTTGAATAAACGGGCTTTTTTATTAAGCGATACATTCGTACGAATTTTAATATAGAAGTGATCACAGCTACAAAAATATCCGGCTGCGCAACCGGATAATCCCAAAACAAATCATGAGGTGAAAATAATGGCAAACGTAATTTACAACATCGAAGAAGTGAAAGTTTTTGACTATATGCAGGGTGGAACTGTTACTGACTGGACTCCTGAAGCTGAAGATACTGAGAGTAAAGGATTTGACAAAAGACTCGCTGCAGCAACTTCACTGGGAATGACACAGGGTGGAGGAACACTGAATCAGGAAGTTACAGAAATTGAGGTAAGATCTGACCAGTGTGCTGACCCGCTTACAATTCTCACAAAAGAAGCAAAGAAAACACTCACACTGAATCTTCTTGAAGCGACTCCTGAAACTTTGAAATACGCTTTCGCAGGAGAAGCAAATGGAGATATGATGAGCTTTAAAAGACTTCCTGAAGGTATGGTGAAATCCGTATACATCAGAACAAAATCAGTTGACGGAACATACTTTGAGTTCAGAATTCTCAAGGCTAAGATGAAAGGAAATTCCAGCATAAACTTCGGTGCCGATGAAGTCACAAAGTTCCCGGTTGAAATGACAATCCTTTCTCCTGATGACGAGAATTCAGAACCAATCAGATTCTACAAAAAGACTGCTTAATCTTTTAAAATAAAACTTATTCGGCAGGTTAACCCTGCCGTTTTTATTCGAATAAAAATAATTATCTGATGTGTTGTAGAGACGTCCGGCGGGGCGTCTCTTTTATAAACAAAAAAACTGTTTAAAATAAATGGAGTGAATATAATGGAAAAAGAGAACAAATCTGATCTTAAGGCGATGGCAAATATCCCGTTTGAAATAGAAATAAAAGGAAAAAAATATGCAGTTAAAAATGCTTCTATAGGAGCATATGCACTTGTTGCCCCGAAAGTGAAAAAAATATGGAAAATGTCGGGATTTGATCCGAGAAGTTATGGAGAAAAAGAAATATCCGCAGAAAAACTACAGAAAGACATGCTTACGGCTATATACAAACTTTTCATGTCAGAAGCAACTGAGGAGGTATTCAAACTTGGCAGCGAGATAATTTGCATAATTCTCAACAACAAACCACTTTCATCCGAAACCCTCGATCCTTCCCCCGAGGACATCATGTGGGGAATGGAAATACAGGAAATACTTAAAATACTCTTCAAGCTTCTGGAAATGTCAGATCTTACGGCTTTTTTTTTACTGACAGCGAGACTGGCACAGGCAAACGACATAGAAGGAGAACTGAACGGTTAAAATTTTCAAAGATGTACTTTTCTCTCGCACAGAGTATGGGTTACACACCCCAGCAGATAACATGGGAACTTACTCCTCAGCAGCTGATACTACTCAGTGCAGCTTCTAAGGAAATATACGATAAAGATTCGAGTGGAAATGAAAATATAGATGATTACTCTGCAGAAGAACAGCAGATGCTCTTTGAACAGATGTTCGGTGTGTCTGCGATAACCGAAACAAAACAATAAGAGGTGATAAAAATGGATATGATGTTTAACATTCAGGAAATATATGTGGGGAAAGCCACTACTTTGAAACTTGCTAACTGGACAAATGCGGCAAAACTTGGAAAGACTCAGGGAGGCGGTTCGTTTACTCAGGAAATTGAAAAAATAGTTGTTCAATCTGATCAAAGTGCTGATCCTGAACATATTGCGATAAAAAGAGCGACCAAAACTCTTAAATTGAATCTCCTCGAAGCAAAACCTGATAATCTTGCCCTTGCTTTCGGAGCAGAATATGAAAATAATTCGGATACTATAAATATTGCATCACTTCCAGAAGGAATCGAAAAATCAATAAAAATAGTAACCCGAGATATCGGGGGATATCATTTTGAAATTGAAATTGCAAGGGCGATGATAGAGGGTAACGCAGAATTATCATTCTCTTCTGATAATACAACTGTAATACCATTAACCGCAACTATACTTTCTCCGGAATCTGGAGACCCGGTAAGAATAAAAAGAGTTCCTGCTGAAACAACAACACAGAACAACTAAAAGGGGCTTTTCACCGCCCCTTTTTCTATCCGATTAAATTAAGGTTTTAAACCTAAAAGAGGTGATAAGATGGCTAATAATAAAAATAACTCATCGTATGAATCTGAAAAAGTGGTAGTTAATGTAAGTCTTATAGATGAATTTGAAGTACTAAAAGGAATTCTTGAAGAAGCTATGGGAAATATGGAAAATATTATCTCAAATGGATTTAAAGATTTTGAAGTTTTTACAAGAGATGCTTTTTCTAGTTTAGGTAGTTCTGTAGAGGAATTAAAATTAGATATTGGATTGTTACCCCATATTATAAAAACTAACGATGTGCCTACTCAAGTGGTGGAGAAAAAAGATGATACATTTAGAACAACTTTAGGAGCAACAGGAGCAATATCTGGTGTGTTTTCTGGAGTACCTGTTATTGGAGGTGTTGCTGCGGCTTACGCTGGGGCAGCTACTGTTATAGGTGGCATAATGGATCTTATGGGATTGTTTGGTAAAGATAAAAAAAAATTATCAGTTCTTATAGAAGAAATTCAAAGCGAATATGATTCAAAAGAAACATTAAAATTTTCTGAAATACTAAAATATAGATCAGAAAATAAAGAAGAGAGTTCTATTACTGAGAAAGAAAATTTTAATGAAGCAATAAGACTTTTCAAAGAATTTTCAAAGAATAATACTAAAAAGACAGAAAGTGATTTAAAGAATTATTTATCATTAAATAGCTCAGAATGGTTTAAAGAATATTTTAAAAGTGATTTTTTTGATTCTAATAAGTTTGTTGAAGATATGGCGAATAAATTTAATTATAATAAATTAAGTATCAAGGATAATTCACAATTACTTAAAGATAGAGATAATTTATTGTATTTGAAATCATTTATAGATCCAATAGCCAAAGGATTGAATATAGATTTTAAAAAAATGGAAAATATAAAGAAAAAGTTAGAAAGTGAAGAGTTTAATATAATTAGAGAGAATTCAGGTAAAGTTATAGATATAAATACTTTGCCCAAGGATGAACAAAAAATATATACTAATTACAAAAATTATAAAAATGAAATTCGTGAACAAGCAGAATCAATTCAAGAAAATATCAATAAATTAAATGAGTTTGGAAAGAAAACAGGTATTGATGTAAGTAAAATGATTATTTTTCTATCAGGAAAAAAAAGTACATTATCTACAATAGCAAATAATAATGATACTTCAACTATGAATTCAAATTGGGAATCATTTTTTGCACGAAATAAAGGCGATGAAATGTACTTCGATTCTGCAAAATATTTCGAAATGATTTCAAAAACTTTTGAACAAGATTTAGAATCAATAGACAGTAATTTAGCTTCTATACAACAAAGTAACTTTGATACTCTTCAAAATAATGTAGATACTATGTTCCTAGGTTATAGAACAGCTATAGAAAACCTTTACAATAGAGATCTTACTGAAGAACAAATTCAAAAAGAAAAAGATAATATTTTCAGTACCTACTCAGGTTTATTCGAATCCCTTGGATTTTTAAAGGAATTTGATATGCAAGATTGGTATAAAACATTTAACGTAGATCCAGACAGTGATCTTGGTGGAAAATTAGAAACTTTTATGAATGGCCTGAATTCTGAAATTACTACATCTTTAGAAAAAATAAATAGTAACGCTCCTGATAAAAATGGCGGGACAAATAATACTAGTAATACAACGACAACTCAAGATACAGAAGTAACTGTCAATACAGAAGAAGCCAACCAGCAATTAGAAGAACTTGACGAAAAAATATTGAATATTAGTGGAAAAAAAGTGGAAGTGAATTTGTCAGGCTTAGAAGATTTGGAAATTAAGTTAAGTGATGTAACCGAAAATGGAGATAATATATTAGATTATTATCAAAATATACAAGATAAAATAACCGAAGTTAAAGGCGCAATTAGTGATTTAAGTGATGCTTATGACAAAATTATATCAAAAGTATCGAAAATTGGTGAGAATTTTAAAGATACCTTATCTGCAGCAAAAGAATATTATGATTATATAGCTGGTAAAGAAAAGCCAGAGTCATCTTCTTATGAAATTCCACCTAATTCGGGAGGTCAAACTCCTTCAAATCCAACTGTTCAATCAGCAAGTATAAATAAAGTCAACCAGAAATTTGGAACAGCTAAGAGGAATATTTCAACATCAGAAAAAACAAGCAAAAGTCCTATACATAGTGTTTCTTCAAGAAGAATTTCAAGCAGATCGGTTTTCCCTGTATTTCCAGGTAATTATATATCTTCTTTTAAAACCTTAAAAAATATAGGTGACAAATTTGAAAAAATTGTTGATAAACTACTGAATAAAGTAAAAGTACTTAACAATGCTACATTGGTCAAAAATAGTAATAAAACTGAGGAGAATGACACGCCAGTTATAAAGGTAATACCAAATATGTCATCTGACAAATTGGCTGAAGCGAATTATGAAATACAAAAAGCACATAAAACATATGACAGATGGAGATATGATGATCCCTTTACTGTTCTCATTAATAATTTTAAAAATTTCAAATCTAATGGAAATGCTCTTGAAGAAAAAATTTATGAATTAAAAGGTGAAGAACAAGAGATTGATAATATAAAAGAAAGATATAAAAAAGCTAATGAAATACTGGATCAACGAAAAAAAGGGAAAAATCCACAAATACAAGAGAGTTTGGAAAAAGAAAAAGAAGCTAATAAAAAGAAAGAAGAAATAGAAATAAATATACAATCTATTGAAGTCAAAAAAATACAGGATGAAATTGATGAGCTGAGAAAAGCTCTTGAAGTAACTTTTAACGATCTTGCGGAATCACTTGGTATGGGAATATCGAGTATTACGGGTAGTATAGAAGAGGCGATGAATGAAACTTCTTATCTTGGATTTATAAACAAATTTTCTCTTTCTCTTGAAAAAATGACAAAACAGGCGCTTATAAAGGCATTTATTTCTCAGAGTGTATCGCCAATTGTTGAAAAAATGGTTAAAGAGTTCATAGGAGATGAGATTTATAAAAATCCGTATGATGCAATTAAATGGGGAGAGGAATTAAATAGTAAGGTTAATGCCTCGGGAATAAAGGAATTTATGACAATTCTTCAGTCACTGTATGGGGATCTGGATTCAATGGGAAGTGGATTCGGGGGAAGCTCCGCGATTTCACACAGTATAACGGAAGAAACAGGAAACCGGCTTGCATCACTTTTTTCCACAATGAATCTTCATGTTGCTTCTATAGATAATGTTCTTAATTATGGAACGCTGAAAGTTGAAGTTATCAATTTTGATACGGGAAATGGTTTTACAGCTCAGGAATATATGGCATATCAGGGAGTGTGATTCTTATGAGCATAATATTCGATGAAATAGATTTAAAGAAGAATTTTAATTTTGTTTTATCCGCTCCTCCAAAAGGAAGGGACCTTCCTCCAGTAATAAGGAAAGAAGTGGAATTTGACAGAATTGATGGAGTTTTTCCAGTACAGGAAAAATATGGCAAGAGAAGAATTACGATTGAAGGTATTATTTATGGAAGATATTATGATGAAGTCAGGAGAAATCTTTCTAATTTACTGAGACTGGTTTCTTCATCCAGGTCTGCTGACAAAATTCTGACTTTTGCAGATACGGATAAGAGTATTTTTGTAAGGCTTATGACTGGCGAAGCTATTTCAAGCAAACCACTTCAGACACCTTTTAATTCAAAAATATATGAAGTTCAGCTTCAATTTGAAGCATTAAACCCATTTTTCTTCACATACAGTAAAGCTTATACTAACATAGATGAGAATATTGATATAGACTGTATACAGGCAAATCTTTGTTCATTCAGCGATTTTGAACTTGAAGAAATTGTTAGTGGTGTTCCATTTGGCTGGAGATATGGACCGGCTACTGCGAAATTTTATAAAGATCCGGGAATAATAGGCACAAGATCACAAAGAATCTCATATGTGAATTCTTCAGAAAATGCTGAAAATATGTACATATCTCAGAAAATAAAACCGGTTTTCCCGGGAGAAAAATTTTTTGTTTCCTGTTTCACAAAGAAAACAGACAATCCTTTTATTAAAGTCAGCAAAAAAAATGATGGATTCCCCCCAGTTATTGAAGATGATATATCTCATTCATCTGATTTGGGAAGCATTAATTGTATAAATGAATGGAAAAGAATCGGGAAAATAATTACAATCCCGGAGGATGTTCATGAGATAGAGATATTTATAGGCATGGATGTTGCAATTGGAGAGTCGGCAGCAATCAACATAGATGCAGTTATGGTAAATAACTTAACTCTCATGGGTGAAGCGGGGAATTTAAACATAGAACAACTTCTGACTAAAATTCCATATACCTGTCTTGAAGGGTGATTGAATGTATTTAATAAAAAATGATAGTGAAAAGATTTATATAAGGAATAGTAATGCATGTATCAGAAGGTCCTTTATGGGACCTTTTTTATTGGATTTTGAATCCGATTATAAGTTTAAAAAGGGAGATATAGTTGAAACAGATTTTCAGGGAAATAAATACAAGTTTGAATTTGTTTCCGAATCAGGTAACAGGAAGAATTTTCAGCACATTTCATATAAACTTTCCCAGATCCTTTTTCTGGATAAGGATTTTACCGGGAGTTATGATACGAATATAGAATTTGCTGATATAACTTTTGAAAAGCTTATAAACAATAGTTTTATAAAAAAATATTATGCCGAGAAGGGTTTTCAGATAGATTTAAAAGAAGATGAATCATTTCCCACAGAAAAAAAGGATATTCAATTTTCCGAAGATAATCTATTGACGGTATTACAGAAAATAGCGGAAATTTTTGGTGTTGAATACGAAATTGAAGAAACAAAAATTATTTTTAAAAACCAGATTGGAGAAATAAAGGATATAACTATAAATGCAGGAGTAAATACAAAATCTCTTAACAAAAGAGTTGACACTTCAAACATATGTACAAGATTGTATCCTTCTGGCAGTAGTGAAAATTTATCCACTTTTCCGGAATATTTTTACAAGAGATTAAAACCGACCATATTCAGCAGGACTGAAACAGAAGAAACAATTCCAGGTGGGTATTATGATTGGAAACAAACAGATAATGTTTTTACGGAAAATAAATTTCTCGAAAATATAGAAATTTATGATTGGTTTTTAGTAATCGAAAAGATGTTTGAAATCCTGGGTGAAAAAACAGCTGCAGAATTAACTGAAAATGACTATAACAGTATCAAAAGCGGATCAGAATTCCTTACGGGTGTAACTTTATCTAAATTTATTGATGCGTATAACTCATGGGATGAAAAAGTATATTACAGATATGCAGAGTTTAAAAAAAGGTGTGAAAATAAATGGTATGGTTCATATCCCGAATGGGAATTTACTGTAAACAAGTATTGGGAATTACCTGAAAAGAATTTTGAAGAATTTAAGGAAAGATGGGATTTTGAAAAGGGAACAACGGATGAATTGCTGAAAGAAATAAACGCCTGGATGACCTCTGTAAAGTATTACCAGGGTAATCATGAGTGTCGAATTGGAGAAAGTACAGGTTTATTCATAGAAATTAATTCTTTAGATTCAAAATATACAATTTCAGAAGATCTGAAAAATGAAATTGAGAAACTTGGAATTATAGAGCGTTCAATAAATTTCGATGATATAAAAGTCAGAAATTATAAAGGAATAGTAGATAGTTGTGGAATGGAAGAAATATTCATTAATACAGTTGGTTTTGAAGCAAATGATTATGACAAATGGAAAGAAAAATGGAAAAATGAGTGGGATGAAAGTAAAAAGATTATAGACAAAGAAACTTTACGGCCTATAACGGGCAGAGAATTATGGGAAAATAGAATTAGTGCTTATTATAGGGAAATAAAAAATGAAGAAAAAAGAGCAGCATTTATTAACATATTCAGGATTACTGTTAAAAATTCTGATGACGAACCTGAGAACCTGGATTTGTGGAATGGATCTTTTGAAAGTTTTATTATTGCGTTAGACAATTGGAATAATGGGGTTAATGAAAAAGTATATACAAAAATTAAATATCCTTATATTATTCCAAAAGATCTGCCTGAAGATTTCCAGAACAGTCCTCTTTTATCAGATGTGAAAATTCTTTACCATAAAAACCATATACACAGATATCAGGATTTAAACATAGTACGTGTGGTAACTGATAACGGTTTAACAAAAATATTCTTCAACAATAAAATAAATATGGACAATGTAGAGAGAAAAATTAATGAACATGATTTGCCTGATCCCGAATCAAGTTTTACACTTGTTGGATATATTACAGAAAAGGAAATTAACGATGCCAGTGAAGAACTGTTTGAACGTGCCAAGGAATATTTATATGATAATTTAAAACCCGTTATAGAATTTGATATTGATTTTACAAAATTCAGGACAGACCTGGTATTGAATTGCGGGGATACGGTTAATGTTGTTGATAGAGAAAATGGGATAGATGAAACCATCAGAATTGACAGAATTGAATATGATTTAAGTCAGAAGGGATACAGGAAAATCCATTTCTCTTCCAGCACGAATAAGATCCCTGACAAGCTGGTAAAAGAAATAGTGAACACACGTAAAACACTGAAATTTATACAGAATTATCTTGATTCCATAAAGTCATATATGAATATTCTGGAATATGAAAAGATATATGAGTTGAAGAATAACCTTGATTTTCTGAGTGATAAACTGGATGTTCTGACAGGTAAACAGCTGGAAAAAGCCAACAAATACCTTGATTCTTTGAATTCAAAATTGCTGAAAATTGATTTTAAGAATTTAAAAGGAAAAGTGACCACAGCTCAGCTTGAAGTGGATGAAATTGTTTCAAATGCTATCTGGACAAATAAAATAATCGCAAATGAAGCGTTTATGAATTCCCTCACTTCAAGCGAAGCATGGTTTAACGCTTTAACCGCAGAATCAGGGTGGTTAAAAAAACTTGTTGCAGATGAAGCATGGATAAATTCACTTACTTCAAACAATATCTTTTCTCAGAATATCTATTCCAATCATCTGAGTTCACATCTTATGACAGCCGATAAACTGGCAATTGGGACTAATATAGCTGCTTTATATGATCAGGTTATAAGTGATTGCGATTCTAAGAAAACGAAAATAGAAGAACTTGATTTTGCTAATTTGAAAGAAGAAGAGACCACATATCTCAAAGGATTAATAGTTGAAATAAAAAAAGAATATGGAGTTATTTCTGAAAATTTAAATATGAATAATGCTAATAATTTTGAAACTTATAAAAATTCTTATATTGATTTAACTCAATATGAGGGTGAATACAACAATGAGCATAAAAAAATATTTACTGATTATTATACTGCAAAGAGTGCCCTTTATTCGTCTGTAAGAGGATTAAGCATAGACATAACTGAAATAGATAAAATAAAGCAGAAAATAAACAATATAACAGATGACAGCCTTATAACTCCTGAAGAAAAGAAGATATTGCTTTCAAAATGGGAAAATATAGTTCAACAAAAAAAGCAAATAGATGATACTTTTGACAAGTATTTTGTAGAAAGTGATTCAGATAAAAAAAATGCATTGAATGTTTCATATAATGCACTTAGAACATGTTTGACATCTACTTCTTATATGGTTCATGAAGGAAGTGATTCTGATGAAAAAACTGTATTGAACTCAGATGGAACTAAAATAATCAACACAACAAATAAAATGTCAGAAAATGAGAAGACTCAATTTTTATCTAAATTTGATACTTACTATAATGAAGTAAACGCATTAATAAAACTGATAGAAGAAAGAAAGAGTTCGGTACTTGATGATTCCAGAACATTTGTTGACGGTTCAAAAATAAATATAGGCAATTGTGTGGAGTTAGGCAAAAAGGTAATAAAAAAAGAAGGAGAACCTGATGAGAGTTATGGATATATAAAAATAGTAGAGAAACAAGAAGAATTAGAAGGAGAAAATATAACTGAAAGCTGGATGATGTCAAAAGAAGGTTTTGGGAAATTATTAGAAAAAGATGGTTATAGAAATAGACAGCTGAATTTCCCTTGTATTGTAAAAATGGAAAATGTCAATATTACGGAAAATACTCCCGAAGCTCTTGTTTCTCTTCCATTTGGAATCCCGCAAGAAAGATTAAGGGTTTTTCATTCGTTATCCGGATACTCAGCACTTAATACAGCAAATTCAGGTTATATAGCGAGTATCTTAACTGAATTTTCGAATTCTGTTATTCCTAGTATGTCAACTGAAGAACAAAATGGATTTAAAATATCAGGTCCATCTTTCGGGGATTATTATGTATATAATGCCTTTAATTCTAATTCGTTGTTTTGGGCTGTAGATAAAAGTTATACCAATCCGGAAATATTAATTAATTGTCCGGAGAAATTTTCTTTAAACAGTTATTCCCTTAAAAGTTCAAATGAATGTATAAATCCAAATTCTTGTATTTTATATGGGAAAAATATTGAAGGTATTTGGGAAGTAATCGATTCTCAATCAAATATCAATTGGGATACTTTTAAAAAAAGTTTTTCAATTTCAGCGGAAAAAAAAGAGAAGTTCTATAATGAATATAAATTTACTTTCGGATTTGATTCAAATGAAAATTCTAACTTATATGGTTTATCTAAAATTGAACTTAGATCTCAAAATATCTCGGGTATAAAAGTTACTTCTGGATATGTTCCGGGGGATATTGTGGATAATGGATATATAAATTGTAAAAGTGATACTAGTAATAACGATTATAATATTTCTACTTCTGCAGCAAATCTAATAAATCTTGAAGTTGGTTATGAGTTAACTAAGGGTGGATCTTTTCATAAATATAATTTTAAACATGAATATGATTCAACTACCGAACAGAATATAAATGTAAGGATTATTGCTGTTGGGACTAACGATTTTGAAATTTCCAGGACGTTGGAAGTTGATTTTGGTGATGGGTATATACAAAATACGGAATTGCCTAAATATATAATACCTACATATTCTGAACCTGGTGAACCTGTACCACATCCACCAGGTCATATTGATATTCCTTCAAATTCTTTAAGATATATTTCATATAAAACATATAATACTGAATTTAAAACTGTACCTGCAAATGTAAATCTAATGGTACTTTATTACTAAATAACCGGAGGTGTTTTTAATGTTAAAAATTTACACTGATGAAAATTGTACTAAACAGGTATCAACCATTATTGGTGAATATAATATTTCAGGAAATACGGTTACTGAATTTAATTGTGAGGAAAAGCCAGAAGAAATTCGTGTTTTCAGTTCTGATTATTTTTATGGAAAATTACTTACTGAAGGAGCTGAATGGAATTATTCTGAAGGGAAAATATCAATATCTGATTTTGACTTATCAGATATAGTACTCATAGTTGCTTATTCAGCTGGTGAGAAAATTCTTTCCGAACAATACCTGCTTACTGATGGATCTATCCCTAACATCGAACAGCCATTGTGGATGAAAGCAAATAAGGAAAGTGATAATCATTTTGAAGTTAATGTAAATGCCCATGATATCCTTCCTGATCACGGAGCGGATGTATCTTGGTATCAGCTTTCTTTGGATTCAAATGGAACACCTTCAGGCTACCTTCCAACTGGTGTTAAATTAGAATTAGGTGATTTTATAGTTGGAGTACCAACGCCCTCAGATGTAGTGAAAAAATTCTGGATAAAATGCAATCATCAATCAGAAGCTATGAGGAATAACTATAGGGATATAACACTTAAAATCAATTCTATTGCAGGAAGTAATAATTGAGGAGGGATATTATGTATTTAAATTACTCTAAAAACGGACATGGCCCCTTTACTGAAAATGTAAAAATCATAAATGGTAAACTGAAACCCTTTCACGATAACATATTTGATGTATCTATAATCGGACTCACTGAGTCCGATTTTTTTTTGATAGAACCGATTGATATTTACAATACACATAACAGGATTCAACTTTCAGAGGAATGGATTACTTCAAATCCAACGGTAACAGAATTGGAAGTTACATATAGGACGAAAGGTGATATGGTTAAAGCTGAAATGATGAATTGCAGGCCAGAAATGATCTTTGAAAACGATAAATGGTATTTGAAAAATATCATTGGAGAAAAAGTGCCACTCAATGATTTTGATGGAGCAAAATTCATAAGAAACGATGTGGAAAACGCCTGTGAAATTAAATTTAACGATATTAGCAGATATTGGTTGAAAACTGCGAACAATGGAATATACTGGAATTCAGAAAATCAATCCGTAGAGTTAACAGGAACAGATGGCAAAAAGGTCTCTTTTTCTCTTGTAAACGGTTGTTCAGAATTCGGAGAAATAAAAGAAAATGGAATATCCTTAACAGATAAATACCTTGAAAAAAGTTCTGCTGCAGTTGATTCTTTAAAATTGAATGGTCAGAATGGTAGTTTTTATTCTCCGGCAACTCATAACCATGACGGGGTATATGAACCTGCAAATTCAAACATTCAGTCACATATTTCCAATAATGATATACATATTACTCCAGAAGAAAAAAATGACATAGCGGCGGTTAAAACACATGCTGATTCAGCCCATGCACCGGTAAATGCGATAACATCAGCAGGGGTTACGTATGAAAATCTGAATGCAAATGGTGATGTAGGAACAGGATTAAATCAGGTAGCGGTTGGAAATCATGATCATGAAGGAGAATATGAAGCAGCAAATGCAAATATACAGACACATATTTCCAATAATGATATACATATTACCCCAGAAGAAAAAAATGACATAGCGGTGGTTAAAACACATGCTGATACAGCTCATGCACCGGTAAATGCGATAACATCAGTGGGGGTTACGTATGAAAATCTGAATGTAAATGGTGATGTGGGAACAGGATCAAATCAGGTAGCGGTTGGAAATCATGATCATGAAGGAGAATATGAAGCAGCAAATGCAAATATACAGACACATATTTCCAATAATGATATACATATTACTCCAGAAGAAAAAAATGACATAGCGGTGGTTAAAACACATGTTAGTTCAGCTCATGCGCCGGTAAATGCGATAACATCAGCAGGGGTTACGTATGAAAATCTGAATGCAAATGGTGATGTAGGAACAGGATTAAATCAGGTAGCGGTTGGAAACCATGATCATGATTCAGTATACCTTGGGAAATCTGCAAAGGCTGCAGATTCTGATAAGCTGGATGGACTTCACGCTTCCAGTTTTTCAGCTTCGAATCATAACCACGATACTGTGTATCTTAAAAAAAATGGTAAAGCGATAGATGCAGATAAATTGGATGGTTTAAATTCCACGTCCTTTATCAGAAGTGATGCGGATAACTCGAGTACTATTAATTTCAGTGACCCGAGTAAGTATTTGCTTGCTATTGCGAATAATTGGGGATTGTATTGGAATACTACCCCAAATGCATTTGAATTTCATGGAAATGGTATTAAAAATGCTTCTATTGATCTGGACTCTGGAGAAATTACGGGAAACTGTTTTTTAGTAAAAGACAGCAATACCAAGGTTGACAAAGGAAATCAAAATTCCTTTAAAATAACTACTCCAAGTGGAAATATCAGTATAGGTGCACAGAACACTTCTTACATGCACTTTTATACAGACAGGGCAAGATATTATTTTGATAAACCTGTTTATATTGAGGGAGAAATTTATTCGGGCAGCTCTTCTCCGAAGAAAGTGTGGCATTCGGGGAATGATGGAAGTGGTTCAGGTCTCGATGCCGATTTACTTGATGGTCTTCAGGCATCTAATTTTGCCTTGACAGGGCATAATCATGATGCTTCATACTTGGGGAAAACTGCCAAAGCAGCAGACTCTGATAAACTCGATGGACTTGACAGTACTGCATTCGCAAGAACGAGTCATGGTACACATGTTTCTACTTCAACATGTGTTACAAGTGTTAATGGCCAGAAAGGTAATGTAACTGTTAATTCTGTTAGTACAGTACCGGCTGGAAATACATCTACAGGAGCTTTGGCTTATAATGGAAATAGTGCTGCAAATGGGAAATTATACGGGGGTACTTCAGCACCGACAAATACGACAAGATTGAACTACGATGGATATTTTTATGCTACAAAAGTCTTTAATGCTGTTTACAACGACTACGCTGAATGTTTTGAAAATGCAGAAGGGTATACATTCAAGGATTTAAAAAATTTGATAGTCGAAGTTGATGATGAAGGTAAAATAAGACCTGCATCAGAAAACTCATCAAGAGTTGTAGGTGTTGTGTCGGACAGTTATGCCACAGTACTTGCAGGAACAGAAGAAGAAATTAAATCTGGAGAAAAATCACCAGTAGGTATGTCTGGGACTTTATGGGTAAAAAAAGCTGAAAATTCTGATTATTCTATAGGAAACTTTATTATTTCTTCTGATAACGGTTTTGCTAAAGAAATAAACAGAAATGAAGTCAATAATTACCCTGGATTGATTAATGGGAAAATCATTAAAAATGAGAATGACAGAGTAAAAATACTCATTATGAACAGGTAGTTGATTTTATGCCACAAATGACTCTTACACCTAATAAGAAATTATTATATGATTTATATAATAAAACCTTGACTACTCAATCAAATATAATGATTGATAGTATTTTTAAGGAAGCATTAATAAGTTTTGAGATATCTGAATCTATTCATTTAACTACTGCGGTACTTAATGTTGAAATATATTCAATACAAAAATTTTCTACTGGAACTGCAGATTATTGTTTTGCTAGAACAATACCAGAAATTATTAATTCAGGTATGATATTAGATCCACAGAATATAATAAAAAGTGAGAAATGTTTTTTAGGTTCAGTATCTTCTGATGCAGGAATAAGTTATACACTTTGTCAAATCGATGTGATAGATGTACTTACACAAAATAATAAGGTTCTATATCCCGAAGTAATTACTTTCTGTATTTCAGGTAGAGTTAATAATTTAGTTTTAGTAAACACTAAAAATGAAACGAATTCAGATTATACCACAGGAAACATTGATCTTAATTCGGATGCTGGAGTGGAAGTTAGAGCAGTAACTCTTGATATAAATTATAACCTTATTCCAGAAAAAACTATAGGTGAAATAATAAATGGAAGTGATTTCTCGTTTAGTGAAAATCAAATAATAAATCATACTGATTTTCCTAACAGATTGGCAGGACAGATAATTAAAGCGACAGATTTTTAAGGATGTGATTCCATGTTTGGAATAAATTTATTTAACGATTGTACTTTTACAGAAAAAGAGTATATCCTTTATAGTACTTCCAAATTAGGTATAAAATCAATATTTAATCAAAAGAACAACAATAATTCAAATATCGAAAATCAGATAAGAAATAAAGTTTCTGACAAAGATAAAGTTATTGGTTTTTCAATGAAAAATAAGGATTCTAAAAAAAATCAAATTATTTCAAAAAATAGGAATTTATATAAAAATGAAACCATTTCTGAAATAAATATAAAAGAAAAAGAGTTCAATCTTAATTCCCTGATAGATAGAAATTTAGAATCTATAAAAAATCAAAGCAATTTATTATCATCTTTAAAAGAAAAAAAAAGCTACGAATCATCTGTTCAATTGAAAGTTTTTGATGATGTATCAGGGGTATACAGAACAGTTCTTGATGATTCGAAAACTGGTCTTAAAGTGGAAAAAGGAGATACTCTCCAAATAATCCTTTTCACCGAAAAACTTGAAGATCTTGGATTTAAAGCTGTTAATACTGAAGAATACAAAGCATATGTATCAACTTTGGTGAAAGGTAAATTAACAAAGAATAAGAATTTAAAAGTATTGCATTTTGATTCAAATGAATATCAGATAATTGTAGACACTGGGAATCTGGAAGCAGGAAAAGAGTATTACTTTAATTTTGATTGGGAATTTAATGGGATAAGAAAGACGATAAGAGAAAAATTTATTGTCGTAAAAGATTTGATTAGAAGATAGAGGTGATTTAATGATCAATATTTTAGATACCGAGATATATTGGAAAAATGATGTTCCATCTGGAAAGGTGGAATATGGAAACACAATAGCAGTAGATTTTCATTTAAGAATTTTTGAAAAATCCAAGGATGCTTTCAGAAACATTTCTGAAAGTGATGAAATAGTTGAAGGCGTAAAAGCTTTTTTGAAAGACAAGGATCTGAATCCTGTTACTACTGAAAAAAACATATCAGATTCTACACTCGAAAAAGGGTTTCTTGAATACAGTAAAATCGAAAAAGGAATTTACAGGGTGCAGGTACCTTTATCTGATATAGGGACAGGAGAAATAAAAATAAATGGTGAATATTTTGTCGAATTCCAATGGGAATATTCTGGTGTTAAGAAGCTTATACGTGAAAAAATACGTGTGGTGGATAATATTCCCGAGATGAGAAGAATATAAAATGGTGTTGTGATATTCAGAGAAATATGTTTCATAGTGTTTGGGTAATTTCGGGATTTTTGAGACGCCTCGCCAGGCGTCTCTACATAATTTTCTATATTATGAAATTTATATAGCAGCATCTATTCAAAGAGATTCTTCATTTCGAGAGCGAAAAATACAACGCTCTCTCATTCTGAATGACAAATCTGAGGACTTTCATTAATTGGTACAGTTCCAATTTATTTCATGAGATCCTTCGGGCTTGCTGAAAACACAAGTCCTCTGATGACAGTTTGTGTATTTATTTGATCTTATGAGACGCCTTGCCAGGCGTCTCTACATAAGTTCTTTATAACGAAATTTTTTAATTGCTATGAGTTGTTTAAAAATAAACCCGAGAATTTTCATTAAAAATCTTTCTTTTAATGTAAGGGAAATACCAATCAAAGTGTTTTTACAAAAAATAAATTTTCATTCTACAAATATAAATAGGTTTCCAAGAGGTGATGGCTTTGTGTTCACGAACTGATGAAAATAACTGTTTCTTCGAATGGGAAAGGGCTGAAATCTCAAAGAATCTCGAGGAAATTAAGGATCAGCTGCTCATTACAAACAGCAGTGTGATTAAACAGATCGAAAAAAATGAATGCCAGGATGGTGCCATACAGGAACTGAATTCCAGGATAGAGATTCTCAACGAAAATGTCCATAAGATAGAGTCAAATCTGACTGAACACATGGATAACGGTCTTTCAAAGAGGATAGCACTCGAGCTTGCAAGGGTGGTTTCAAAATCCGAAATCGAAAAAACCAAACGGACGAACAAGTTCTGGGATTTTATGATTCGTGTTGTGGCACCTAACGGTATTCTTTTGGCTTTGCTGACATATTTAATGTCCAAAGGAGGTTGAAATGGAAAATATATTGCCGATAGTATACTGGATAGCCGGATCATGTGGTGTTGCTTTCGCCATATGGTTTTTAATCAGGAAGAATTTTTCTTCGGAAGCTTTTAAGACTGTCAGGAGTATTATAGACATAGTCAGGTTTTTCGCAAAACTTTTTATAAAGGATAAACAGACAGCTGTAAAATTCGATAAAATAGCTGATTTTATAGCTTTATCCTGGATTGAAGTTGAAAACTCCAAGAAGAGTATAAAATCGGAAATGATTGCCGAGGGTTGGAATGAAAATGACCTTAGGAAGTACCATGATGCATTGACCGACGAGGCTGTAAGAATAGTACGCAATCTCGCTTCTCAATCAGGAACAGTTCTTGATGATGTTACGGAGCAGCTTGCAAGGATGGCGGTCAAATTCATCTGTAACTTTCTCAAAAAACCAGGCAGTTCAGACAATATCGAAAATGAGGACTTTGTTGTCGTCGATCTCGAAGGAATACCGGATAAAGCTGGTGGATTCGGTACTGCTGGATAAGGCAGGGAGATTGAAAGAAGAAAATTTTCTTTTGAAAGAATTATGGGAAAGTAAAAATAACAGGTTTACCGCCAATTTCGGGATTGGATCAGAGAATTTCGGGTTATCAGTAGGATACAATCCCGATTTTCTGTTGAGGGGATTTGAAACACATTTTATAGTTGCCAACAGCTATGAAGACACGTTTAAAATGAAATTCAATCCGCTTTTTGGAATTGGAGTGAGTAAGAAATTCTAAACGGAGTAGCACCTCAAAAAAGGGGTGTTACTCCGTTTTTTTTGTTTTTGGTATAAATCTCTTTAGCTAGAATATAAGAACTCAAAAATAATATTGAAGGGTATACGAAGCCTTTTATTATAGATAGTCCAGTAAATACCTGTATCTAAAATCAGCATAGAAACTCATCGATGTCATTCAGAATTAAACGCTTGCTTTTGTAACCATTGTGGAGATTTCCGATAGGAAATCTCCGGAAGTGAAAATGTTTTCCTATAAAAAATGAAAGGTTCTCCTACAGATATAGTGGGCAAAGAGTGTTAGCTACGCAAAAGTCAAGTGCGAGATTGCCTTCGGTGCGTTAAAATACAAACACATAACGCACTAAAAAACAGTGCTACCTCTGGATGACCAGTTGTGAAATTTTTTGTGCTTTGTACCGTCTATTGTCATTCAGAATGAACCCTGGGATTTTTTTATCTCAGGGTGAAATGAAGAATCCCGGGTTTTAGTTTTTTGTTTTATACTTAACCTTTCATTTATCTAATATATTTTACCCACTGTAAATAAAAGAGAATCAAATGAAACTTCCAGGATGAAAAATTTAATTTTTCATCAAGAATCTGGTTTTTATGTGTTACAAATAGTAAAAATCAAAAAATACAGATCCTTCCAACATACCATAAAACAGTTATGTTCTCTGGATGACAAGGTGCAACTTTAATAAAATACCTTTATTGTTATGCGTATTTCTCACTGTATAAAGGGAACAACTTCTGATATCTAAAAATATATTTTTAAAAATCTATGATATTCGGAGATATTTAAAGATATTCTCAATTCATTTAGGGAAATCCTTCACTACGTTCAGGATGACAAGGAGCAACTTTAAAATATATTTTGGAAGGTTTATATACAAGTAAAAAGAACACAGTTAATAGAAGAATTGTCTATTGAAAACAGTGGCATTGTTTTCTGTAAGGGGGTATTCAAATGTGTTGTATTAAATCTGGTGAAATATGAAATTCAAAGGCGCCTGGAAAGTGAGGTTACTTTACCGTTGATATTCATATTTGCCTGCTGCTTGGAAATAACCATCGGAGGGTATTTGGGATTCGCGCTGTGAAGTATTACGTTGTTTTCATTCTGGGAGAAGAATTTGCAGTAAACTTCATCATCGACTACTATGATAACAAGATCGCCGTTGTTTATCTGTTCATGAGTACTGATAAGGAGAAAATCCCCATCCTGAATATTCGGTTCCATACTGTCACCCTTGGCAACAACCCAGAAATCCCCAACAATATTATCCGGTTTCGGAATTATCCCTATAGGTTCTGTCATGGCTATGCTTCCGTTTCCACAAGATACTGATTCGTAAACAGGTAATGCAACGGTTTCAATAGGCATTTCGAGATCGACCATTCCTCCTGTTTCAACGGGGATATCGGTTTCTCCCGTAAAGAATGCGATTGACACATCCAGATATTCTGCTATTGCCGATAAGACATCTGCTCCAGGCATTCTGATGCCTTTCTCGTACGAATAAACGGAATTTTCACCTATACCCAGTGCAGTGGCAAGCTTGGCCCGTGAAAGACCTTTCTTTTCTCTTATTTTCTTTAATCTTTCTCCAATAACGTTATTCTCTTTGTTTTCCTTTGACACATTCTACACCCCATTTCTGTTTTTTGATGTGCCTTCTGGATGAATATAACACTATAGTGTTAAACTATTGACAAATACCACTCGATTGTGGTAATATATATCATACGATACGGTGTGATAAAATCATTTCCATCACTATAGTAGTATACCATTAATGTGAAAAATAGTCAATTAAGTTTTTGAAATATAAGTAGTAGTAGTTATCGCACTCGACGAATCCGCATATTATTCAAACGTGTTGAGGAGGTATAAGATGAGTCAGAATGAAATGAAACTCGTAAAACTTTTTAAAAACCTTATAACGAATGCCGAAGGCATTGACAGTGAAGATGAATATATCGCCGTAAAACAGGATACTATCGATGAAATTCAAAAGGTGATACTTTTTACTGAAACGAATGAACTCGCTGTAAATTACAGGTAAGGGATGGTTGATTTGAAAAACAATTATGATGAAAATGCGGAGTTAATTCTTTCTGCTGAGGAAATTGAAAGTCTGATTCTGGATTATGGCAGCAGCTGTTGCCTGCTTGGAGCATATGAAATTATAGGAATAAATGATGAAAGAATTGAGAACAGAAAAGATAAAACAGAAAAATATCAGAAGAAACTGATAAATGTGATAAAAAATCTAAAATCATCACAGAGTCCATTAATTAAAAATGATGGAATGAAATTTAAAATCAGGGGGTAACTGTTTGACTGAAAATGAAATCATTTGTTTGCTGCAGATGTACAAAGGACTTGCATGTTGTGCTGTTGAGGGCTATGCCACCCTTCAGCTTAAAAATGGAAAAATAGAGTATTATAAAGAAATTTCGGGCAGTAAAATTGATTCACTCGGTATCAGAGGCGGTATGAAATACAGAGAGGTGTCAACTCAGGCTAAAGCATTAAGAAAAATCGGAGATATTGACAGAATACTTGCAATACTCAACGATGAAGAGCTTAAAGTGATTTTTTACAAGATTATCCAGCATGATTTCGAAGTATCCGATTTCACAGAAGAAGGTCATGTTATATATAAAACCTTACCATACAGGCAGAAATTCAAGAAAAAATCGAAAAAAATACTTAAAGACTTACCGGAAACTACGAACAGGTTTACACGTATCAAAGGTTTAAACACCTATGTTAAACTGCCTGTTTCAACACTCAACTCCAGATACAAGTCTGCGATGAGGAAGTTAAAATCTTTATCCCTGCCTTTTAAAATAAATAATGATTAATTCTGAGATTGTATAAATCAGTAAAAAGCCGGTTTTCTCCGGCTTTTTAATCTTTTCTGTCCTTTTCCTTATCTTTGCCTTTTTTCTCTTTCGGAAATACTTCAGGTACGAAAGTCTGGTCGGACATGGGAGGCCTCACATAATTTCTGTCTATATGCCTTGGAGCCAGTTTTACCTTATCGTAAGGGATTTCTTCATAGTTGAACTGATTTAGCAAGTGGTTTATGCAGTTCAGCCTGGCAATCTTTTTGTCATCTGCATTTACCACAAACCATGGTGCCTGTTTTATATCCGTATATTTGAACATTTCATCTTTCGCCATAGAGTATTCCACCCATTTGTTTCTGGCTTCGATATCCATAGGGCTCAGTTTCCATCTTTTTGTCGGATCGTTCAGCCTTGCCTGGAATCTTTTCTCCTGTTCTTCATCACTTACGGAGAACCAGTATTTTATAAGTTTTATATTTGACCTGACCAGCATCCTTTCAAACTCGGGACAGCTTCTTAAAAATTCCCGGTACTGATCTTCGGTACAAAATCCCATGACTCTTTCAACACCTGCCCTGTTGTACCAGCTTCTGTCAAAAAGCACAATTTCTCCGCCAGAAGGGAGATGATCCACATATCTCTGGAAATACCATTGAGTTTTCTCTTTGTCCGAAGGTACACCGAGTGCAACAACCCTGCAAACCCTGGGATTGAGCTTTTCTGTGATTCTCTTTATTACACCGCCTTTTCCGGCAGCATCCCTGCCTTCGAAAAGCACCACAGCTTTTTTCTGCTTAGCTTTTACCCATTCCTGCAATTTTACAAGTTCAATCTGTAATTTTCTTAATGCTTTTTCGTACTCGGAATTTTTGATCTTCTTCATGCTTGTCTCCTTTCTGAAAACGGATTGTATTATAAATATATTATTAAAATATTCTACCATATATCACGCTATGAACTTAAGTTGCAAGCTTATTATTATTTTTTTTTATAAAACAGAGGCATGTGCTGAATAAAAAATAACCTTGACACTAAACTCGTTGCCACATATTTACTGAACACATAATGTGCGCCAACATTACATTCTTGTAAACCAAATTATTTACGCCTTGAATACTGTCATCAAGAGTACAAGGAACATGATAGGAATAAGGAAATCTTAATTCAAGTTTGGCTATGAAATTACAAACCAGGGAACGTAACGGTTGAGTTTCGCTGTTTGAGCGTAGCAAGTTCGAAACTCGTGAAGTGCCCGGTTTGTAAATTTCACCGAATTTGATTACAATTGACGTTTCATATCTTGATCTGGAGCGTGTATATATCTATTTATATCCCTTCTGATGCTTTAACGTACGCGTTAAATACGCGCACATTATAAGTTACTGAATATATTTTCTTCTATACTGGAAATATATTATTCATCAGAGGAGCTTGAAAACGAAACGGATGGTGAGGGAAGTTTCAGGCAAATGGTGTATGAAATGATAGATATAATGTCAAACGGCATAAAGTTATAAATTTCAAACACAAATAAAAAAGGGAGTATCGCCTCGATACTCCCAAAACAAAGAACCCCTTCATTTGCCCCCATGTATATCTGTTTAATTAAATTATACTTTTGTTATTTCATATATTATATCATCCTTTTACCGATCCTGCCATAAGCCCTCTTATGAAATATTTGCCCAGGAAAATATAAACCAGCAATGTTGGCAATGCGGCAACAAGTGCTCCGGCCATCTGCATATTCCACTGAACTACCTGGCTTCCCGCAAGATTGACAAGTGCTACAGTGATTGGCTGTTTCAATGGGTCGCTAGTTATTGTTACAGCGAACAGGAATTCATTCCAGATATTCGTGAACTGCCAGATTATTGCCACAACAAATCCGGGTATGGAAAGAGGGAAAAGGATTTTGGTGTATGTCTTGAACATACCTGCTCCGTCTATTTTAGCCGCCTCTATCATTTCATCGGGTACTTCCATGTAATAATTCCTGAAAATCAATGTGGTTATAGGAAGCCCATAAACAACATGGGCGACTATAAGTCCACCGATACTTCCGTACAAGCCTATACTCTGCAGAAACTGTATCAGCGGAAAAAGAATGCTCTGATACGGGATGAACATTCCGAAAAGTATCAATGCGAAAATCAGATTTATACCTTTGAACCTTATTTTAGAGAAAATGAATCCGTTGATTGAACCCAGCAAACATGAAATAAGCGTGGCTGGTATAACCAGCAGAAAACTGTTCTGTAAATTCGGGCCGAGTTTTTTAAAGGCTTCCTGAAAACCTTCAAGTGAAAAACTTCCGGGCAAATTCCACATTGTAGACATACCTATTTCGCTCAACGGTTTGAAACTGGTTGCAATAACCATATAAACAGGAAGAAGGAAAAAAACAGCCAATACGCCTAATGATATGTAAGTTCCAATATACCTTTTTTTCTTCATATTATCACGACCCCTTCCTGAAAGTAGAAATGAGGTAAGGAACTATAACAACAGCTACCATTAGAAGCATGATTATCGAAACACTTGAACCCAATGCGTATCTGTTAGAACGGAAAGTCAGTTCGAACATGTACACTGCAGGCATATCGGTTACATTGTTTGGCCCGCTGCCGGTCATGGCATATACCAAGTCAAAAATCTTGAGTGATATATGTCCCAGTATGATCATGGCACTCAGTGTTATCGGTTTAAGCAGGGGCATCTTTATCTTCCAGAAAATCTGTGCCGAACTCGCACCGTCAACCCTTGCAGCTTCGGTTAGAACAGTTGGTATACTTTTCAATCCGGCGAGATACATAGCCATGGTATATCCTGATAACTGCCATACTGCCGCAATTATTACAGGTATAAGGGCCAGGTTGAACGGCCCGATACCGTCGGTGACGGTAAACCACCCCCATTGAAGAGAATCTAGTCCCAGGTTGTGCAGCAGCATGTTTATACCTGCCGGGTCATTGGGGATAATTCCAGGAGCAAAAAACCAATTCCATATCGTACCAGTTACTACCAGTGATAATGCCATCGGGAAAAGGAAAATATTCTGGAAAATTCTTCCGCCTTTTATATTTTTATCGAGCAGGCTTGCCAGTAAAATTCCGAGTGCCAGGCAGCCTAACAGAAAGAATGCCGTAAAGAAAAGTGTATTCCACAAATCCGTCTGAAAACGCCAGTCGTTGAAAAGCCTTTCATAATTTCTGAAACCGACATTCACAAATTCTCCTGAAAGCAATTTCCTGTAACTGTTCCAATCGGAAAAAGAAGTACGTATCGTCCAGGATATGAAACCGTATACGAATATCGCAATTGCTATAATGGTTGGCGTTATAACTAAAAAGCCGAAAATTTTATTTTTTTTCTTCATCATACCTCCCGTGAATAAGTTCATCGTTTCAAAGCCTCTTATAAAACGGGGACTTTTTATAAGAAACTTAAATGATGAAAGAAGCCGGGATTTCTCCCGGCTCGTTTATATTTATTCCACGTTATATCCTTCGTCTTCAGCGGCGTAAATGATTCCCTGCATAGCTTCATCCACATTCTTTGTGGTTACGAAACGGTTTATAACATCGTTCAGGGAGGTACTGAAACCTTCCGGCGCTGCAGAACCGTGTGCTATGGATGGGCACAAGGCCTTTGTGCTGAAGTCCGCCATAGCCCATTGCAGATATACATCGTATTTGGATTTGTCAGCATCAATTCTTGCGGGTATTGATCCCTTTATAGGATTGAAAGTGTCCTGTGCGGGAACACTTGCTATGAATTCAAGCCATTTAAGTGCATTTTCTTTGTGAGGGGCACCTTTTGGAAGTCCGAACGTATCTGATACTATCATGAAGGCAACATCGGTTTCTGGTACTGCGAACCAGCCGAAATCTTTGCCTGGTACCCAGCCGAGTTCTTTAAAGTAACCTTCTGCCCAGTCACCCATAACATTGAACAATGCTTTCTTTTCGTATACGAGTCTGGAAGCGTTCTGCCAATCGAGCGCGGCATGGTCGGCGTTGAAGTAATTTGTTAATTTTGCCATTATCTGAAGTGCTTCTCTCATGGCCAGATAGTTGAAAGATGCCTCACCTGACCACAGCTGATTGTATTTGTAAGGACCGTACTGGCTGAGCATTATATCTTCAAACAGATGTGTTGCCGTCCATTTGTTTTTATCTCCAAGCGATATTCCGATGTAGCCTGCCGCTTTTGCTTTATCCATCCACATGAAGAATTCATTCCATGTTTTCGGTGCTTTTTCCATTCCTATTTGCCTGGCAATTTCCATGTTGTAGAAAACCACATTTCCCCTGTGTACGTTTACAGGTATCGAATATACTTCTCCTTCGTAAGAACATATATTCATTATATCCACCGGGAATTTATCGAGAACACCCCAGGCTTTCAGGTGTTCGGTAAGTGGTTCCATTTTTCCTGGGATTACGTATGTATCGGTGAGTTCCATACCAGCATGAACCTGGAATGAATCAGGAGGGTTTCCACCGAGCATTCGGGTTTTCAGAACAGCTTTCGCGTTTGTTCCTGCACCACCTGCAACGGTAGCGTTTATGACATCTATATCCGGGTATTCTTCGTTGAAAAGTCCTATAATAGCCAACAAACCGGCTTCTTCCCCGCCACCGGTCCACCAGCTGAAGATCTCAACTTCATCTTTCGAGAAAGCAACAAAAGCAAGTAAACAAATCATGATTAAAACCAAGAGCTTTTTCATACAGAAGTACCTCCTTATTATGTTGTCAGCCTCATATTTGAAGCTATTATTGTTTTTTTACACAATTTCATACAGGAGTACGTATATATGTATACAAAGCTGTTTCACACGATTAACGATTATATGATACCTCTATTATAACAAAAAAACAAAATATTACGTTACCTTTTATTGACTGTTATCGAATAAAAGCTCTTGCCTTTTGTTATTTATAACGTTTTTCATACATATTCAATCAACAAAATTACCTTGGGATTTTGCGAACAACTAAACCTGGCAGGCTACATGTTGAAGGATAATGTTAAGAGTTTAAAATTTCTTATGTTTTTTTATTTGCCAGATTACATGAAAATCTTTTATGCTATAATCCAAAAAATTGCAGAGAGGTTTATTTTGTTGGATTACGGACATATGAAAGTAGTCAAACTGGGAGTAATCAATTATCTTGAAGCGTACAAGCTTCAGGAAATGATTCATCAGAATGTGTTTGAGGAAAAAATGGGAAACACTTTGCTAATTCTCGAACATGAGCCAGTTTATACGATTGGAATATCGGGTAATAGAGATAATATTCTGGTTTCGGAAGAATACCTGAAAAAAAATAACATAGAAGTGCATCATATCAGAAGAGGTGGAGACGTAACTTACCATGGTCCCGGACAGATTGTTGGCTATCCGATATTCAATCTCAATCATCTTGGGAAAAACGTTAGAAAATACGTGTCTCATCTTGAAAATACGATTATCAATCTGCTTAAAGAAGAATATGTTATAAAGGCAGAAAGTAATCCGGCATTTCCAGGTGTCTGGGTAGAGGACAGGAAAATCACCGCTGTTGGCAGCAGGATAAGGCATGGTGTTTCTATGCATGGGTTCGCCTTTAATGTCAATACGGATTTGGATTTTTTTAAACTTATTATTCCCTGCGGGATACATGATAAAGAGGTTACATCACTTGAACACGAACTTGGTGGAAAACAGGATATGGATATGGTGATGCGGCAGGTTATAGACAATCTGGCTAGAGAATTTAACCTGGATTTTCAGATAATTGATAAAGAAGAATTTTTAAACAGTTTAAAGTAGGGCTTGCTGAACAACTCTGCAACTATTATAAATAATGATATGTAGAGACTATTTTCTTTCGAAAGAACAAGGTTTTTTGTGGGGTTTATTGAAAAAACCTTGCACATGAACTCCAACATTGGCTATGATCAAGAAAATAAAGCAAGTGAAATCAAGGGTGGAATAATTTCTAAATCCACGTTAAATAAAGGAACCTAAACCCGGGATTTGGTAAAAAATAAAAACGATTTTTTCCCTCGGGAGTATTCCCTTCGGGAAACTCCACAATGTTTATAAGTACAAATTCGTAGCTCTGAATGACAAAATCTGAGTTATTCAGCAGCCCCTAGGTAATAATACTAATATTTAACAAATCAAATAATAACCGGGGATTGTACCAGTATTTCTGGGACCGTACCCGGTTATTACTGTTTATAAGATGTTCTGCACATGTATCGACTTAAAATTCAATTTATACCCGTTCGGGAATTTTTACCGGACAAACTCCGTTGGCCTTTCTCTCACCCTTTATAACTTTCAATAATGCCTTCTGGCTTGGTAAGCTGTATCCATAACTCAGCAAACTGTTTTTAACACCGTTTATTCTGGCATCGTATGGATTTCTGAGTGCTATAAGCAAAACCTGAGCGTATTTCTCACATATCTTTTCAACGAGATATTTCTGCCCATCGAAAAGATATGCATTTTCCGTGAATATCACAGCTGTTTTTCCTTTTTTGTCCATAAGCAGTTTATCTGCGTTATCTTTCTTTATTCTTGCTTCAAACTGAACATAATCGGGTTTTTCGAAAAGTTTTTTCATTTCGGATATTATATAGGTACCTTCTCTCTCTTCTTCAACAAGAGATTGCCTCAAAGGTTTTACATGGAATACGGTGTCATTTTCATCCAAAGCGAGTGGGAGCATATTGTCATTGTTTTCAAAAAGGGTTATGGAATCAAGAGATATCCTTTCCATTGCTTCAACATTTTCTCTCAAACCGACAGAAGCCATGTCCATCTCTTCAACCGGAACGGCAAATTCCTTTATAAATTTTGAAACTTTCTCATATGCATTTTCAATTGCTTCCCTGACATCTTTGTTTTCTTCGGCTTTTTTTACAAGTCCTTCGAAAGCTGAAAGCTGGTTTTCGTATTTATGGCAAATATCTATGATATCCATTCCGGCCATCAAAGCCTTATATGCTGCTTCATGTACCGGACACTCATTGCTGACACCACCCATTGTAAGATCATCGCTGACCAATATTCCCTCATAACCCAGTTGTTTCTTAAGCAAACCTTTCATCATGTTCTCGGATATGGATGCCGGGGTTTTTTCTTCGGCTATTTGTGGCAGATAGAGATGAGAAATCATAACGGTTTCTATACCTTTTTTAAATATGTTTTCGAATGGAATCAATTCGTTTTCTTTTAACTCTTCGAAAGATTTATCAAGATATGGCATATCAAGATGTGGATCAACAGAAACGCTTCCTTTTCCAGGGAAATGCTTTGCACTTCCCGCTACTTTGGTTTCCTTCAAACCTCTGTGGAATTCTTCGGAATAATCGCATACCATTTGTGGAGTATCTCCGAACGATCTTACTCCCAGGCTCGGATTTATGTAGTTGTCGTTTATATCAACAACAGGAGCTAAATCCCAGCTGATTCCCATTTTTCTCATTTCGCTTCCGAGAATTTTACCTGTAATATATGCATTTTCGGTTTTTCCTGTTGCGGAAACAGCCATAGCACCGGGAGATATGGCAAAACCATTCTCAAGTCTGGTTACAATACCGCCTTCCTGGTCAATTGCAAAAACCACATCGTTGTTCAGTACTTCTTTCACGCTTTTCACAAAAGCATATAACTGCTCCGGAGACTTTACATTTCTCTGGAAAAGAATTACAAAACCAGGTTGTATTGTCTTTAGCACATTTATTGATTCTTTATTTAGTTCACAATCTTCTAAACCTATTAGAAAAAGGCTTCCTACTTTTTCTGATAAAGTCACACTGATCATCTCCTAATAACTCACTTATACTTGATTAAATGTTATAACAATAAGGGATATGCCCTTTATATTGTACTAATAATATCTTATTATTGCGAAATTTCAAAATTACGATTGATCGAGATAAATGGAGATAATCGGAGATATACAGAGTATTTTTGTGAATATCGCCTTTCTGTTATTTTGATGTGCAAAAAGAAATAATGTATAATAATCCTTGAAATGTTATTGTTAACATTACGTTATCCGATATTTTGTCATAACTTATAGTCATTTCTTTTTAATTTATCCTATCGCGGAGGTGTTTTTTAATGAAGAAACTCGTTTTACTTCTTATGGTTTTACTTGTGAGTATGGTTGCATTTTCTATGAACTATGAAGTAGTAGATGAAATGTTAACCCCTGAACAGCCTGAACTTGGTGGTACACTTTATCTCTCAGTTGCAAGTTCACCACAGTCATTCAATTTCTACGGTACACTTGATGGAGTTGCTTACACAGTGGCAGGTCAGTACCTCAACGGTCTCGTGGAACTTCATCCTGTAACAAACGCTATTTTACCCGCACTTGCAGAATCATGGGAAGTAAGTGCAGATGGTAAAGTTGTTACATTCCATCTCAGAGACGTTAAATGGTCAGATGGAAAAGCTTTCACAGCAGATGATGTTATTTTCACATTTGACAACTTTGTAATGAACAAATTTGCAGAAGGAAACTCTATTGCAAGATTTACAATTAATGGAGAAATGGTTAAATTTGAAAAAGTTGACAACATGACATTAAAAGCATATCTGCCAGCTCCTTACGGACCATTTTTCATGGTTCTTTCCCACGCATCTATTTACCCAAAACACGTTTTAGCCGATCAGATAGATGCAAATGACCCGGGTTCCGTAAACAAACTCTGGACAACAGATACACCACTCGATCAGATCGTTGGTACAGGGCCTTTCGTTCTCGACAAATACATAGTTGACCAGAAAGTTGTTATGAAAAGAAATCCAAATTACTGGAAAAAAGATACATGGGGAAACACTCTTCCTTATTTCGATTATCTCGAATACCTTATAGTTAAAGATGCTCAGGTTCAGAATGCAAAATTCATGGACGGAGAAATTGACTATATGTCCCTTTCAGCAGCAGATTATCCTCTGTTGAAACAGATGGAACTTGATGGTGCGGATTTCGTTATTTACAGAGCACAGCCAACAAGACCTACACCTAGCCCTCTTCACATAACATTCAACTTTGATGCGAAGAATCCGGAACTGGCACAGCTTTTCAGCAACAAAAATTTCAGAATAGCTATGGAATATGCCCTTAACAGAGAAAGAGTTATCGAAGAAGTATACAACACTCTCGCAGTTATTGGCGGAGTTCCTGTTCTTCCTGCAAATACCGCATTCTACAATCCAGCAATTGAAAATATCAGAAGAGATTACAGTCCTGAAAAAGCAGCTGAAATTCTCGATGCAATGGGACTCGTAGACAGAAACGGTGACGGATGGAGAGATTTCGAAAACGGAAACACTGTGGAATTCGTTCTTCTCGTTTCCACAGCACAGGAACATCAGGATGCAGCTTACATTTTCTCCGAAGAAGTTAAAGAAATCGGCGTGAAATGTGAACTTCAGATAGTAGACGGATCACTCAGAGCTCAGAAAGCTTTAAGCGGTGACTTCGAAGCATGTCTCTGGGCATTCGGTAACCAGCCAGACCCACAGCTCAGAAAAGCAATATGGTCCCCAGGTTACTCACTCTATTACTGTCATTTCTCAACAATGGATCCTGAAACAAAGGAACCATATGCAGATTTGAGAAATATGTACGATTGGGAAAAACAGATTCATTACGCATTCGAAATCGGACAGACAGCTATGGATCCAATGGAAAGAAAAGTACAGTATGGCATGTGGCAGGAAATTTATGCAGAATACATTCCTTTCATTTACGTATGTAAAGGTATGGATCTCATGGGAGCTTCCAAGACACTTGGTAATTTCTACCAGCTGGAAAACGGTTCTCTCGCATACGCTGCTTACACACTGTTCAGAAAATAAGATTTAATTTTTACATCAGACATAGGACGCGGCTTTTGCCGCGTTCACTATGTTTGCATTAAGGAGTGGATTTAATGGTTTCTTTCATAGTAAGAAGGATTCTGATCATGATACCCATGATGCTCGTAATTTCCTTCATCTGCTTTTTCCTGATAGAATTGCAACCCGGAGATTTTGTGTCACAGTATCTCGAAAACCCCCGTATTTCTCCGGAACAGATAGATTATATAAAAACTAATCTCGGACTCGATAAAACGCCTATGGAAAGATATGGTATGTGGATAAAAGGCATAGTAACAAAAGGAGATTTCGGCTATTCGTTTGCTTTTAAACGTCCTGTAACTGACCTTATTTGGGAAAGAATGGGATGGACAATAAGCATAACTCTGATCACCATTTTGTTTCAATGGTTAATTGCCGTTCCGTTGGGTATTTATTCGGCATTACATCCGTATCGGAGTGGTGATTACTTACTGACTTTCATAGCCTTCATAGGTATCTCGATTCCAGAGTTCTTCCTGGCACTGATATTGATGTTCGCAACCGGTACGAGCGGAGGTCTTTTCTCGCCTCAATATATCGGTGCACCACTTTCATGGGCAAAAGTTGCCGATTTATTCCAGCATTTATGGTTGCCTATAACGGTCATAGGAATATCGGGACTTGCAGGGCTTATGCGAGTAATGAGAGGAAATATGCTGGATACGCTGGGTTCTCCCTTTGTAAACTCTTTAAGAGCCAGAGGGTTGCCGGAAAAATGGGTAAAAAGGCATGTTATTAAAAATGCGCTGAACCCTATGATAAGTATTGCAGGAATGCAGTTGCCAAATATTTTCAGCGGAACGGTTATAACGGCAATAGTATTGAATCTTCCGACAATGGGTCCGTTTTTCTATACAGCCCTTATGAATCACGACCAGTATCTGGTTATGACATTTTTGCTGTTTATCGCATTGATTACACAGGTTGGTAACTTAATCGCCGATGTTCTGCTGGCCGTACTCGACCCAAGAATAAGAATGAGCTGAGGTGGATGTTTTGAGAGGAAAAACTTCAAGTAGAGTAAAAAAAGCTTTTTTTAAACATAAATTAGGTGTTGTGGGATTGGTCATTCTGGCAATCATGTATTTTCTGATACTGTTTGCCGATTTCATTTCGCCTTACAGTTATACTGAAACGAACAGAAATTTTATTTATACCGCTCCGGCCGATATAAAATGGGTACATGAAGGCGAATTCAAAGGCCCGTTTATTTACGGTACGAAAAAGGAGAGGGATCCGGTAACTTTTGCGGTTAAATACGTTACAGATACCAGTAAGATTTACCCCATACAGCTTTTTGCCAAAGGCGATACTTATAAATTCTGGGGTTTATGGGAAACAGACATACACCTTTTCGGTATCGGAAACCAGAAAGATGCTGTTCTCTATCTTTTCGGCGGTGACAGATTCGGAAGGGATCTTTTCTCCAGAATACTCATAGGGGGAAGAGTGTCGATGACTGCCGGCATAATAGGTACATTGATATCGGTTGTAATAGGAGCTATTATCGGGGCGTTTTCCGGATTTTTCGGAGGATGGACGGATGTTCTCATACAAAGGCTCATAGAAATACTCAGATCATTCCCTCGAATTCCATTGTGGCTGGCACTTGCCATGCTGCTGCCCCCGACCTGGCCAAGTACTGCCATATATCTGGGTATAGTAATAGTTCTGTCCTTCATAGGATGGATGGGAGTTGCCCGTGTTGTCAGGGGGATGGTTCTCAGTCTCAGGGAAAAGGAATATGTCCTTGCTGCGAGGGTTATCGGACAATCGAACTTCAAAATAGTTACAAAACATCTTATACCCAATACGATTACATATCTCGTTGTTGTATCCACATTATCAATACCCGGAATGATTCTGGGAGAAAGCGCAATAAGCTTCCTCGGACTTGGTATAAAAGAACCTATGACAAGTTGGGGCCTTTTGCTAAAACAGGCTCAGTCTTTGTCTGAAATTCAGGCTCATCCATGGCTTATGATACCCGGTTTGTTCATAATGATTGCAGTTCTGTCCTTCAATTTCCTTGGAGATGCACTCAGAGATGCATTAGATCCGTACAGGACGGTGGATAAGATATGAGTATAATCGAAGTAAAGAATTTAAAAACGCATTTCAAAACAGATGAAGGCATTGTAAAAGCAGTTGATGATGTGTCTTTTGAACTCAGAGACAAAGAAATACTTGCAATCGTGGGAGAGTCCGGCTGTGGTAAGAGTGTTACTGTTCAGACTGTCATGGGCCTCTTAAAATCTCCACCGGCGATTATAAATGGAAGTATTGAATATAAAGGTAAACAGCTTGTGGGTATGAATCCCAAACAATATCAGAAAGTCAGAGGAAATGAAATCGGAATGATTTTCCAGGAACCCATGTCGGCTTTTGACCCTCTGTATACTGTAGGACAACAGGCACAGGAAGCCGTATCCGTTCATTATAAAATGGATAAGGAAAGTATCAGAAAGAGAGTAATAGAAATGTTTGAAAAAGTCGGCATACCCGAAGCAGCGAAGAGATATGACGAATATCCCCATCAGATGAGTGGTGGAATGCTTCAGAGAATGATGATAGCTCTCACACTTTCCTGTGAACCAAATGTACTTATAGCTGACGAACCGACAACGGCACTTGATGTGACTATTCAGGCACAGGTTCTGAACCTCATGAGGGACTTGCAGAAAGAAACAGGTACGTCAATAATATTCATAACGCATGACCTGGGAGTTGTTGCGGAAATTGCCGACAGAATTCACGTTATGTATGCCGGTAAAATAGTGGAAAAAGCAACTGTCCTTGAACTTTTTGACAATGCAAAGCACCCTTACACTCAGGGATTGCTGAATTCGAGACTGAAAAGAAATTTGAAAGGCCAGGAATTGCCTTATATTAAAGGTAATGTTCCCAGAGCATTTGAATTTCCAAAAGGTTGCAGATTCAATCCCCGATGTCCTTATGCGAAGGAAAAATGTCTTGAAGAAATGCCACCGGATTTCGAACTTGAAAATGGGCATATCGTTGCATGCTGGCTTTATGTGGGAGCTGATTCCAAATGATAATTAAGGGAAATAAATTAAAAAAATACTTTCCGATAAGGAAAGGTGTGTTTCTGCAGGTTGCAGGGCATGTAAAAGCGCTTGAAGAAGTTGACTTTCATATAGATGAAATGGAAAACCTGGGAGTTGTCGGAGAATCAGGTTGTGGAAAAACAACTTTGGGAAGAGTACTGACACAGATATACGAACCGACTTCAGGTTCACTCGAATACACCGATCCGAATGGTGAAATTCATACTATAAAAAAGAGAATGCCTAAAAATGTGTTGAAACTGTTCAGAAGGGATATTCAGATGATATTCCAGGATCCATTCAGTTCACTTGACCCGAGGATGACAATAGGCGATATTCTCAGAGAACCACTGGAAGTACATAAAATGTATTCCAATAAATATGAAATGGAGGAATATATCTCGTATCTTCTGGAAAGGGTTGGATTGTATCCTGAATATGCCGCACGATATCCACATGAATTCAGCGGAGGCCAGAGGCAGAGGATTTCAATAGCAAGGGCTATAGCACTCAAACCCAGGATGATAGTATGTGATGAACCCACATCCGCACTCGATGTATCTGTACAGAGTCAGATAGTTAACCTGCTGAAGGAACTTCAGGAAGAAGAAAAGATGTCTTATTTCTTCATATCCCATAATCTTGACCTGGTGCATCATGTGAGTGACAGAATTATGGTAATGTATCTGGGAAGTGTTATGGAAGAGGGAAAATCCGAAGAAGTATTCAACGATACAAAACATCCGTACACGAAAGTACTGATGAAATCCGTTCCGAATTGGGATCCGAAATGCAGAGGCCTGCAGGATGTTAAACTTCAGGGTGAACCGCCGAGTCCTATCAATCCACCTAAAGGCTGTCCTTTCAACACCCGCTGTCCAAACGTGATGGATATTTGTAAGAAAGAAAAACCGTCACTTATCAACGTATCTGATAATCATAAAGTTGCATGCTGGTTGTTTAAAAAATAGATTATTAAAATTAAGGCATTTTGGAATATATCCAAAATGCCTTTTTTGTATCACACAACAGCAACCAGAGTAAATTATTATTGTACAAAATAAATACAATTATCTGATTAACTGTAAAAACTTTTCTGTATAATACCTAGTAAGGCGATTTTATGCGCCTTCATACTACAATACGGGTTGGTTATTAATATGAGAATAATTGAATATTTTGAAAAAAACGTAGAAAAATATGCAAATTGTATTGCAGTTGACGATACACAAGAAGTTTTAACTTTTAAGGAGTTGAGAGAAAAAGCGATTTCTTTTTCTTCGAAACTGGGGAATAGCATTAACAGTCCTGTAGCAATATTTCTCAAAGAGAGTACGGAATACGTTTCCGCTATTTTATCCGTAATATATTCGGGGAATTTCTATGTTCCCATAATCACTTCTTATCCCAATGAGATGATTAAAAAAATACTCGATTCGGTAAATCCATCAGTTATAATAACCGATTTCGAGAACTCATCAAAACTTATAAGATGTGGTGTTTCTGTTTCTAAACTCGTGATAGTTGACGATGAATCTGAAATTAATATAAATGGAGTTCAGGATAATTATAAGAGAGTTCTGGATTCAGATCCCGTATACATAATGCACACATCGGGTTCAACAGGTATACCTAAAGGGGTAATAATTAAGCATGCGAGTCTTATAGATTATATAGAATGGGCTGGCAAGACTTTTAACTTCAATTCGGATACAGTCATCGGATGTAAAAACAGTTTCGCCTTTGATAATTCAATACTTGACATATTTCCAATGCTGTTCTTCGGGTCAAGGCTTATTGTTCTGAAACAGAAAGAAAGTAAAAAAATCGATATTCCATCACTCATAAAACTCATGAATGAAAAAAAAGCGAATTTTGTTTTCTGGACGCCTTCAATGCTGAAATACATTGCGAATGAGAAAATTTTAGAAAATACCAAACCCGAATATCTCAATAAAGTGCTTTTCTGTGGAGAAATTATGACGAACAGGCATCTGAATTACTGGCGAAGACATTATCCTGAAGCGGTTTTTGCAAACCTGTACGGGCCGACCGAAATAACCGATGCATGTACTTATTACATAGTAGACAGAGAATTTAAAGATGACGAAGACCTGCCCATAGGTATTCCCTGTGATAACACGGAAATACTGATACTAAATGAGGAAAAACAGAGAATAAAACAGGGAGAAACAGGAGAGATATATGTAAGGGGGATATGTGTTGCCGCTGGATATTGGAACTCTCCCGAAAGAACTGCAGAAAGTTTTGTACAAAACCCTCTTAACGATAAATACGGTGAAATTGTTTATAAAACCGGAGATATGGCTACCTATAACGAATACAACGAAATAATGTTTTTAGGCAGAAAAGATTCGCAGATAAAATATTTCGGAACCAGGGTTGAACTTGAAGAAATCGAGAAGGCAGCAATCACATTGGAAGGAATTAAAAACGCCTGTGTATTCTTCGCCGAGGAAAAGAACAAAATTGTGATGATTTATTCCGCGGAAAAAGAAATAGATAAAAAGTCTCTTATAATTGCCATGAAAAACAAACTTGCAGTTTTTCCGACAGAATATTTCCTGACAGACGATTTCCCCTGCAACAACAGTGGGAAAATCGATAGAAAAGCGCTTAAAATCAGGTATATAAAAGATATATAATTCAAAAGCGCAAGGTTTTTGTGGGATTTATTGAAAAAAGCTTACACTTTCGAAAGAAAATAGCCTCTACATATCATTATTTATGATAGTTGCAGAGTTTTTCAGCAAGCCCTAATTAAAAAATATCTGATATTTTTTTTATAGAGATGCGGTGCCCCGCATCTCTTAAATGAATAACATCTATTAAATAACTATCTATATGTATCGGACATCCTCCACTAAATTTCAAATTTAGATTTTCAAGTGGTTTTAATACAATACATGTTTATTTCAGTAAGTTTTATTTTATATGCGGAATTATTTCCGACCCCCTGCGATATCCGCCAATTCATCATCTGTGAGTTCATTAGTTTCATTTTTTATAATAAGTGATAATGCTTCTTTTTCTTCTTCTTCTGTCAGTTTTATTCCATGTTCTGATACTTTTTGTTTCAGCTCTTCTGTTGTTTTAATTGCTTTGAATTCTTCAATCCAATTTTTACCAGCCTTATCTTCCAGTTCTTTGATTTTTGCCATCAATTCTTTTGTCATATTTGCACTCTCCTTTTCCTTTTAGTATACTGTGCTAAACTTTTCGTGTCCACTCATCATATACTAGCACCACAATTTCTATTATGATTCAGTGCTTATTTATTTTGAATGACATTGTTTACTTCATAGCTATGCCAGCAGCAATATCTTCCAAATCTTCATCAGATAACTCTTTGTCAGAGTTATCTTTTAATAGTTTAAAAACTTCTTCGAGTAATTCATCAGTCAAGTCAATATCATATTTTTTTATTTTCTGAACAAGTTCTTCTTTGGTTTTAACAGAACGAAATTCATCAATCCAGTTCTTTTCTGCTTTTTCTTCTATTTTCTTTATCATTTCTATCAATACATCTGTCATATTATTTCAGCTCCTTATTTTTATGAAATTTATAATTTAGTTTACGAATTCCTTGAAAAAACCTTGCACTTAAATTCATTTATTAGCTAAGATCAAAGAAATAATGTAAATAACAAGACAGGTTAATTTTTCAACTTTTGTTAAAAAAAGGATCTAAAACAAAGATACTGAATGAAAAAATATGATTTTTTCAACCACTAACATATAATTATTATTTCGAACATGGTATCGGGGAGGGAGGTCCAGTCGCTCCGGCAGCGATATTCTTCAGATCTGTTTCAGACAATTCATTTTCAGAATTATCAGTTATTAGTGACAATGCTTCGTCAGCTATCTCATCAGTCAAATCAATATCATATTTTTTTACTTTCTGAACCAATTCTTCTTTGGTTTTAACAAACCGAAATTCCCCAATCCAATTTTCACCAGCTTTTTCTTCCAGTTCCTTGATTTTTGCCATCAATTCTTTTGTCATATTATTCAAGCTCCTTAATTTTCTGAATTTTTAGTTTTGCTACTTTATATATTATGTAAAATTTCTGTTTATATTTTTTGTAAAAACACATGGCTATGTGTCTCTTTTTTTCTATTATCTTTGATTTTAATATCTGAGATGCCCTGTCGGACGTCTCTACGAAAAACTAAATATTTCAAAAATCTATAGCTATTTTTATTCTGCATTATTCGGGAATCACGTTTCTCAATAAACTGCATTTTAGCTATACGTAGAGATTGTCTTTTATATAATTGCTTTTTACCCATAATGTTCGCCAACATCACATTCTTGTAAACCGAATATTTACACCTTGAATACTGCCATCCAGACCACAAGGAATAAGATATGAATAAGGATATCTTAATTCAAGTTTGGCTATGAAATTACAAACAAGAGAACGTAACGGTTGAGTTTCGCTGTTTGAGCGTAGCGAGTTCGAAACTCGTGAAGTGCCTGGTTTGTAAATTTCACCGAATTTGATTACAATTGACGTTTCATATCTTGTTCTAGAGAGTGTATATATCTATTTATAACCCTTCTGTCGCTTTAACGTACGCGTTACATACGCGCGCATTATGAGTTTTTAGTAATTTTAATAAAATGACTGTTTATAAGTCAGTATCTATTTCATTTTTATTTAGATAAAGGTCTCGCTCCTCCTGCAATATCTCCCAATTCCTCATCTGTGATCTCATTATTATCATTTTTTGTAATAAGTGATAATGCTTCTTTTTCTTCTTCTTCCGTAAGTTTTATCCCATATGCAGATACTTTCTGTTTCAGTTCTTCTTCTGTTTTTATTGTTTTAAATTCTCCAATCCAATTTTTACCGGCTTTTTCTTCCATTTCCTTGATTTTTACCATTAATTCTTTTGTCATATTTGCACTCTACTTTTCCTTTTAGTATACTGTGCTAAACTTTTCGTGTCCACTCTTCATATACTAGCACCACAATTTCTATTATGATTCAGTGTTTATTTATTTTGAATGACATAGTTTACTTCATAGCTATGCCAGCAGCAATATCTTCCAAATCTTCATCAGATAACTCTTTGTCAGAGTTATCTTTTAATAGTTTAAAAACTTCTTCGAGTAATTCATCAGTCAAGTCAATATCATATTTTTTTATTTTCTGAACAAGTTCTTCTTTGGTTTTAACAGAACGAAATTCATCAATCCAGTTCTTTTCTGCTTTTTCTTCTATTTTCTTTATCATTTCTATCAATACATCTGTCATATTATTTCAGCTCCTTATTTTTATGAAATTTATAATTTAGTTTACGAATTCCTTGAAAAAACCTTGCACTTAAATTCATTTATTAGCTAAGATCAAAGAAATAATGTAAATAACAAGACAGGTTAATTTTTCAACTTTTGTTAAAAAAAGGATCTAAAACAAAGATACTGAATGAAAAAATATGATTTTTTCAACCACTAACATATAATTATTATTTCGAACATGGTATCGGGGAGGGAGGTCCAGTCGCTCCGGCAGCGATATTCTTCAGATCTGTTTCAGACAATTCATTTTCAGAATTATCAGTTATTAGTGACAATGCTTCGTCAGCTATCTCATCAGTCAAATCAATATCATATTTTTTTACTTTCTGAACCAATTCTTCTTTGGTTTTAACAAACCGAAATTCCCCAATCCAATTTTCACCAGCTTTTTCTTCCAGTTCCTTGATTTTTGCCATCAATTCTTTTGTCATATTATTCAAGCTCCTTAATTTTCTGAATTTTTAGTTTTGCTACTTTATATATTATGTAAAATTTCTGTTTATATTTTTTGTAAAAACACATGGCTATGTGTCTCTTTTTTTCTATTATCTTTGATTTTAATATCTGAGATGCCCTGTCGGACGTCTCTACGAAAAACTAAATATTTCAAAAATCTATAGCTATTTTTATTCTGCATTATTCGGGAATCACGTTTCTCAATAAACTGCATTTTAGCTATACGTAGAGATTGTCTTTTATATAATTGCTTTTTACCCATAATGTTCGCCAACATCACATTCTTGTAAACCGAATATTTACACCTTGAATACTGCCATCCAGACCACAAGGAATAAGATATGAATAAGGATATCTTAATTCAAGTTTGGCTATGAAATTACAAACAAGAGAACGTAACGGTTGAGTTTCGCTGTTTGAGCGTAGCGAGTTCGAAACTCGTGAAGTGCCTGGTTTGTAAATTTCACCGAATTTGATTACAATTGACGTTTCATATCTTGTTCTAGAGCGTGTATATATCTATTTATAACCCTTCTGACGCTTTAACGTACGCGTTACATACGCACACATTATGAGATATAACATCCAACAGGAAAACTAATATAACAACCTGGTACATCCCCAAGATATTATTTTTTCTGTATGCCTGAGAAAAAATTTTAATGCGATTATTTATAGTGTCTGTTACTATATCAATGAAAACGCTGAAAATCAACTTTTTACAGAAATTTTTGAATTTCCACCAGATACCCATCGGGATCGTTGAGAAAAAAATGGTATATATTGTACTTTTCATTTATCTTGGGTTTATCATGTGGTTTAAGGCCTTTTTCAACAAACAGGTTGTACATTTCATCAACCTGATCGGTTAAAAATGTAAGCACCGGATTCCTTCCGGGAGTAGGAGGAACATGCGTACAGAAACCGATTTGACCACCACCTGGAACGTCGTAAATTCTACATGGTCCCTGATCCAGAAAAAGCGGAAACCCGAGTATTCCTTTGTAGAATTCCGAACTTTTTTCATGGTCTTTTGTACCGAGAAACGTTATCATACCATCCCATTTCATATTTAAACCTCCGTTTATATTCATCACGAATCAACTTCATGCTTCATGCAAAAATTCTCAAGATCGAACTCATGACCGTACTTTTCCTTATTTATCCTTTCTTTTATCTTCGCACATTCTTCAACATCTATATCCAGAATATTCGCTATTGCCAGAGAATAATATATGACATCGTAGATTTCCTCTTCAACCGTATCTTTTATATTTCCCGATACCATACGTTTACCTTTATACAGCGATTTTGACAGTTCCCCTATTTCTTCTATCAATTTGTAGAAATAATCGTTCAGCCTGTCTGGAGCGTGATCCTTGCTCCTTATGAACTCCTGTAAATCTTTTATGGATATTGGCATCATTTTTCTCCTTCAACGAGTTTAACCAGATAAATTATATCATCGGGTTTTAAAAGCTATTGTTACAAAAAATACTCTTTTTATAAAGATTCATGATACAATACTTTCGGGTTAAAAGACACCAGAAAACAAACAGCAATATATAAACCAAACCATATTAAATATTTTAACATTAATTAAAATTCAATTTGGATTGCAATCATATTCGGCAATCTCTGTTATGTGTTGCTTTTTTCAGGATAGAACTTTATTACTAAAAAGGTGTCGGTATGTATTTCAACAAAAATGTAAGTATGGAGAAAAAACCCGAAAAGGTTAACGCTGAGTTCCCCATAAACAAGATAAATCTGTACACGGCAATACCAATTGTTCTGATGTGCCTGGGATTGTTATATCTCATAGCTCCCATTACTTTCGTTTTAATTAGGGGTACTTCACAAATGCCAAGTATTGTCTGTAGCCTGCTAGTCCAAATAATAACAATTATATGGTTTGTCTGGCAGGTGAAAAATAACAGGATACCTCTATCGCAAATTTTCACAAAACCAAAAAGGGCAATAACATTTCTCCCTTTGATATTAATGCAGATTTCCGATTGGCTGTTCTTCACACCCCTTTTCATGTATGTATCAGTTCTGACTGCTTCTGAAAGTACTTCACAGATATTTCTCAATCTGGGGCAAACTGAACTTGCCCTGTGGTCAATAAACGCAATAATATTCACACCCATAGCCGAAGAGATTGTTTTCAGGCTAATCATAATGAATAAAATAAAAATAAAACTCGGAGCAAAATGGGCAATAATTATTTCGTCTGTTCTGTTTTCACTCTTTCATATAAGAAACGGTTGGGAAAACACGTTACACGCCCTTTTCCTGGGATTCTTCTATTCGATACTGTATGAATATACGGGAAGTCTGAAGGCATCAACGATTATGCACGCTATAAATAACTCCATAGTAGTTTTATCAATTTACATTTTTAAATCGTTTTTTGAAAAAATCATTTTCAGCAGAGAAACAATATTGGTATTTACACTTCTGTTATTTACAGGTGGAATATACATAATCTGGTTTTTCATACATTATTCAAGAATATTGGTTAAAAGTCAACAATCAATCACAGAAGATAATTTATAAAACAGGGGGGATATTGTGTATTTCAACAAAGAAGCATCTATCAGTAAAGTTTCAAGAAGGATAAAGGTGGATTTCCCGATAGAGAAAATCAGTATTTTCTTTCTGGTGGCAATAGGTCTGGTAAACATCATAATAATCAACCTGACTTCTCTGGGCAGGGGTGCTATCACCGAGGCTGCTGCCTCTTCAACTGTCATAGGTGGAAATCTGGCCATATACATAATAAGCCTGATTTTTTTCATGATTCTGTTCAGCTACAAGAAAATAAAGCTTTCGGAAGTCTTCTCGGCAGCAAAGAATAAAATACCAACGGGAACCTTGTTTGGCATTCAACTGGCATCATTTGCAATGATGTATTTCATAACAACACTCGCAGGCCCCGCTTCACTCGCAAATCCCGTAAGTGGTTTTTACTGTTCCATAGTTTTCGGAACCGGTAATTTCTTGATGCAGCTGATCACAACTGTTCTACTCATTCCCGTAGTCGATGGAATAATTTTCAGGCTTATATTGATGAACAAACTAAAAACAGCATTGGATGCAAAGTGGGGGATAATATTATCTTCACTTTTTTTTGCACTGATACAGCTTTACATCAGTGGGTACAACTTCTTCTATGCCTTATCCACATCGATTATCTACGCAATGATATACGAATTTACCGGCAGTATGAAAACTTCAGTAACAATACATATGATTCACAGCCTGCTCATGGCTTTTTTAATCAATTTCGTAATCGCCTTCAAATTCGAATTAGCCGAGACTTCCTTCAACATACTTGCAGCCTGTGTAATTACCGCATCTTCCGTATTTTTAATTTGGTTTTGTACTAAGTATTCGTTTAAAATAAGAGGATATTACCGGGAACTATTTTCAAAAAAATCAGAAAGATAGGCTCCCAGGAAATTCAATACAATAACCGGTGATTAAAAATATGGCCAATAGAGAAAAAATGTTATTACTCTTAAAAGATAGAGTATTTCTAAAAATGCTACTTATAAAAATATTCACAGGAAACTCAATAATTCTATCCATAAGAATACTGTACATGATTAAATTCGGCATACTTGCACCTGATGTATCTTTTCTGAAGGCGATATTTTCGATATCGGTAGCACTTTTCGAAGTTCCGGCCGGAGTTTTTGCCGATAGGATGGGAAAGAAAAATTCACTGATAATTTCCTCGGTTTTTTCCGTAGCACATGCAGTGGTTTATTTATTATCCCCAAATTACGCAGGATTTATTGTCGTACAGATTCTGCTGGCGTTGAGCAGCAGTTTCAGATCGGGTACCGATATAGCATATATAAAAAACTATGTGGACAAAAAAAGTGAATATAATTTCACCGATTTTCAGGGAGAAATAATTAAATTTTCCAAATACGCCTCGGCAATATTATCGATAGCCAGTTCGGCTATTTTTGTGATAAACTTCAGGCTGAACTTCATTCTGCTTTCTATATTCGGTGTAATATCCCTGTTCGCTTCGCTAAAACTGCCCAGGGATAACTTTCACATCAAAATCGAAAGAATTTCTGTTTTATCCCTCTGTAAAAAATACATCGTTGAAAGTGTAAGGGACATTATCAAAAACAAACCGTTTTTGTTTTTCATACTGATCACATCTGTGAATTTTTCATTTTTGATTTTTAATTTCGAATACTATCAGTTTTTCCTGAAAGAACTCGGTTTCCCGGTAAAATTCAACGGTATTCTGTATTTCAGCTTCATGCTGCTGATGGCAGTTGGCGTGAACATAACTAAAAAACTGAAGAAAAAACACAGTCCCAGAAAGATATACACATTGTACACTATTGCCTTAATATCGAGTTATCTGCTGATAGCCTCAAATGCCTCGGTTGTGTTTTTAATATTGGCAATAACAATACAGCAGATAAGTTTCGGTGGCTGGCATTTGCTTCTCGATGCAGTTTTGGTGGAGGAAAGTACCGATGATCGTATCTGCACAATGGCTTCGGTTAACAATCTGTTTATAAACCTGACGAAATCAATTGTGGTTATTTCTCTGGGCTTGATAATGAGTTTCACAGGTATATTAACGGTATACATAATTATGTCAGTAATATTGCTGACCTTAATAATGTATCTGAACTGTAGAAATACAGGCCAAAAGTAAAATACCTTGACACTCGCATTTAAGTGAATGGCATAAATAACACGGACAATTCGTGAGGTGTTTTTATACTGAAAAAAATATTTTCATACAACTCTATAATAACTATTTTAATCCTATTGCTTCTGCAATCAAACTTATTATTTGGCAAAGAAATAAAGGATAAGAATTTTTTCGGAATATCCTTTCCACCTTTTGCCGATGAAAAACAGATCGAATTCACTTTAAAGCATCTGAAAACACTAAACATAAACAAAATAAGAATTGCAATTGACTGGAGGTACAGAGAACCCACTCGGGGAGCGTATTACTGGTATCCTATGGATATGCGGATGAAAGCCGCAGAGAAAAACGATATAAGTGTATTGTTGAGCGTACATGATATCGAACCTGAATGGGCTTATGATAAATCGCAAAATGATGAAAGTATTCCAGAAAAAGAACTTTTCGAAAAATTCATCAGGGAAGTTTTAAAACGGTATAAAATTTACAAAATTCAATTCGGAAACGAATGGGAGAAAAAGTATTTAAACGAAATAGAAAAATTCGTGGAATACAACAACATACTTTACCATGCCGTCAAAGAAATCTCTCCCGATACAATTGTAGTATTGGGTGGTATCACAAAAACGTACAGTATTTTAAAAGCGTTTTATCTTAAAAACGAAATCCCGGTTTTTTCGGATATGCAATTTCAGCCGTGTTATTCGGAAATTTGGATTAAAAACAAACTCGATAAGATTTTCAGCGACACCGAATCGATAAACAAGATAATATACAATGTTGAATACGTTTTTAAAAATGCCCAATACGATGAGATAGACATACACTTATACGATGATTACCGGAACTGGAATGAATATTTAAGTGCATTGCCTGAAGAAAAACCGATAATAGTTTCTGAATTTGGTGGACCTAATTCAGAATTCGAACGAATTGATCAGGAATACCAGGAAGATAAAATCAGAAAATATCTGCAAACCGTAGAAAGTTTACCAATTAAAGAAGCATATTATTTCAAACTGATGGATTCGGATACTTCATATCACAAACATTCCGGTCTCTTTGATAAAAACTTCAACCCTAAAAAGTCTTACTGGATTTTTGCAGAATTCTTATGTAAATATAAATGAACAACAGAATGCTTATATATTAAACACACACATAACCTGTAAATAGAAATTGTATAATCCTGAAATTGAGGAAAATTTGCATTTTAGAATATTATAGGTTATTCTTTCTATATGTTTTTCAGAGGATTCCCGATTGAATAAAACTGTAAATTTAAAGTTATCAATAAATAGAGTATAATATCAAAAATTAAAAAAAAGGGTGTTTTAAATGATCAATGCGAAAAGAGACAAAATATCTGATTTACTTAAGGATTCAGAAATCGGAAAACATGTACAGGTTTATGGCTGGATAAGAACTGCAAGATTTTCAAAAAACGTATATTTCCTCTCAATCAACGATGGTTCCTGTTTTGACAAACTCCAGGTTGTAATCGATAAAATTGATTCAGTAGACAAAAGCGGCCTTCTCACGGGAGCTTGTGTCAAAGTAACGGGAGAACTCGTTGAATCGAATGGAAAGGGTCAGAATGTAGAACTCCTGGCACATACTGTTGAAGTTATAGGCCCTTCAGACGATACATATCCGCTTCAGAAGAAGAGGCATACCCTTGAATTTCTCAGAACCATGCCTCATCTCAGATCGAGAACCAACACTCTGTTAGCCGGTTTCACCATGAGAAACAAGCTCTCATATGCAATTCATAAATTCTTCCAGGACAGAGGATTCCTCTACATACATTCACCACTTCTGACGAAAAGTGATGCGGAAGGTGCCGGAGAATCTTTCCAGGTAACAAATCTCAATCTGGAAGCAGTAGCACTTGGCGACAAACCAATCGATTACACACAAGATTTCTTTGGGGAAGAAGTTGGTCTCACCGTAAGCGGACAGCTTGAAGCGGAAGCATTCGCCCTTTCACATGGTGAAGTTTACACTTTTGGCCCGACTTTCAGAGCAGATCCTTCAAATACACCAGTTCACGCTTCGGAATTCTGGATGATAGAACCTGAAATGGCTTTTTATGACTTTGAAGATCTTATGGCACTCATAGAAGATTTCATCAAAAGTATTACAAAAGATATTCTCGAAAACTGTAAAAGTGAAGTGGAATTTTTCAACAAATTCATAAACAAAGACCTTATGGAAAGATACAACGCAATACTCGACAACGATTTTGCCAGAATCAGCTATACGGATGCAATTGAGCTGCTGAGAAAGCATATGGATAAATTTGAAAATGAACCCGTATGGGGAGAAGACCTTTTCAAAGAACATGAAAAATATCTGACAGATATTCATTTCAAAAAACCGGTTTTCGTTACCGATTATCCGGCTGCATTCAAGGCGTTCTACATGAGACTGAACGATGACAACAAAACTGTCAGATGTCTTGACCTTCTGGTTCCCGGCATAGGAGAAATCATCACCGGCAGTCAGAGAGAAGAGAGATACGATGTGCTTCTAAAGAAAATAGAAGACAGGGATATGGATATCGAAACTTACAAATGGTATCTCGAACTCAGAAAATGGGGAAGTGCGCCACATTCCGGTTTCGGGCTTGGTCTTGAAAGAATGCTTATGTACCTTACCGGAATCGAAAACATAAGGGACACGCTTCCATTCCCAAGGGCAAAAGGCCAGATTATAGGCTAAATTCTTTAAACCAAATAATTTATAAATAAATAAAACCCGTCACCCATTCGATAATTTGTTTCGAAAGCTTGACGGGTTTTTCATTTCTCATTTCCATATACAATATAGCTGCTTTGATGTCTGCCTTAAACATAAACTATAAAATATAAAAATTAAAATATGATATATAATGGTATGTTGAATTAACTCCTCAATTTCAAAAAAATATTTTTAAAACGGAAGTGATTTTCATGAATATATTTGGACCTATACCCTCAAGGCGTTTGGGAAGGAGTCTCGGTATAAACAACATTCCGGCCAAAAATTGTACTTACTCTTGTGTATACTGCCAGATCGGCAGAATGGGAAGTATGATGTCGGACAGAAAATATTTTTACGATCCGGATGAATTGATTTCTGAACTGAAAAACAAGCTGAAGCAGCTGGACGAAAAAATCGATTATCTGACAGTAGTCGCAGATGGCGAACCCACTCTGGATTCAAGTCTGGACAAACTCGTCGAAAAATTGAAAGCATTCGGTATAAAAACGGCAATAATAACAAATTCTTCACTGATTACGAACAAGAATATCAGAGACATATTGCTAAAATTCGATCTGGTATCGCTTAAAACAGATGCCCTCATAGAAGATATCTGGCGTAAAACAGACAGACCGCATGGAAAACTTAACCTGGAAGAAATAAAAGAAGGCATAGTTGAATTTTCCAGGAAATTCAACAACAAGTTGATAACCGAAACGATGCTGATCAGAGATTTAAACGATTCTGCTGAGAATATCGAAGCCATCGCAAATTTCATAGTCAAAATAAATCCCGAAATATCCTATATTTCAATTCCGACAAGGCCACCCGCAGAAGATTGGGTTAAACCGGCAACAGAACAGAGAATCAACGAGGCATTCTCAATATTTCAATCTCATCGAATTAAAACCGAACTTCTCATAGGCTATGAGGGAAATGAGTTTTCATCTACCGGAAATATCAGGGAAGATTTATTGAGTATCACAAGCGTCCATCCGATGAAAGAAGAGGCAATAATGGAATATTTGAGAAAATCCAGGGAGGATTTTTCAGCGGTACAGCAGTTGATCGATGAAGGTCAGCTTGTAGAAACACCTTACAGACATGAAAAATACTTCATCAGAAAATTTAAAAATAATTAAACGCAAATAAAAACGGGATATTTAAAATATCCCGTTTTTGTCAGTTTATAAAATCATTTCAAGATGTAATCAACTGCAAAATCCAAAATTGGATCTTCGCTATTCTGCCAATCTTCCCCTGTCGGATAGAATTCGATATCGGGAATCACGCCTTTGCCTTCAACTGTTATTCCGGCAGGTGACATGTAATTTGCGATGACATACTGGAAAGTATCACCGGTTGGCAATGTGTCCATAGAAGAAAGTAATGCCAAGCCTGAACTTGGCTGTCCTATTATTTCCGCCCTTCCTATATCATGCATACCCTGCGGGAATATTTCTGCACAGCTTGCACTCTGGGAATCTGTCAGAAAGATTATTCTACCCTTATACGCATTATCACCGTTGCCTTCAATATCGAAAGAATTAGTGGAATTTCTGAATACGAATTCCCCCAAAGATGTGGGATTTTCGAGAAGAAAATTGGCCATTGACATCATTATAGCCACCTGGCCTCCATGATTTCCCCTCAAGTCTATTATTATCGCATCTTTTTCATAAAGTGAATTTATGGCTTCTTCAAAAACCGGTACTATATCTCCCATGAACATGTCAAAAGCTATATATCCTATTTTTCCGTTTATTTCTCCATATCTGAAATTCGCTTCATATGGGTTTTCTTCGGCTTTATCAAAAGATGAAACATATTTTACGTTTTCTGTCAATTCTTCACCGTTTCTCTCAATTTTCAGCTCGAGTTCTTCATCATCTTTCGTATAAAGTGAATTTTTAACAGTGATTTCATTTTTGAATTCGGGCTTGTAAATCGGACCTGAATAATCTGCCTCGACTATCTCGGAGACTTTCACTCCGTCTATTTCCAGTATGATATCTCCGTTTTGTATTCCACCTTTTCCACTCTCTACGTTTTTAAAATCAATTATCACGGGTTCATCGTTCAGCCATCTCACATCTATATCCAGCTGTGTGATACCGAGTTCAACATCTTCTGCTTTTTTGGGTATTATCACGGTATGTGATTCACCTATGGATGAAACCATCTTGTTCATAAGTGAGATGAAAGCATCCTGTGATTCGGCAGATTCGACGAGTGGTAAAAATTCTTTTTTTATTTCTTCCCACCATAGAACATCAAAGTCCGGGTTCCAGTGATAATCCTTTATTTTATTCCAGATCAGTTCAAACGAATCCATTCTCTTCTGCTGATAAGTGTATTCGCCATCGGTTTCATCTTTTTCATTTGACAGCCTTTCTTCCTCAAACTTAAAAAGCGAGTCTGAAACATATGGATTGAACTCTATATCTGTAATAGTGGATACGGAACTTATTATCCCACCTTCGACAACGGTTACGAAAGGCACGATTTTCCCCTCCATATCCTCATAATCGTAATATTTTTCCACCATGTTTATGGTTAAGCCCATCAATTTGAAACCTATGGTCTCTTTTCTGATAAGGTAATAAGTATTTTTATCGAAATAATATATTTCGGGCAACTCTTCACCCGTATTGTCTTTGATAGAACTCTGCAAAACATAGCAGTCAATTCCATCTACAATTTCATCATCAAGCCTGGTGAATTTCTTCTCACCACTTTTTATCTTTATATAGGATTCGGATGATTCTGAAAGCAGTTGTGCCAGCTGATCGTTTTCGTTGAGATATCCTTTGTGAAATGCAGACACCATCCATGTATTTTCGCCATCATATCCCAGTGTTAATTCTCCAAGCATGGGCATATTGGTAGTCATATAAACCTTGCTGTTTTTTCTGTCTTCAATCACCGTCATTTCCATATCCATTCCCTGACTGGATTGAATTACTTCTGATTTTACAAATTGTACGGGAGCCCATATACTGTCACCTCCCATTGCATTGTTACTTCTTTCGAGTATTTCTTCGGCAGTTTTAGTGTCAACGGTAAAAAAAGTGATACTAAAAACCACTACAAGTATTGCGGTTAAAAATTTTTTCATCAATACACCTCCAGACATATATTCTACAATAACAGACGAAAATTTTTAATATTTTCAACAAAAAAAGCGGACATCTTCATGTCCGCCTTCAGTCTATATTTATAAAATCAATTTTTATTTTGACCTCACTATTCTGAATCCACGTTCATAAGACCATACTCCCGGACTTGCACTATTCCTTCTGGTTAAGATTAAATAATTTGCGTCAGTCCGCCAGCTTCCACATCTATACATTTTAGGTTTATAAGATGAAGTCAGAGTTGCAGGGCCCGTAGGATTCATCTGTTTTGCATCAGTATATTCTCCATCCCAGTCATAGCACCATTCAGCGACATTCCCGTTCATATCGAACACTCCTAATTCATTAGGTTTTTTCAATCCCGCTGAAAACACACCTTTTTTAAACATTTCTATAATAGGATAAGGACAATTACCACAGTTATCACTGTACCAGGCAACTTCATCGGGATTATCACCACCAACATATTTGTAATCGTGATTTTCTACAACCGTTGCATTGGCAGTATCATAGCTAATATCCGCATGCCCGCCTCTGGCTGCATACTCCCATTCGGCTTCAGTAGGTATTCTGTACCCTTTATTATTCGGATAGTCGTTCAGGGTACCATCCACGTTGAAAGCCCTTATCAGTCCGTTCTTTTCGCTCAGCCAGTTACAGAATTCAACTGCTCCCCACCAGGGGACAACTATAACCGGATATTTCCCTTTTTCAGGAACTTTAAGGGAAAATGCCCCTGACACATATTCAAAATCGCAGTCAGAATCTTCAACACAAATAACCCTGTTCCCGTTTAAAAAACCATCCGATCCAACTCCGGCATCGTTTAAAAATTCAAGGAAAATATCATTGGTTATTTCATATTTGCCAATATAATAATCATAAGTAAGCTCAACTTCATGTACAATTTTTTCAGAATCACTTGCATAAAAATCGTCTGTTTTATTACCCATAACAAAAATCCCGCTCTTTACCTCTACCATATCCAGGAATCTGTTGAATTGGGCTTTTATAATTTTGTTGCCGTTAAGCGTGAATGTATATGGATTCTGACTGCTGATTCTGGTAGCACCATCATACCAGCCATCGAATGAAAATCCGGGATAGGCATTGGCTTCTATGGTTATCTGTGTTCCGGTATTCACACTTTTGTTCTCATTCGTTCCCCAGTTTCCCGAATCAATTCTGACTTCCCCGCCATTTGTAGGAGAACTCTGAACTGTCAGCTTACTCACGCTTGTATAATTAAAAGTCCAGCTTATAATATTTGAATCGGCATCTTCATCATCCACAGCTCTTACGTAAAAAGTATGATCGCCTTCGCTGTATCCACCCCAGGTATAGCTTGTCGAAGTTATCGGATCGTTATTAATCCAGGACCCATTATCTTTTTTATACTCATACCTTGAAATACTCCTCATAGAACTTCCATTATCGTTCCCTGTCCAGGAAAAAGTTGACGTATCAGTTGCAACATTTGATCCGGGTCCCGATACCTTTAAAATCGTGGGAGAGGAATTGGGTAAATCGTATATAAAATTCCAGCTTATCTCTGTCGAATATTTACCTTCATTATCCATACCCCTTACATAAAAGGTATGATCGCCTTCATCGTAATCACTCCAGGTATAAGATGTTTCAGTGGCAGGAACGTTTACTGACCAGGATCCGTTGTTTTTTCTGTATTCATAGGAAGTTATCGTTCCATCATCCGTCCCTGTCCAGGAAAAAGAACATTTCGACGCTTCCGTAGTGGCAGACGGGCCGGATACCTTTATCAGTTCAGGAAGAGGATTATTCTGGGTGGTAAATTTCAAAACGGGGCCATCACATAGTTTTCTGGCCAGTGAGAAAACACACACCTGCCAGGTATACGTTTTACCTCTTTGAAGTTCAATTTCAGGTTTATATTCTTTCTGTTTCCATCCCGTTTTAACTTTATTCATATTTCTCGAAGAACTACCATTATATTCTCCAAAATAAATATCAAAAGTCAGAGGTAATTCATCCGGATTTGGATAATCCCATTTCAATATTATGTCGGTAGATACGTCCGTAGCATTATTTGTTGGTTCTATAGAAACAAGTTTGGTAATAATCTGCTGAGCTCCGGGAGTTCCACACGAAGACATAAATATTACCATTAAAATCAAACTCAATAAAATAACCGCCATAAATCCTTTCAACTGAATCACCTCTTTTTTAATTTAAATGATATTACCCACTTCATTTGCGTAACATTATCTAAATTTTACCATAAAGAAAAATATTTTAAACAATAATATATTTTTAATTAACGAACCCATTCTCTTGTATTAATAAAGAACACTATTTCTTATTTTTAATTTATATAAAAAATAAATTTTTAAAGTGTTGACTATTCATTTTCCAGCATGCTAAAATTTATAGGTAAACCTAATATAGGTATACTAATATTTCAAAAATATCGTATTTTGGAGGTTTTTTATGAAAAGAATTATCAGTGTATTTTTATTGGTATTGGTTTCTTCAGTTTTCCTTTTTGCAACTGCTGCTGAAAGCAGTGAAACAGTCAGCGATCTGACCCCTTGGGCAGGTTTGAACCTTCCGATGACGGCTCTTTTCGAAGGAGAAGGCGGAGATACGCTCTACGCTGAAATAGCAAAATATGCCAAAGGTTATGACGGCAAAATGGTCAGGAAATATTTCGACAACATGTATTACACGAAATTCAGAACTTTTGAAATAACGGATGGAAATACTGTAGTTTTTGATGAAGATAACGCCGTTAATTACGCATATGTTGGAAAACTCGAAACAACATGGGGTGAATATGCAATAACATGGTTCATATTCAAATCAAATGATGAATATGCGCTCGCAAACGGATACAAATATCTTCTCATGATGCCTTATCACGGACACGGTGATGGTATGCAGCATTGCCATATGAGATACGGAAATGAGAATTTTGATTTCCTTTCAACAGACCCTTCCGTACAGAATTCCTGGCCAACACTTTATCAGCCGGCAAAAACTGACGAAGAAAAAGCAATTTTCGACATGATGAAGACTGCTAAAATGCAGGCTTCAATGTTACCAAAAGTAAAATAAGTTTTTATTCCAGTACTATTAATATACGCCTTGAGTTAATCATCCATTTGCCTCCCGATATAAAATCGGGAGGCACTTTTTCAAATCATAAATGAAGTATTCGTTGGGGGAAATATGCTTAGAAGAATAGAAATCAGCAGCACAGATGAGTATTATCATAAACTTTTATACGAATTTAAAATACTGAACAGAAAAAAAACTAAAAATACATTTACGATAAATCCCTCTTTCGGAAAAGGTTATGCCGAGAGAACCGTAATTGGCAACAGCCTAGAAATATGCGTGTTTAGTGCATCATTTAATGAAGAGTTTTATTACAGTTGCCTGAACAAGCGAAAATCAATAGAATTATTTTTCTGTGGAAAGGGAAATTACGAATACGGAATATATGGAAAAGGACTCAGCATCAAATCAAAAAAAGGGCATATAAACACTTTTGTAAACAACGATTATGAAAGCTGGATAAAATACCCCAGGGCAGAAGAATGGAATAATGTATCGATATCATTCGGGGACGAATTTTTAAAAAAATACCAGGACATATCAGGTGAAGAAATTCCAAAAAAATCATTTTCAGAGATTATGTACAAAGGTATTCCCGAACATTTTCAAACCAGCGCAACAGTTCGCGAAATGACACTGTCATTTCAGAACATCATAGAATGCACGAAAAAAGGGGCTTTAAGGGTTATGTACCTTGAAAGTAAAGCGATAGAGTTAATTTCAGATTTCATAGATTTATATCAAAATATCGAAAATAACCATGAAAACTTCAGGGATTTATGCAAATACGACTTGAAAAAACTCGAATATGCCAGAAAAGTAATCGAAAGACATCTTCAGAACCCCCTGACCATTAATCAATTATCCGATTCAATAGGACTAAATACCTTTAAGCTAAAAAAAGGCTTCAAACAAGTTTATGGGACAACAATATATGGATATCTCAGAGATTTGCGTATGAGAAAGGCGTTATCCCTTATGTCTTCAAATGAAAAAATAATAGATATAGCCAATGAAGTAGGCTATTCTAATCCCAGCCATTTTGCGGCCGCTTTCAGAAAAAAATATGGGATAAACCCAAAAGAATACCTTAAGAGGTATAAAAATACCTTTTAGGGTGGAAAAAAGTATATCGAAACTATAAAATGTAAATAAACCTATATATTTCAAGGTTATATTTTATTACGGTTATAACCTGTTTCTTTATGCATATTAAATTTATAAACCAATAGTTATTAAAAATAAGAGGAGTGATATTTGTGAAAGGCAGGAAAGAAGGACTCCCTCGACTACTGGAAATCGCGGGGGGTAAAAAAGGTTATCTGACAGGCTCAATAATTCTATCGATAATAGGCACAGCATTTCAGTTCATGCCATTTATCTGTACTTATATTATTGCCAATCAGCTGATCACATCTTCAGGAAATTTATCAGCAGCAGACCAGACTAATATCTGGAATACCGCATGGATGGCTGTTGGGTCAGTTTGTCTTTATGCCATATTTATGTACAGCGGCTCCATGATGTCCCATATCGCCGCATTTAAAATTCTCAGAGAGATAAGGGTAAAAATAGCCTCTAAACTGTCAAGGTTGTATATGGGCTTCTTTTCTGAAAATACTACCGGTGGAATTAAAAAAGTTATGACAGAAGATGTGGAGAAAATCGAGTTATTCATAGCTCATCATATTCCCGATATCGTTTGTGGAATAGCCTTGCCGTTGGCAACCATATCGGTATTGTTTTTCTTCGACTGGAGACTTGCACTTGCCACGCTTATACCTTTTCCACTGGCCCTTTTTTCACAGATGCAGATGACCAGGAGCAAATCTGCAAAAGAATGTCAAAAACTGTATCATGATTCTCTGGGAAATATGAATTCGACTATAGTCGAATATGTAAAGGGTATGCCTGTTATTAAAGTTTTTAACCTTACCAACAAAGCATACGGTAAGTACACTAATTCTGTTAATTCATACAGAAAACTGATTTTCAAATGGGTTGACATATGTAAGAATTCTTACATAGGATTCGTGACCCTCGTTTCTTCCGCTTTATTATTCGTACTTCCAATAGGTACTCTGTTGTTAAACAGTTCCGGATCCTATACAACATATCTTTCCGTATTCTTCCTTTTTCTGGTACTGGGAGGCGGAATTTCCATTCCCCTTTTCAAACTTATGATGCTTGGCGGATTGATAAATCAGATAGGTGAAGGTGTAAGGAGAATAGATGCAATACTCGATTTGGATGAAATGAAAGATAACGGAAAAAAGGTTACTTTGAAAGATTATTCTGTTGAATTCGATAAAGTAGATTTTTCTTACGATAAAGCACAGGTTTTGAAAAACATTTCATTTAAAATACCACAGGGGTCAATAACGGCTCTTGTCGGCCCTTCCGGTTCCGGTAAGAGTACGGTGGCAAATCTTCTTATAAGGCTTTGGGACCCGACCTCCGGAAGAATTTCAATCGGTGGAAAAAACACTTCCGAAATGTCTTTAAATCAGCTGAACGATATAGTTTCATACGTTTTCCAGGATACTTTCATGTTTCTGGATACCATTGAAAACAATATCAGAATGGGAAATGACCACGCTTCAAAAGAAGAGGTCATAAATGCGGCAAAATCCGCTCAAATTCATGATTTCATCATGACATTACCCTCGGGGTATGATACGTTTATAGGCGATAAGGGTATATACCTTTCCGGTGGCGAACAGCAAAGGCTGTCGTTGGCAAGGGCAATACTCAAAAATTCCCCGATTATTGTACTGGATGAAGCCACGGCATTTGCCGATCCTGAAAACGAAAGTAAAATCCAGAAAGCATTCTCTGAACTTCTGAAAAATAAAACCGCTATCATAATTGCCCACAGGCTTTCAACAATTACAGACGCTGATAAAATACTTCTAATAGATGAAGGTTCTGTTAGAGAGCAGGGGACGCATGATCACCTTTTAAAACTAAACGGAAAGTATTCTAAAATGTGGGATGCACATGTAAATGCCAGAGACTGGAAACTCGAAGGCGAAAGGGTGAATCAGAATGCTTAACATGAAAAAACTATTATACGTTGCTTCAAATGGCCATCCTGAAAAAATATACAGGGTGTTTGGCTGGAGTATTTTTGACAATATTTTCAAAGGCGTGCCTTATGCTTTTTTACTCGGGGCTATTTTAGAAATTTTCAAACCTATATATGAAAAAGGCGGCAGCATAGACATGAATACCGTCATGCTATACGCATTGGGTCAATTCATAGCCTTAGTGATTCATTTTTTCATAGCAAGAAAAACTTACTTAAAAGAGTATTACACCGCATATGGAATTTCCTCGGATACCAGAATTTCTATGGGTGATAAATTGAGAAAACTTTCCATGGGTTATTTCAAGAAAAAAGACCCGGGTGATCTCTCAGCTTTACTCGTAACTGATATTACCAACGTGGAAACCATAGTTAGTCATACTCTGCCCAAAATAGTGGGGTCCGTAATGGCACCGATACTATTGATAATCGCATTACTTATAATGAACTGGAAACTGGGACTCGCGGCAATATCCGTTATACCAGTAGCATTTTTAAGTATTTTCCTGTCAAATTACGTAATAAGAAAAACCGGTGAAAAACATATGAGATCCATAGTCAACGCATCATCCAGAATGCTTGAATACCTGAACGGTATGAAACTCATAAAATCCTTCAATTTAACCGGTGATAAATTCAAAAGGCTTTCCGACTCTTTTGATAACCTCATGAAAGACAGTATAAAACTTGAAGCAAGTTCGGGACCAACGGTTATAAGTGGCGGAATTGTACTCAGTTTTGGTTATGTAATTATATTCACCTACGGACTGGCATTGTTCATGTCCGGAGAACTGAGCCTTCCATATTATCTTATATTCCTGATACTGGGAAGTAAATTATATGAACCTTATCTTCAGACATTAGTCATGGTTGCTGAAAATACTTATTACAGTAAATCAGCAGAAAGGTTGGAAGAGGCAATAAAACAGCAACCACTTCCCGAAATTGAAAAAGGGGCAAAGATAAACAATTACGACATAAGTTTCGACAGAGTGAATTTTAAATACGATAAAGTTGAGGTTTTAAAGAATATAAGTTTTAATGTAAAACAGAATGAAAAAGTGGCGTTAGTCGGGCCATCGGGTTCGGGAAAATCAACCATAACAAGACTTCTGGCCAGATTCTGGGATGTAAATGCCGGAAGTATCAGCATGGGTGGAAAAGATATAAGATCTCTTGAAATGGATTATCTTCTTTCTAAAATAAGTATAGTATTTCAGGATGTTTACCTTTTCAACGACACCATAGCCAACAATATCAAAATAGGTAAAGAAAATGCTTCCATGGATGAAATAATAAATGCGGCCAAAGCTGCCAGATGTCATGAATTTATTTCAAAACTTCCTCAAGGGTATGATACCGTTATAGGAGAAGGTGGAAACACACTTTCCGGAGGGGAAAAACAGAGGGTTTCCATAGCCAGGGCAATATTGAAAGATGCGCCGATAATATTACTCGATGAAGCAACAGCTTCCATAGACCCTGAAAACGAAATATGCATACAGCAGGCAATAGATGACCTTGTTAAAGACAAAACTCTTGTCGTTATTGCCCACAGGCTTTCGACAATAAGAAATGCGGATAAAATAGTCGTTATAGACGAGGGAAATGTAATCGAACAGGGAAAACATGATGAACTGATCGAAAATAAAGGCAAATATAAACATATGTGGGATGAACAAAAAAAATCCGGTGGATGGAAATTCAGAAGGAAGGTTGAAGTGAGTTGAAAAAAAATACATATGACAAGGAATATCAGAAAAGAATTATATTGAAAGATAATTTATGGAGCGTTATGTGGAAACTTTCACTCCCGGCAATAATCGCCATGGTACTGTACGGATTGAATTCGATGTTTGATGCCATATTCGTGGGAAGATTTGTAGGTGAAACGGCTTTGGCAGGAGTTTCTGTTGCATATCCTCTGTCACAATTGGCACTTGGAATAGGATCACTTATAGGTGTTGGAGCAGGATCTGCACTGAGCATAGCAATCGGTGCAAACGATAAAACAACACAGAAAAAACTGCTTGGAAATGTTAATTATTTATCGATAATGTTCACCGTGTTTTACATGATAATAGCCTGGTTTTTTGCAGAAGATATAATCAGGATGATGGGCGGTAAAGGCGAGGCGTTAAAGCTCGGTACGGAATATTTCAGAATAACTGTAATAGGTACTATATTCTGGATTCATGGACTTGCTTTGAATATGATAGTACGTTCGGAAGGAAAGATGAAATCAGCCGCAATTATGATGGGAATAGGTTTAATAGTAAATATTATTGCGAATTATTTATTCATAGTTGTATTCGGCTTTGGAGTACAGGGTGCCGCATGGGGAACAAACATCGGAATGCTCGTTTACAGTATTCTCGGAATGATTTATTTTTCAAGAGACAAAGTCACATTCGACGCGCATCCATTCGTAATTTCAAGAGATAAGGCAATAGTTAAAAGTATTTTCAGTATGGGAACCCCATCACTCATTATGTCTGTAATGAGTGTTATACAGGGAATTATAGTCTTTAATGCATTATCTGCAATAGGCACAACTTATGACATGGCTTTTTATGGAGCTACGTTCAGGATTTTTACTTTCCTTTTAACTCCAATATTCGGTTTGATGCGTGCATTGCAACCGGTTGTGGGTATAAATTTCGGAGCAGGCAAAAATCTGAGGGTTATAAAATCTTTTAAGCTGTTTACAGTTGCCGGAATTATTATTATGAGTCCTTTCTGGCTGGTAATTATGATAGCTCCTCAACTTGTGCTGAATTTAATGATGCCCGGACAGGTATTCAGCCCGGAAAATCTGATGAATTTCAGGGTTTTATTGTCTTTAACCCCGATACTTCCCGTTTTATTCATAGCAATGACTTTCTTCCCTTCAATAAACAAGGGAAAACCGGTTGCTATAATAGGACTGGCAAGACAGCTGGTTTTCTATGTACCGGTAATGTATTTCCTGCCAAAATTAATGGGTATTGGTGGGGTTTATTTCGGTTCATTCGCTATAGACTTGATAATACTAATATGGATAGTTATCATATCACTTGCAGAATTCAAAAGACTCAGAGCATCAAACAAACTGGAACCGGCAGTTTAAATTATTATAAGGTATAATCCCTTTGACATTTAAAAGGGGTTGAATCATGACTTCGAAAAAAGAAGTTGAAAAGAGAAAACGTGGATATTTTACTCCTGAGGATATTCACGTTTTCTCTCATTTAAACAGAGATGAATTATATGGCTTATTGAAATCAAAAACACCTGCAGAAAGATCGGTTGCGGTTTATTTATTATCTTGCAGATATGGAATTTCCGAAGAATTTGCAAAAGTCCTCTGTTCCCTGCTTGCCTTAGAAAAAAAACTTTATTGCAGGCTAGAGATATGTAAGGCTTTATCATGTGGTGACGATGAAACTGCACGTATAATGATCAAATATCTGGGTAAAATCGGAAAAAATCAACATAGACAATTGCCTGAAAAAGAATTCGAAAAAAAAAGCTATCCGCTTCCCAGAGACCTTATAGCAAGAACTCTGGCTCATATGAATACGGAAATAATACCGGTACTTATTGAGGTAATCGATTCGGAAGATATTTATAAAATCAGAGAAGTTGTAGATTCTATTGGCTTCATATGCTTTTATGACAAAAATAAACCAGAAGAAAAAATATCCGATAAACTTATTGATTGTTATGAGAAGAATATAAAAGATGAAATCATACGATGGAAGATAATTAGGGCTTTATCGGCTTTTAAAAACCAGAAATCCATTGAATTCCTGAAAAATATTTTAGAGAAAGATGATTATGAAATTATAAAGCTGGAAGCCAGAAGATCTTTACATATACTCGATACGTATAAGCGGCATAAATAATAAAAAAACGGATTCTTAAAAGAATCCGTTTTTTTAAATATATATTATAAGTCCCTTTTCATCAGTCCCGCAATCGAGTTCAAAACAGGTTTGTAAGTTACTACAGACCCAAGCAAACCTATTAAAAGCAATCCCAATGTCATTATGGATGAATCGACAGAGTCCTTTAACAGGTATCCCAAACCCACCATACCACCTGTGAAACCAAATACAATTGGAATCGTAAAAAAAGCGTTTATATTCTGCTTCATTGCCCGCTGTGGATTATCCCAGTACAAAACCGGTTTTTTGGCATCTATTATTATCTGCACGAAATTGAGGAAATTAGTACATAATGCGGCTACTACAAAGATAATCAAACAGTCTATGAAAGTAACCCCGAACATTATGCCAAAAGCTATGGAAAAACAAATCGGGCCAATGATACTCATGAGAGTTATCTGCAGGTATTTTGCCAGGAATATCTGTTTAACTGACACCGGCATGGTTTTCAATTCCCTTATCAAAACACCTTCTCTGCTGAAAAGTGTTGATGAAAGCAAATTCATAGAACCGGATAGAGTTCCGCCAAGAATTCCTATGGGAACTATCAGTTGTCTGTAATTCTCCACAAGTGAAAATAACTGTTTAAACTGAGGCATGTCTTTCAACGCCACTGCCATAAAAACCATTATCGGGAAAATCAATACATTTGCAAAACCGTTGAATGAAAATGCAGGTGTTTTAAGAAAATACTGCCATTCTCTTCTGTACAAAGCCTTGAATTTTGACCTGCCTGTACCGAAAAGGCTTTTCATTTCTCCCTCTTTAATTTCGGATTTTTTAGAATACTGTTCCTGCATTTCCGAATAAGTCGCATAATAGAATTTATTGGAAAAAACAAGTGTCAGATAGAATCCCACCACATTAATCCCTATGAAAAGGCCTAACCAACCCAGCCATTCAAATCCGGTAGAACTCAAAGCTTTAGCTGCAATAAAAGAAGGCGGATATACCATACTTGCCCTTTGGAGAAATCCATCGGGATTTGAAAGCATTTTTACCATTTCGTCCGCCGAAACATCTGAAGAAACGACTGACATGTTCACATAATACTGAAACGCGAAAACAACTACAAGTATTATCACACTCAGAGACATAACCATAACGTCTTTATGCCTGCTGAATTTGAAAATTCTGGATAACGGCAATATTATAAGTGCCTGAAACAGTATTGGAATGAATTGAGAAAAAATAAAAATTACCAAGGCAGAAATCCAGAATGTTATTCCCGCCGAAGAGAGAATGCCGAAATAAACGTAAGTGGGCAGTAGTATAACCAGAGATATCCACATCTGGTCGACTATTATTACGGATAGTTTTGATGCCATGACAGTTTTCGGTTTGAGCGGCAGTGTTATCAATATACGCATGTTCTTCGAAAAATAAAATTCGTTGACAAGCATGAACATACCAAACATGAACCCTATCATACTGGTTATGGTAAAAGTAGTGGAAAGCATCAAATTCTGCAAACCAACTGCACTGTACTGTTCGTACTGCATTTTTATGAATCCAAGATAAAGCGGTCCCAGTGACACAACCATAAGAATTATTGAAGCCGCTATTACAAATGGTAACCACATCTGCTGTTTGTTTCTGAATCTGTACCTTGCCTTTGATATACCGTAATGCTCGTTAATCAGCGTCCAGATAAGAGAAATCGATTTTCTCGGTCTCACTGCCCGTCACCTCCAGGAATATGGATTCAAGGCTCTGATCACCCATTTTGTTTTTCAGCTCTGCCACGGTTCCCACGAATACCAATTCTCCCTTTGAGATAATCCCTATCCTGTCACATATTTTCTCCGCTATTTCCATAACATGTGTGGAAAAGAACACGGTATTTCCCGACTGTGCATGGCTTTTCATCATTTTTTTCAGTATGAATGCCGATTCCGGGTCTAGACCCACTATGGGCTCATCGAGTATCCATACTGGCGGATTATGTATTAGCGCCGCCATAAGAGAAGCTTTCTGTCTCATACCATGTGAATAAGTCGAAACCGGATCTTTCAGTGCATTTTTCAGTTTAAAATAACCACTGAGCTTTTCAACTCTTTCGACCCTCTTATTCATAGGCACTTCAAAAATGTCGGCAATGAAGTTCAGGTATTCTATTCCCGTTATTTTTTCCATTATCAAAGGCTCATCTGCAACGTATCCTATACTCTGTTTTGATTTGATAGGCTCTTCCGTAACATCGTATCCGCAAACCGATATCTTACCTTCTGTAGGTGTAAGCAATCCTACTATATTCTTTATTGTGGTAGATTTTCCCGCACCGTTTGGACCGAGAAATCCGAAAATCTCACCTTTCCTTACTGAAAGCGAAATGTTTTTGACCGCTTTAAAGCTGCCATTATAAGTTTTAGAAAAATTCTTTACCTCTATCATAATAAACCTCCTGTTGAGGGATTTTAACGTTCGAGTGTATTATAACAACTAATACAGTTCCTGTCAAGTTATAAATCCGGAAACTTGCTTGTTAAAAGTTCATGTGTGATGTTATAATTTGTGCATAAATAAAGAAGGCTTTTTTGAATTGAGCGAAACAAGTAAATATAAATTTAATATTCAACTGTAGGGAATTCAGCGAACGAAGAATTACCAAAAATATATAAAGTTTCCCTATTTCAGGGAAATAAACAAAAAACAGGGGATGGTTCAGAATGGCTACAGTTTCCAAGTTGGCTCAGGAAGTCATTGGTAAAGACAATCCAATTTTATCTATGTTCAGAGTTACCGTTGAGACTCCTTTTTACGGGAATAACGTGCATAACGTTAATTCGTTGAGAGAAGCGTATGATCTTGCAAAAAACTCACCCGGCACAATAGTGACCGATGTCAAGATATTCGAACCGGAAAAACTGGGGCTTGATATCGATTCCAGAGTGTTACTTTTCAACGACGGTGCCGTTAAAGGCCGATGTGCTGCTGCAAGAAGAATAGACGGTGACCCGAATGTTGATTCTGAGAAATACGCATCTCTTATCAGAGAAGCTGTATACGGTACACGTTTCAGGAAAATGTATCACGCACAGGCTTACATTGGCTTACATGAAGATTTTATGGTAAGGGCCCATCTTCTGGTTCCGGAAGGTCATGAAAACATACTTTACAATTGGCTTCTGAATTTCCAGCCAATCAACGAAAAATACGTGGAAATGTACAGAAATTCAAGGTGTTTTGAAAACGAAGGGGATATATTCGTTTTTTCCGATCCCGAATGGAAAGATGACAATCATCCACTTGGCCTGACATTCTTCGATTCCAACCATAACTGTTCTGCCTTACTTGGAATGAGGTATTTCGGGGAATTTAAAAAAGGAACGCTGACACTCGCCTGGGGATGTGCAAATCGAAACGGTTTTGCGGCCTGTCATGGTGGACAGAAAAGATACAACCTTTCTGAAGGCAGAAAATTTGTAGTGGGATTGTTTGGATTATCCGGTTCGGGAAAATCTACTATAACCCATGCTAAGCATTGTGACAAATACGACATAACAGTACTTCATGACGATGCTTTTATAATTTCTTCGGAAAATGGCTCTTCAGTTGCACTTGAACCATCATATTTTGACAAAACCGCAGATTATCCCGTTTGTTCCCCTGATAACGATTTTCTGCTTTCCGTTCAGAACAACGCTGCTATGAAGGACAAAGACGGCAGAATAATAATCGTTACCGAAGATCTCAGAAATGGAAATGGCAGGGCTATCAAATCTAAATTATGGTCAAAGAACAGAGTTGATAAAATAGAAGAACCTATAAACGCCATCGTATGGCTTATGAAAGACCCCACTTTACCTCCCGTACTTAAAATAAATAACCCAAGCCTTGCGGCTGCTTTGGGAGCAACACTTGCCACAAAACGCACATCTGCAGAAAGACTGGCTCCCGGCGTAAATCCGGACGCTCTTGTTATGGAACCGTATGCAAATCCATTCAGAACTTATCCTCTTCAAAACGATTACAACAGATTCAGGGACCTTTTCGCTAATATGGGTATCGACTGTTATATATTCAACACGGGTCATTTTAAATGGAAGAAGGTAACCAAGGAAATTACCTTAAGCGTACTTGAACAGATAGTTGAAGGAACGGCAGAATTCAAAAAATGGGGTAATTTCGAAGATATATACATAATGGAAGTGGAAGGATTCATACCCGACCTTTACAATAACGAATACAAAATTCAGTTAACGGAAAGATTCAGGGACAGGTTGAAGTATCTGGAGGAAAAAAGGCTTGAAGCAGGAGCATTTAACGAATTACCAGAAGAAGCTCTTGATTCGATCAGAAAATTAATAGAAAATATTGAATCCTAAATTAAAATTATTTTCGAGGAAATGTCACCATTATGCTATAATTTCAGCATATTATGTTATGGTGATAGAATGGAGAATTTTAACTCAAAAAAAAGAAAAAACTGGCTTTCACTCTTTGTTCGAATAATTCCGTTTGTTTTCCTCGCAATAGTTTTGTTGAATGTTATCCATATTTACAGCGAAGGTGACAAAGGATATCAGGAAAGAGAAATTCAAATAAAAAACAGAATAAACATGATAGTTGACACCTACTCGCTGGGAATCGGTTTATCGAACGGTAAAAACCTGACTGATTCACCTGATTTTCTGAAGGATGTTACTACGGGATTGCTGGCCAATCAGTATTTGAACGATAATTTAAATCCCTGTCTGTATTACGGGCAGGGATTTATAGTTTTAAACCAGGATAGCAACGCAATTAGTCCTGATTTTAACCCTGAAATAAATGAGAGGTTGCTGAATCTTGCTGCTAAAAGTGGTTTTTCAGATATTCTGGTATCTGAGATCGGAAAAATAAAATTTTGGAAAGGCAATGTTGAAAAATATGTTGTTTTTTCAAAAAAAATCTATCAAGGCACCGATCTTGTACTACTGGTTTTTGCTGATTACGATTACCTACATGCATCTTCGATCCACATTCCAATTTTAATTCTCATATTCAGTTTATTCGGATTCATATTTTCAATTTTATATTCTATAAAAAACAAATCCCAAACAGCTGCTTTAAACACGTCAGAACCCGATAATACGGTATCAAACCCTGAATTTGAAATTTCTCAGGAGCATAATATAACTTATAAATATATGCTGGAAAAACTCGTTGAGATTTCTTCAAAGATGTCTCTGGCTTCCCGAAAACGAGATGATGCGTTTCTCAAAGAATTACTCGAAATGCTTCTTTCTCTCATACCGAAAGCAGATTATGGAACCATTTCAGTTATACGTGAAGGAAAATGGGATTTCATACACAGCGTCGGACACAACATAGACATATTGAAAGAAGTCAACATCAACTCAAAGCAGACCAAGAAAATCGGCAAGACGACAATGGTGGAAAACCTTTACGATCACGAATGTGGTGTAATTCCGGGTGAATCTGTAGAGGGAATCCGTGAGGCAACAAAACCTACGTCAACCTCTCTTATAACTCCACTTATGATAGGAAAAGATCAGATCGGCAGTATAAACATAGATATTGCCAGAGATAAGGATGAGCTGTTCAACAGTTTTGAAATCCATCTGGTGGATATGTTCTCAGGACTCGCAACCTCATTCCTTGCGATACAGGAATACATGAAAACACAAGGGAAATTTCAGAAACAGATAATCATGTCTTTGATAAAGGCACTCGAAATACACGACCCGTATACCCGTGGACATTCAGAAAATGTTGCATCTATGGCAGCACAGATTGCAGAAGAAATGGGCTGGCCTATTGAAAAGATATCACGTGTTTACTGGGCTGGTTTAATACACGATATCGGAAAGATTTTCGTTCCCCCCACTATTCTATGCAAACCGGGAAAACTGACCGAAGCTGAATTTGATACCATAAAAAAACATCCGGTCTGGGGTGCGGAAGTCCTTGGTTCTTCGGAAGGACTTGAAGATCTTGAACTATGTGTTAAATATCATCATGAAAGATGGGATGGCAGAGGTTATCCCGAAGGTCTGAAAGGCGAGGAAATCCCCATAGTCTCGCGTATAATTTCTGTATCCGATGCATATGATGCGATGATAAGCACCAGGCCATACAGGCCTTCCGTAAGTAAAGAAGAGGCAATAAAAGAAATAGAAAAGAATTCAGGCGTACAGTTTGATCCTGCAATAGTAAAAGTTTTCAGTAAAGTGATTTCCGAAGAAAAAGAACTCGCCCAAAAATACAGTAAAAAATAATAATTAAATACGAGGAGAGGATCAGGTTTGAAAAAGGGTGCATTTATATTTTTATTTGTAATTTTCCTGTTTTCAACTTTAAGTTTCTCTGATGGTTTTTTATCATCCGAGGAGTACAGGATTTCTCAGGGAGATTTATTGGAAATTTTCAATTACGGGTATCCGGATTTGACACAGAATGTGACAGTCGGGCCCGATGGAAATATCAGTGTCAGACTGGTGGGAAGTATAAAAGCCGCTGGGTTCACTTCAAGTGAACTTTCACAAACACTTAAAGAGGCTTTCTATGAATACGCCCCGGAGTCAAGAATTTCGGTAATTATTGAAAAATATACTCCACAGATCTTGCTGGTAAGCGGTGAAGTTAAAAACCCATCGCAGATAGATCTGCTGATGAAAAAAAATATAACGTTGCTGGAAGCGATAAGCATATGTGGTGGTCCTTCGAATGAAGCCGATTTATCCAATGTAGTTGTGATTGACGAAGAAGGAAACAGCAAAAATTACGATATTTCACCTGTTTTTGATTCAGGCAGGCAGGTTGAGCAGGTTTTCCTCTCACAGAATCATATAGTGATAGTGCCAAAAAAATACGAAAAAAGGGTATATGTATACGGAGACATACAGAAAAGCGGTGTGGTGTATTTTGAAGAGAGCGAACCCATGAACTTGTCCAAGCTGCTCTCTAAAATGGGTTTTGACATATCACAATTAAACGAAAAAATAACAGTATTCAGAAATGGAAATGCTCTGAACATGACTTTGGACAAATCCGGCTCAAACAACGAGTTTGTGCAGTTAAACAACAACGACACTATTATGTTTAAAAACACCGAAAAGAAATTCGTATACGTCACAGGTCTTTTCAACAAATCGGATAAGAGTGGCATTGTAGACTTCCAGCCCGAAGAAAACTTCACTCTGCGAAATCTGCTCGGAAAACTCGGTATAGACCCGGATTATTTAGATGAAATCAATGTACAAAATCCAGAAGGCACGGTTAACACATTCACTGGTGAACATTTAAAATACTACGATGAATCCCTTAACACAGGTGATTTTGTAAGATTACCCGCTGAAAAATTCGTATATGTCACGGGAACTTCGGAAAAAAATGGAAAAATCGATTTTGATTATTACGAGATACTTTCATTGAAAAATCTGGTCTCAAAAATAGGATTTGAAAACAATTTCAAATCAAAAATAAAGGTTACCACTCCTGACAACACTATTTTTGAATATGGGCAGCAGGAATTAAACGGATCGGAAATATTCCTCAAAAGCGCCTCAATTGTAGAATTCCCATATCAGAGATATGTTTATGCCCTGGGTGATACCATAAATGCAGAGAATCCCATATTGTTCGGAAACAGCGAAGAAATGAGTTTGAAAACTCTCATCGCAAGGGTTAACGGGCTTAACGAAGAGTTCACCATGAGTATACGGATTATGAGAAATGGTGAAGAATACGGATATGATGCACAGTCAGTATTGCTTTCAGATACAGAGATAACACTTGAAACCGGTGACATAGTATATTTTGAAAAGAATAAAAACAATTTTGTATACGTGATAAGCGAGAATTCCAAAACTTTAAAAATGGAATTCGGTAAATCTGAAGACATGACACTCTTTGAATTGCTGGTTAAACTCGGTGAAATCCCAGAAACTGTGGATAAAAATATAAAAATATTCAAGTCTAACGGAAATGTTGTTATGGCTAATATAGACGATATACTCTCAAAAAAAGAACATCTCAGCCTGGATCCTGAAACCGTGGTCGTACTTCCACGTACAACGAAAAGCGTTTATGCTTTCGGCTTGGTTCAAAATGGCGGAAGAATATATTTTGGCAGGGATGAAGAATTCACGCTTAACATACTCATATCAAAAGTTCAGGCAGACCTTTCACAGAACCTGAATTCAATAGTTATAAAATCAAACTCTTCTGTCAGAGAAATAATTCCGCTTGAAATGGAGAATCAGCAGCAGAATATTTACTTAAACAGCGGAGATATAGTTTATTTCAAACCTTTTATAGCATCAATAGTTAACGTTTTCGGTTCAGTTAAAAGCCCGGGAGAAAAACGATTCGCTAAAAATGAAAAAATCACATTGATGACGGTTCTGGCTAAAAGCGGAGGTTTTCTGGATAATTCCGATACAACTTTAAAACTCATAAAAAGTAACGGATATATCGAAAAAATCGAATACTCCGATTTGAAAAACCCCGACGAATACATCCTTGAAAGCGGGGATACACTGATAGTATCCGATAATACCGAAAAATATGTAACCGTACTTGGTGACGTTAAAAATGCCGGAATTTTCTACCTGAAAAAAGACAGCTACACACTTCTCGAAATTCTTGGCCTTGCCGGCGGAGTATTGGATTGGTCGGTGAATACATCTATCGAACTCAGCAGAACTGATGGCAGAAAGGAATTCATAAACAGCGAGGAAGATCCGGCAAAACTCAACGAAATCATTATATACACCAATGATGTAGTTTATGTACTACCTTCGGAAAAACTGAAAGTATACGTTTTCGGTGAAGTAAACAGGCCTGGTCTGATAGCATATCATCCTGGAATTTCCCTACTTGAGGCATTCCTTGCATGTGGTGGAAATACCGAAAATGCCCATTTGAACGAAGTTCTTTATTTTGACGGCGGACTTAACACCACACCAAAAATCGTTGACCTCACACGCATAAAACAGAAAATGCCTTCGGAACAGTTACTTCTCAAACCCGGAGATGTGATTTACGTGCCGGAAAGTGCCATAGTCGATATAACCAAGGTAATCACTTTCCTCTCTCAAATGGTTCAGTTCACCAATAACGGTATAACCCTTTACAACAATGTAGTTGATCTTACTAAACCAGCTGCGGAATAAAATTTAACGATATACATAAAATAAAAACCGGAATTTACAATTCCGGTTTTTTTGATTTATTTAGTAATAAAATATTTTTATCTGATATCAGTCGATTTCCCGTTCATAAGAAACGATATTTTTTCCGGATTTTCCTTTCAGGTTTTTTCTGACTTTCTTATCCAAAGAGGCTATCATTATTGAAAACATCAGAACTGCAACACCTATGGATTGTTCAAGATTCATTCTCTCTGCCAGTATTAAAAAAGCGAAAAGCATTGAAAACAAAGGTTCTCCGAGAAAAATAAGGCTTGATGTGTTACTTCCAACTTTTTTCTGGTATTTAAGCTGTATAAAAAGAGCTATTACCGAAGGGAAAATTGCCATATAAACCACTACTCCCCATCCGGCAGGAGACATAGCCCAACTGTCGTTAAAGCTGAAAATGGTATTCACAGCTGCAGCTGCGATAAATTGATAAAAAAGTATACTCTTCTCATCAGTTTGTTTTGAAAACTTAGTTATGAGTACTATATGAAATGCAAAACACATGGCACATATAAGATTTAGTAGATCTCCCAGATTGAATCCTTCAATCCCGCCTGCAAGAAGGTACAGGCCTAGTAAAGATAATGGGAATCCTATTTTCTGTAATGTTGTAACCCTTTCCTTCTCTATAAAAAACGAGAAAAGAGGCACTATAACGATATACAGCGATGTTATAAATCCACTCTTTGAAGCTGTTGTAATTGTTATGCCCCATGTCTGGGTAAGATATGCAATTCCCATAACAATACCTAAAATTATCCCATATTTAAACGAATGCTTTTTGGTGAAAAAAAACGAGAAAAAAGCAGCTATCCAGAATCTGATAGAGTTGAAAACAAATGGAGAAATATCTGTCAGTACTAATTTCTGTATTGGAAATGTCGTTCCCCAAATAACCGTAACAAGCAGCAAAAAAGATATGGCTTTGAATTTCTCATTAGATATTTTTCTTTTTTTTGGTATCATTTAAGCCCCTTTCAACGCGTAGTTTTAATTATGGGATTATACTACACACACGATTAAAGGAGATTAAAATTTTATTATTTCCTGAATATAAAATATTTAAGCTTTATACCGGTATAAGGATCAAAATTGTATTCATGCGGATAAATCTGATTGGTTTCCGGATTTATTTTCATGTTGCCGTAGTCTTTGCTGAAAACAAGTGCTTTAATATCCTCCATTCTGAACTCTTTTTCTTTCATCAATTCCTGAGAGAATTCATCGTAATAATCAACTTCTACCCATGTTATATACCCCCAATCGAGGTATACATCCCACATTCTCTCATCACGCAGCTGAATATTTATTATTTCTTCTTCTTCCCATTCATCACCGTTGAGAGTTATGGAAATGATCTTATCCCAGCCTATTTCCCTGACAATTCCTTCAGGGGTAACCCTGAAATAAAGAGGATACTCATCAAATTCATGATACCTCCCGCTACCTTCTACTTTTGCATATATTCTGTCGAATTTCTCAACTTCGAGTACATTTCCATCGTTAAAGAATATATAACCTCCCCAGTAATCTGTAGCTACAGCAATCACGGACAGTAAAATCATCATCGATATAACTATTATAATTTTTTTCATGATCGTACCTCCTTTTCACGTTAGTAAATGATTTGTTTACTTTTAAATTATAACACAAAATTTACACTGGTATAAGTTGTTTTTTCTTATACCTCATAATCCTGAAAATATATAAGTAAAAAAGATGTTATAATTATAACCTGAGTTATATTTGCAATAATGCCCAAAAATTCCGAATAAGAAAGGATGATAATATGTCAAGACCAAAAGTCTATTTTACAGATTTTTCGACAAAACCCGGAATGAGCCTGTTAAAAAAACTCAAATTACTTATCGATAAATCACAGACTTTGGATATACTCGAAAAGGGAAAACTTGCTGCGATTAAAATTCATTTTGGGGAATATGGAAATCTCGCCTATATAAGACCGAATTACACCAGAGTCATAGTTGATGCCATCAGGGAAAAAGGCACGAACCCGTTTGTCACAGATGCAAATACACTTTATAAAGGATCACGTTCAAATGCGGTAGATCATTTCAACACCGCAATCGTCAACGGCTACACTTCTCAGGTTGTAAATGCGCCGATCATAATAGCGGATGGTCTCAGAGGATCCGATGAAGTGAAAATCAAAATAGATGGGGAATACGTGAAAGAGGCAAAAATCGGATCTGCAATAGCACATGCGGACTACGTAATTTCTGTTGCACATTTTAAAGGGCATGAACAGACTGGATTTGGTGGTGCTATAAAGAATCTCGGCATGGGCAGCGCATCACGTGCCGGTAAAATGGAACAACATTCAAACTCAAAACCTGAAATATCAAAAGATAACTGTGTCAGATGCAGAATGTGTGAGATAAACTGTCCGGTATCCGCAATAAAAGTCGATGACTACGCGAAAATTGACTACGATATCTGCATAGGTTGCGGTCAGTGCATAGCCATGTGTAATTTCGGAGCAGTACAGCCGGTATGGGATTCTTCAACTGAATTCCTATCCATGAAAATAGCCGAATACACCAAAGCAGTTGTAAAAGATAAAAAATGTTTCCATATAAATTTCATCAACAACATCTCACCCAACTGTGATTGCTGGGGCATGAATGAAATTCCTATCGCACCTGATATTGGAATTGCCATAAGTACTGATCCGGTTGCATTAGATCAGGCAAGCTATGATATGGTAAAGCAGACTGTGGGTCACGACCCATTTGCCGAAGTTCATTCGAGTACTGATTCACAAGTTCAATTGGAACATGCAGAAAAAACAGGAGTGGGGTCAAGGGAATACGAATTGATAAAAATCAATTGTTCCCTTTAAAATAATATTTACCGGATTAAATACCGGGATTTTATGCTTGCAATTAACGGCAAAAAATCCCGGTTTTATTTTAAATAATACGGATTTTTCAACTTTATCCAGAATTATTTATTAACCGTATATTGCCTTATCGGACTAAAGGGAGTGTTTCGATGTGAAAAAAATATATAGCGTTTTTTTCATGGCAGCTTTTCTCTGTACTATTATCAACGCGTTTACCGTAGTAAAGATTACCGTAAGCAGTGAAAATAGTTTATATATTGACTTTCTTGAAAGAGCTGCAGAAAATTTCAATTCGACTGATGAAGAACTGAAGATTGACATTATAACCCAGGAACTGCCTCAGGGAGACAATTGTGTTGATGTGATTCTCGTTGAAGAATTTTCATTTGAAAAACACATGATAAATAAGGATATTTTTCCGTTGGATTTGTACATAAGGCTGGACTCATTTTATCTGGATGATTTCTTCTTTGAAATGCTTTCCCATTTTAGCTATGGTGGAAAGATTTACGGTTTACCCACGGGATTTTACAGTAATCCTGGCAGAATTAACGTAAAAGCAGAACATGTTGAGAAAAATGTCCTATGTGCATTTGCGATATGTAACAATTCAGAATTCAAAGAAGAAGCCTGGACGATTATAAAATACCTTACATGCGAAGGCCAGAAAATATTGATGGAAAATGATTTCTATTTTCCATCGAGAAAAAGCCTGCTGGATTTTTAATCCATTTTCTCATCACACTTCTTTCGATTGTAGCCAGGGATACTTTCGGATACAATTTGAGCTACTTGTAATTTAAAGTAGCAATTCGTGATAATCGATATTTTCAAAAGAGGGAATTATTTTGACAGCGTTTTTAAGGATATTGGGGTTTCCCACGCCGATACTTATAAATCCTCCGGTATTTGCAGCATCTATACCAGTTTGTGCATCCTCAAACACGATACAGTTATAGGGCTTTTCACCGAGTGATTCTGCTGCTTTTAAAAACACTTCAGGATCAGGTTTGGGATATCTCGTGTCGTTGCCGTCAATCACAACATCGAAAAGTCGTATTAAACCCGTTTTTTCTAGTACTAATCCGGCATTTTTACTGCCAGAGGCCAATCCGGTTTTAATACCTTGCTCTCTCAGAAATCTCAAAAACTCCTGAGATCCTTTTAAAATATCTTTTTCATCTATCGAATTTACATATTCAACATACCAGTTATTTTTCTTCGTTGCGTAATCGATTTTGGTTTTTTCATCCAGGTCTGTATTGAGTATCTCTAGTAAAATTTCAAGAGATTTCATCCTGCTGACACCCTTAAGCCTCTCATTGTCCGATTCTTTCAAATCACCACCCAGTTCTCTGGCAAGACGTCTCCATGCCAGAAAATGAAACCGTGCCGTATCAACTATTACCCCGTCAAGATCGAAAATACACGCTTTTACAGTTCTCATGATCTCACTCCTTTCCTTCGAATGATATCACCTGTACCCGATGTTATAAAATCGATAATCAAGTTAAAAAAAGGCGAAAAACTACAAACAACTGTGAAAATTAACGCTATTCAGTGTGAAATTATAAATGGCAACGTTTTCATTGCTTTTATTCACTATTTTTATTGAGATAAGTATATGTTAACATAGAAAACACAATGAAAAAGATTTCATAAATACATAGCTCATTATAAGGAGTATACATAATATTATGACAGATGTTTTTATATTCGAAAGTAATTTATACGATGAAGAAAATAAAATGAGAGGTTGTACACAATTCACGCTGTCAAATGGATACAGGAGTTTTCTTGGAGGAATTGAATTTCTCGAAAACAACTGTGGTGGAAACTTCATAGCGGGAATTTTCGACAGGAACGATGCGGCTGTAATAGAACTTACACGATGCCCCAACCCACTTGATATAAGGATTTACACTCAGGATGAAGAAGGTATGGTAAGTTTTTCAAGTGATAAAACTCAAATACTGAATCTTGAGCGAAAACTCGATATGAAAAATGGAATTGTATGCATCTCCTGTACTCTTGAAAGTGAGAATGGCAAACAGCTATATATCGAGTCAGAAAAATACATATCCATTGGTGAAAAACATTTATGGGCCACCAGATACTTACTTACCCCTCTGAATTTTTCAGGACAATTGATAATAGAGAATTTAATAGATGGTGAAGTTAAGAATTCTTCGGAATTTTCTTTCACCAGTACGGAACATTTCGATAATTTCAATATTTACGATTTAAACGATTCAATATGTATGATTTCAAACACCAAGGACAAATTAATTCAGGTATGTGAAACATGCGGGCTGGTTTTTAAAACCGGCCAATCCATTAAAAAAAGACGAATGGTTAAAATATTCAACCGGAAAATTTGTGAATTCATAACCATCAACGCAGCGGAAAAAAATAAAATTGAGTTCCAGAAACTCGGTGTGACAGCAACTTCACGTGACGGAATTGCAGAAGGGTTAATGAGTTTCTGTAAAAGAAAATACGAAAGATTTTCCAACACCGGTTATTCCAATGAGTTCATTCTGAGTAAGAAACTCTGGAATGACAGATGGCAGAAAATGGACGTGAAAATCGAAGGTGATGAAAAAGCTCAGCTCGCCATCAGATTTAACCTGTTTCATCTCGTGTCTTGTGCAAATATCTGGGACGACAGGGTATCAATCGCCGCAAAAGGATTACACGGAGAAGGATATAAAGGCCATATATTCTGGGATACTGAAATTTACATGCTGCCATTTTTTATATACACCAACCCCGAAATTGCAAAACAGTTGTTGATGTACAGGTACAACACCCTTGAAGGTGCTCGTGAAAATGCAAAAAGAAAGAATTACGAAGGGGCGATGTATGCATGGGAATCCGCTGTTACCGGAGAAGAAACCACTCCCGAATGGGGAATCAACTATAAAGGTGAAAAAGAGAGAATATGGACTGGTGAAGAGGAAGTTCATATAAGCTGTGATATTTTTTATGGAATCTGGAATTACTGGAGGGCAACTGAAGACCTGGATTTCATGATGGATTACGGCATGGAAATGATACTCGATACCTGCAGATTCATGGCAAATCGCCTGGAATACGATGAACAAAATGATGCCTATACAATAAGCAATGTCATGGGTCCGGATGAGTTTCACCCACATGTAAGCAACAATTTCTACACGAATTACCTTTTCAAATGGTGCCTGAAAAAAGCCGGGGAATTATACGAAAATTTTAAATATAAAAAGCAGGAAAAACTGTTTAATATACTGGAGAAAATGGTTATCGGAGAAAAAGAAATTACCACATGGGGAAAAACCGCCGAAAAAATTCTGATAACAAAAAGCAGTGATGGCAGGATTATTGAACAATTTGAGGGTTATTTCAAACTGGAAGATCCAAAAATCACTCAGCTCAACGAAAGCGGAATGCCCGAATGGCCCAAATCATTGGATCTCAGCAAAATACATGAAACACAGCTCGTAAAACAGGCTGATGTTCTCATGGCAATGTACCTGCTTCCGGAAGAATTCAGTATAGACGAACTTATTGACAATTTCGAATACTATGAAAGCAGGACGATGCATAAATCATCGTTAAGCCCCTGTATATATTCAATATTGGGAATGGCAGTAGATAAGCACGAACATGCCTACGATTACTTCATGAAAACCGTACTTACCGACATTGAAGACAATCAGGGAAACACACGTGACGGATTACATGCGGCATCAACAGGTGGAGCATGGTTATCCATAGCGAGTGGATTCGGCAGATTTTATGCAGATAGTTCGGATTTACTCAACTTTCAGCCATGGATTCCCGAAAAATGGAAAAGCCTGGAATATTCCATAAACTGGAAAGGAAAAAGAATAGGAGTGAGAATAACTCATGATTCGGTTACCTTCAGCACCGAAGAAGATATGAAGGTAAAACTTTTCGGCAGAGAATATTCACTGGAAAAAGCCCGAAACAACGAAATAAAGGTGAACATATGAAAATCGACATAAAGAAAATCGCAAGGTTGGCACGAGTATCTCCGTCAACGGTATCGAGATATTTCAACCATCCTGAAAAACTGGCTGAGGCGACGAAGGAAAAAATACATAAGGTAATAGTCAAATACGGTTATTTTCCGAATGAAATGGCGCGAAGCCTGCGAAGCAGCAAAAAAAATATGGTTGCGATTATCATTCAGGAAGGAGAAGATATTTTTCTGACCTCACCGTATTTTACGGTTTTTGCCAATGAAGTAACAAGAGAGTTTGCAAAAGAGGGATATTACACCATAATAGCCCCGGAAGAATACCCCAACAAACCCCATATAGCATACAGAAATCTGCTGCAGAAAAACCTCGTAGATGGATTCATAGTGATGGGTATGGTTGAAAACGACAAGCGGATGAAATTTCTGATGGATAGGGATGAGCAATTCGTCACGATTGGGCATAATCCGGAATTCTCACATTATACCTGGGTGGATTGTGACAACGAAGCAGGCGGTTATCTCGCCACGAGGCATCTGATGTCACTCGGATGTAAAAATATACTTATAGTAAACGGAAACAGCAACGATTTTGCATCTCAGAAAAGGCTTAAAGGTTATTTAAAGGCACTTGAAGAAGATAACCGTGAAATAAACCGGGATTTGATTTTCCTCGGGGATGTTGCAGGCATGATACTTAAAAGTAATTTCAGTGAAGACGAATGTTTCAAGATACTCGAGCCTATGATAAAAAACAGGGACTTCGATGGAGTTTTCGCCAACTCTGACGTATCGGCAATCAGTATTCTGAAATCACTGGCACACTTGAAAGTAAAATTGCCGGTGGTAGGTTTTGATGACGTATCACTGGCCAATATTTCTCAGCCAACCCTCACGACAGTACGGCAGCCGATAAGGGTTATCGCGAGAAAAGCAGCTCAGAAACTGATTCAGAAAATAAACGGTGAGAATCCGGATTCGGAAATGCTTCCAGTTGAACTGATAGTGAGGGAATCGACAAATTATCTGTTAAATAAAAGCTGACTTAAATTTATAATTTATGAATTTTACCTCAGAGAATTAAATGACAAACTTTCACAAATAATATCTTTATTCACGCATAAGGAGGGTTTCATATGAAAAAATTGTTGGTTTATTTCTTAGTTTGCTTTTTTATAGTAACTGTTTCTTTTGGTGCAGTAAATGTCAGAATAACCGGATGGCCGGGAAATCCAGTAGAAGAGGGAATTATAATGGATATCGTTGACGATTTCAACAATTCCCAGTCGGAAATAGTAGCCGAATGGCAGCCATTGCCTGGAGACTACAGACAGATGATGGTAACTCAGTTCTCAGCAGGAACTGCCCCGGATCTTTTTTACGTTGATGTATCCTATTTTGAGGAATTTGCAAAACAGAACATGATGCAGCCGCTTGACCTTTATGTAAGAAAAGACAAATTCGATATCGACGATTTCTATCCCACACTTGTAGAATCATTTACCTACAACAACAGGCTTTACGGATTGGCAAAGGATTTCTCCACATTGGGCTTGTACTTCAACAAGAAAATATTCGATAAATACGGTGTTTCATACCCAACCAGTGATGACACCTGGTTTGATCTGCTTCACAAATGCGAACAGCTGAAGGCCAACGGATTTGAAACCCCATTGGTTCTCGCTGCGGATCTCAACAGGGTACTTCCGTTTATTTACGGTACAGGCGGAAATCTGGTAAAAGAAGATTTATCCTGTAATCTCGACGACGCAAATTCCCTTCTCGGTCTCAGATTTTATGTCGATCTCGTCGAAAAATACGGCGTGGCGCAGGAACCGGCAAATGTAGGCGCAGGCTGGATAGGAGAAGCTTTCGGTAAGGAAAATGTCGCAATTGCCATGACAGGTCCATGGACATATGGATTTGTAAAAGAGCAGTATCCCGATGTATATGAAAATATGGGCATCGTCGAAATGCCTCATCTGAATCAGAAATCAACTATGATATACACAGTCAGCTGGTCTATTAACAGGAATTCAAAGAACAAAGATGCCGCATGGGAAGTACTCAAATACCTCACAAAAGAGGGACAGAAGAAATTTGTGGAAGGAGCTGGAGTTCTCGCATCCAGAAAAACTATAGCTGAAGAAGACACAAATCCTGTAAAAAAAGCTTTCTATGACAGTGTTGTATACGGCAGCGCATGGAAAGTTGCCACACCAAGCGGAATATTCAGCAGGGCAAATGATCAGATTAACAGCCGACTGAAAGATCTTTTCTATGGAAAAGTATCTTTTGAGGAAGCCGTTAGCGAAATAATGGAAAATTACGATTCCTGGGTAAAATAAAAATCAGTGCAGGCCGCTTTGAAAGCGGCCTTTTTCCATTTCATCGGAGGTGTTCATCATAATAAGATTAAAACAGAAAGTCAGGGAGGGAATTGCCGGTTATGTATTTGCCGCTCCGATAATTCTTTCCGTACTTTTATTTACTATATATCCTGTTTTTTCGGCTATTTATTACAGTTTCACGGATTATCAGCCGACACAGTCACAGAAATTCAACTCGATGATAAACCTTGAAGAAGCTTTGATGATAAATTTAAATGTTTTTCCTGAAGAGGAGGAGGTGAACTTAAAACAGCTGAAAGAAAATTTCAGCGTGGAAGAGTTCCTGATGTACGATATAGGAATAAATCTGGATGACGAACAGATAAGTACAATCGTCGAAAATCTCGACAAAGACAGATTACTGGAAGATTTCGTCAACGGTAAACTCAAAGCGGAAATCTCAGCTGTGGATTTTTTTAAGAAATACATGATAAGTGAAAGTGAGAATTTCACCAGATATATTCCAAATTTTCTCGGTTTCGATAACTTTATAGAAATGTTCCAGGATAAATATTTCTGGATTTCTTTGAAAAATTCATTCATATTTGCATTGATAGTGGTACCCAGTCAGACTATACTGGCAATTTTACTCGCGGTTGCCGCGAATTCAAAAATACGCGGAAGAAAATTTTTCAAACTTGTATTTTTTATACCCTCAATAACATCAGCAGCGGCAATCTCCATGATATTCATGCTCATATACTCAAAACCCGGTGTACTGAACAGATTACTGGGCACATCGGTTGATTGGCTGAACGATCCGAATACCGCATTAATAGCTGTTATGATTATGAACATCTGGACAACAGCCGGATATTTCATGGTCACATTCCTCGCCGGATTGCAGAACATACCGAAATCCCTTTACGAAGCCAGCGATATAGACGGAGCATCTTTCGGCCAGAAATTGTTTAAAATAACGATTCCGCTGCTTAAACCTCAAATACTTTTCGTGAGTATAATGGGTGTTATAGGATGTATGCAGGTATTTGACCAGATTTACTTCCTCATAAAAAACATGCGGAATATAACAATTTCGTTTTACATATATAAAAATGCCTTCGAATATCAGCGTATGGGATATGCCTCTTCCATCGCGATGATCCTGTTCCTGATAATTCTTTTACTTACGGGAATACAGAACAAGTTTTTCAAATCCGAATCGTATTATTGAGTTGGAGGGAATTAAATGTCATTAAACAAGAAAAAAATAGGATTGATAATAGTTTATATAATTTTAATATCGTATTCTCTGATTTCCCTGTTCCCGTTTATCTGGTCGGCATTTATCTCATTCACTCCCATGACTTATCTCGAAGACGGAGTGCAGAAAGGTGTCGATATAATGCAATGGCCGCCGGATATAAACCTTATAGCAAGTCCGGTTCGCTTTTTTGGCGCCCCGGCGACAGGTGAGAATTATGCCGAAGTTTTTAAGATAACGCCTTTCGCCAGATGGATACTAAATACATTTCTCTATGCGGTCTTAGTCACAGCGGGTCATGTGCTGCTCGATTCCCTTGGCGGATATGCATTTGCACGTTTGAAATTCCCCCTGAAAAACATGTGGTTCGCTCTTTTCATGTCAACTCTGATGGTACCCGGGCAGGTAACACTTATTCCCCAGTACAATCTCATGGTAAATTTCGGTTTTATAAACACTTTTTACGGTCTTGTCCTGCCCAAACTCACAGGGGTTTTCGGACTGTTTCTCATGAGGCAGTTTTTCATGTCTATACCGAAAGAAATGGAAGAAGCAGCAAAAATAGACGGGGCGGGAATATTCAAAACCTTTTTCAAGATAATAATCCCCAATGCAAAACCGGCAATAGCGGCATTATCTATTTACATATTCATGGGTACATGGAATGATTTCCTGTGGCCTCTGCTGATGACATCGAGCAAGGAAATGTTCACACTTTCTGTGGGTCTGGATTTTTTCAGATCGAGTTATTACACTTTCTGGCAGTATATGATGGCAGCTTCATTGATGATGACAATACCAATGATAATTATATTCCTTATATTCCAGAAACAATTCGTGGATTCCGGAGTTTCCGCCGGTGTAAAAGGATAAGGTCAGGCGGATACACCACTCCAGAAAATGGAAAAGCTGATTCGGATGATGGACTCCACGTCTTCATCCGGGTTCAGCATGAGATAATTTATGATACAAGTCACACTCGAAAACCAGATAGATTCGAACAAAGTCATATTCAGATTCTTTATCACCTTTTCTTCAGAAGCTTTTGCAACTATCGGACTTATGAATTCAAAACCTCGTGACGCCTGTTCTTTTGTTACGTTTGAAATGTATGGTGAATTATAAAACTGAGTTATAAAACCGAATTTATTGTGATTTTCCAACCCCCATTTCACAAAATCATTCCATAAAAATTCCGCAGCAGTTTTAAAATCATGAGACGGATTCAGGGAATTCCTGAAAAAACCGCTCATTTCCCTCTTGATTTCGAAATATATCGAATTAATAAGTTCATCCTTATTTTTAAAATGATGAAACAAGGTTCCCACTGCAACTCCTGATTCTTTGGCTATAAGCGAGGTTGGTGTGGCATGAAACCCCTTTTTGGTAAAAAGCCTGGCAGCAGTTTTTATGATTTTTGTCCTTTTATCTTCCAAAATCCATCCTCCTGTTTTAACCAAATATCCTGCTGAGAAACGGTTTTTTCAATCCAATGGCATGATGTGGACATGTTTCCTGGCAACAGTAACATCTGATACATCTCGAATAATCGTAAACTGGCACTTTCTCTCCTTTTTTGAAACTCAAAGCTTTTGGCTGAACAGGACACATTTGAACACAATGACCGCATGATACGCATTTCGATTTGTCAATATACGGTTTTTGAGTCACTCTCGAACGTATAAACCTGACCATACCGTTTCCCGAAACAGTTGTATCCCTCACACTCCTGTTTACATCGAAATCTTCCGAAATTAAGCTTTCAAAATCATCTCCGATAATCTCTATATCCTTTGAATTGCCAAGCCCCCATAACTCGCCTCTTTTTATGGTTGGAACGAGCATTGGATTCAGATTTACCAATTTGCAAAATGCCGTATCGAGTGCCACGGGATCGATGGATACCAGTATCACATTCATCTTTTTTGGTCTGCCATTTCTGGGGCCGTTCCCTTCCATCGCGATTATACCATCCATGATAAACAGCCTTGGTTTAAGCATTCTGTTCAGGTCAACAAGCATCATGGAAAAGAGATCGGAATCCGGATACTGGGCATGATATAGTGCCTTTCTCCTGCCGGAAACGCAGCCAAACTGATTCTTAACTGCTCCGGTAATTCTGGTAAGCCCATGTGATTTCATCTTGGAAATTGAAACAATCGAATCCCATTCGGTAATGGATTTTGCTACTGAAAAATGCTTCACCATTTTCCCTTCCGGGAATTCAACGTTAATAGCATTCTCAAAATCCAGATACTCAATACCAAGGTTTTTTGCCGTTTCGGTCAACTCTGCAACCCTTGCTGCCTTGTCACCGGAACCGAAAGCAGGTGAATCTCCATATCCAACAACGGCTCCATTCTCCTTAAATATTCTTGCAACACATTCAAATACCACAGGATGCGTCGTAACTGCTTCTTCAGGCTTTGCCCCGGTAAGCAGATTGGGTTTGAGAATTACCTTTTCCCCGGATTTGATAAATTTATCCACTCCGCCTATCAAATCCAGAGATCTGTTAATTGCGTTATACACTTTATCGAATTCGTAATTTTCACATCTCACAGCGGCGACAACAGATTTTTCAGGCATTTGCCACTCCCCTTTTCTATTTTGTCACACCTAAAACCGTACAGAATACCCTGTCGAATAATCTCTCAGGCAATATTTTCCTCAAAGTTATTCCCATCCTGGCATCGGATGGAACTGCATACCGGTTTTTTGGGTTTCTCACTGTAACAGCCTTGTAAATTGCCATTGCTATAACTTCAGGACCGGCAGTTTTCTCATGATATGTTTTCTTGAAAAATGCCATTATAGTTTGTGCAAGTTCACTGTATGGACCATTTTTAGTATTTTTTTCTATACCCTCATAGGCTATGCCATCCCATTCTGATTTTATCGCACCAGGTTCAATAACTATGACGTTTATCCCCTGCTTTCTTGTTTCAATCCTCAGAGAATCAGATAAAGCCTCTAATGCATGTTTCGTGGCATGATACCATCCACCCAGCGGCATATAAACCTTACCTGCCATAGACGATATATTCACTATTTTACCAGATTTATTCTTTCGCATATGCGGCAACACGAGCTGGGTAAGCCTTATAAGACCGAATACATTTACGTCAAACTGTTTCCGTCCTTCTTCGACTGGTGTTTCTTCAACAGAACCATAAGAACCGTATCCTGCATTGTTTACCAGTATGTCTATTTTCCCTTCTTTTTTTATGATGGTATCAACACAGCTATTTATATCTTCCTCTTTGGTTATGTCAAGATATGTGGGTATTATTTTTGTTGATTCAAACTCTTTTATCTTCTCCACCCTTCTCGCAGCGGCATACACTTTTATACCGTTATCTGCAAACAATTTCGCCGTTGCCTTTCCAATACCTGTCGATGCTCCTGTTACCAAAGCTATTTTCATTTATGCTTCCTCCTTATGTATGTTAAAATCGTTACCGACTGATTGATCGGTCTGTTTATTATAACACTATTTTTCCTTAAACTGACATCACAAAAATTTTTTATTTTTCAAATACTTTTATATTCATGTGTTATAATTCTCTGAAATTAAAATTGGAGGCGGTTCAGTCCGGTTTTCCTTAAATATATTGGAAAACTCGGAGAAGCTAAATAAAACATATACCTTAAAGTCAATATCATCATTTCAAATCATTTTATGATGATATTTTTTGGTGTATGTATTTTTAGTTCTCCGGGTTTTTTGTTTAAAAGCTCGCAGAACTTTTTTGCGGGCTTTTTTTATTTGAAAATAACAGGAGGAAAGAAAAATGAAAAAAGCTTTAAAAGGGATTTTTAACGAAATCGGAAAAAATTCTGAAATTCCAGCAATTTACTCACCGGGAAGCGATATATTCTGGCAGGATGAATACATCAGCGAGAAAATTCTTCAAACCCATCTGGATTTCACGAGTGAAAGGGCAAGTAAAAAAATCGAAACCATAGAAAGAGAGGTGGAATTCATAACCGAAAAGGCAAACATGGAATCAGGCCATAAAATTATAGATCTGGGCTGTGGTCCCGGTCTTTATTGTGAAAGATTTTATAAAACATCCCATAATGTAACCGGAGTAGATTTCTCAGCACGATCAATAGACTATGCGGTAAATTCTGCATCCGGCAAAAACATGAAAATCCTTTATTTGAATGAAAATTATCTTGAACTGGATTATGAAAATGAGTTTGACCTGATTTATCTCATATTTTTTGATTTTGGTACATTTTCAATGGATAACACACATAAGCTGCTTGAAATAATCAGCAGAATGCTCAAAAAAGGAGGGCAATTCGTATTCGATGTACGTACCTTAAGCGATCTGGAAATACCGCATGATAATAACTGGTATGTGGAGGAAAACGGATTCTGGGGGCCGGGAACAAATCTGATTCTTGAGCAGTATCATAAGTACGAAAAAAACGAAACTCTTCTATATCAGATTACCTCAATTTCAGAATCCGAAGAGGTTAAAGTGTATAGAATATATGAGAATTTCTATTCAGTGGATAAAATAAAAGATTTATTGAAAGAACATGTTCTTATCATAACAGATGTATATGAAGACCTAACGGGAAAGAAACTGGATGAAAACTCAAAAAGACTCGGTATTTTCTCGAAGAAGATTTAATTAACGGAGAATCCGCCTTATAAATAAGGCGGATTTTTTCAATTGACAAAAAAAGAAAAATGATATAAAATATAGTTAGATTTCTAACTATTAGGTCGCTAATTTATTATTGTGCATGTTTTTTATTAACAGTTGACAAGTTGATGGGTTTTATGGTATAAAAAGCGGTCGCTCACTTTTAATTGTTTAGTTAGTGAGAACGCTCACTTTTAATTGTTTGGTTAGTGAGAACGCTCACTTTTACCAACTTAGTAAGTGAGATAGCTCACTTTTGTTGATTTAGTAGGTGAGCAATTAATTTCTAAAATTTAGCCTGTGACGGATATAACATTTTCTTATTAATCTATAAAATAAAGTTTTATGCTTCTGTACACCTGGCTAAAATCCTTTTTAAGATTTATATCCGCTGCAGCGATGTAAAGGGTTGGAATGTTGATATGGCGTATAAAAAATCTGACAAAACTAAAGAGAAAATAATGAAAGCTGCGATTAAACTCCTTTCTAATAAAGGGTATGCCGCGACCACCACCAGGGAAATCTCAAAGGAAGCAGGTGTTGCCAACGGAACTCTTTTCAAATACTTCCACAGCAAAGAAGAACTTCTGAGAACCATTGTTCAGAAAGGTACCGAACAGTTCCTGGATTCCATACTATTTGACAGTGTAAGGGATTTATTTGAAATATACAGGGACAAACCTGTGGAAGAATTACTAAAAGCCATCATAAAGGACCGTATAATACTCATAGAAAAGAACAAAAGCCTGATGAAAGTTGTTTTCAGGGAAATTCAGTTGCACGATGAAATAAGGCGGACTTTTGTTGACAAAATTGCCAACAAGATGGTGGAAAATGTGAATATCATGGTGGAAGAAAGGAAAAAAAGTGGTGAAATAAGAGATATTGATCCATTCCTGCTGATACGTTCAATTGTCGGAATGATTGGCGTAATGTTTTTTCAGAAAATGCTCTTTTCAGATGATTTTCATCCGACTGATCTGGATTATGAAGTGGAAATGATGGTTGATATGCTCATAAAAGGTATAAAAATACAAAAATGATAACTGTGAAAATCAGGGGGTATTTATCAAATGATTACCATAGGAATTCCAAAAGCACTTCTTTACTGGTATTACATACCTTTTTTCAAGACCCTGTTCGAGGAACTTGGATTTAAGGTTGTCGTTTCGGAAAATACCAATAAGGACATTATAAACAAAGGAGTTATTCATTCGGTTCCGGAATTGTGCGCTCCGGTAAAGATAAACAACGGCCATGTTGTCGAATTAATGGAAAAAGGTGTGGATTTCGTATTTGTGCCCAGATTTGTTTCAATAAACAAACATGAAATCTTCTGCCCGAAATTTATGGGGCTTCCGGATTTAACCATTCATTCCATTCCGGAACTCGGGGATAAAATGCTCACTTTCAAAATTGATGTGAGAAAAGAATTTATCGGAGATTATAAAAGCTATTTACAGCTCGGAGAAAAATTCGGAATAGAAAAAGCAAAGCTAAAAAACGCTGTAAAAGCAGCTTATAACGCCTGGATAAACTCACGAAAAAAATCTCTTAAGGGAATTAACCTAAAAAATGTTAATTCTGGTATTATAAAGGAGAAAAAAATAAATAAATCTGGTATTAACATAGGGTTGATGGGTTACGTCTATAACATATACGACAGTTATCTGAGCATGGACATAACCGATAAACTTGAAAGTATGGGCATAGGATACACGACATTTGAAATGATAGAAGATGAGAGTATATATGCCCAGACAAAAAAACTGGATAAAACCCTTTTCTGGACTTTCAGTAACAAGGTACTGGGTGCCGGGCTGGATTTATTAGAAAACGGTAAAATAGACGGACTGGTACATATTACGGCATTTGGTTGTGGCCCTGATTCATTCTTGGGTAAAATATTCGAAATCGAGGCAGAGAAGGCAAATATTCCCTTCCTGACCATAAGGGTTGACGAACACAGTGGCGAAAATCATCTTATAACCAGAATAGAAGCTTTTGGAGATATGTTGAGAAGAAAGAAAGCAGGTGTGTACCTTTGAGATTATCGTTTCCATATATGGGGCCGGTTATACTTTATGAAAAAGTTCTGGAAAAATTCGGCCATGAGGTGATAATGCCTTTAAGACCAAATAAAAGAACCATAGAACTTGGAGCTAAATACAGCCCGGAATTCGCCTGTTTTCCATTCAAAGTTCTTATGGGAACTTACATTCAGACCTGTGAGAGAGGTGTGGACATAATCGTTTCCAGCGGTGGCCACGGGCCATGTCGTGCGGGTTTTTACGGCGAAATCCATAAAAGAATACTGAAGCAGATGGGATTCGACGTGCATGTCGTTATTTTTGACTCCTTTTTCAGAAATCCAAAGAAATTCATAAAGGAACTGAGATTTATAAGAAACGGAAAATCCCTTATAAAAGCCATTCCAACGGCGTTATTCTGTTACAAGTTACTTCAGTATATTGATACTGTTGAAAAGCGAATTACAAAGATACGTCCTTACGAAAAGATTTTCGGCCAGACCGATGAAGCATTTGACAAAATCAACAATCTTTTAAGAAACACATATAATTACAAGCAGCTGGCAGAAAACTCGGAAAAATGTGACGAAATACTGAATTCAATAGAGAGACACGAAGTTGAAGAAGATGACAGAATCAGAATAGGAATAGTCGGCGAGATATACGTGGTTATGGAGTCTTCAGTAAACGGTGAAATAGAAAAGAAACTGAATTATCTCGGATGCGAAACTGTGAGGTCTCAGTACCTTCTTGAATGGGTTGATTTCAATTTCTTCCCTGTGAAATCGAAAAAACAACATGAACTGGACATACTGAAAAAAGGAGAGGAATATATAGAGATAAATATTGGAGGACATGCCAAGCAGACAGTTGGCAGCATCGCTGATTTCAGAGACAGGGGTTTCGATGGGATAGTTCATCTCATGCCTTTTTCATGTCTTCCCGAACTGGTATCACAAAGTGTTATTCAAACATTGTCAAAAGAAATACCCGTAATGACACTTTCGCTTGATGAACAGACGGGTACGGCGAACAATCAAACGAGAATAGAAGCTTTTGTAGATTTACTTAAAAATAAAAAATATAAAAATAAAAGTTTTTCCAAGCCGCTTAACAGGAGATTAGTCTGATTTTTCGGGTCGATAAAGCGGTGGTTACTTTATACAGAAAAAACAAGAGGTGAACCACTTTGCAAAAGATATACATAGGCATTGACGTCGGATCGGTTAGCGTAAACGTCGTGGCATTAGATGAAGATAAAAAAATGATCTTTAAAACTTATAGAAGAACTAACGGACAGCCACTTGAAGTTATAAAAGAAGGACTCGGCGAATTAAAGGAATTCATAGGGGTCGATTATGAAGTAGGAGCAATAGGAACTACCGGAAGTGGAAGGGAACTTGCAGGAGTTATAGTTGGTGCCGATGTGGTAAAGAACGAAATCACATCTCATGCAGTGGCAACTATTGATGAGGTTCCGAATGTCAGAACAATATTTGAAATCGGAGGCCAGGACTCCAAGATAATCATGGTAAAAGATCAGATGGTGGTGGATTTTGCCATGAACACAGTATGTGCTGCCGGAACAGGATCTTTCCTTGACCATCAGGCTGAGAGACTCGGTATACCGATAGAGTTATTCGGAGACATGGCTCTTGATTCAAAAAATGAAGTGAGGATAGCGGGACGTTGTACAGTATTTGCAGAGTCCGATATGATCGCCAAACAACAATACGGTTTTTCAAAGTCGGATATTATAAACGGTTTATGTACCGCACTCGTCAGAAATTACCTGAACAATCTTGGCAGGGGGAAAAAGCTTGAACCACCTTTCGTTTTTCAGGGTGGAGTTGCGGCAAACAAAGGTATAAGAGCTGCATTCGAAAAAGAAGTTAAAAATGAAGTAATAGTACTTGAACATTACAATGTTATGGGCGCAAAGGGTATAGCCATACTGGCAAAAGATTACGTAAACAGCCAGAGCACTGAAACTTCTTTTAAAGGGTTCGGGTCTCTGAACACTAATTTCAAACCTACCAGTGTTATATGTGGAGATTGTTCCAACAACTGTGAGATAGTAATGATTAAATCCGATGGCGATATAGTGGCCATCTGGGGTGATAAATGCGGTAAATGGAAAGCCGGAACCGCAAGGAAAGAAACCAACAGAGATAAGGATAAGGATAAAGATAAGAAAAATGAAATAGCGGTATAAAAGAGCCTTAAAGGCTCTTTTATTATTCAAATTAATTATACTATAAGCAATATTTACCTCCTCAAAGATGAAGGCTTATTTCTTTTGCAAATTTCGATGAAATTATATTTTATAAAGAAATTTCACTCGTTATTTTTCTCGTTCAACTTAGTATTGGCCATCATCGTCCGATACGCTTTGCTTATCATCCCCCTCATTAATAAAGGGCCAAGCCGAACTGAAGTGGTGTTGACTTCAATGGTATTAAAGATAAGGAAACTGGAAAGAAATTTCTGAATACAAACCCTTTTTTCAGCCTGTATAAGAGATTTTATTAAAATTCATCATTTGAAACCGAATATATTATAATATACACATGCAATAAATTCTTTATTAAGGAAGGTAATCACATTGAAAAAATTCTTATCCTGCTTCATGATAATGACTTTATTTTACACATTTTTTTACTCCGATACTGTATCATCACCGTCCGGAAATGAAACGGCAATTCAAGGCAATTTCACAGAATTTGAGTATGTTAAGGGCTATACTAAATCTGAAATAATCGGTCTGGGTGAATCATTTTCAAAACTTTCCTGGCAGGAAATTGCCGGCTTCGGATTTAAGAATGATTACGATGTGGATATATTCAGGATAAAATACTACACTCTTCATCCGAAAAAAGGCACGGTTCTATCTTCGGGACTTATAATGATCCCGAAAAGTGCAGACAAAAAATCTTTCCCGCTACTCTCATTGCAGCATGGCACAGTTGTCAGAAAAAGTGATGCACCTTCATCCCGGCTTAATTCTGCTGAGGTAAAAACTGCAGTTTTATTCTGTGCTGAAGGATTTATAGTTCTCATGGCGGATTATATCGGCATGGAAAGTTTCACCGGTATTATGCATCCTTATTGCCAGAGTGATGCGCTCGCCTATTCAGTCATAGACCTGGTACGTGCTTTCAGGCGAATCGAAAAAGACCGAATGGATGTAAAAAACGATGAAGGATATTTTCTTATGGGGTATTCCGAAGGTGGATATGCAACTATGAGTGCCGCAAAAAAAATGAGTGAAAAGTACCCTGAAGAATTTAAAATTACGGCATGTTCACCAATGGCCGGACCTTTTGACCTGTCCGAAACCATGCTTGAAATAATGCTGTCCTATAACACTTATCCTTCTCCATACTACTTGCCTTATGTATTACTGGGGTACCGGGAAGTATACGATTTTTATTCCAATCCGAATGAAATTTTTAAAAACCCCTACGATAAGACTATTCCGCCTTTGTTCAACGGAAAACATTCCGGAAGAGAGATAAGCGATTCGATGTGCAATTCCGGAATTCCCAGAAATACACTTAATGAAGATTTTATAAAAGAAATAAAATCTAAAAAAGGAATTTTGTATGAAGCACTGCGCAAAAATGATTTATACGATTGGAAACCCGAATTCCCGATTAAATTAATACATTCCGTATCTGATGATCAGGTACCTTATGAAAACAGCGTCAAAGCATATAACAGATTCATAGAAAACGGTGCAAAATTCGTCACACTCGTCCCCATACTCGGTGAAAAAAAACACACCGAATCGGCTTATGTTGCGATTCCCATAGCAAACCTCTGGTTTCTGGAATTTCTGAAAGAAAAAACAGAATAAATATATCAATTAAATTAACACTTATTTAAAAACAAAGGCAGAAGATTTTGAAAAACTTCTGCCTTTGTTTTATCTGTATTATTTGTTTTGCCTATATTCAGATCATTCTATTTCTTCTATGATTTTCCTCACCCACATATAATCTCTGGTATCCTTCCTTATTTTCCAGTTTTCCTGAATTCCCTCTGCAAGTATGTTTATCACAAAATCGTACTGATTATCAATATTGGAATAAATAAATATCACAAACGGATTTTCATAACTTTTTACCCTGCATGAATAATTAAGTAATTGTACGAAAGTCTTTTCCGTTAAAATGGAAAAGGAAGCAAGTTCATCCAGGATGAACTCTTCATCATAGGATATTCCGCTTACCCTTATTGAATCAATCAGAATATCGGTAAGTCCTTTTTCTCTGTAATAATCGTTCACATGCACATGCATTATCGCCGTCGGAACATCATAATCGTTTTCAAAAGTTTCCCAGTTTATAACATCACCGGGAATTACGACCATTTCTGCATATGAATTTGTGGCATTCATATCGTATAATTCTTCAAAATAAACGTATTCTTCTTTACACCCACTCACCATTTTCTCAATCACTGACATATCAGCAGAGAAATCAATGGTAAAAGCAGAGACAATCAAAAAAAACATGACAAAAAGAATCAAGATACCTTTTTTCATTTTTAAACCTCCTCAGTCTTTTGTCCAATGAAATTTAAAAACTTTCTTTAATCTTTTCTTGTTTTTTCTTGTATATTATTTTACCATTACGGCGTCGATTTTCATAATTACAAGTTTGAAATTATGATGATATAATATTCCGGGTATGGAGGTATAATATGAAAGAGATTAAAAAAATAAACGAACATTGCCATGTTATCAGTTCATTTTCCAGTATCGGGATTATACTTGAAAAAGATGAAAGAGTTATTTATCTAATTGATTCAGGGTCTAACGAATCTCTTGCAAAAAAATCCGCAAATTATCTTTATGAAAATTTCACAGATTATAAATTCGAAGTACTGCATACGCATTGCCATGTGGATCATATAAAAGGAAACAGGGCTTTTAAAAACATACTTAATTCTGATATTTATGCACAGCCTGAGGAAATCCCATTCGGAATTTATCCCGGTATTGAAAAACTTTATCTGTATTCGGCAGTACCACCAACTTTTTTCAACAATTCTTTTTTTTCAGCAAAAGGTGTGAATATTTCGGATATCAACGAAAGAAAACCAAATCTGAATTATCACAAACTGCCCGGCCATTCTCAGGGACACACCGTATTCTCCAAATATGGCTGTGTGTTTACCGGTGATCTGGTATTTGAAAGAAGAATTGCAGAAAAATACGGATACCTTTACATGATAGATATTGCCCAGCAACTGGATTCCCTGCAGAAAATACGTGGAATAAATGGCGAATGTTTCATTCCCTCTCATGGACCTGTAATCGATAGGAGTTCATTCTCAGAGCTTGTCGATTTCAATATGGATTTCATAAAAAATCAGATAGATGAATTTATGGATTATTTTTCCATGCCAATAACTCTGGACGAATTGACGGGTAAATTCGCAGTTAAAATCAAATTCAATGGGGATTTGCCAAATTATTACCTGCTCAGGTCATATGTTTCAGCGGTAATTAAGTATCATCTTGAAAAAAAACATATAAATGGCTTTTTATCGGAAAAAGGGTTGATGTTTGAATCACTGGTGTAACTAAATATTTTATCTGTTTTTGTGTGATTATCGAACTTTAGAAATATGATTTATTCCAATAAATACTTTCTCCATTACCAGATTACTATTATATCCGTCTTTTAAATTGATTAAAAAAGCCTTTGATAACATAATTTTCCCGACAGACAAAAATGATATAATAAGTTGTTAAATTCGCGATAATAAAATGTTATTTACTGAAAGGGTTGTTAAATGGATGATGAATTTGGAATAATAGTTGTGCGTAATGATATGAAAATAAATAAAGCCAACGATATTTTCAAAGAACATCTGCTCAACAGCAAAAAAAAGCTAGAAGAAGGAAAATGCTATGAGATATTCAATTGCCCTGAATATCTCAATGACAGGTGCCCATTTTCCGAAACTTCCAGTGAAGACAGAAAGTCCTGTTTCCATTTAAATGAAAACATACGATTTCAGGAAAGAATCAGATGTGATGATGGTAGTTATGTAGAAATATTCAGGATAAAAGGAAATAATAAATACGATTACAGAAAATTCAAACATGAAATCATGAATCAGTTTCAAATTATAACAAGCATGCTTAATTACGACTGTGATGATGATTTAAAAACATCCAGTATTTTAAAGAACAACGTAATGAGGGTTAAGGCAATATCAATGTATTATGAATACGAGTATTTTAAGGATGGGAATACTTTTTTGAGAATTTCCGATTATATATCCGACTCGATAAACAACCACGCTTTTAATTACAGAACATCCGACACGGATAAATCACAAATATTCAAAAACATATCACATAAAGATGTTTTGAAAGGGAAATCTTCCTCATCTCTGACTCTGTTGTTCAGTGAAATAATATCTTACGGATTGAAAAAAAATCCGTCTGACTCTCCTGTAGAATTCTTTTTTCCTGACAACGAAAAGGAAATTTGTTTCGGATTCAAAATCCCTTTCTTAGAAGAAAAAGATGACACAAACATGCTCAAATCAAGAACTCTGATAGAGATGTTCACAAAACAGCTTAGAGGAAATGTGTACGAGTTAAATAAAACCGAATACGTATTTAAAGTTCATATACCCACAGTGTGAGGTGAATAACTTGAACAGCTCTAAAATATTAATAGTGGAAGATGAAATAATAGTCGCTTTTGACCTGAGGCAAACTCTTGAAAATATAGGTTACGAAGTAGTTGGAACAGTTACTTCATATGATGAAATTATTGCCTGTATAAATGAAAAGAAAGTTGATCTGATACTCATGGATATTTACCTGAATGATGGAGATGACGGTGTAAAAATAGCCAGGGAAATAAACGAATCATTCGAAATACCGGTTATATTTTTAACCGGACATTCAGATACTGAAACTTTCAAACGAGCCAAAAAGACAAATCCTTTTGGATTTATAGTGAAGCCTTTTAATGAAAGAGATTTGAGACTTAACATAGAAATAGCACTGAACAGTCACAAAGTTCAGAAAGACTTGAAAAAATCCGAATTCGTAAAAAATAAGATACTGGAAAGCATTTCGGAATTTGTATTATACGTAAGCCCGGAGCGAAAGATAAAATGGTTCAACACATTCGTCGAAGAGATGTGTAAGTCCAACACGGGAAAATTTAAAGACTCCAAATGTTTCGAACTGGTATTCGGCAGGGAAACACCATGCGAGCAATGTCCGCTGGATGAGATACTCAAATACAACGATATTTTCAGTAAGAGGAGGCAATTTGACGGAGATTCGATATGGGAGATTACTGCAACACCCATTTATTACGAAGAAAATATTCTCGGAATGGTGGAAATCGGTAACAACATAACCGAAAGGGTAAAATACGAGAACAAGCTGATAAAAGAAAGAAATATAGCCGAACGTGCCAACAGTATAAAGGATAATTTCCTGGCAAATGTCAGCCATGAACTTCGAACACCTTTAAATGGAATAAACCTTGCATTGAAGGTAATAAACAAGACAAAATTTTCAAATGAGGAAAGAGAATACCTGAATATGATAGAACTCTCTTCAAAAAGGTTACTGGAAGTAATAGAAAAAATACTCGATGCAACGGTAATGGATAATGAAAATCTCGAATACAGTGCGGAATTATTCACAATAGATGAAATACTCGAACATGTAAATTGTTTACTGGAAGATAAAATAAATAGCAGCAGGCTTGAATACACAATATCCAATCAATTCGACTCGCATACCATTTTTTCGGACAGAAAAAAACTCGAAAAAATTCTGTTCAACATCATAGACAACGCTTTAAAATTTACCGAAAAAGGTGATGTGAATATAAACATCACTGAAAATAAAAAAGATGAAAATAAAAGTGATATGATTATAACGGTTAGTGATACCGGCCCAGGTATTCCTGTTGAAGACCAGAAAATCATTTTTGATAAATTCCTGTTACTGAACGATTCACATTCCAGAACTCATGATGGATTGGGATTAGGACTAACCATAGTAAAGGAATATGTAGAATTTCTGAATGGAAAAATAAAATTGCAGAGTTCTCCCGGACGGGGAAGCAAATTCGAAATTACCATACCGGTAAAGACAAACTGACTTTCAAAGCAGGGGGGAATTATGAATAGAATTGAACGTGAAGAATTTTCTATTTTTCTGGATGAAAATGAAGATTTTTTAATCGAAAGAATTCTGAATTATGCACTTAAAAATGGATATACCAAATACACTTCCACTCTGAAAGAAGCCTGGAAAGCTTCGATACAAGGCCTTTCAGAAGAGATTAAAAATACGGTTGCAAATTATATAAATCCGCCTTTTCCGTATGCAAATATGATTTTTGATGATAATCCGCTAAACAATTTCGGTATAACAGAAGCGATAAATCACAGGAAACGCGGCGTTTCCCTGGAGCTTTTCCTCGGATTGTACAAATACTATTTTCGGAGTTATATAGACTTAACAGAAGAATATGATATGCCCGCTTCGAAGAAAAAAGAGTATCAGGAATGGATAAGAGCATCTTTCTGGTATATAGAAATTTCATATCTCAGAGAATGGACGGATAAGAAAAATGAGGAACTTCTGGATGAATTGAGAAATACAAATGTATACATGACAAATGAGAAGAATAAATATCTCACCGTATTCGAAAGCCTAGCCTCTCCTGTTATTTTGCTTGACGACAAATATGAAATAATAAATATAAACAATTCGGCCTCAAAACTTTTTTTTGGAAATGACACACCAGGTGACATTTATTACGGTAATATTGAATTATCAAATATAAAAAAAGATTTGACTTTTTTCCTGAAAGAAATTAAAGGAAAAAAAGTCTCCGAAACATCTGAAATTGAAATGGATACCTATGATGGCAGAAAAATATTCGATATAAAAACCAAAAAAATGCTTGATGTGAGCAAAAAATTCAATGGTCTGACTTTGATTTTCAACGATATCACTCAACGTAAAGTATATGAGGAACAGTTAAAAGAGGCAAAAAAAGAGGCAGAGGCAGCGGACAAGGCAAAATCTGTTTTTCTTGCGAATATGAGCCATGAACTTCGAACACCTATCACAGGGGTTATAGGACTTATAAACGAATTGGAAAACACGAAAACAGATGAAACTCAGCAGAAATATATCTCCATGTTGAAATCTTCTTCAAAACTCCTTCTTTTCATAATAAACGATTTACTCGACTATATGAGGCTGGAATCCGATAAACTGGTAATCAGGGAGGATATTGTTGATTTCCGGGAAATACTGAGAGAAGTTTTTAATCTCTTTGAATTCAGGTGTAATGAAAAGAACCTGTTTTTCCATCATCATGTAGAATCTGATTTACCTCAGAACATAATAGGTGATGAATACGGTATAAAACAAATTTTAATGAACCTTCTTGGCAACGCTCTCAAATTCACGAAAAAAGGCGGCATAACCGTAAATGCATACAGATGTGAAGAATACAGCATAGTCATCGAAATTATTGATACGGGTATAGGAATTGACAAAAGAAATCTGAAAAGTATTTTTGAAAGATTTTTCCAGGAGGATTCTTCTTACCGGAAAGAATTCCAGGGTACGGGTCTTGGTCTTTCAATAGTGAAAAAGCTCATCGAAAAGATGCATGGAAAGATAGAAATAGAAAGTGAGAAGGAAAAAGGCAGTAAATTCACTGTAAAATTGAAATTGAAGGAAAGTGATAAAAAACCCGAAAAGATACCGATAAAAAAAGTAAACCTCTCAGATATTAAAATCCTCGTGGCAGAAGACAATGAAATCGTCGGTTTTTTGTTGAATAAATCCCTGAAAGACAGAGGTGCCGATTCAACCCTGGTTGAAAACGGAAAAAAAGCAGTGGATATCTTTCAGTCTTTAAAACCCGACATAGTCATTCTGGATGGTCAAATGCCTGTAATGAGCGGATTTGAAGCAGCAAATCACATAAGAAACAAAATAGGGGATAAAAATATCCCAATAATCGCACTTTCCGGCTTCACATTTGATGAAGAAATCAAAAAATTTGAAGAAGCCAAAGTAAATTTAATACTTTCAAAACCGATAGACTTAAATCTCCTCGCAAATCACATACTTAAACTTATAAACGACAAATAATTTGTTAAATAAAGTACAATCGTTTATAATATACTCGAATTTGTATATAATGCTTTAAGGAAGATTTTGTGTTGAAAAAAAAAAGTACTAAAATAATGGAAAAGCTGTTCCTGATAATTTTTTCCATGTTGGCAAGTTTGTTTTTCCTGTTCATAATATTTCAGATATCCGGACCGTATGAAATACTTGCTTATGAAGGTAAGGCCAGAGTTAATCTGAGAAATCTTGGCGAACATCCCATAGCGGTAATACATGGTGAATGGCTGTATTTCAAAGATGTTATTCTGTCACCGGAGGAAACCAAAGTACTTCATGCAGATTATGCCAGGAACGGACTGGATGAGTTCTTCGTGGATGAAAAACTTTTAAAATCAACTTTCAAACTTAATATAAAAACTGATAGAGAATATGACAATCTCATACTGGGTTTGCATGAATATCCTTTGGAGAAAATAAACATATGGGTAAACGGTGAAAAAATACATTCCTCAACAGAAAAAGGCGTAAACACTCTGGGAATAAGAACATTTTCTTCCGAATCCCCTAATATAGAAATAGTAATAAATCTGGTTCGTGACAATGTTTCTGAATTACCCGTGTTGAACAGAAAAGTTTATCTCGCAAATTATGAGAGTTATTTAAAATGGAATTACTTCAAAGATATAAAAGACTTCATAATCGTTGGCGGAATAATCTTCATAGGTATATACAATTTCATACTGTTTTTCAGCCTCAAGCAAAAAAAACTGTTCCTTTTCTCATTTATAAGTATTTTTGGTGCTATAAGGATATTCCTGGGAAGTTTAGAAAGCAGATATTTCCTGATAATTTCGATGGATATAAAGCTGTATACGATTCTTTTGTCATGGGTGACTTCTCTTTCGCTTATATTCTTCCAATTCTACCTGATGGATATATGTAACTCGCAAAATATGAAGAAAATACTGAAAAGCTTTATAATTCTTTTATTCTCCTCAATGTGTTTGATGATCCCTCCACAATTTTTCTGGTGGAATCAAAACATAAACATGATCGTATCGTTGCTGAGTCTTTGCGCATCTGGTTATTTTATAATTCATTCTTATTTCAGGAATTACAAAAGGGGAAAAATACTGGCAATAGGCGGAACATTTTCGATAGTTCTCATTATTGCCGATATACTCATAAAAAATTCACCCGCGCAGATATATCCAGACATAGACCCAAGCGGCATAGGCATAGCTTTTTTCATGTTCTGCCTTACTCTGGTAACATCCGAAGACATATCCGAATCTTATAAAAAAGCCGAAAAACTGTCAAAAGAAAACATTCAGATGAGTACGGAACTCAATTTAATCGACAGAAGATTGGAAAGACGTATATCCGCCCAGACAAGTTTCCTGACAAAAATAATCGATGACCTTCAGACGGATAAAAACAGTCTTCAAAATGAACTTGGAGAACTTGAAAAACAACTGGAAGACCATAAATCGGCGAGAAAAGAAATAACAAAGGCATATGATAAAGTGGCAAAATTATCCTTTATGGATCCACTAACTGGTATATACAATCGCCGGGGATTTTTAAGATGGCTGACTGAAAATCATTACGGCAGCAGGGGATTTTCTCCTTATTGTGTCGCGATTGCCGATATAGATGATTTCAAGCAGATAAACGATATGTATGGTCACAATTTCGGAGATGGGGTACTGGTTTGTTTCTCGGGAATACTGAAATCATATACCGATAAGACTTCATGTGTTGCAAGATGGGGAGGGGAAGAATTCATAATAGCCTTCCCAATTATGAATGAAGAAAATACGGAAAACACATTCGAAAATATAAGGGAAAGAGTTTCGAAAGAAATTTTCCTGAATCATGGAAAAAAATTCTGCATCACAATGACTTTCGGTGTGGCAATTATAAAGGATAAAATGGAAATTGCCGATGCCATTGAAACTGCCGACAAACTTCTGTATGCAGGAAAGAGAAAAGGGAAAAACCAGGTAATAATTTGAATTTAAATTATTTTATTTTTAAATAAAAAATAACTATTGTGACTTTTTAATTACTCTCAAAACAAAATTAGTTACTTTCGTATCGGTGTATCAAACTCATTTAATAGTAAAATATTGTCAGTACACGTAACGGAGGTGGACTATGTTTCCTGAAAAAGAGACTGAAAATTCAGTGAATCTGGAAATACTTCTCGACAGAAGAGAATACTCGGATGCCCTGAAACTACTTTTGAAATTCAGACAGAATTCTGCTGACAATAAATTTGAAACAGACCACAAAATAATTTACTGCATGATAAAAACTGGTATGGATAAAGAAGCATTGAGTTTAATCAGAAAAAATATAAAATTCGGATATTTTTTCGATTTAGATGGAATAGTTTTCGACAAGCTCAGAAAATACGATGAATTCAATACTTTAGAAAAAATAAATCATAAATTAATTAAACGGGAAAATGAAAACACCTTGCCGAAAAACAACATATTTTTACCTGAAAATTATGGTAAAAAACTCTCATATCCAGCCATAATAATATTACACGATGAAGGCATAAATGGAAACCTGTACAAAGTCCAGAAACAGTGGCCATTTAAAGATTACATTAAAAACGGATTCGTTGTGTCATACTTTCAATCTTCGCAGATAAGCTGCAGTGATTGTTATTCATGGATGAATGATTTAAAAAAAGCCAACGATGATATAAAAACACTGTATTATGAATTATTGGAAGATTATTTGATAAACGAAAACGAAATCTTTCTGGCTGGGATAGGTGGTGGTGCAGACGCTGCGCTGTACACGGCTATTAAATCGAGTGTTTTTTTCAAAGGGATTATATTACAGAATCCATCGTATTTTGATATTCCCGTTTTTAATTCCCTGGAAATAGAAAAAATAAAAAAAACCTCTTTTCTACTGCTGCAAAATGAAAAAGCAGATGAAAGAGACATCGAATTTCAAAATGAAATCTTGAAATTACTCGAAGCAAATTCGATAAAATGTCAGAAAATATGCAACGAGGAAATACGAATTTCCGTTCCTTCGGATATTGTGAAAAAAACCCTGAAATCGGGTTTATTCGGTATATAGATACTGAAATCACTTTCCCTGAACCACTATGGTCCTACATACGGCACCTTTCAGCCTGTGTTTGAGTATTTGCTGATACTCCTCTGAAAAATACCATTCATGAAGTTTATTACGATTTTCGAATTCTATCATTACCGCCCTGTCATATTCCCATTCGCCTTCGAGAATTTCGGGATTGTCATCCAGCACCACATATCGGCCTTCATATTCACCGAATACTTCATCTACTTTTTCAAGATATTTTGAATATTCAGACTCATCTTTCATCTTAATATACGCAATAAAATAAACACTCATAAATCCACCTCATTAAATTATACACAAAATAAATTTAACAGCATATTTTAATGATATAATCGTCAAAAGGGGGAGATATTATGGATAATGTAGAAAAATTCAGCATAAAAGAAGAGGTCTTCAACGCCATATCTCACGGTGTTGGAGCTTTACTGAGTATTTCCGCGCTGGTTTTACTTGTGGTTTTCTCAGCCATAAAAGGGGATGCCTGGCATATAGTAAGTACCGCAATTTACGGTGCAACATTAATCATATTGTATCTTTCTTCCACTCTCTATCACGCAATACAGAAGAAGAAAGCCAAAGCAGTTTTTGAGATTTTTGACCATGCATCTATTTATCTGCTTATTGCCGGAACTTACACACCTTTTGCACTGGTAACCCTGAGAGGAGTTACGGGTTGGACAATTTTTGGAATAATATGGGGACTTGCAGTACTCGGAGTGCTATTCAAGGTATTTTTCATTAAAAAATTCAATTTTCTTGCCACGATAATTTATATACTTATGGGCTGGCTGATAGTATTTGCATTCGGCCCTCTGGTTCAGAATCTGAAAGGTAACGGCCTTGCTTTGCTGGTATGGGGAGGCATAGCATACACCGCCGGGACTTTTTTCTACCTTTACAGAAAATTCAAATACCATCATCTCATATGGCATTTTTTTGTACTGGCTGGAAGTATACTGCATTTCTTCTGTATATTTTTCTACGTAATTCCATTGGCATCGTAGGTGAAAAATGCCTTTTAAATTCGAAAATCTGTCAACTCCAAGACTCAATTTACGAAAATTCGAGTACGGCGATATAAACTTCGTTTACGGACATTTTTCCAATCCGCAGGTCTGTGAGTACCAGCTAGACAACGAACCTGTCAAGACACTGGAAGAAGCCGAAGAAATAGTGTTTTGGGCAAACGACATTTCGGATAATCCCGATCATCATCGCTGGATACTGGAACTTAAAGTTCATAAAATTTCCATTGGCACCTGTGGTTTTCACAGATGGGATAAACAGAACAGAATTGCTGAAATTGGTTACGACCTCAGTCCTGAATACTGGAAAAACGGATACATGCATGAGGCGTTGAAAACGATTATTAAATACGGATTCGAAAACATGCAGCTTAACAGAATAGAAGCCTTTATATATACGGAAAACACTTCATCATTAAATCTGCTGTACAAACTTGGATTCCAAAAAGAAGGTCTTATAAGGGACAAGCATCTGTTCAGAGGTGAATTCTACGATCATTACTGCCTTTCACTTTTAAAGAAAGACAGTATTGAATAGTATTGTATATAGGAAGGTAATTAAATATGGATAATGATTTGTTACTTACCTTGGATCAATTAATAAAGAAATTCGAATATGAACTGGTCGAGTTCAAAGAAGCAAAAAAAGATTATAGTTTCGACAAAATGGGAAAATATTTTTCTGCAATCAGTAATGAAGCTAATTTAAAAGGACAGCAATATGGTTGGCTAATTTTTGGGGTAAGAGATAAAGATAGGAAAATAATAGGTTCGGAATATAAAGCCACAAACTTGAATAAATTAAAACAGGATATTTCGCTCAATACCACAGGTGGAATAACTTTTATAGATATTTTTGAAGTTTATCCCATGGTTGAAGGGGAAGCAAGAAGGGTAATAATGTTTAAAATACCTGCTGCTGTAACTTCTATACCCACTGCATGGAAAGGAATATATTTTGGGCGCAATGGGGAATCTTTAGTTGTTTTAACTTTAGAAGAATTGGATAGGCTACGTAAACAGAAAAATATCGATTGGTCAAAACAAACAATAGAAGATTCGAGTATAGAATATTTGGATAATGAGGCTTTATTGTTAGCGAGAAATAATTACAAAAAGTATATGAATAAAGAACACATCAATTCTCAAGTTGATGAAATGACTGATGAGGAATTCTTAAAAAAACTAAAGCTCATTATAAATGGAAAATTGACAAATGCAGCAATGGTGCTACTTGGAAATAGTGAATACGATTATATCCTGGATGTACCACCAAAAATAATGTGGAGATTATATGGTTCGAAAGGTGACGATAAAGATTACGAGATATTTACAATCCCTTTTGTTAGCGTTGTAGATAAAGTATATGAAAAAATAAGAAATTTGACTTATCGGTATATGCCTAACCAGCTATCTTTATTTCCTTTTGAAATTTAGCAATATGATCAAGCTTTGGTAAGAGAACTTATAAATAACTGTATTGCTCATCAGGACTATACTATTGGTGGTAGAATATATGTAAATGAATTCGAAGATAAAATAAAAGTTACTAATCCGGGGGATTTTTTACCTGGAAATATTGAAGTGGTCCTTGAACCAAGTTATGCCCCACCATTTTATCGAAATCAATTGCTTTCCGAAATTATGACAAAATTATCCATGATAGATACAGCTACTATGGGAATAAGAAAAATATACAATATACAAAGAAATAGATTTTTCCCTCTTCCGGATTATGATTTAAACACTCCAAAACAAGTATCTGTAACTGTATACGGAAAAATAATAAATGAAAATTATACTCATTTGTTATATAAAAACGAAGATTTTGATTTGAATACTGTTTTTCTACTTGATAAAATACAAAAAGGAGAAACTGTATCTAAAGAAGAAATTAAAATGTTGAGAAAATTGAAAGTTATTGAAGGAAGGGCACCTAATGTACATATATCTGCGAACATTGCAAAAATAGTTGATGAAAAAGCCCAGTACATAAAGAATAAAGGATTCGATGAAACATATTACAAGGATTTAATAATAGGTTATTTACGTGAATTTGGGAAGGGTAAGAAAAAAGACTTTATTGGACTGCTATTTGACAAATTACCTGATAATTTAAACGAAAAGCAAAAAGAAAACAAAGTTAAAAACATGCTTTCCAAGTTGAAAAAGCAAGGATTAATAGCCAGAGATTCCGAAAACATTAGAAACTCTTCATGGATATTGGTCAAAAAGAATAAATAAAAATTATTTATCCAATTATTTATCCAATTATTTCTGTACATCCCATTAACAAATGTTTTTGTTATTGTATAAATTGCAACTTTAAATATTTATAAGGAAAAATTTATCCAATAAGTATCGGACAAATTTGATTAAGGATAAACGGGCGTTTAAAAACACCCGTTTTGATTTATTTCAGATTTTTAAAAATCCAACACTTCTATCTAAAATTCCATTCAGATGCGAAAGCACCATACCGTAATTCGTGATGGGAATACTCATTTCATTAAACACAAAAAGCCTTGATAACATTGCTTTTCGGTTTATCATGCAGGCTCCGCAATGAATGGCAAGATCAATTCCATCAAGTTCGTTTACAGGCACCGGCCCATAATGATAGACAAATTCCACATCTTTATGTAATTTCTCTCTTATTAGTTTCGGAATTTTGTACTTTCCAATATCTTCATGCGAAGTGTTGTGGGTACAGGTTTCCAGCATCATTATTCTGCTGCCGTCTTCCAGTTCATCGAGCTTCCTTATTCCATTCATGAATGTTGACAGCTCACCCTTATGCCTTGAGAACAGTATTGAAAATCCCGTAAGCGGAATTTCCGGAGGCACAATTTCCGCAACTCTCTTAAATACCTGAGAATCCGTTATAACCATGTCCACATTTTTATTCTCGGAAATAGTTTCCTCAAGTTCCGTATCTCTGACAACCAAAGTCTTAATTCCATGGTCAAGACAATCTCTGATAACCTGTACCTGCGGTAATATTATCCTTCCCTTCGGGGCTTCCGAATCTATCGGAACCACTAAAACAACGGTACTTCCATACGGCAGAAGATCACCAACAATGGGTTTATCCTGCTCTATATTTTCCAGTCTGGAAATTATTCCGTTTTTAAATCTTTCCACACTTTCAGGATCTTCCACTGAAACAAAAAATGCCTCTGTAAATTCTCCCTTAATTTCTTTTAAGGACATTTCATCCAGCAGGTCAGTTTTCGAAATTGCCAGAATATGCGGGCTGTTGTACTTTTTAAATTCTTTTAAATGATTTTCAATTTTAATCCTGTCAACAGATTTCCCATTCAATTCCTCAGCAGATATCACGTAAACACACAAGTCACTTCTCTCTATCACCTTGAGGCTTTTTTCAATCCTCTTTAAACCCAACTCGCTATTATCGTTCAATCCCGCAGTATCTGTAAATAAAACAGGACCTATGGGAAGTAATTCCATAGCTTTGTTTACAGGATCTGTTGTGGTTCCCCTGACAGCTGATACTATCGATATTTCCTGTCCGGTTATGGCATTTATCAGAGATGATTTTCCGACATTAGTATTTCCGAAAAACGATATGTGTATTCTGTTGGATTTAGGAGTACTGTTCATTTAATCACCTCAAAGATAAAGATCACGCTGGCCGTCTTTAAGCTTCTGTAAATTCCCTTTGAGCAATTCCCGTACTTTTTCATTATCCACTGTCTTCATCTGTTCTTCGATAAAACCTTCACACATATTTTTCATTTCATCATCACCGTAATCGAGAACAAATTCCTGTAATGTCATAAGTGCATTCGGTGTACAGACATTGTGTATCTGTCCGGATTTCGCCAGGCTCATGAATCTGTCACCGGTTCTCCCCATTCTGTAACAGGCAGTGCAGTAACTTGGTATGTATCCGTCCTTAACCAGATTTTTAAGTATTTCCAGAGGAGTTCTGTGGTCTTCAAGCTCAAACTGACTGGGTACTTTATGCCCTTCTTCCCTCTCGACATATCCTCCAACGTCGGTACATGACCCCGCACTTATCTGTGAAATACCGTAAGTAAGCAGTTCTTTTCTCATCTCACTGGTTTCCCTGGTTGATAGTATCAATCCAGTAAAGGGCACCGCAACCCTGAGAACGGCTACTATCTTTCTGAACTCATCATCGTTCACTATATTAGGAAACTGCTCAAGAGTCATTCCCAATGCTTTCTTAAGCCGTGGAACCGAAATCGTGTGGAACCCGACTCCGAATTTTTCTTCCAGATATTCGTTGTGAATCATCAGAGAGATAACCTCAAATTTATAATTTGCCAGCCCGAACAAAACACCTGCACCTACATCATCTATATCCGCTTCCATTGCCCTGTCGAATGAAGTCAGATGATAATCATAATCACCTTTTACCGATTTTGGATGCATATATTCGAAAGTGGGTTTGTGATATGTTTCCTGAAACAGTATGTAAGTTCCTATACCTATCTCTTTGAGTTTTCTGTAGTTTTCAACTGTGGTGGCCGCTATGTTCACATTAACCCTGCGTATGTTTCCATTCTCGTTTTTCGTGGAATATATTGCCTTCAAGGCATCGACTACATAATCGATATCACAGTTTACGGGATCTTCGCCTGCTTCAAGCGCCAGTCTCTTATGGCCGGCTTTTTCGAGAATCATGACTTCACGCTGAATCTCATCCATAGACAGTTTTCTTCTGTTGAATTTGTTATCACGTCTGTATCCGCAGTATCGGCAGTTGTTCACACAATAATCGCTGATGTAAAGAGGAGCAAAAACAACTATTCTGTTGCCGTATATACTCTCCTTTATGTTTCTTGCAATACTTATCAGCCTCTTCATGTGTTTTTCTTTTTCAATATTCAACAATACAGCTATCTGCTCATGGTTTAAACCCTTTTGAGTCTGTGCTATATCGAGAACTTCTTCAATTTGTTCATCAGTTTTTCCCGCATTTTCTATAAGTGCATCTATATATTCATGATCTATTACATTGCTCAATTTATTCATATCCTCACCTCATCGATATTTTCTTTTTCTGTAAAATCAAGGTAATCGCCCCTTGAAAAATCCAGTTTGAATCCATGCTCTTCTATCTGTCCCTCAAATTCTTTCATTGAATCAGAAGATAGTCCGTCAAGACCTTTTTTGTTATCGTAAAGTTTGTACCCCTCTCGCAGGTTTTTATCGGTGATATTCGGCATAACTACATTCGCACCTGCCAGTATTCCCTTCAATTTCCCACTTTCCTCAAGAGTTTCAAGCGCTGTGGTAGCTGGCAGAAGAACATCAGGAAGCATCAACCGTACAATCGACAGTATGACAAGTGTGAGCCTGGTATTACCGTTGGGATATTTACCAAGTGGAGTATCTTTATGCGGAACAAATGGGCCTATACCAATCATATGTGGTTTAAAATTCTTTAAAAAAATAAGATCGTCCGCTAGGGTTGAATAATTCTGACCTGGCAACCCGATTATGAAGCCCGAACCCGTCTGATATCCAATTTGTCTCAGATCCTCCAGACATCTCAGCCTGTTTTCGAGCGACATATTTTTATGAAGCGTAGAGTACAACTGTTCATCTATAGTTTCATGCCTCAGTAAGTACCTGTCCGATCCAGCATCATAAAGCCTCTTATAGCTTTCACAACTTCTTTCACCCAAAGACAAAGTAACCGCAATTCCGGGACATTCTCTCTTAATGTTGTCTATAATTCCAACTAAAACTTCGTCGGTGAAATAAGCATCTTCACCACCTTGAAGTACCACAGTTCTGTATCCGTTTTTATAGCCCCATTTTGCCGTTTCTATTATTTCGTCATCGGAAAGCCTGTACCTTACCGCATTTTTATTTTCCGCCCTTATTCCACAATAAGCACAATTTCTGTAACAGAAGCTGCTTATCTCTATCAATGCCCTGAGAAAAATCCTTTTACCATAGGTTTCAGAAAGTTTTTCCACTGCCTTTTCGTAAAGATATTCAATTTTATCGTCCAGATGATTTTCAAGAAGAAATTCGATTTCGTATTTTTTTATTTCCCCGTTTTCGAACAATCCGTCGATAATTTTCCTCATTCAAACTCCTTTTTAGATATGGAAGTTTTCACGAGCACTTCGGGGATTTTACCAAGTTTACCCGTCAGGTTGTTGATCTCATCCAGTTCGGAAATGACAGTTATAGTTATAACTGTAACATCAAGTTCCGTAACCGGAATTCCCATTCGCCCACGCACCATTCCCTTGAATTCTGAAACCACCTCGTTAAATTTCGCCTGAGATTGTTTCGGATTCTCAAGAATAGCACTGATTACCGCTATTCTCTTCATAAACTCTCTCCTTTCAAAAAAAAGCTTTCCGAAAAGGAAAGTTATCATACAGCAACACGAATAAACTCTTTAAGTTTATACGGTAAGACTTATGAATAACTCTCTTTCGGTTAAGTGAATACTCACCCGTCAGGTTGTTAATTGTGTTATTGACACGATAAAGAAATTTTTCTCAATCGGATCGTTTAAATTATACATAAAAACAACGGAATAAATAATTACGAATATGAAAAAATACAATAAATAAAAGCGATATATTTCACATGTTTATGCTTTCTGGCATAAAAGCATTCATTAGCATATTTTAATTAAAGAACTTAATAAAATTAAAATCATAAGTATAAAGTTCAATCCAATAAATTACATTCTCCACAACTTATATTATTTATATTTAATTTTTATATATTGATTTCTATTTTATTTGGTGTTATACTAAAAATATATATTAATGTATAATGCAAAGGAGAATCCCAATGAAGAAAATATTGCTCATCATGTTGTTAGCAGCTTTTGCTGTGACTATTTTTGCCAACGAAAAGATTACCGTTTACCTTTCTGGACCGGAACAAATGATAAAGACCCTTGAAAAAACATTCGAAGAAACCCGCGGAGATGTACTGAACATTTTTCATACCGGTTGCGGACCTCTCAGACAGAAGGTCTGGGCTGAAATGGAATCCGGGAAAATGCACGCAGATGTTATCTGGGGATCTGATCCTTTGATTTTTTTCCTGTTACAGGAAAAGGGATTACTGGAAAATTATGTATCTTCACAGGAAAAAATGATGAAAGACGAATATCTCATGGAAAACTGTAATTTCGTTCTGGCAAATGCCAGATACGGAGTCATAATTTACAGTAAAGAATATTTAGATAAAGACGAAGTTCCCGCTTCTTTTGCCGAATTAACAGACAAAAGGTGGAAAGGTTTAGTGGGAATCGCAGATTTGAATTTCTCATCTACGGCACTGGCAATTGTTTCCAGCATGTGGGAAATGTTTGACAAGAACTGGGGGTTTTTCAGCCAGATGAAGGCAAACGATATTCTGATGGTGAGAAAGAATTCAGAAGTTCCCTCCAGAATTGAAGAAGGGGAAATAGACCTTGGCATAGCACCTCATGATGGTGTTTTAAGGCTGCAGAAAAAGGCAAAAAAAGAAGGGTACAATTCCACTTTGGCAATTTCATGGCCAGAAGAAGGTGCCATTTCACTTGAAAGGCCTCTTGGAATAGTAAAAGATGAAAACAGATCTGAAGAAAAATCCAAATTAACACATGAATTCGTGGATTTCATGCTTTCAAAGAAAGCACAGAAGATAACAACCAATTTTGGTTTTATTTCCGTTAGAGAAGATATCGAATTCCCAGATGGAATGCCAAAAGAATTCCCTGTTTTCAAGGTAGACTGGAAATTCCTGGCAGACAATCAGATAGAAATAAGAGAAGAATTTAAGGAGTTAATGCTGAAGTAAACAGATGATTGACGTAAACCAAAATAACCGCATTTTTCATTTTAAAACCTCAATAAACGGAAAGTTCGCCAGAAATGGCGGCTTTTCCGTTTTGATTTCGATTTCAATTTTAATCATTGTTTTTCTGATCATATACCCGAACTCATTACTCATAATGGAAAGTTTCGGATTGACATTTGATGGAAAAGATTCCATTTCTCTTGAAGCTTATCGGGAAATATTTTCCAATACACAGACATACAATGCATTAAAAAACTCTATCATACTGGGGATAGGAACTACACTGTTCTCATTATCACTTGGTGTGATGCTTGCATGGCTGGTATGCAGAACGGATTTCCCCTTTAAAAAATTCATAAACTGGATGGTGTTTCTATCCTTCATAGTACCTCATTACATACTGGGGATATCATGGATAGAAATCTTTGGCAGAAATGGATATCTTAACAGAATACTGAGCCTTATAGCCGGACATAGAGTAAGATTCTCAGATGCTTATTCTCTTACAGCTGTGATAATAGTTATGGGACTGCATCTTTATCCCATGGTATTCATGGCCGTATCAAATGCCCTTCGCCGTGGCGATCCGCGCCTCGAGGAAGCGGCATTGCTTAGTGGTGCGGGTAAATTCAGGGTTTTCAAAGACATCACATTGCCTCTAATGTTCCCAACACTTTTTTCAATGGGCCTGTTCGTTTTCAGCAGAGCTATAGCGAATTTTGGAGTATCCGCATTGCTTCTGGTCCCGATATACGAAGAAACACTTACAACCAGGGTTTTCTATTCATTGAACGATTTAAACTTAAAAGCGGCATCATCCCTTTCTATGGTTCTGGTGGGAATATCCGGACTTGTTTTCCTGTTGCAATACCTATTGACTAAAAAAAAGAAATTCATCTCCTCCAATTCTGTTATGGATAAATCGAGTAACATCACATTGGGCAAATTCAGGAAACCCGTATCTGTAATCGTATGTGTCTTTTTATCTCTCACATCGGTATTGCCGATATTGTCTATTTTATTATCCTCTTTTCTCAAGAGATGGGGATTACCATTAACTATAAGCAATATGACTTTCAAGAACTATACGGATATATTCACCAATCCCACAACCATAAGGGCTTTTGCAAACAGTTTCCTTTACGGTTCCCTGGCAGCCGTTATGGCAATATTCACGGCGGTGATAATTTCATATCTGTCACTCAGAAGCGGTAAAAAGGGAATGAAAATGCTGTCCTTTTTCTCAACATTGCCAATGGCAATTCCTAATACTGTTCTCGCAATAGCAGCAGTACTCGCCTGGAGTAAACCACCTTTTGAGTTCTATTCAACTCCGTGGATTTTAATAATTACCTATTCGGCACTGTTTCTGCCAATATGCATGAAAAACATCGCAGGCCTGATGGAGAATATCGACCCGAAGCTCGAAGAAGCCGCCAGAGTATCCGGTGCAAATGCATTGACCTCGGTAAAAGATGTGCTGGTTCCATTGATACTACCGGGTATAAAATCTGGATTTATACTGTCATTACTGATAGCACTCAGAGAAATACCAATTTCTATGATGCTTCATACATCGGGCACTGAAACAGTGGGAGTTCTGCTTTTCAACATGAGATCAAACTCAGGAAGCTATGAAACTACCTCAGCCATCGCTGTGATAATAATCACATTGTGTTTTGCGGGAAGGCTTGTAAATAAAAAAGGTAAAAAGAGGAGACATTATGGAAAATTACATAAAAAATGTAAGCAAAAGATTCGATAAAACTCAGGCGTTAAAGAATATTTCCTTCGACATAAAAGAAGGAGAATTACTTACTATTTTGGGGCCAAGTGGATGTGGAAAAAGCACCCTGCTACGCATAATTGCAGGAATAACCACATCGGATTCCGGAGAAGTGGTGATAAACGGACAAACTTTCTCTTCGGATAAAACCGGTAAAGTAATTTCCCCTGAAAAAAGAAACATCGGTTTTGTATTTCAGAATTATTCTCTATGGCCTCATAAAAGTATTTTTGATAATATCGCCTACCCTCTTAAATTGAGAAAAACAAGTAAAAAAATCATAAGGGAAAAAGTTTATGAAATGCTGAAAATGGTTAAATTAAGGGGAAATGAAAAAAGATTCCCATATCAGTTAAGTGGCGGGGAACAGCAACGTGTGGCATTTGCAAGAGCCCTTATAGCAAACCCTTCACTTCTGCTTTTGGATGAGCCTCTGTCAAACCTGGATGCAAAATTAAGGGAACAGATGCAATACGAAATAAAAAAAATACAGAAAACTCTCAACATAACCACAATACATGTCACTCATGATCAAAGCGAAGCTCTTTCCATGTCAGACAGGATTGCCGTTATGAATTCAGGTAATCTGATTCAACTGGATACCCCTTATAATGTTTACTCGAATCCAGCAAATGAATTCGTCGCAAGTTTCATAGGAAAAACCAATTTCATACACTCCGACGAAAATCTGTTCAGTGAAAAAATAAGTGAATTCAAAAAAGGCACGGAAAGATTATCTATAAGTGTCAGACCGGAAGATTTATTTCTTTCCCCGGATAATGGTGATGAAAGTGGAAGAATTATTTCGGAAAAATACAAAGGCGAGAGTATCGAATATATAGTAGAGGTGCACGGAAAAGAATTCACCGTAAAAGCTGACAAAAACACTTTCTATCATAAAAATCAGAACGTTTTTATCAGTCTTAAGAATTCGGCATTTCCCATGCTTAAATGCAGTTGAATATTGTAAAAAAATATGATGTATAATATATATGAATGGTGATTCACCTTAAATTCAAGGGAATTTGCCTATCGGTAACATTTTTCTTTATGGATATCGGCAGTTAATGGCAAAAATATGATGACACATGATATTTATCAGGAGGCTAAAAATGTCAGAAAATCATATTATTTCCGAAAAAAAATTCCACAGAGAATTGGCCATAGCTCTGTTCAATCAAACCTGGGACCTTATAGACAGGGAAAACCGGACAAAAGAAGAAAACGATAAAATGATTCATTCCGCCCATGCTTCCAGATATCACTGGGGCGAAATAGGCACTGCACTTGAGATTGAACGGGGGGAATGGCAGATATCCAGGGTCTATTCGATTTTAAAAATGAAAGAACCGGCCCTTTATCACGCTCAACGTTGTCTTGAAATCTGCCTGGAAGAAGATATCGGAGATTTTGATATCGCATTCGCCTATGAGGCAATTGCAAGGGCATATTCGATTTCCGAAGAGGAAGAGAGGGTGCTGGACTATCTGAAACATGCTGAAAAACATGGTAGAAAAATCAAGGACAACGACGACAGGGATTATTTTTTCAGCGAATTAAAAAATATTTCCGGTAAATAGATATATTTTTAACAAACAGAACGGGCAAATGCCCATTCTGTTTTACAATACTTCCCTAACCTTTTCTAGCGCCCAGTCTATTTCTTCTTTAGTTATGACTAAAGGCGGGGCAAACCTTATCGTTTGCTCATGAGTTTCCTTGCAGAGCAATCCCATTTCCCTCAGTTTTTCGGTGTATATTCTTGCTTTTCCGAATTCTTTTTTTATTTCGACGCCTATAAAAAGCCCTTTACCTCTTATTTCAAGAACTTTTTCAGAATTAATTTCTTCAAGTTTTCTAATGAAATATTCCCCAAGTTCTTTGGACCTTGCACATAAATCCTCTTCAACTATAACTTCTATAGCAGCCAATGCCACAACAGATCCGAGTGGATTTCCACCGAATGTTGACCCATGGTCACCAGGATTGAAAACATCCATTATATAATCATCCGCAACAACAGCAGATACCGGATACGCACCACCGCTGAGTGCTTTACCCATTACTACTACATCTGGTCTGATTTCTTCGTGATAATGCGCGAAAAGTTCTCCTGTTCTGCCGAATCCGGTTTGGATTTCATCGGTTATAAGTAACACATTGTGTCTTTCGGTTATCTCACGTACTTTTTTCAAATAGCCTTCAGGTGGTACGATTATTCCGCCTTCACCCTGTATTGGTTCGAGTATGAAAGCCACGGTATTATCATCGATCGCATTTTCAAGGGATTCTGAATCTCCATATGGAATTATTTCAAATCCCGGGGTAAATGGCCCGAAACCATCTTTGTACTGTTCTTCACTTGAGAAACTGATAATACTCACAGTCCTACCGGCAAAATTGTTCTCACATGCGATTATTTTTGCCTTGCCTTTTTCCACACCTTTTTTCTGATATCCCCATTTCCTGACCATTTTAATTGCCGTTTCAACCGCTTCTGCCCCCGTGTTCATAGGAAGAGCCTTTTCGTATCCTGTCAATTCACATAATTTCTTTAAAAACGTGCCCATTTTATCATTCTGAAAAGCCCTGGATGTAAGCGTAACCTTGTTCGCCTGATTCGTAAGTGCACTTATTATTTTCGGATGACAGTGACCCTGATTAACTGCAGAATATGCGGCAAGCATGTCAAGATATTTGTTTCCATCGACATCCCATACCCAGCATCCAATCCCCTTTTCTATAACCACATTCAGCGGATTGTAATTCTTTGCACTCCATTTTTCAACACATTCAACATAGCCTTCAGAATAATTTGTAACTGAATTACTCATGTTCAACCTCCCTGATATCTTTTTTAAATTTAAGAACCGTATATCTATACTTAACTTATGTGCAGATATTACTCTCCCAGAATATCTGCACATATAATGGGTCTATATACTTACCTAAAAACTTTCGCATAAATTAAAAAGATATAAATTAGGTATCCGGTATCGCAAAACCAATGAAAATACGCGATACCGGTATTTTTATTTATAAATTGGATTTTCCTTTATCAATAAACGCGTTTGCGTATAGACAGTCAGAAATAAAAACAAACACTTTCATACAAAAAGTTCATCGAATTTTCTGAATGTACTGACTCCCATCTCCATCAGTTTTTTTTCTTTGTATTCGATAGTGCCTTCAAGACCTTCAATTATTGCTCCGGCATGCCCCATTGTTTTTCCTTTTGGTACTGACCTGCCTGCAAAGAATGCCTGTATTTCACCTTTAAAACCCTTTTTCAGGCCTTCTGCAATTCCCGTAATCTCATCACTGCCGCCAACTTCTCCAACAAGTACGACTTTTTTTATTCCACCTGATATGACAAAATCCATCGCCTGACTCACATTTGTCCCGATTACCGGGTCTCCTCCGAGTCCTATTCCGATTTTTACTCCACTGCTGTTTTTTGAAATATGATGGGCAACTTCGTACATAAGAGTCCCCGATCTCGAAATAATCGCGACATCACCAGGTTTAAAAGAAGATTCCGGCATTATTCCGAGCTTCATGATACCCGGCAGAATCACACCTGGACAATTTGGTCCCACCATGACTGCATTTTTTTCTTTTGCAAGATTGAAGATTTTTAATGAATCATGCTGCGGTACATGTTCAGTAATTATTATTAATTTCTTTATGCCATTATCCAGTGCTTCCGTAGCTGCTTCCAATACTTTAGGTGCAGGGATGAATATGATACTTGTATCGGCATTCGTCCTTTCCACTGCTTCTTTCATATTGTTGTAAACCGGTATACCTTCTATCTGATCTATTTTCTTATTTTTGGATACTCCACAGACTATATTCGTACCGTATTCTTTCATTTTCTTAGTATGGTATTTTCCATATCTACCCGTAATTCCCTGAACACAAACTCTTTCATTACCGTAAAGCATATTGTTCACCCACTTTAAGACATGCCCTGACCATTTCATAAACATTGTCATAGGTTTTAATACCTGAATCTTCAAGAATAATCTTGGCTAACTCGGATTTGTTTCCCGCCATTCTTATGAATAATTGCACATCATCATGCATTTCTGTGAAACTCCGTATAGCCAAAGCAACTTCATCACAACTTGTTATTCCGCCGAATATATTCAGGAGTATTTTTTTCAGTCCCTTTTCATACAATTTCTCCAATGCTCTTATCGTGGTATCTTTTCCGGCTCCACCACCAATGTCGAGAAAATTGGCAGGTTCCCCTCCGTACATCTTTACAGCATCCATGGTTGCCATGACTATTCCGGCACCGCATCCTATAATTCCAATATCACCATCTAAACTCACAAAATGGAAATCGTCTTCTTCATTCTCAACTGAAATACTACCGGATGAAATATTCTTTTTAAAGAATGCGTTCTCATCCAGATCCATAACGCAATCCAGTGCATATACCTGATCATCTCCCGTGATTACCAGCGGATTAATCTCGAGATACGTCATGTCTTCTTTTTCAAAGGCGTTACGCATTTGAAAAACGGTTTCTCTGAGCTGTTCCGGAATCAATTCTAAAATTTCACCAAAAGCACCCGTCTTTACGGTTTCCGAGTTTTCCTCAACGTTTATCCCTCCATGTTCCGAGTAACAGAGAAGCATATCCCTTTCTTTCCTGCTTATTATGAAAGAGATGTAATACTCCTTTTTTATTTCCATCATTTCTTCGACCAGAACACCTGCGGGTATCTCTCCCCGGATTGGTTTTTCCAGCAATTCCTGAAGTGACTTTTCAAATTCTTTCTGGCTTGCAGCAAACAATACTCCGCCATTTTTCATACGGCTGCCTACCAGAACCTGTGATTTTAAAACACATGGCAAAACTGTATTCCTTTCCGAACTAAAAGAATCGTAAAACCTGGAAGATGGGATTTTTATCCCATAAAAAGAAAGTGTACCTTTAGCAAGGTACTCGTGGATTTTCATAAAAACACCCCCTGTGTAGTATCAGTCTCTCCCACGAGATACTCAATCCTCATAGATTAAGGCAGGTCTCCCGGCTTCCGGATCATCCTACTCTTCGCGCCTTCCCATCTCATGACAGTGGCATCCTGCGAATTTCGTACCCGGTTACGGTGGCGGGGCCGCGTCGGATCTGCACCGACTTCCCTATTAAGTGGCTAAACACCTGTAATCGTGGAGGTACGTATTCAATTGTATAAGGAAATTCCCTAAGGAATTTCCTTAATTAACGATATTATATCAAATTATTACCTGTATTTTTATTTCACAAAAATTTTTGAAATCATCGGAGCAATTTTAACCCCGGCAATAACGAATAAAGCGACTATAAAAGTCTCTATTCCGGCTCTGATACTGATGTTTTTCATTATCAATGCTGCAGTCAAATCAGTACCCACACATATGGCAAGTGCACCCCAGATACCAAATTTACCGAACACGTAAACCATGAGAAGCATTATAGGTACCGAAATAAGAATACCCAGTAAAACAGTTGCAATCATGGGTACTTTCGAATTCTGATGTATGATATGCATCATACCTGCCATTCTGGGGCATACGACAAACAAACCAAAACCCAGACTCGCCATTAAAAGTTCCTTACTCATGTAAAAATCCCCCTTAAATATTATTTCAATATACCCCTGACAATAAAGTCCGTTGCCTCTTCTTCATCAAGGCCCTTCGCCAGAAGGTTTTCCAGCTGTTTTTTATTTATTCTTCCTATAGATGCTTCATGTGTAAGTTCTGCAGTATCAGTGAATATCTTGAGAATCGGAACGGTGCTTACTATTACTCCGTCACCCTTGGTGATTTCATCACAATCCACATGCCCTGTAGAATAACGGCCAATACCGTAGGCTTCATTCAGCACTTCCACCGTAGAATTATCGAGTGCGACTATATCCGACTTGGCCATTCCGGTAGATTTTTCACCTTTCAACTTCAGAATCTCATGTATTTTCACCTTATCGGTTTCTGAAGCCTTTATCTTGGACAACATATTTGCCGTGGATTCATCTCCAACTTCCACATCCATGAAAACTTCGAGGTTTCCGCTTCTGGTTTTTGAAAGTGAAAAAGTGTTGGTAAACTCCGATTCCCTTCCAATAACGGTACTGGTATTTGAAACAACATTTGTATTTCCATTTGCTGAATGCATGTGTTCATCGAGATATTCCACTATCGAATTGTCTCCAATATTTATATTCATATTAGCAATATGTTTGAATCCGTCACCTTTCGGAAAAGAACAATGCGAAAGGAAACTCACTTCGGAATTGTTTCCGACAAGTATTTCGGTTATTATATTCTGAATACCCTCGGTTCTCATATCACCTGTACATATATGCACCGGCCTTTCCAGAACGACTCCATCATCAATTTGAAGCCTGTAATGAAGTGTGTCATCCGTATCAGTTTCAACCCTGAAAACACTTACTCCTTCAAGCATATTTGAGCCTACAATTTCCGTACCACTTATAATAACCGACACGGTTTCTTTATCGAGAAAATCGGAAACGCTTTTTCCCGAGTTTTTCAGAAATTCGTTAAGAAACTCAAATTCTTTTGAGAAATTACCAAGCATAATATCGCTCATAATATCACTTCACTATCATATTCCGGCTGATTGCTCTGCTCCGGTGAATTGGGATGTGAACAGTAATCACAGGAATTCTTGTAATAGTCTATTACCTCATCACCTTTTCCCTGCCTTATTATCTTGCCATCACATATGAGATATGAATAATCCGCGATTCTGGCTATTTCTTCTCTATGTGTTATAAGAATTGAAGTCTTCCCATTATCCCTGAGATTTTTCAGGGCATTTATGACAACTTCCAGGGACATTAAATCTATACCCGAATCCGGTTCATCCATTATCGTATAATCCTTTTTAAGCGCAAGAACGGATGCAAGTTCAATTCGTTTTCTTTCTCCTCCACTTAAATTTGAATCCATAAACCTGTTTTCATAGACTTTCCTGCTTATACCTATGATTTTAAAAATCTCGTCGATTTCCTCTTCTGACAACTTTAATTTGCCGTTAAGGTTCAGATACTCCTTTACGGTGACCCCTTTGTAATTCGGAGGATCCTGCCAGAACTTTGTCAATCCCATTTTTGACCTTTCGTAAAGATCTTTCTCCGTTATTTCGTTTTCATTTAAAAAAATCCCGCCTTCAAGATTTTTGTATCCCTCCAGGCCCATCATTGAATTCGCCAATGTGGTTTTTCCAGATCCGTTTTTTCCTATTACCGTATATATTTTTCCGATTTCAAACCTCATGTCCAGAGAATTTAAAATTCTTTTTCCTCCGGCCTCAATGCTTAAATCCCTAACTTCAAGTATATATATCTCCTCCTTTTTTTATTAAATAGGCACATATATCATTTGTATATGCATCCAGCTATTATATAACATAAAATAAAAATTAGCAACAGTTGACTACTTAAATTTCAATATGTATAATATTTGACGTTGAATATATTTTTTTATATTATAAGTACTATTTATATTCATATATATTTGGAGGTGTTTTTTATCAGAAAAGGAAGTTTATTATTAATTTTAATTACCTGTATATTTGCAGGTTTAGTTTTCGCACATACTCCACTGCTGTTGGTTGAAGATAACGGTGACGGAACTTTATATGCCGAAGCGGGGTTTTCGGATGGTTCAGGTGCAAAAGATTTAGGTTGCAGATTAGAGGATGAATCAGGAAACGTACTTTTCGATGGTAAATTCGATGATTTCAATTCCATAGAAATTGAAATTCCCGATGTATACCCTTATTTTGTCGTTTTCGATGCAGGGCCAGGACATATCGTTAAAAAAGAAGGTCCTGCAAAATCAGGTGCTTCCGACCCAGAAACAGTTGAACCGAAAGAAAAAGAGACTGATGTTTCTGTCAACAACTCAGAAAAAGTCGTAAATACAGTTCCACAGGTTCAGAATCAGAATGCAATGGTTTCCCAACCTGTACAATCTGTTAACTGGCTGCCACAGAGTACTTATTTCGGAAACAGCAACAATGGAAGCTCCGGTTCAAATGAGATCATGAACACCGTTCTTCTGGCTATCGTAACAGTACTTTTAGCGGTTATCGCGATAAGTTTACTGATAATAGCCGTGGTGCTCGTAAATAGAAAAAATTAATCATAAAACAAATCAGGAGGTTTTTTAGATGAAAAGAGGTTTAAAAAGTTTACTTTTAGTAAGTTTGGTTTTAATGTTCTCAGTTGTAGGTTTTTCACATTTTCAGATGATTTACGTAAATGACGATTTTATAGGCGAAGGCGAAAGCAGCAATCTGGATATTTCACTCATATTCACTCACCCCGGTGGATCAACACATGACACAATTTCCGATCCTTTGAGTATGCATATGGGTCAGCCCGTAAAATTCGGAGTAACGAACAAAGGTGAATACACGGATCTCACAAATAAACTCGAAAAATTCTCTTTTACACATGGAGACAGAAAAGCGGATTCTTACAGAATGAATTACAGACTCAGAGGAATGGGAGACTTCATATTCACAGTAGAACCAGAACCTTACTGGGAAAAAAGTGAAGGAATATACATCACACAGTATGCCAAAGTGATAGTAAACAGAGCAGGACTTCCAACAGATTGGGATGCAGAAATGGGTTTAAAAGCTGAAATAGTACCTCTCACATGGCCAATGAATCTTTACGTTGGTTCAACGTTCAGAGGTATAGTTATGATGGATGGAAAACCGGTACCAAATGCAGAAATTGAAGTTGAATATCTCAACGTAAAACCATTCAAAGGGGCATTCCCTGGCGAAAAAGAAATAGATTTCCCTGGTGGAGAGTCTCCCGCAATGATGATCAAGGCAAATGAAAACGGAGAATTTTCCTTCTCGTACCCATGGCCCGGCTGGTGGGGATTCGCAGCACTCATGGAAGGTGAACCTTACAAAGGAAAAGACCAGGAAGTTGGAGCCGCAATAATGATGAAAGTGCACGAACTGTAATAGTTCTTATATATTAGAAAAGCGGTAGTTAATCTACCGCTTTTTATGAAGGTGATAGTTATGAAAGATCATAAAATACCTTGTGGATGTGTTCCATTAAGCACTATAAGAAAAAGAGAAAGAGTTGAAATAGTCAATAAAAACGGAACTTCAGAAGATATGCGAAGACTTTCAGATATGGGTCTTTGCAGTGGAGTTGAAGTAGAAGTGATAGTACCGGGAAGCGGAAGCGTCCCTTTTTTAATTGGTGTGTCGGGTTCCAGAATAGCCCTCGAACCCTCGCTTGCTAATTCACTGATGGTTAGCAGATGTAATTTTGCCAGACATGGCAGACACGGCAACAAATTTGGAAAAATCAGATCTTTTTTCTGCAAAAAAAATACTGAAAATGGTAATTGTCATGGTAAAAAATGGCAGAGATTACAGGAGGACAAGTAATGAGTATCGATAAAATAGACCTTGATGAAATTAAACCAGGAGAAAAATGCAAAATAGTTGAAGTATTCCTCGAGGGAGCAGAGGGACAGAGATTACTGGATATGGGATTCATAAAAAACACTGAAGTTGAAATAATCAGAAATGCACCGTTTTCCGATCCCGTTGAAGTCAGAATCAGGGGATACAACGTTAATCTGAGACATTCCGAAGCAAAAAAACTTAAGGTTGTACGAATATGAGCAAAAGCGAATTCTCCATAGCCTTAGCCGGCCAGCCAAATGCAGGGAAATCAACTCTTTTCAACTGTTTGACTGGAGTAAGGCAATTTGTTGCAAATTACCCCGGTGTAACGGTTGAAAAGAGAACTGGCGTTTTTGATTATAAGAATGTGAAATTCAACGTAACCGATTTACCCGGCACGTACAGCCTTACCTCTTATTCTCTCGAAGAACGTGTTGCAAGGGGTTTCCTGCTCAACGAAAAACCCGACCTCACCATACACGTTATAGATTCCTCCAACCTGTCAAGAAGCCTTTACCTGACATTCCAGATACTCGAACTTGGAATACCCGTAATAGGTGCGTTGAATATGGCTGATGTGGCCAAGAAAAGAGGTATGACTATAGATAATAAAGCACTTGAAAAAGAACTTGGTATTCCGTTTTATACGGTTATGGCAAGTAAAAACAAAGGGATTGACGACTTAAAATCGGGTATCTACAATTTCGTTCATGACTCTGAAATTCCGAAAAAGGAATTTGAACTCGATTACGGAAAAAACCTGGAAGAGTACATAAACAAAGTGTCTGAAAAACTTGAAGGAAGTGAACTGGCAAGTGTTTACCCTGCAAGGTGGCTTGCAATTAAATTCATGGAAAACGACTCTGAAATCATCGATTTACTGGAAGGCAAGAAAATCGACGGCAAGATAAAGCTTATAGGAAGCAAGTGATAAAATGAATTCTAAAAACAATTACAAAAAAATAAATATCGAAGATCTAAAAAACTTGAAAAAAGAATTCAACGATAAAAGTGAAACCAATGCTCAGGTAATAATCGCCGAATCCAGATATGCGCTATCTGAAAAAATCATAAATAAATGTACCAGTGATTCTGGAAAATTTGCCAGAAGTTTCACCGACAAAGTCGACAGCGTGGTATGTAACAGGTTTTTTGGACCCATCGTTCTTGTTCTCACACTTTTTATCGTTTACTGGTTATCTATAGTACAGGGATATGAACTTACAAATCACTGGTGGAAAGTACTGGCATGGATACAGGATGGGATAAATTCCATTTTACCCAATGAAGGCTTTTTAGCCGATCCTTTCATAACTTCATTTGTCGGCTGGATAGTGCAGGGGGTTATGGCCGTACTTAACTACATACCGATATTCGTAATACTGTTTGCACTTATCGCTATAATGGAAGACTCCGGATATATGGCTCGTATTGCCTTCATACTCGACAGAGTATTCAGGCCATTCGGCCTTCACGGACAATCCGCATTGCCCCTTATGCTCGGAGGTTTTTACGTGGGAGGCTGTGCCATACCCGGTATCATGGCAACAAGAGCTATTAAAGATGAAAAAGCAAGGCTTGCCACAGTACTGGTAATTCCTTTGATGAATTGTCTGGCAAAAATACCGTTTTACGTTTTACTCATAGACATATTCTTCTTCGATCACAGCCCGCTCGTGATGTTCATGATTTCGACGATTACGATTTTCATGGCACTTACTGTAAGTAAAATATTATCACTCACAATACTAAAAAACAAGCCAACTGCTCCATTTATAATGGAGATGCCGGTTTACCATTTCCCGACTTTCGGTAACGTTATTAGAAGAGTTGTTGAAAGAACCTGGATGTTCATAAAAAAAGTCGTGACAGTAATAATTTTTGTAATGGCTGCACTCTACTTCCTGCTGAATCTCCCGGGTTTGAACGAAGACAAGAAAATCGAATTGAGCAACAGGGCAAACACCGCAATGCTGGAATTCGTAAATACCGTTGGTACGGACAATCCTTATCTACAGTATTTCAACACACCGGAGAAAGTTTCCGAATACATAGCATTCAACGCCGATTACAGAAAGGCATTCAATGCTGCGAAAAATGATGATGAAGTTGCTGCCGTCAATGAAAAATTCCTGATGAAAAATCCGGAATTTCTTAAGATCGCCACCAAAGGCAATTTCACAATTGGCAAGGAAAATGCCGATCTCCTCAACAGTTATTCGAATGCTTACGGTAATGCCCTCAAAATGCTAACTATAGATCTGGCGGGAAAGGATATCTATCAGGTAAATATGATGACAGATATGTTCTACTCGGCATGGGAAGATTCCAATCCACTTCTGTTCAGAATTGTCCGAACGGGATTATCCAGTTTAAATGGAAATACCGTAAAAGATTCGGATGCTAAAAAAGTTTCCGAAGCACTTAAAACACTTGAAAGGAAAAGAAAAGTGCTGAGACTCGACAGCCATGAAACAACTCTAAACGGAAGCCTTATGGGGCAATTGGGAGTATTTGTCGAACCGTTCACAAAATATGCCGGATTCGACTGGAGAATAAATGTCGGCCTAATAAGTGCATTTGCCGCAAAGGAAAACACGGTATCAACACTGGGCAGCATATACAAAGCGGATATAACAGATTCTGACGAATCACGGGAACTAAGTGAAAGGATAAAAGAACAGAACACTGGATGGACACCACTTCACGCCGCAGCTATGATACTGTTCATGGCATTTTATCCACCATGTGTCGCAACTCTGGTCACTTTATTCACACAGGCGGGATTCAAATGGATGCTGTTTGCACTCGTTTATCCAATAATTCTTGGATTTGTGGTGGCAATACTCGTATTCTCGGGAGGAACATTACTCGGATTGAATGGATTACAGGCGTTCGCAGCATTCTATTTCCTCATGATTGGAATCACCGTATTGATGGGATTTATAAAGAAAAAAGATAAAATGGCTATGTAAAAATATATGGTGATGTATCTTTATACATAAATTTAAAAAGAACAGCCTCCATTTTTAATAGAGGCTGTTCTTTTTATTTATCCGAAATCATAGGATATTTCAGTTTTTTATCTCTATGGAATACCTGCATTCAAATTTTTCTTCTTTTTCCAGTTTCATTATACCTTTCTTATCTTCAAATATGTTGTTGGAATTTTCATAATCCGCATGTCCGAACCACGGTTCAATACATACGAATGGGGCTTCATTCTTCTGTGTCCATATTCCAAGATACGGGAAACCTCTGAAATCGACTTTTATCTCTTTACTGTTTTTAGTATTTTTAATAGTTACAAAATCCGATTTGAGATTTTTAAAAACCAGCGCATCGTTTACAAATAAATCTTTTTTCAGCTTCAGTATTCTTTCATTTCTCAGATATTCTTCAGACTTCTCGATAAACAACCCATTTTCGGGATTGAGCATCATTCTCTCCCCAATTTCTTCCTTTTCAAATTCAATGTAATAATCTTCAAAACTTTCATCTTCCAAAATCGGGCAGTTGAAACCCGGATGCGCCCCTATGGAAAAATAAATCTCCTTATCATCCACATTTTCAACGGAATAATCGATTATTATTTTCTCCTCTTGCAGAGTGTATTTAATCTTCAACACGAATTCAAAGGGATAGAATTCCTGACATTTGCCATTCGATCTTGCAGTGAATTCAAGACATGAATCGTTCACGGCATCGCATTCAAACTCCATGTCTCTCGCAAATCCATGCTGTGACAGTTTATATTCCTTGTTATCATAAATAAATTTGCCATCCTTTAATTTACCAACTATTGGAAAAAGCACGGGAGAATGTCTTCCCCAGTATTTTTTATCCCCTGTCCACAGATAATTTATACCGTCTTTATCCAGTATTTCCTTCAGTTCCGCTCCTTTTGATTCCACATTAACTTTGATGAAATTATTCTCCAATGAATAAATTATTTCCTCCACCTCTTTTACGATATTTTCCAGTCCAGTCTGCTCTGGCCTTTCATTTTATTTATTATACCAAAGAGACCTTAAAAGACCTTCTCTGCTAACACAAAAGGAATATTTCCAGGACTAAAGAAAAAACTTCTCTTTCTCCAATACCAGTCGACATCTTTCCCGCTATCGTCGCAAATTCGTGATACACGGAACGTGTGTCACGAATTGAATGAGAAAATAATTAGCAGGGCTTTTTATTAAAACCTCTAAAATCAAGAATCGTCAAAACAAACGAAACTCTGTTTTCTGACTTATAAAGTCCCAGAATTGTTACTAATTTCAAGTCATTTCTTGTCATTTTTAAGAAAACCGAGTATTTTATCCCTTTCCGGAGACATGTATATATAAAGCAAACTCCACAATTTCAGCTGATCGGTAACTACAGCAGGTTTTATGGCATTCCTGACCTCCCTTGTTGCCGGCATGCCTGTTAAAAAAAGCATGTTCTCAGTGGTATCAGCATAAGCTACAGATTCGGCAAAACCCATTCCAATAATTTCATCAATTTCATTTTCAACATAGGTACCGCCTTCGGAATACTGTGCCCCGGTACCGAAAAAAGCATACTGGCCGTTATCGACTATGGGCCTCATGAAAAAATGCCTTTTATCTTCAGGGACGTTATCACCATCGAATACGAATTCCCAGTGATTCGGATACCAGGTATCCGTAACCCAGAATTGTCTGGCATTTGTCGAAGTTGTGGCTTTTATCCATTCGGATATTATGAGTTTTCCTTTAACATCTACGGCATTTCCATCCTTATCCACATATTTCCCTTCCATATCTGCCGTCATTGTCGCCGGAGGTTCTTCACCGGTTTGATAATAAAAAGATATGTTATCTTCTGAATGTATTGCGGATAATCCCATTTCGGTATCATCTTTGAATTGAACCATGAACCAGTCCCAGCCGGGAGGTGTTGGTGGTGTAAGGCATTTCACAGTTCTTATGAGAAGGTCTCTGGGATTACCCTGTGGTGCCAGCCCGTTTGCCCATTGATGGTCAAACCAGAATTTCCCCTTACTTAACTCGATTTTCTCACCGTTTATCTTTATAAAACTCGTTTCGGGAACCAGTTTCATGTTCGTTATCGAATAATAAAGAGTTCCCACTCCGCCTACACTTGGGCTTGCACCGTTATCACCGTTGAGCACAGGTTTTTTATTCTGGTCGATGGTTATGTCTATTTCTATTTCAACTTCTTCTTCCGTATCATCCCATCCTTTGGCCACAAGCTTCAAAGGTGCAAAGTTTTCTTCAAGAGAGTATATTCTGTTTTTCCCAAAAGAATAATCGAAAGGATCATTTTTAAATTTCGTAAGGCCGGATGTCCCGCCAACCACTGTTGGCCTGGCACTGTAATGCCTGTCGCCTGCCCTGCTAATTGCCAGATGCATTTCAGTGATCTGATTTTCCTCATCTGTCAATCCGAATTTCCTGGCAGATTCAGCCGGCAGCAGTGAATATCTCCAGAACATGAGCTGTATACCGTATTCCACACCGTTTTTATCCAGACAGTTCCCGACAAAAAAATGCCAGCCAACCTGAAAATCGTACTGAATTGCATGATCCCGTGGAAACCTTATATCAGGTTTTGCGGGAATCTCCTCATAACCCTTGTCACTGTCAAGCCCCATGAACTGGCTCAACACGTATGCCTGATGCGGTGAAAGCTCATCGCAGTATTTGATGAACGTATCGTATTTATAACCGTATCCAGGTGTGTACCCATCGGGGTTATCGAGCAGATAACTGAATCTGAACTTCATCTTCTCTCCATAAACTGCATTGCTGTTTTTCTCACTTAACAATTTTGAAAGTACCTCGTCATCGATATTTTCGTAATCATATTCTCCATCCTGATAAAGCCACATGGTTCTCATCAGGTTATCGACGGTTTCTTCATCCAGTGATTTCAGAAGTTTTTCTTCGTTATTCACGGCCATTAACAGGGTAAAAGTCATCAAGATAAAAAAAATCATACAGAAATTTCTTTTCATTTTATCCCTCCATTTATACTCGCTACAGTTTAGGCTATTTTAGTCTGTAAAGGGAAATCATAGGATTTTCCCCGCCGACTCCTTTAAAAAACAACATCAAAAACATCAAATATTTATAACTACTTTTAAACATAATTATTATATACCTGAGTTTTAAATATCTGCAAATAAAAAAAACAGATTTCATTTCCACATAAATGAAATCTGTTCTCGGAATATTTATAAGTTTAATCTATATCTTAAATCATAAACCCGAAATGATCTTATCCAGATCATTCCCAAAATCCACAAATGGGATTTCGCTGGTAATATGATAATGATTCCTTCTCATGACTCTTTTCTGTCCTTTTGAGAGATTATTCAGATCCCAATGCCTGTAAAGTGCCAGGAAATTCGCCATATCTTCGTATTTCAAAAAAAGCGGTATTTTCTTCAAATCTTCTTTTGGCAGAGAGTATTCGGTATAATACCCTTTCAGAAAATTGTAAAGATATTTTTCGGCAAATTCTTTTCTCTCCACTCGTCTGTATCTGGGATATGGTAGTACGCTGTAAAGGGGTATTGCTATATCTGCGACATAATAGAAATAAGAACTCGAATCGAAATCTATGACTGACAGCCCCGTATCGTTAATGAAAAAATTCCCATAATGCAAATCACCATGGGTCAGTCCGAAATTACCATCATCTTTCGGTATTGAGCTTATTTCAGAAATCGTATTTTTAAACACGTCTCTGAGCTTCTCTTCGGATTCAGGAAGGTATTTGTTGTAATCAATCGTATCCGTTTCATCCCATTGAAGCCTTGAAAATTTTCTGCCCGCTGAGGTAAATTCTCTGGATACCCTGTGAATTTTACCCATAAGCTTTCCCCAGTCAAAAAGCATTTCATTCGTGAACTCCTGAAAAGCATCGTTACTCTCTTCTATCTCTATTCCGTCTATCATTTCATATGCAAAACCATAAGCCAGTCTGCCTTCATCTACGGGTAATTCTTCTATGGTTTTCTCATTAACGGAAAACAAAGCATCGTAAGTTGAAACACCCGCTTCTATGCATGCCTTTGAGAAGTCTATTTCTCCCTGGATTTCTTCCTTTATTCTGTCAGTGGAATCAAAAAGTTTCAAAATGTAGGATTTGTCATCGTAGTTTATCTGAAAAACACATCTGGTACTATTTTTCAACGTCTTTATTTCATGGGGTTTTATAGAAAAAAGTTCACAGAATTTTTTTATAATTTCTTCATTCACAAAATCTTTAAGAAATTTTCTCATAGAATCACCTTCAGAAAATAGAAAGGACGACATGAAGTCGTCCTTTCTATTTTTATTATCATTCGACTCCGGCAATACTGGCGTTGAAGAGTTTGATATATGCCGGTCCGGAATAGCTTTCCAGCTGGTTTGTTTCATTCGATAATTCCATCGATTTCTGAACATCTTTTATATTACCGGTTACCGATCCGCCTGTAACCGGAATCCTTTTTTCACCGTTAAAATACCATCCAAGCCTGATTTCTCCACCGAAATCTCCCGTCACGGTATCCATATCGAAATCGGAAAATTTTTCGACTTCAAGGTACTTATCCGATCTGAGACTGTCTATGGAATCGCTGCCTTTCTCCACAACTACATTCGTAAACTGCCCTGTAGGTTCAAGGCCGAGATAGCTCGAATACCTTGTATTTCCCCAGTAATTCTTCAGCACTCCATTTTCAACCAGAAGTACTTTCTCCAGTTTAAGACCGTCATCGTCGTAAGGCCTCGAATAAACCGAACCTTTCAAGTTCGGATCCACATACATTGTTACACCGTTCTTTCCTTCGTTTTTCTGTACATTTTCACCGATCTTAAAATCTGAAACTTTTTCATATATCGATTTGCAATCGGAATTATCCACATAATAATTGAAAAACATAGCTGGAGCCAATCCTGAAAGGATAACAGGTACATCTTTCAGAACCGGTGTCGGTTTTGCCATTGCCCTTTCATAGGCAAAATTAAGTTCATCTTTGACTTTTGACGCAATGAACCCTGGTAACGCTCCGGATATTTCGAGATTGTTGTAAAGTTCAACTTCTTCACCATCGTATTCTGAATTCACTATCATTTCAACGTAGAGTTCTTCTGCCCCATAAGACACATCCACTCCCTCAGAATTTATAATTCTGTTGAATGAATGGGTAAAATAAAATTCACTGGAATTTACAGATGCATTCTCTTTGTTGTCTTCTTTATAGAATTCGTTTACGGCAGTTGTTATTTCCCTTTCCAGGTCAGAAGTTTCTTTTTCTTCCAAAATTTCTGTATTCTCATTTTTTTCAGGCAACGGATACCATTTATTCCTGACAAAAGATGCCGCATAAGATGCATCCGTTATTTTTCTGCTTATTTCCTCCTGAGAATCTGTGGGGTTGATATTCACCGTAGATGATCCACGGTATTTTTCTCCGTTTTCTTCAAAATCACTGTATACGGTTACACTGTATTCGGTCAGGATCTTTGCCCTGTTCATATCGAGCTGCTGTTTTATGAAATACAATTCTACCGATTCTTTTCTTTCCTCATTTATATTCCATGCGGAAATTTTCTCACATGAATTCAATATATTTTTTATTTTCTCTATCATCATCCCAACCTCGCTTTCGCCTTTATATAAGGACCGCCACAGGATACTTTCACGAATTCCTTATATCCCTTTCCACATCCACCACTTCCGGAAAGTTCCATATCGTTGGATACCATGCTTATAGATTTCAGAAGGTCCGGAACATATCCAGTCATCATAATCGGAGAAACGACTTTACCGGTAAATTTTCCGTTTTTTATTTCCTTGCCATAGGCGATTATGCACTGTATACCCCAGTTCTTAGGATCTTCCATACCACTGTAATAATCTTCGAGAAGATATCCATAATCTATGGAAGCGATCATATCTTCAAGTTTATCATTGCCTTTCGAGAAGAAAGTGTTTGTCATTCTCGTGTACACTTTTCTGTCAAAAGACTGCCTTTTACCGTTTCCGGTTGATTTGCTGCCAAGTTGTAACGCAGTCAGCTGATCGGATATTCCAGCCTTCAGTATGCCTTTGTCGATGACTTTGATATCATTCGCCATGACGCCTTCATCATCAAACCAGTATGAGGAAACTTCTTTTGCCGCGGAGGCTCCGTCGTGCATGGAAGTGATTTCAGAAGCAACGTATTTATCTATAAATTCTTTCGCTTTTGCCCTATTCTTGACAAACATATCCATTTCCACACCATGCCCGAAAGCCTCGTGTGCAATGAGTCCAGAAACAGATGGAGCACATATCACTTCGTATTCTCCCGGTTCTATTCTCTGTGCTTTCAGCAGCATTTCGGCATTTTTAATGGTTTTTTCGAAATCCGATTCCATCTCATCGATGAGTTCCGGGCCTTTGAGACCGGAAAATGAGTTGAAAGCTTCTTTTGTTATCTCAGGATTTTCAGGATCTTTTACAATCGCGTCTATGTATCCCTGTGACCATATGTAAGTCTGTACAAGCTCTTTTTTCGCGCTTAAAAAGACTTTTGTGGTTTTCACATCTTCGTATAACGTGACAATCTTCACCAGGTTTTTTGACATTTCATGAGCCTTATCAACTATTTTGGAAAGACGGCTGACTTTTTCGCTTGAATCCATAGATTCGGGAAGTATTTTCACAGAGCCGTTGAAAGCTTCTTTAATTTCTTCCTCTTCGATGATTTTATAATCGATACTCTCTATACCGGAATTTACAAGTGAATTCTTAAAATCAATCATTTTCCTTATGTGATCGATATTTTCATCTAACGATTTTTCATTCAATTCGTTGAAGGCAAATTCGGAGTATGATTTTTTGTGATAAACCCTTATCACAACACCTCTTTCACCCCAGTCAGAATCTACAATAGAAGTGTTTGAAGTTGTAACTGCAAATCTCTTTCCGATAACATCGGTTGCAAGCAAAGAAACGTATTCATAATCTTTTGAGAGAATTTCCACGTATTTTTTTAAAGCTTCCATGGATTCACTCAGAAATCTTGAATGACATATTTCCATATATAAATCCCCCTTTTAAAGTCTTGTTTTTATTTTAAAACAGGGGGTTATATGTTTGTCAATATATATAAAATATTGTATTTATCCTGAATTTAATTGCCCTCAGAATCACATTCCCTCACAACAGTCATTTACAGAGGTTTACAGACCCAACGGAGTCGACACCCTGTTTTGATACAAAAAACCGCTATTTTATAAATACAGAAATATTTTTTATAAGATTTTTTTATGTTTAAATCCATGAATCTAATGATAAAATTTACCCTGATAAGCAAATTGTCTTAAATAAGAAGCAGATTTATTCCAAGTAAAACTGTCGGTCTTAATCGACACTAATTATTTTCCCCATAAATGCCACGGACTTTTCTCAGTAATCCATATCATCTTTATTACAGTTGTCAATTTGCATAAAATTCAATATTTGATCAACAGATTTCTATAGAAAGACTGATTTTGTAAAAATTTTTCTGTTCGCTAAACATGAACAAATTCCAAGGAGGAACAAAATGAAAAAGCTGTTAACGCTTATCCTGCTTTCTGTTCTCACTCTTACCTTTTTTTCAACAGGTAAAGTCGTGGTTGCCGTACCTCAGGATCCGGATTTTCTCGATCCTCATAAAGCATCGGCTTCCGGTACTTATGAAATGATGTTCAACGTTTTCGAAGGACTTCTCAAACCCGATTCCTCGGGCAACGTTATTCCGGCAGTTGCATCGGATTACTCGGTTTCATCTGACGGACTGACCTACACCTTCACACTCAGAGACGGTGTTAAATTCCATGATGGTAATCCAGTTACCATGGATGATGTCCTTTACTCTCTCAACAGGCTCAGGGGAAACGATGGAGAAAAAGCACTTTCTTCAGATTTTGAAAACTTCGTAGAATCCATAACGGCTTTAGATGGCAAAACAGTTGAAATCAAACTCAATCAGCTCAACAGTGATTTCCTCGGAAAATTCGTTGCCGCCATACTTCCAAAAGACAACGATGACCACAACAAAAACCCGATAGGTACCGGTCCGTTCAGATTTAAAGAATACGCACCAGGACAGAAAGTTGTATTGGCTAAATTTGATGATTACTGGAAAAAAGGAGTACCCAACCTGGATGAAGTTGAATTCAGAATCATAACCGAAACACAGGCCTCACTCATGAGTTTCATGGCCGGTGAAGTACAGATGCTTCCCAGAGCTGATGCAATTCAGGCGGAATTACTCAGAGACAGGTTCAACCTGACTAAAGTACCGCAGAATATGGTTCAGCTCATGACTATGAACATTGCAAGAAAACCTTTTGACAATCTGAAAGTAAGACAGGCAATCAATTATGCAATAGATAAAGACGAGATAATCGAAATAGTAGCCAACGGTTATGGCACGAAACTTGGTTCCAACATGTCGCCAATCATGAAAAAATACTACCAGGAAGGCCTGGAAGATTATTATGCCACCGATCTTGTAAAAGCCAGGGAACTCTTAGTCGAAGCAGGTTACCCTGCCGGATTCTCAACTACTATAACGGTTCCTTCAAACTATCAGATTCACGTGGATGCTGCACAGGTGATCACCGAACAGCTTAAGAAAATCGGCATAAACGTTTCCATAGAACAGGTTGAATGGGGAGTATGGCTTGACAGGGTTTACAAAGGCAGAGAATACGATATGACTGTAATCGTGCTTACCGGAAAACTCAATGCCTATGATATCCTGAAAAGATACCTCTCAACTTACGATTATAATTTCATGAACTATTCCAACTCAGAATACGATGAAATAATAAACAGTGCGATAAAAGAAATTGATGAAGAGAAGAAGATTGACCTTTATAAAAAGGCACAGACAATACTGACACATGATGCTGCAGCAGTTTATATCATGGATCCGAACTTTATAGCGGCAATGGCACCAGAGCTTGACGGTTATACCGTATATCCGCTTTACGTTCAGGATATGTCAACTATTCATTATAAGTGATTTTTATTATCAATGAGTTAATTTACATTGAAGCAGCATTTAAAAATAAATTGAATTGCTTAATGAACTATATAAATTCCCATAAAAAAATATCAACCGCCGTAAAGGCGGTTGATAAACATGAGGGCAAGCTATTCTGGTTCTGAAGGTTGTAAATCTTTCTGAGGTTTTTATATTTTCGTTTCATCAATTCCATTTTTACTTCATCCCTGAAGTATTACGAAAATTTTTACCCGATCATTCGGTAACCGATGCCGATTTTTTCTTGTTTCTCACGGAGATTTCAAGTCTGTCTATCATATTCTCCATACTTTCCGATTTTCCATTTTCAACACCCGCAATCGAAAACCAACTGCTTTTCAAATCATATTTCCCATTTTCAGTAAATTTCACAGCGTATTCTTCTATTCTGCCGATTACCAGATCAATCGAATTTCCAATGTTTTTTAAAATTATTATGTATTCGTCTTCTTCCCATTTTCCAAGAACATCGTGGCTCCTGAGCTTATCCCTGAGCCCTTTGAAAAATGGCCCGACAGAAAAATCGCATTCATCATTATCTATTTTTATCATTATCAATCCAAATGTGTTTTCATTTTTTGAGTTTACCTTTATCATCACAGAAAGTTTTTCTTCGATAAAAGAGCGATTTGGCAGACACGTGTATTCATCGAGTATTTCCGAATGCAGGTAAATTTCTTTTTCGTCAAAATTAAGCGCCTGTTCTATATCAACCCTGAAAGATTCAACCACTCCGTATATTTCCCCTTTTTCATCGGCTAGCGGAAACACATTTATGAATACAGGTATCTTTTTGCCATTCTTGTGTTTTATAATGGCCGAAAGTTCTCTCGAATTGATATCTATAAACGTTTTTACTATTGGACAGGCTTTTTCACAGAAACTGTTTCCGCTGTAATCAAAATGCTTCAGCAGATTATTTGAACAATTTCTGCCCATGACTTCTTCACTGGAATAGCCGGTTATAGTTTCTGCCATCTTATTCCAGAAGACAATTTCCCCCGTCTTTTCTATTATCATAATTCCCTGATTGAAATTTTCAAGTACTTTTCTGTGAAAATCAACTGTTAATTTCATGAAATATCCTTTTATCTATTTTTATTACTTTTTATTCTTTTCTATTATAACATTGTATAAGAGATATATCAAAATATTTTTTAATTTTAAATTATCGTTGATTTTACAGGTTTCAATAAAAAAGACTCTTTAATTATTTTCTCATTTCCATAATATACTTCTCTGTTTATAGAGCTTTTGCGTCAACAGTAAAGACTCTGTTGACGATTGTTGTTAATCATGAGAATTTAAGATTTTTCATTTTGTAAAAATTATCCTATGTTAAAAAAAATTAAATTCGTTTAGCAATTCCTGAATGATTTCGTTGTAATATACACTTGAAATGATTTTTTCAACATTATCTTTTTGTAGTATTTATTACAGGTGGTGAAAAAAATGTCAAAAGTAAAAAATATATGGTTTGATCTGGGTTTTACATTGGTTAAGTTAAACAGAGAAGAATTGATGTGCTCTTTCCTCAGCAAAAGGGGATATGAAATACAGATGGGAGTTCTTGAAAAAACCTATCATCTTGCAGATAAAAAGTACATGCGAAACAGATCGGAATATCTCTCCGCAGAAAATGGTTTTTCATATGAAAGGTACTTTACTGACTTTGCAAAACTGCTGAAAGATGAAATAGAAAATTTCACGCTGGATGATAATGAATTTATGAACATATTCACAGAGGAAGAATATAAAGACAAAGCTTGCTGGCACTGTTTCGATTTCACCCATGATGTGTTGTCAAAACTGTCCGGTGAAGGTTATACACTAGGACTTATATCGAATTGGGATAACACGGCAAGAACCGTTATTAAAATTAATAACCTGGAAAAATATTTCGATTACATTGTAATTTCGGAAGAAATAGGTGTGGAAAAACCAGACAGAAGGATATTCGAACATGCCCTTTCAGTTTCCGGGCAGAAGGTGGGAAACTGCTTGTATGTGGGTGATAATTATTATGATGATGTAGTCGGAAGCAGAAAAGTCGGGATGAAATCCTTATTGATAAACAGATTTGGAAATTTCGGCATAGAGGAAATCGACCATCCCTTCATATTCGGAATTTACGAATTACCGGATATTTTAAAATCGGAGACTGAATACCTGATCTATGGATAATATAATCAACCTGATCGATGATAAATTCGAAGAGCTGACTTCTTCTCAGAAAAAGGCGGCTATTTATATCAGAAACAATTCCAGAGAGCTTGCCTTCAGTAACGTTAAAAAAACCGCTGAAAAATCAGGTGTAAGTGAAGCGACCATAGTCAGGCTTTCCAGAAAGCTTGGATTCGATGGTTACACACATTTTCAGAAAAAAATGCAGTCATTTGTTCTCGAAAAAAGAACTACGACACGTCTTAACGAATTCATAACTGAAGATAACAGAAACGGTTCATGGCTGGAAAAACACTTTTCACAGGAAATGCAGAATCTTAACAGCACATTGGAATACTCACAGGAAAAAAGTATCAACATCTGTGCAGGTAAAATTCTGTCATCCGATAAAATATACATTACAGGATGGCGGGCAGAGTTGGCATTATCCAGCCCGCTAAGCTATATACTCAACTACACGCTTGGAAATACCCATATGGTCGAACATTATGAGGCGGCCGAAATTCTTTCAAAAACAGGTACAAATGATCTTTTTTTCGTATGCGGATTTCCGAGATATTCCAAACACTCACTAAAAATAGCCAGCAGGGCAAAATCATACGGTGCTTTCGTGATAACACTTACCGATTCCGAGTTGTCACCCTTCGTCCGATATGCGGATATTTCCCTGTTCACCTCGATTAATTCAAAGGGTTTTCTGGATTCGTATACAGCTGCTCTTTCCCTGACAAATGCGTTGATAAAGGAGATAGCATTCCTCGCTCCTGAAAGGGTTTATAAAAATCTGGAAAGGATTGAGGAGAATTTCAAATATTTTGACGAGGCATATAAATGGGAGGATCAAATTTGAATTTAACTGTAATTGGTTTCTGGGGCGCTTATCCCAATTTAAACGAACCCACTTCGGGTTATCTTTTAAGAACGGAAAATCAGAACATACTTATTGATTGCGGAAGCGGTGTTCTCAGCAATCTGGAAAGATATATCAATACCCGTGATCTGGATTCGGTGATAATCTCGCATGAACATTCAGATCATTGTGCAGACCTTATCTGTCTTATTTACAACGCGATGATTGAGTTTCAGCTTGGTATCAGAGAAAAGCGGCTTAAAATATACGCACCAATTTCTTTAAATCATATACGTCAGTACTGCGACGAAAGTTATTCAACATTCGAATTTTACGGTGAAAAATCCATTCTGAATATTGAAAACGTATCGGTCAGGTTCTCAAAAAATGTTCATCCCGTTGAGAGTTATGCAATGTCCTTTGTAATAAGGGAAAAAGGTATAAGGAAAAAAATAACATATTCGGGTGACACACAGCTGAATGATGACCTTATAAATTTGAGCGATAATTCCGATTTACTTGTATGCGAATGCAGTCTGTATGAAAATATGGCTGTGGATATTACAGGCCACATGTCTTCAGTTGACGCGGGAATGCTCGCTTTTAAAAGTAATTCAAAGAGATTGTTGCTGACTCATTTACCTCATTTTGGAGATCATGAACTCTTGCTTGAAGAATCTGGAAATATCTTTAATGGAAAACTCGAACTTGCAAGATGCGGTTTGAATCTGGAAATATGAACAAAATCTAAGGAGGAACAAAATGAAAAAGCTGTTAACGCTTATCCTGCTTTCTGTTCTCACTCTTACCTTTTTTTCAACAGGTAAAGTCGTGGTTGCCGTACCTCAGGATCCGGATTTTCTCGATCCTCATAAAGCATCGGCTTCCGGTACTTATGAAATGATGTTCAACGTTTTCGAAGGACTTCTCAAACCCGATTCCTCGGGCAACGTTATTCCGGCAGTTGCATCGGATTACTCGGTTTCATCTGACGGACTGACCTACACCTTCACACTCAGAGACGGTGTTAAATTCCATGATGGTAATCCAGTTACCATGGATGATGTCCTTTACTCTCTCAACAGGCTCAGGGGAAACGATGGAGAAAAAGCACTTTCTTCAGATTTTGAAAACTTCGTAGAATCCATAACGGCTTTAGATGGCAAAACAGTTGAAATCAAACTCAATCAGCTCAACAGTGATTTCCTCGGAAAATTCGTTGCCGCCATACTTCCAAAAGACAACGATGACCACAACAAAAACCCGATAGGTACCGGTCCGTTCAGATTTAAAGAATACGCACCAGGACAGAAAGTTGTATTGGCTAAATTTGATGATTACTGGAAAAAAGGAGTACCCAACCTGGATGAAGTTGAATTCAGAATCATAACCGAAACACAGGCCTCACTCATGAGTTTCATGGCCGGTGAAGTACAGATGCTTCCCAGAGCTGATGCAATTCAGGCGGAATTACTCAGAGACAGGTTCAACCTGACTAAAGTACCGCAGAATATGGTTCAGCTCATGACTATGAACATTGCAAGAAAACCTTTTGACAATCTGAAAGTAAGACAGGCAATCAATTATGCAATAGATAAAGACGAGATAATCGAAATAGTAGCCAACGGTTATGGCACGAAACTTGGTTCCAACATGTCGCCAATCATGAAAAAATACTACCAGGAAGGCCTGGAAGATTATTACGCAACTGATCTTGAAAAAGCCAGGGAACTCCTGACTGAAGCCGGATACCCTGCCGGATTCTCAACGACAATCACAGTTGCTTCCAACTACCAGTTCCATATAGACACCGCACAGGTAATTGCGGAACAGCTTAAGAAAGTAGGCATAAACGCTTCCATAGAACAGGTTGAATGGGGAGTATGGCTCGACAGGGTTTACAAGGGCAGAGAATACGATATGACTATTATAGGTTTAACTGGAAAACTCAGTGCATATGATATTCTTAAGAGATATCTCACAACATATGCCAGGAATTTCATGAATTATTCCAACTCAGAATACGATGAAATAATAAACAGCGCGATAAAAGAAACAGACGAAGCAAAGAAAGCCAACCTTTACAAAAAAGCGCAGACAATGCTGACACAGGAAGCCGCTGCAGTGTACATAATGGATCCTAACTTTATCGCTGCTATGGCACCAAATCTTGAAGGTTATACCGTATATCCGCTTTACGTTCAGGATATGTCAACTATTCACTATAAATAATTTTTATTTCAGGGAGACAGATCAGTGTACATTTATCTCAGAAAAATCATGGCAATGCTTTTCACGGTCTTATTCGTTTCGATAATTACTTTCATATCTTTTGAGATAATTCCGGGTGACCCTGTACTTTCAAGGCTCGGAGTGGATGCAGATGAAGCACAGATCGAATCTCTCACCGAAGAATTAGGTTTGAACGACCCTCTGCCCGTAAGATTTACAAAATGGGCAGGGGGAGTTTTTACCGGAAATCTCGGAGACTCGGTGAGATATTCAAGACCGGTTACGGAACTAATATCTGAAAGAATTCCAGTTACGCTTTCTCTTGCTTTGATATCGTTGCTGCTGATAGTAATGGTGGGAATTCCACTTGGAATTCTCAGCGCAAAATACGGCGACAGGGTACCGGGAATTTCAATTTCCCTGATATCCCAACTCGGTATGGCAATACCGTCATTCTGGACGGGAATCATTCTAATGTTCGTTTTCGGACTGATTTTAAAATGGGTTTCTCCGGGTGGATACACATCATGGGATGAAAATCCCGTCGAAGCTTTTAAATCCCTCATACTACCTTCTGTCGCAATAGCGTTGCCATCAATAGCCACTGTTATAAGATATACCAGAAATACCGTGATGGAACAGATGAAAAAAGACTATGTACGGCTGGCTTATTCCAAAGGGCTGAAAACCAACAGCGTACTTTTCGGGCATGTACTGAGGAATGCACTAATACCCGTTATAACGGTACTGGGAATGATAACCGCAAATATTCTCGGAGGAAGCATAGTTATAGAACAGGTTTTCACGCTTCCGGGTGTGGGAAGGCTTCTGATAAACGCCATCTCAACCAGAGATTTGCCTCTGGCACAGGGTATGATACTTTACATATCGCTGGTGATTGTCGTAATAAACTTTTTAATCGACATAATATACACAGTAATTGATCCCAGAATTAAATTAAAATAGGTGGAATGAGATGAAAAAGAAAAAAATAAGCCTGTACATAGGCATTACAATAATATCCGCAATACTTTTAATGATGCTGGTGAGTTTTTTCTATACCCCCTATTCCGTAACGGAGATGAACAGGAGAGAGAGATTTGTGCCACCCGGCAGTACACACTTTCTCGGTACGGATAATTTTGGCAGGGATGTTTTCAGCCGGATCATGCAGGGATCTCAAACTGCTTTTTTTGTGGGGGCAGTCGCGGTTTCAATCGGGCTTTTCTTCGGTATAGCAATCGGTGCTACAGCTGGTTATTTCGGAGGTTTTACCGATGAATTTATAATGAGTGTTATGGATGCGATGATGGCGTTCCCGGGAATACTATTCGCACTTATGTTCGTTTCCATATTCGGTGTAGGGATAAAAAACACCATCATAGCAATTGGCATCATGTCGATACCGTCTTTCGCCAGGATAACAAGAAGCGGATTCATTCAGCATAAGGAATTCGAGTATGTGAAAAACGCCAAAGTGAAAGGCGTTTCCACATTCCGAATCATTTTCGTGCACATACTCCCTAATGTACTATCGCCGATAATAGTAGCCGCCTCCATGGGATTTTCCAGTGCTGTACTTTCTGAAGCTGCCCTTAGCTACCTGGGATTAGGTGTGCAGCCACCGGATCCGAGCTGGGGCAGGATGCTGAACGAATCGCAGGTATTCATATCGATGGCTCCCTGGTATGCCATAGCACCGGGAATAATGATTACACTGATAGTACTGGGCTTTAACTTTCTGGGTGACGGGCTCAGGGATTTACAGGATAAAAGAGGTTAAGTCTGCCTATGAATAAAAATAAAATCACAAACAACAGTTTACTTAAAATAGAAGGTTTGAAAATCTCGTTCAACACCACAAAAGGACTGTTTCCCGCCGTGAAGGATGTATCACTTGAAATAAACAGGAACACTATAACGGGAATCGTCGGGGAATCCGGATGTGGAAAAAGTATTACCTCACTTTCGATAATGGGTTTGCTTCCTGAAAATGCACAGTTTGAGGGAAAGATGAATTTTTTAGGAAAAGATATTTCTTATACCGGCGATTCTTTCCCGGATAAATCGCTGATGAGAAAGATTCGTGGAAAGGAAATTTCCATGATATTTCAGGAACCAATGACTTCCTTAAATCCATTATGGAAAGTGGGTAAACAGATTGAGGAAAATCTCGCTTTGCACACGGACATGAACAGGAAAGAAAGGTTCGAAAATGTTTTAAAAATCATGAAAGACGTCGGACTTGGCAACGGTGAAGAACTGTATCACAAATACCCCCATGAACTTTCAGGGGGAATGCGTCAGAGAATAGTTATAGCAATAGCCATAGCATGCAGACCAAAACTCATAATCGCCGACGAACCAACTACAGCTCTGGATGTTACTATACAGGCACAGATTCTGGAATTGCTGAAAGAAATAAAATCAAGAAGCGGCTCTTCAATAATATTCATATCACATGATCTCGGAGTAATCAACGAAATCTGTGATGATGTGTGTGTTATGTATTCGGGTTATATAGTCGAAAAATCTGGCGTTCGGGAACTCTTCGATAATCCGAATCACCCGTATACTATGGGACTCATTAAATCGATTCCTGATTCCACTTCAAAGGGAAAAACACTTTACAATATACCCGGAAAAGTCCCGTCGATTTATGAAAAGATTGACGGTTGCCCTTTTGCCACACGCTGTGAATTTGCAGTCGAAAAATGCAGGGAAAAACTTCCTGAGTTCAGAAAAATATCGGATACTCATCATTCCAGATGCATAAGGGCAGGTGAAATTGAATGGAATCGCCTCTGATAAAAGTAACTAATCTGAAAAAACATTATCCGATTAAGAGAACGAAACTGTTTAAATCCCCCGGATCTGTGAAGGCATTGAACGGAATAACTTTTTCAATATACAAGGGTGAGACTTTCGGGCTGGTCGGCGAATCCGGCAGCGGTAAGTCGACGGCAGGCCATACCATAGTGAAACTGTTCGAATCAAGCGGTGGAAAGATAATATACAAGAACCGCGATATAACAAATCTGAAAGGCAAAGCGCTGAAAGAACTCAGAAAGGATATACAGATAGTATTTCAGGACACTTACGGTTCACTCAATCCCAGGAAAACGGTGGAATGGATTTTGAAAGAACCACTGAGGGCTCACGGCATAAAAGAAAATACCGATGAACTCATAGGAGAATACCTGGAACTTGTGGGCCTCGATGAAACGTTTCTGAAAAGATACCCCCATGAACTTTCCGGGGGACAGCGTCAGAGAATAGGAATATTGGGCGCATTGATATTAAAACCCGATTTTATAGTTGCCGATGAACCAGTTTCTGCTCTCGACGTATCCGTTCAGGCACAGATTCTCAACCTTCTGAAGGAACTTCAGGAGAAACTCGGGCTGACATACCTTTTCATATCACATGATTTGAATGTTGTTCATTATTTATGCGACAGAATTGCCGTCATGTACCTGGGTGAGATTGTCGAAACAGCCTGTGCCGAGGAATTATATAAAAAACCGCTTCATCCGTATACCATATCTTTGCTGTCTGCAATACCCGGGAAGGGAATAAACAACGGAAACAGGATTATACTGAAAGGTGATGCACCCAATCCCGTTAACCCACCTGTAGGATGTCCGTTTCATCCAAGATGCTTCAAAAAGATGGATATTTGCAGTAGAATAAATCCTGGAGAAATAGAAGTTTCTGAAAATCACAGGGTAAAATGCCATCTATATTACGGGGAAGTGGAAAAATGAAATTGGCAATACTGTCTGATATACATACCGACATCAATTACGATGAAAACGATTCAATCGAAAAGGCACTGGTATCAAATCTCAAATGTATATCACCGGAACTTTTCATAATAGCCGGTGATGTTTCCAACAACTATCTGAAAACTCTTGATTTTCTGAACAGAGTTCAGAACGAGTCGGGAGTGAAAACGCTTTTTGTTCCTGGGAACCACGATTTATGGAATATAGAGAATCCCGATAAAAATACAGATTACATATACGATCAGCTGAAAAGTTTTAAGGGAAACATATGCGATAAACCTTACGATATAGATTCGGAATGGACTGTTATCGGTGATGTTATGTGGTATGATTACAGTTTTGCACATAACAGGTTTAAATTCGAAGATCTGGAAACCGGAAAATTTGCCGAAAGAAACTGGAAGGATAAGGAATACATAGACTGGGGCATGCGTGATGTTAGGGTCAATGAACATTTTATCGATAAAATCCATTCACAGATAGACGCCAAAAAAGACAGGAAAATAATCTTCGTTTCACATATGCTTACACATCCATATTTCACGGTGAAAAACAACGAATTGTGGGAATATTTCAACGGATATTTGGGAAGTGATAAACCACATAAGATGTTCGAAAAAAGGATTAACGTAAAGTATTCGATTATGGGGCATGTTCATTACAGAAAGGAATTCTTCGAAAATGGTACGAAATACATTTGCAGTTGTTTAAATTACAGAACCGAATGGTATAACGACAACGCTTCGGATGAAATAAGAACTGCCATAAATGTAATAGACATATAGAATATATACAGTTAAAAAATGCCTCCATAAGGAGGCATTTTTTAACTGTATATATTATAAATCGGAATCGTTTACAGTGTATGTTGGAGGCATTGCAGGTGTCCAGTTCATGTTTGGAGCAACCGGGAATACTGAAAATCCTCCTTTTGCAGTTTCGATAAGTCCAGGAATTATCTTGCTTTCCATTATATCGAAAGGTGCAACGAAAACGAGCTCATCATTCTGTGTTCCACCGAAAATTCTGTCTCCCGCACATGGGAATCCGATTGTAGGCTGGTGATTCGCAATTGCGAATCCGATTGAGGAACAGAGTGCTGCTTCTGCTACTGTATCTGCTGCGATTTTTTCTCCGGTTTCGTATGTGTTTGCGTGTACGAATCTCATTGCCTGCGCAGGTGTACAGTATACTACAACTACGTCCGGATCTTCTTTCATGGATTCCAGCGGCTGAATATAAATACCATCGTATTTCTTGCCCTCATCACCTATTTTAAACGTGTTTGCCATAAAGTTCTTGCCGGCTTCTTCGTCTTTACAGTAAGGTCCTACAGCTGCCTTTCCGCTGCTGATTGCATCAGGAGTTGCGATAAGGCCGGTACATGCCGCACCCATAGCACATATCATCTTATCAGGTGTTCCGGCGTTCACTTTTCCCTGATACCTTGCCATTGCAACTAACTGGCAGATATTCAATTTGAAATTCAAAGGTTTTCTTGGCATTTCTTCTGATTTTTCGTACATCTTTACACCAACAGGTCTGGTGTTAAGTCTTAAAATTTCCTCTAATTTTTTTGCCATTTCATTATAAGTCATTTTTTCACCCCTAAAATTCTTTGTGATAGATTTCGCAATGTTATTATACTATTCTGATATTAAAGGCAGGAGAAAAATGTTATATTGTCATTAATTGCTAAATAAGAATATATACCCTCAAGTTTTATATGTTTATTGCATATATTAACCGTACTTTATTTTTTAGCACAAAACCGAAAACAAAATAATTAGATGTTATATATAAATCACTATCGTATTTTGTTGATACTGAATGAAGAAATTTCTGATATTGAAAAATATTTTCTGTTTCTCCGAATAAAATCAAAACACGTGATAAATCGTAACTTTACAAATTTCTATAGACCTTCCAATAAATAGTAATAGCCGGAGACTGTACCGGCTTTTTTTGAAACCGTACCCGGTTTATATGTGAATTAATTTATTAAATATTACTCATAAAGTGCACCAACATCACATTCTTGTAAACCGAATTATTTACACCTTGAATACTGCCATCCAGAGTACAAGTATCAAGATATGAATAAGGAAATCTTAATTCAAGTTTGGCTATGAAATTACAAACAAGGGAACGTAACGGTTGAGTTTCGCTGTTTGAGCATAGCGAGTTCGAAACTCGTGAAGTGCCCGGTTTGTAAATTTCACCGAATTTGATTACAATTGACGTTTCATACCTTATTCTAGAGCGTGTATATATCTATTTATATCCCTTATGATGCTTTAACATACGCGCACGCACATTATGAAATATTATATATGCACCCGCTTTTAACGCTATTAAAACAGATAAAACACAGCAGGCATCGACATCCACAACTTATTTAAAATTAATTGGCAACAAGCCCTGAACTTAAACAATATGATGTCATATCAAACTCAAAGTAATTAAATGTTATAATTGTATTGGAATCGCGTGTTTTACCGGTAATTTATCTTTCAATATAAAATTCTTTTATGGGGGTTGATTTTGAAGGAAAACGATTATCAATCGTGGAGTAAAGACGACCTTATAAAGAAAATAGACGAACTGGACACTCTTCTTAAAGAGATGAAAAACGATGTTTCATTGAAATTCTCCTGGATTGGCAGTCTCGGTAAATGGTTCTGGAATATGCAGAAAAATGAAGTTTTCTTCAATCCACTTTATTACACCAACCTTGGATACATCCCAGAAGAAATAAAGGAAAAATACCCCATAGAACATTTCACAAAAACTATGCACCCGGATGATATAAAAGAAGTCAGAAAATCATTGGAAGATATTTTAAATGGAAAATCCAATACATATGAAAAAGAATATCGCGTGAAGGTAAAAAATGAAGACAGGTATCTTTGGTATTTTGTGAAAGGAAGGGTTACCAGTTTTTCAGAAGAAGGATTGCCGATGGAACTTTCAGGCATAGTCTTTGATATCACTTCCAAAAAAAATGAAGAGGAAAAATTAAAAAATATAATAGATGATTTCAGGGAAAAAGCTCTCTACGACCCGCTCACCAAATTGATGAATCATGGCAGTATCATCGAAGAAATAAGAAAAGCAGTAGCTTTTCTGAAAGTTGACGGAGGTACTTTCGAAAAGATATCACTGCTTTTCCTTGATATCGATGATTTCAAGTCGGTAAACGATAATTATGGGCATCTTTCGGGTGATTCTGTTCTCAAAGAATTCTCATATCTGCTGGAAAAGAATTTCAGAAAAACGGATATAATCGGCAGATATGGCGGTGACGAATTTCTGGTTCTGATTAAACATCAGGATATCGATGAACCTTTTACCATAGCCGAGAGAATGAGAGAATCAATTGAAAATTATATTTTTGATGGAAATATAAGGATTACCATAAGCGGTGGGATATGCACCTATGAAAATGAAAATGCCGAAGAATGGATTAAGAAATCCGATGAATTCATGTATCAGGCAAAGAAAAGCGGTAAAAACCGGATTTTAAGATCAAATGATAAAAATAACGAATAAAATCGTCTTAAACAAATAACTATGAGCACATAAAATAACTTATGAAGGGAAGCAATATTATGAAATCAATTATCGATAGAACCAAAAAGTTACTCAAAAAAAAGGATAAAGTACTCATCGGAATAAGTGGAATACCTTATTCGGGAAAAACTTCGGTGGCACAGGATTTGAAAGGCGCTTTTGACGATCTGGGTTTTGAAAGTGCAATAGTAACTGTGAACGAAACCGAAGAGTTTGCACAAAAATCTCTGCATCAGGAAAATCCTGCAAAGTATTATTATGAGAATCTGATTGAAAATTGTGAGGTATGTAAGGATATTAAAAGCCATTCGGAGAGAATTCTCATAATAGAAGGGCCTTTACTTTTCAGGAACAGTTCTCCTATAGAAACCGACCTTAAAATCTGGGTGGACTGTACTTTTAAAACTTCGGCAAAAAGGGCTGCTGATCTGGGCAAGGATATGAACATGTATCATAAACTGTTCCAGGCCGTACACGATATACATTTACCCATCGATATTCCCTATGAAAAGGCCGATCTTATAATAATGAACGACGATTTACTGGATGAAGAAGAAATTTTGATTCTGGAAACCGATTTTAAAGAAGGAATTCCCACGGAATTGGAATGGGTTAATGAACCTGAAAATCATAACTGTGGAGAAAAAGGCCTTGAAATCATGACAGATTCGCCAACTGATTTCTGGCAGCGTACTCTGTACGGATTCAGGAATGACAACGGACATTTCCTTTATACGAAAACAGAAAAAGATTTTATCATGACCCTGAAAGTCGAATTTTCACCCAAATTCAAGTACGACCAATGCGGGCTTATGGTGAGAATAGATGAGAACAACTGGATAAAAACGTCAATAGAAAATGAAACTGAAAGTTCACCGGTTCTGGGAGCAGTAGTAACCAATCTCGGTTTTTCAGACTGGTCTACTCAGGATGTTTCCAAGAAAGAAAAATACGCAAAATTCAGAATCACGCGAAAGGGAAACGACTATCTCATCGAGGCAAAATTATCCAAAGGCGGATGGAAGCAACTCAGATTATGCCATCTTCATCATTCGGAACAGAAAGTCATGTGTGGCTTGTACTGCTGCAGCCCCATTGCAAAAGGATATAAAGTTTTATTCAGGGAACTCAAAATCAGAGAAAACGTATATTGATAGAATATCATTATAAAAAAACGGGACTGTACCTGCTTTTCAGGGACTGTTCCGTTTTTGTATTCTTTATAAATTTAATTTTCCCGAAATTGTACTTTTTCTCCAAATAAAATTCTCTTGAAAATCAAAAAACTCTTATATTTATTCTTGTTTCGTTTAGGTTCTTTCCAGTAAGTGATCTCTCTTTACTCATACATGCCATCTACGAAGTTTCTTTCACATAAAATATACATAACTGATTTAAAATTTATGATCAAATCTTTCTGAGTTGACTTAGTTTATTAGCAAAAATAAAAATACAAATAAATTGTACTTTGTTATCAAAAATGTTAAAATATCCCATAACCCAAAAACGAGGTTTAAAATGAAAAAAGAAAATTTTACAGGATTCGGTGCAAATACGAACAAAGTTGTGTTGCTTATAAACTGGATTTTGAATGTTTCCATGGTATTAGGATATGTTGTGGAGTATTTAAAAGGTGCAAGGGAATTATCCTTTGTCATTTTTTTTACCTTTCTCGTTTTCGTCCCCATCGGTGTTGCGAATTTGATTTATTTAAAAAATAAAGAAAGCAGTTTGATAAAGTACATAACATTAATAGGCTATTTTGTTCTATATTCTTTCGCAATGTTTACTTCTTCAAGAATATTGATTTTTGTGTATTTTTTTCCAATAATATCCATGTATTTGCTTTATTACAATCTGAAACTGATAGTATATTCCTGTATAGCGATTGTATTTATCAATACGGCAAGGGTTATATGGCAAATTGTCTTTCAGCAAATGAATTCGATTAAATTATCCACTGATTATACAATTCAATTAATATCTGTTTTTCTCTATGCATTTTCCTTAATTATCACCACAAAATTGTCTAATAAATACAATTATGAAAAGCTGGCTAGTATAGAATCGGAAAAGAAGAAACAGGAAGAATTACTCGAAAACCTGTTGAAACTGTCTGCGATTGTGAAAAAAAATTCAAAAGAGGTTTTCGAAATTGTAGAAGACCTGAACACATCTTCGGCAAGACTTTCGGGAGAAATTATAAACATCCGTCAAAAATCAAATCAAACAATAGAAGGAATACAAAATCAGTCTCAGCTCATATCGGAAATACAGGAAATCATTTCCGATACAGCCTCTGCTGGTGAAAATATGGGGGATATCTCGCAAAAAACGTTGAAATCTGCAAACGAAGGGATAAAAACCATGGAAACACTCAATTTAAATGTAGAAAATGTGAATAAAGAGAGCCATGTGGTTTATAAAAACATTCAAGACCTCCAAGAGAATTGTGATGAAATTAAGAACATCATCAAAGTTATTTCCGGTATATCGGAACAAACTAATCTCCTTTCATTAAACGCATCAATTGAAAGTGCCCGTGCGGGTAAAGCCGGAAAGGGATTTTCAGTAGTAGCCGAAGAAATAAGAAATCTGGCAATGAAATCGAAAGAATCAGCCGAAAACATATCAAATATAATAAAAAAACTGGTTTTAAAAGCCGGAAATTCAGTTAAAGCTTTTGAAAATCTGAAAGAATCGTATTCGGAACAAACTAAAATAATATTTGAAACAAATGATATTTTTTCCGAAATCAGTAAAAAAATAACTGCCCTTGATAGAAATGTTTCGGAAGTTACCGATAAGATAAATGGAATCAATGAACTTAATTTTCAAATTATGACTAGTATAAAAGAAGTAACTGATAACAGTAAAAATACCAATCAAATAGTGATTAATGCAACTCTGCTTACCGATGAAAACGAAAAGAATTCGGAAAATGCATTGATATTAACCGAAGAACTCAATAAATCTGCTGTTGAATTTGAGAAATATATTTGACATTTTTCCAGTTATCAAGCGAATTTAAGCAAGATTTTTATGGGAGTTATTAATTACCCAAGCAAAGTTTCAACATTTTTTCCGTCAACGCCTATAGCAACTTTTAATATTTTATCGTATCCTTCGCTTATAAGTTCTCGGGTATAATCTTTTTCCTCTATTTGTTTTATAGCCTCTTCAAGCTTTTCTATTCCCTTTTTTATCTCTATTATCATACTGTAGTCATTTTTATCCTTTGACTTAAGTAAAACATCATAACGCCCTTTTCCAGATTCTCTGTTGGATTTGACGAAGTATCTTTCCTGTAATTGTGAAAATATTCCAAGCAACAGTATATGATATGTATTTTCTGCAACTATGTCTATATCGTAATAACTTAGGGTTTCAGCTACAAATTGACCTAGCTTTTTACAAAAATCCTCTCCGTCTCCGGTCATTAGCGCTTTTGTCATGTATGTGAATCTCTCATCGTAAGCCGCATAATTCAACCAATTAATTACCGTGTCCTGAAAAAATATATTTACCTCTTCATTTGGAATTTTAAGTTCACATCTGTATTTTCCCCTATCAACTCTAACATTTTCTGCTTTCAGATATCCGCTGAAAAGAAAAAGTGACCATATAGCGTTGGGGATTTTGTCAATCTCTCTTAATGCTGAAGAATCATCCACATACTTTTCCAGAACTTTTCCAGATATTATAGTTTCCAACTCTTCCCTGAACGATTCTCTTCTTTTCAAATTTTCTTCCACAAGTCTTATTATCAGATCATTTGACGATGTATTTACCCAGTAAGCTTTTAGTTCTTCGTATCTGAGATAATTTATGACAGACCAAGGATTGTAAATAATGTTATTACCAAAATTATAACCGTTATACCATTCTCTCAATCCTTTTTTTATATTTTCATCTTCATTTTTGCCTAACTCTTTCAAAATCCAGTCTACTTCTACTTCAGTAAATCCAAAATATTCAGAATAATCTTTATCTAGAATTGTGAATACACTTAAATTGTTAAGCCCTGAAAAAATACTCTCTTTAGCAACTCTGTATATACCTGTAAGTACACCTTTGAATAAATTCGAATTATCTTTCAAAGCACCGGATAAAAAAACGCGCATAAAATCTATAACTTCATCGTAATAACCATATGTCCATCCACTCTGTATCGGCACATCATATTCATCTATTAACAGCAATACCGGTTTATCATATTTATTTTTCAAATAAGCAAGCAGGCTTTTTAGTGCATCTTTATAGTCAGATAGCGGTGCTTTTCTTTCTATTATGCTCCTGTAATATCTTTTTTCATCTTCATCATTTAATATTTCCTGCAGGATTTCTTCTTTTTGCTTATATAAATTTATTATCTGATTTTTAAGGTTTAAAGAAGCATCTTCCCATTTCATGTCCTTTATATCTTTAAAGGTTATGAAAATAGTCGGATAACTATTTATCTCTTTCATGACTTCTTTATCTTCGCATATATTTAAACCTTCAAAAAGGTTTTCAGTTTTAAGGGAATTATCGAAGAAATAGTTGATCATACTCATATTGAGAGTCTTTCCAAACCTTCTCGGACGTGTTATGAGAACCGTTTTGGCGGAATCTTTACATAATTCACTTATTAAATTTGTTGTATCTACAAAAAAATAATCATTTTCAATTATTTCTCTAAAATTGCTTATCCCTATTGGTAATCTTTTCATACAATCACCTTTATTCTTTTATTTATCATTATTATAGCATTATTAAATTTAATTATAGAATTTTCAGTACTAAGATGAAACTTTCATTTCCGCCTTTTTCTAAAAATTAATTTCTTCACAGGAGAATAAAGTTTTTTCTTTCAAACAAATAGTTACACAAGATAAGGTGTCTTTGTTCTCTTTCATTTATAGTGGGTAAAAAAGCTAATCATAGGGGATTTTGATTATTTCAACTCTGACAGGATTCTTTAACAAATCAAAAAGCTGGATTTACTTGTCTTTTATCCGCATATAAAACGCCCAATAAATACTAATAACCGGGTACAGTCCCTGAAGGTAAGGCCACCAGAGAATAAAGAACGGGACTGTACAAGCTTTTTTGGGACCGTACCGTTTTTTAAGAATATCTCAACTATTGAGAATGCTTAACATAATTCCAGGAATCCCTTACCATGTCTTCAACTGTTTTTTCTGCTTTCCATCCGAGTTCTCGTTCAGCCTTACTGGCATCAGCATAACATGTGGCTATGTCTCCTGCCCTTCTTCCCACTATCTCATACGGTATCTCAACATTGTTTTCTTTCTGAAAGGTATTTACAAGCTGAAAAACAGAAGTTCCCTTGCCGGTACCCAGATTGTATATCTGAACTCCCGGTTTTAAGTTTTCAATTGCGGCAACATGCCCTTTTGCGAGGTCAACCACGTGTATATAATCCCTGACACCCGTTCCATCAACAGTATCGTAATCATTTCCGAAAACTCTTAATTTTTCAAGTTCACCTTTTGCAACCTTGCCGATATAAGGCATGAGATTATTCGGAATCCCATTCGGATCTTCTCCAATAAAACCACTTTCATGAGCACCCACTGGATTAAAATATCGAAGCAGTGAAATGTAAAATTCAGGATTTGCATACGAAAAATCCTTCAGTATCCTTTCACTTATCTTTTTTGTCTCTCCATATGGATTTGTGGTTGGCAGTAATTCCATTTCCTCATAAAAAGGCACTTTATTATCTCCATACACGGTAGCAGAAGAAGAGAAAACAAATCTGTTCACATCTCTCTCTTTACATAACTTGGAAAGAACCATGGTACTGACCAGATTGTTGTAATAATATTCAACAGGCATTGCCACAGATTCTCCCACAGCTTTAAGTCCTGCAAAATGTATAACCCCATCGATTTGATGTCTGTCAAAAATATATCTCACTGCTTTTTCATCTGTCACATCTATTTCGTAGAAAATCACTTCCTTGCCAGTGATTTTCTCTATCTTTCCCTGAGTTTCTATTTTGCTGTTCACAAGATTATCTGCGATTATCACCGAATGGCCGCTGTTAAGAAGTTCTACACATGTATGTGAACCAATATAACCCATACCACCCGTTACGAGTATATTCATCTTTTTTGCCTCCAAATTATGTAATTATTTTTCAATTTATATATATAAGTTGAATTAAAGAACATGATAAAAATTTCCAGTAAACCGTAGGGGTAATTTGCAACTAAAGTTGCTCGAATTACCCTTACATGTTGCTGTTTTTTGTCGAATGCTTTAATTCGTTTTATATAGGTCGGATTAATATATCATCTCAATTTATTATAACATTTCACTTCTGCGTTACTCACGTTTTGAAATAATTAATCTGGAACCAATTGACATTTATACATCTTTAAAGTACAATTTTTGTGTTTATATTTTCATTTCATATATACAAAAAGGGGTTAAATTTGTCGAGAAAACAGTTTGGAAATACCTGGTGGGGTAAACGCTGGCTTGAATCACTCGAAAAGATAGACGATACCAACAGATTATCTCGTGGAAAGAGGTATGCGCGCAATGACTCAGTTTTGGAAATTTTAATAGGTAAAAAAGGTGTTGTAAAGGCAAAAGTTCAGGGAACAAGAATAAAACCTTACAACATAACGATCAAACTCGAAATTTGGACAGAGAAACAAAAACAGACTATCCTTTCTTTGATTTCGGAGAGGAGTGATTTGAATTCACAGTTGATAACTGGTCAAATACCAGCTTCTCTGGAGGAAGAACTTGAAGAGACGGGTGTCTCCATATTCCCCAGAAGTTGGAATGAAATTGAAGCAAAATGTTCCTGTCCGGATTGGGCTAATCCATGTAAGCATTTAGCCGCAGTCTATTACATGATAGCCAATGAAATTGACAAGGAACCTTTTCTGCTTTTTGAGATGCATGGATTGAAGAAAGATGAGATAATACAAAAATTAAATTTGACTGAAAGCAATTCAAAAGATGATATTTTGCTTTTTGAGGGCTATAAAGAATTAAATATATCTTCAAAAGTGACACCACCTGCTATCACCGATGAAAAATTAAACGTTCAGGTAATGCTAAAAAACATATCTGATCTGGAAGTTTTCTCAAATGACGAATCCTTCGTTAGTACTTTATCTGAAGCTTATAAAATTGTAGGCAAAGAAAATTTTCAAGATAAACTGGATTTTGAAGATGATTATAGCTTTAGAGAAAACAATTACCATATATGTATACTTCACAGAGAAAATGAACAGATACTTTATTCTGTTAAAAACGCAGATTCAAAGAGATTGAAAACCTTTAAAATAGAAGACCTTGTAAAAACTTTGGATAAAACACATCAAAATGAGCTTAATGATAAAAATGGAAATATGTCTTATTTTAAGAAAATCCTTTCTTTTGCGAGGAAGTTGATTTATTTAAACGCTTGGATTCCCAAAATTGAACCGCTCAATAGAAAATCATCAGAAGACAACAGTTTTATAATAAAATTCCAGCCATTTTATTATGATACTTCGCTGAGATTGTTTAAAGAATATCTTGATACTCTAGTACCAGGATATATAGTCAAAAATGATGAGGGTTTGTTTCTCAGTTGTCAGCAAACAACCGAGTACATATTAACGATGTTAATAACACATATAGTCAGAAACATATTAGAAAACATATCCGGTGTATACAAATCGGAAATAGAAGAATCGTTTTATACTGGAATTCCTTATATCGCAGACAAATTTGAAAAGAAACAGACAAAAAAAGGTATTCAGAACATAATAGAACCACTTTTCTGGAAAAAAACCGGTTTAACAATTCTGTTGAATATAAGACCTTTATCTACAAAAGAATTCGGTTTGGAAATAATGGTTAAAAATCAAGAGATACTGTTCAGCCATGATATGTTATCGGAATATATAAAAAAAGCAACAAAGGCTGAAAAAGATTCCCTGTTGAAGCAACTCGCTTACATCAGCAGAAAAATCCCATTCCTCATAAGAGCTTTCCAAAACGATATGGTAAAGATAAATCCTGAAGAATTAATATCGCTTATATTATCTTCAAAGGATTTTTTATATCTGATGGGAATCGAATTCATAATCCCAAAAAACCTGAAAAGCCTTATAAAACCTAAAATATCATTGTCTGCGAATTTAAAAAAAGGTAACGTTAAAAATTATTTTAACATGGCCGATCTTATGGAATTTAAATGGGTAATCGGGAATGAAAAAATAAGTATGGAAGAATTCCAGAAACTGGCAACCGAATCGGAAAAAATCGTAAAATTCAAAGACAACTATTACATAATCGATCCCAATGAAGCCAGACAAATAATTAAAAGCTATAAGGACTCACCCAATTTTTCAACTTTAGAATCTTTACGTCATGTCTTATCCGAGGAAATTAACGGAAACCAGTTGATACTTTCACCAGAAACTTATGAAGCAATAGAAAAACTGAAAAAATCACCACCTGTCAGAATTCCCAAAACTCTTAATGCACAGTTAAGAGAATATCAGAAAAAAGGGTTCAGGTGGATATATTCAAATCTGTGTTCGGGATTCAACATCTGCCTTGCGGATGATATGGGGCTTGGAAAAACCATACAGGTAATTTCTGTCATACTGAAAATGATGGAAAAAGAAATGTTGGAAAAACCGGTTTTGATAATATGTCCGACTTCAGTTTTAGGTAATTGGAGCAAAGAAATAGAAAAATTCGCGCCTTCTCTTACCACAACTATATTTCACGGTTATAACAAAAATATGGATAGGAAAACCCAGGTATATATAACCACATACGGAACCATAAGGAGTGAAATAAAAGAGCTAAAAAAAGAAAATTGGTCATTGATAGTTCTCGATGAAGCTCAGAACATTAAAAATCCAAATTCACTTCAATCTAAAGCGATTTCAGGATTGAGTTCCAAACACAAAATAGCGATGAGCGGAACACCCATTGAAAACAATTTGATGGAATTATGGAGCATCTTTAACTTTCTGATGCCAAATTTTCTATCGAATAAAAACTATTTCAAACAAAACTTTGTCATACCAATAGAAAAGTTTAACGACACGAATAAAGTAAAAAAACTTCAGAATACGGTTGGCCCATTCATTATGCGGAGGCTTAAGAGCGATAAAAATATAATATCCGATCTTCCCGAAAAAATTGTAGCAGAAAAATATACTTATCTGACACCTATTCAAGAAGCGTTGTATATAAAAACTCTCGAAAATGAAGAAAAGATAATTTTTGAGAGCGAAGGCATACAGAGAAAAGGTAGAATTTTCTGGTTGATTACGGCGTTAAAGCAAATTTGTAACCATCCCTCTTTGTTTACAAAAACCGGAGAGTCAAAAATCGATGATTCAGGAAAGTTGATAGAAGTGATCGACATACTGGACAAAGTTTTCAGTTGCGGTGAGAAATCTCTTCTGTTCACCCAATATAGACAGATGGGAGAATTGCTGTATCATACCTTTCAAAGCAAATTCAAATTTAAACCTCTATTCCTGCACGGAGGAATAACCAGAAAAAAACGGGAAGAAATGATAGATAAATTTCAAAATGAAGACGAAAATCCATTATTCATAATAACACTGAAAGCCGGTGGAACGGGTTTGAACCTTACAGCTGCACAGCATGTTATACATTATGACTTGTGGTGGAATCCCGCTGTCGAAGACCAGGCAACTGATAGGGCTTACCGTATCGGACAAAAAAGCAATGTACAGGTTCACAGGCTTATAACACTGAACACATTTGAGGAACGAATAAACCAAATGCTAAACGAAAAGAGGAATCTGTCTGAGAATATTCTCTCTTCGAGCGAAAAATGGATAACCGAACTTTCGAATGAAGAATTAAAGGTTCTTTTTTCTTTAACTTAGGGTCTGCTGAATAACTAAAAACACTGTCATTCAGAGCTACGAATTTGTGCTTATAAACATTGTGGAGTTTCCCGAAGGGAATACTCCTAAGATGAAAAATTTCAATTTTTCATCAAGAATCTCGGGTTTAGGTTCCTTTATTTAAAGGGTACTGAGAAATTAACCTGTCTTTGATTTCACTTGTTTTATTTTCCTGATCTTAGCCAATAAATGAATTCAAGTGCAAGATTTTTCGAAAGATTCCCCAAAAAACCTTGAACTTTTGAAAGAAAATATTCTCTGTATACATTTGTTTATACCCGTTGCAGAGTTATTCAGCAAGCTCCGATTACCCAAGCAGAGTTTCAACTTTTTTACCATCTGCGCCTATTGCCACTTTTAATATTTTATCGTATCCTTCGCTTATGAGTTCTCGGCTATAATCTTTTTCCTCTATTTGTTTTATGGCTTCTTCGAGCTTTTCTATTCCCTTTTTTATCTCTATCACCACACTGTAATTGTTCTTATCTTTTGCTTTAAGGAGTATGTCATATCTTCCCAGACCCGATTCTCTGTTGGACTTAATGAAGTATCTTTCTTGTAATTGTGAAAATATCCCAAGCAACAGTATATGATATGTATTTTCCGCTACTATGTCTATATCATAATAGCTTAAGGTTTCTGCCGCGAATTGACTAAGTTTTTTACAAAAATCCTCTCCATCTCCAGCCATCAAAGATTTTGTCATGTATGTAAATCTCTCATCATAAGCCGCATAATTCAACCAGTTAATTACGGTGTCCTGAAAAAATATGTTTACCTCTTCATTCGGTATTTTAAGTTCACATCTGTATTTTCCCCTCTCAACTCTTACATTTTCTGCTTTCAGATATCCGCTGAAAAGAAAAAGCGACCATATAGCGTTGGGGATTTTGTCAATCTCTCTTAATGCTGAAGAATCATCCACATACTTTAAAAGAGCTTTTCCGGATATTATAGTCTCCATCTCTTCCCTGAACGATTCTCTTCTTTTCAAATTTTCTTCCACAAGTCTTATTATCAGATCATTTGAAGATGTGTTTACCCAGTATGCTTTCAGTATACCGTCGTAAAGATAGTTTACAACTGACCAGGGATTGTATATAATATTGTTCCCAAATGAATAACCATTGTACCATTCCCTTAATCCTTTTCTTATGTTTTCATCTTCTTTTTTTCCCAATTCGTTCAATATCCAGTCTACTTCATCTTCTGTAAATCCGAAATATTCTGAATATTTTTCTTCCAGAATCGTATATACCTTTAGATTGTTTAAACCTGAGAAAATACTCTCTTTTGCTACTCTGTATATTCCCGTAAGTACTCCTTTGAATAAATTCGGATTGTCTTTTAAAGCACCGGATAGAAATACTCTCATAAAATCTATAACTTCATCGTAGTAACCATATGTCCATCCGCTCTGTATGGGTACATCGTATTCGTCTATCAGCAGTAACACCGGTTTATCGTATTTTCTTTTAAGTATTGAAGTAAGAATCTTTAGTGATTGCTTATAATCTACATCTGATCCATTTCTGTTTATAATCTTGGTATATGTTTGTCTTTCAGTTTCATTTTCAAAAACATCTTTAAGCTCTATTTCGAATTTTCCATATAGCTCTGAAATTATGTATTTTATATTTTGTAAAGCGTCTTCCCATCTCATATCCTTTATATCCTTAAAGGTTATGAAAATAGTTGGATAACCATGTATACCTTTCATTACTTCTTTATCTTCACTTATATTTAATCCTTTGAATAGTTTTTCTGTTCTAAGGGTGTTATCGTAGAAATAGTTGATCATACTCATATTGAGCGTCTTTCCAAATCTTCTCGGACGTGTTATGAGAACTGTTTTGGCAGAATCTCTATTTAGTTCACCTATTAAATTTGTTGTATCTACAAAAAAATAATCATTTTCAATTACTTCTCTGAAATCACTTATACCTATTGGCAATCTTTTCATACAATCACCTTTATGCTTTTATTTATACCTATTATAGCATCATACAATTCGATTATAGAATTTTCACTATTACGATGAAACTTTTCTGTAGAGAAAGTAAGATCTCATTATAAGGAATTTTTCTTATTTCTCAAAAAAATATTATATAAAATAAACAGAGATCATGCTTTTTTACAGCAGTCTCCGTTTACATAAAAATGTTTCACAAACTATGTTTATATATGCGGCATCAAGCCTATTACACTTTTTTAAACAATTTGCACTCTTCAGTCGAATATTCTATGGGGAACTTTACCGGTTTGTTTTCTATAGAAGATTTATAAATTGCCAAGGTTATATCAACTTCCTTTCTGCCATCTTCTCCTGTTATATACGGTTCTCTGTTTTCCCTTATAGCTTCTGCAAAATCTTTAAAAAGAGGTACATGCCCGTTACCATAAACCGTATCGGGATCGTCAAGATTCATAAATGGATGCGTATCCTCATTTTCAAATCTCCATGTCAGTATTTTGTTCACTGCAAGACCACCCAAAACCACCGTACCTTTATCCCCAAAAACTGACAGTGTCTCTTCAAGATTCTTTGGAAAAACATTGGAAGCACCTTCCAGAATTCCTATACTTCCGTTTTTGAATTTTATTATACCTGTACCAAAGTCTTCTGTTTCGATGTATGGATGTTTAAAATTTCTGGTAACGCCGTAGACTTCTTCAATCTCACTTCCCAACATCCATTGAAGCAGATCAATATTGTGAGCACATTGATTCATAAGTGTCCCGCCATCCTGATCCCAGGTTCCGCGCCAGGATGCCTGTTTGTAATATTCCTCGTTCCTGTTCCACAATATTCGGGCGTTAGCAGTGAAAACTCTGCCAAAATCTCCGTTTTCTATTTTCTTCCTCAATTCCTGTACAGGTTCATTAAATCTGTTCTGCAGGCAAACTCCAAGTTTAAGGTTCTTTTCCCTTGCAATTTCAATCATTTCATCCATATGTTTTGTGGAAAGTGCCATAGGCTTTTCAACTAAAACGTTTATTCCAGCTTTAAGAAACTCCATACTGATTTCATAATGATAACCACTCTCAGTAGCTATTGTCACAAAATCCAGATCGGTATTTAAAAGATCTCTATAATCAGTTTCAACTTTTATTTTAATTCCCGTTTTTTCTTCATAAATATTTGCAGCATTATCCGCTTTAGTAGTTTCGACATCACATACTGTAATCAGTTCTATATCATAAATATTCTGAATATAAGCCTCAATGTGCTTTTTGGTTCCAATTCTTCCACAACCAATTAATGCGGCTTTAAGCTTTTTCATACTTTTCACTCCTCTAAAATGGAACTGCACTTCTTTTTCATTGACAATCCCCGTTATATATTTAATACGAACTATATTTTTTTAAAATCTCCACTATTTTCTTCGCTGAATTTCCATCTCCATACGGTTCACCGATAGAATCCATTTCTATATTTTCTTCATTCATATGAATAAACTTTTCATACAGCTCATCTGTATTACTTAATTTGTTCCATCCGCATTTTACAAGGTCTATCCAACCAGTATCCGGCATAACAACAATGGCTCTTTTCCCTCCATAAAAAGCTTCTTTCTGAAGTCCACCACTATCGGTTATTACCATTCGCGAACCTTTGACAAGGCTTTGCAGAGTTAAATAATCTAGGGGTTCTAAAACTTTAAAATCCACATCAATTCTGAATTCATTAAGTCTTTTTCTGGTTCGTGGATGCATTGGAAATACTACTTCATACTCTTTATTTATTTTATTCAATCCATTTATTATTTCTTTCAACTTTTCCGGATTATCCGTATTAAAATCCCTGTGAATGGTTGTCAATACGTATTTACTTTCTTTTAATCGAAAATCATTTAACGCCTCTTCTACTTTAAATTCTTCAGAGATTTTGAGATAAACATCGTACATCGTATCTCCCACAAAATGTACTCCCTGTTTTATACCCTCTTTTTCCAGATTTCTCACAGCATTATGTGATGCACATAATAAGAGGTTTGATACCCTGTCGGTTAAAACACGGTTTATCTCTTCAGGCATATCCCTTGGTTCCTGTCTTTCTCCAGCTTCAACATGTACTACTGGAACTTTAAGCTTGGCGGCAACCAAGGCACCAGCCAGTGTTGTGTTGGTATCACCGTAAACTAAAACCATATCTGGTTTCTCTTTAATGACTATTTTTTCAAATTCAATCATTATCTTGCCAGTCATTTCTCCATGTCTCCCCGAACCAATATTCATATGGTAATCGGGTTTTTTTATATTCAGATGCTGAAAAAATACGGCGGACATATTTACATCGTAATGCTGCCCGGAATGAACAAGAATCTCATCAATACCATTCTTTTCAAAATTCCAGTTTATAACGGCCTCTTTTATAAATTGAGGACGCGCACCTACCAGAGATATTATTTTCATATAAAGGATTCTCCTCTCGCTATCATATTATTATATTCAAAGGTAACTTTATCTTTCCTTAAGGGATCGTTCCTGATATTTAATTTATTATTATATTTTTCAGTGATTTTTTTATTTCTGTATTCAATCAAACAGTTCTATCCATATAAACAAAAAAAGATTTATTTTGCAAAATAAAAAACCATATGATATAATTCATTCACTGAGTGAATTATATCATAGAGGAATGAAAATATGGAAAAAGTTGAATTTTTTATCCCTTCAAAATCATATCGGGAACTGGTAATTCTGAAAGGAATAAGTGAAAACCCAGCTATTTCACAGGAAAAACTGGCAGATTTAGCTGGAATAGTACCTTCTATGGCAAACCGTTACATAGCGCAACTGGTATCTAATGGATATCTACTCAAAGAAGGAATAAACAGAAAAAATATGAAATACAGATTGACAAAAAACGGTATTTTCAGATTTCAGTATCTTACAATTTCATATCTACAGGAAACTTCAAAAATATTAAGCAACTCAGATGAATTGTTTAAAAATGTAATTGAAACATTCAGAAATCAGAATATCAGAGAGTGTATTCTTTATGGTGCGGGAATTATCGGTGGAATACTGGTAGATATTTTAAGCATATATTCAATTGAAATCAAAGCATTTATTGAAGATGATGCAAATAAGGCTAAGGAATTAATTAAAAATATTCCGATAATGAACATTTCTGATGTAAAACAAATAAATTATGATGCATTAATTATAGCCTCATTCAGGCACATGGATAAAATGCTTGAAAAAGTCGTTAAAAATGGATTAGAAAGGATTTATCATTTTGAAATAACCGATATGGGAAGTATTTCTCTCGTAGCCAAAGGAGTGTGAAGTATTTTGAAAGTTCCTCTCTTCGATTTGACAAGACAATTTAAAGGTATAGAAGAAGAAATAATGAGTAATATACACCGAGTTATAAAGTCAGGAAAGGTAATTCTTGGAGAAAATGTAAAGGCTTTTGAAAATGAAATCGCAGGCTATCTGGACGTAAAACATGCAATAGGGGTTGCCAATGGGTCAGATGCACTGTTTATAGCCGTGAAAGCCCTTGGCATAGGTGAAGGGGATTATGTTATAACGACTCCATATACTTTTTTTGCCACTGTAAGCTGCTTCACAAGAAATAATACCACTCCGATATTTGCCGATATCGATCCCATGACTTTCAACACCAATCTGGATCATGTTGAAGAAATACTCAATACACATCCGAACAGAGAAAAAATTAAGGCAATAATTCTAGTTCATCTTTTTGGAAGGACTGTAAACCTTGAAAGACTTGAAAAAATAAGAGATAGATACGGAATAAAAATCATTGAAGACTGTGCACAATCCATCGGATCAACATGGACATATGAATCCGGTATAGAAAAAACATCTTCAAATATTGGTGACCTTTCGACATTTTCTTTTTTCCCTACAAAAAATCTTGGTGCTTACGGTGATGCCGGACTTATTACAACAAGCGATGATGAATTAGCTGAATTTTGCAGGATGTATAGAGTTCACGGATCGAAAAAAAGATATCATCATGATGTAATAGGTATAAATTCCAGACTGGATGAAATTCAGGCCGTTATACTCAGGATAAAACTCAGAAACCTAACTGACTACACTTTAAAGAGAAAAGAGATTGCAAAAGAATATGAAAAATTATTCAGTAGTTCAGAGGTATTGAGAAAATATATTGAATACCCAACAACAACTGAAGATGATTCACATATTTTCCATCAGTATGTTATAAGAGTTAGGAATATCGATAGAGATAAACTCAGAAATAATCTTACAGAAAAAGGCATTGGAACTTCTATATATTATCCGATACCACTTCATCTTCAGAAATGTTTTGAATATCTGGGATATACAAATGGGGATTTGCCTGTAAGTGAAAAGGTCTGTTTCGAAACATTGGCTCTTCCCATATTCCCTGAACTTAAAAAGGAAGAAATCGAGTATGTTATAAATTGTATAGATGATTTCGTAAGAAATTCTTATTAATCAGTTGAAAATATTTTTTGTGTATCGTTATGCTTTTAATCAAATCCATTCTATTTTAAGGAGGATTATATGTTTTTATCAGAATTCGATAATTTATTTGAAAAAAGTAGGTTAATAAGAAATTCCAGCTTTAAAACATTAGGAAAACTAAATGCTTTGTTTTCAGATGAAACTTTAATTTTTATTTCTGAATCAAAGTATATAAGATTTTTAAGTAATAAAATCTCAGCTGTGATAACAACTGAAGAAATTTATAGTCAAATTCAGAGTGAATATCCACAAATAGGTATTCTTGTAGTTGAAAATCCAAAAAACTATTTCTTTGAGATTCATAAATATCTCTATGAAAACAATTATTATTTTAAAGAATTCGAATCTTTGATATCTTACAAAGCTATCATTTCTGACAAAAATACTTTCATTTCAGATATTAATGTAAAAATAGGAGATAATACAATTATAGAACCAAATGTAGTAATTCATAAAAACACTGAGATAGGTAATAATTGTGTTATAAGATCCGGAACAATAATAGGTACTGAAGGATTTGAGGTAATAGAAATAGATGGAATAAATCAGGTGGTTCCGCATGGTGGAAAAGTTATAATTAACGATAATGTAGAAATTCAGGCAAATAATACCATTTCGAAAGGACTTTTCCCTTCTCGTAACACTATAATTCACGAAGAAGTAAAAACTGATAACTTAGTTCACATAGCTCATGGTGCATGGATAGGAAAAAGGGCGAAAATTGCTGCTTCTGCAATGATAGCAGGAAGTGTTACAATAGGTAAAAATGTGTGGATCGGCCCTTCAGCAGTTATTTCAAGTGGAATTAATATTGGTGATAATGCTTCCATAACACTTGGATCAGTTGTAACAAAAAATGTAGCGGAAGGACAAAAAGTAAGCGGTAATTTTGCCATCGAACACAGTAAATTCTTAAATTTCTTAAAATCCATAAGATGAGGTGTAAAAATGCTTAAAGAAAAAATATTGAATAAACGGGTTAAAATTGGTGTAATCGGATTAGGATATGTTGGGTTACCTTTAGCTGTCGAAAAGGGAAAAGCTGGATTTGAAGTTCTAGGTTTTGAAATACAGCAGGAAAAAGTAAAGAAGGTAAATGAAGGAATCAACTATATAGGTGACGTAGTTGACGAGGATCTTTCAATACTTGTAAAGGATAAAAAACTGTCAGCAACTACAGATTTTGACAGAATTTCTGAATGTGATGTAATAGCGATTTGCGTCCCCACACCACTTGATAAATTTAAGCAACCCGATCTGACATACGTCATCAATTCCACAACAGAAGTCGCGAAAAGACTGCATAAAGACATGCTCGTAGTTTTGGAATCCACAACTTACCCGGGAACAACTGAAGATGTAATGAAACCGATATTGGATGAAACCGGTCTGAAATGTGGAGAAGACTATTTTCTCGCATTCAGTCCCGAGAGAGTGGATCCGGGAAATCTGATATATCAGACAAAAAACACGCCTAAAGTAGTCGGTGGAGTGGGAAAAGCTGCTACAGATATCGCAAAAACACTTTACGAATCAGTTCTCGATGCAAAAGTCTTCGTCGTTTCTTCTCCTAAAGAGGCGGAGATGTCCAAAATACTCGAAAACACATTCAGAATTGTGAACATAGGTCTCATAAACGAAATGGCAATAGTTATGGACAAAATGGGAATAAATATCTGGGAAGTAATTGATGCTGCAGCAACAAAACCTTTCGGGTTCATGCCTTTTTATCCTGGACCGGGTGTTGGTGGGCATTGTATACCTATTGATCCTTTCTATCTCACATACATCGCCAGAAAATACGATTATCATACAAGGCTTATAGAAACTGCAGGTGAAATAAATGACTACATGCCAGAATACGTAGTTGAAAGGCTTATGAAATTGCTCAATAAAGACAAAAAATGCCTTAATGGAGCTAAAATAGTTATGATAGGAATTGCATACAAAAACGATATTGATGATATGAGAGAATCTCCCGCACTTAAAGTTTATGAACATTTGAATAAATTCGATGCGGATATAACAGTCGTAGATCCTTATATTGAAGAATTCTCTTTCGAAAATAAAATGATAAAAACCGAGAAACTGACCGAAAAACTCATAAAAAACTCCGATGCTGTTATAATAACTACAGGACATAAAAAGAACATTGATTATAAAATGATCACTGAAAATGCAGATTTAATTTTGGATACTAAAAATATCTTTAGTAAAATCGGAATTTCAAATATAAATATTGAAATTCTATAAACTATTTTCCTGTGAGAAAAAACTTACTGTTTATTTTTTCAGAAAACTTGTTTAAACGATTCCGAATTTACAGTAGTATCTGGAATCGTTTTTCTTTTACTTAAAAAATTAAAATCAGAAATGCAAAAAAAATTTTAAAAATTTTTTTGCGGGAATACCTGTTACTTTCATACTGTTTTCCAATTCTCTTATTACCAGAGAACCTGCTCTAATAATATAATTGACCCCAATAGTGATCATTTCCGGTATTTTTGAGGCTTCACAAAGTTTTTGCCAGGTGGATAGATGTCTTCCCCCTGACGATAGTCTGGAGAAGTTAAAGACTTCTTTGAACGATTGCAGGAGGTTATACGCCTTCACGGTGTCTTTGGATTCATCTTCCAACAGTTCTAACAACTGTTTGCTTTGAGCAGCCGTAAGTTTTTGTTTTGATTTCAGGAATAGGTATTTGGTCTTTTTGAAAAAGTCGCTAAATATCTTTTGCTCTATTCGTCTGACAAGGTCCATCTGTTCGTTTAAAAGTTTCATCACATGAAAATTGTCAAAGATAATCTGTGCTTACTGACCCTTTTTCTGAAATGCACCATTGTACTTGCGTCAAACGGTGCTTTCATACTGAATTCCTTGTATCCCAGAAAATACTGTATATATGGATTTTCCCTTATCATCTGTACTGTTTCCCGGTCTGTCAGTTTCAGGATTTGCTGTACCAGTAATGCCCCGATTGCTACACGGGCTCTTTTCGCACGCCTTCCGTCCATTCTCTTGTTTCTGAATGTCTTTGCATATTTCTCTTCTATTTCTCCCCAGGGTATCATTCGACTCATTTTTACCCAGCGATTATTCGTATCCAGTTTTATGTTAAAATCGTTTACAATTCCGTCAAGTTCCTGCTGTTTTAAGTTTCGCCCACTGTACATTTTTCACCTCAGATGCATGTTTTTTGCCTCTTTTTGTCACTTTTTTATGCATCTATTATACCATCTATACCTTCCTTACCTCTCTTTTTATGAGGCTCTTGGGGTTATTCAGCAGCCCCTAAAATAAGGCACTGGTCAATTTATCGGAACAGGTGGTTAAACGATTCCGAATTCACTGCTCAGTAGTTTCCGGAATCGTTGCTCTTTTTAATCGGAATAATCAGTACATACTTCTACTTCAAGTTACACTTTATTTTCTTATTACTTTTTTTATATTCCTAATTAATATATTTAGCTCTTCAAATTTTAAAAGCTTGCTAAATATATAATAAATCCCTATTCCTATAATAATTTGCAAAAATATTTTATAATGAATTTCAAAAGGTATAATAATCCCTAAAAAGTATACCAATAAACCCATAATTATTGATACTATAAAAAAGGGAAGAATTCCTATTATTTGTTCTTTAAACGAAAATTGTATAATATTCTTTGAATAAATAGTATTAATATAAAGTGAAACAAATGAATTTACCGCATATGCCCATATTAAATAATATATATTAAGTTTTAAAAGTAAAATTATTATAATTAGTATAGTAAAAAATATCTTTTTTAAAATCTCTAGTTTTAAAAATAAATCTGATCTACCCTTTACTTGAAGGATATTTAAGTTAATTAAATGTATAGGATGTAACATACCTGCAACACAAAGTATTTTAAAAAAAGGTATTGATGGAATCCATTTATCACCAAATATCAGTGGAATAATATTATCTGAAGCGGCCAGCAAAAAAACCATTATAAAAAAATTTACATAGGCAGATAATTTTATAGTTTTTATAAAATTATTTTTAAGCTTTTTTTCATCTTCTTTCAAATTACTAAAAACAGGGTAACTTACTCTTTGAACAGGTAATGATACAAACTGAAATGAAATATCACTTAATTTTTTTGAATTTGAAAAGTATCCCAATTCCGAAGTATTATAAATTCTACCAATAATTACAAAATAAATATTTTCATATATGGTATTTAAAAGCCCAGCTATTAATATTTTGGAACTAAATCTAATTAACTTCTTAAAAGAGATCCAGCAAAAGTCAAACGAAGGTTTCCATTTAACAGTGAAAAAAAGCATACTTGTAACAAAAAATTGCATTACTAAGGTTCTAATTACCAAGCTCCAAACTCCTAAACCTATATAAGCAAAAGAAACCGCTATAAATCCTGATGATATTGAAGAAATCATATTAATTTTAGTTAATGCTTTGAAATTTATTTTCTTTATTAATATAGTTCTTTGTATTAGTCCAAAGGCATTTATTATTATAACTAAAGAAATTATTTGTAAAATCAATTTAATTTCGGGTGATTTAAAAAAAGCACTAACAAATGGTGCGATAAAATAAATAATTAAATAGGTCACACAAGACATAATTAAATTAAAATAAAAAATTGTAGAATAGTCCTTTTGAGAACAATTCTTTTCTCTTATTAAAGCTTGTGAAAAACCACAATCCACCAACCAATTTGAAACAGCTATAAAAATGGTTATCATTCCTATTAATCCAAAATCTTTTGGGAATAAAAGTCTTGCAAGTATAACCTGTATTAAAAGTTGAATCCCTTGACTAGATATAAAATCTAGTGAACTCCAAAAAAATCCTTTAGCCAATTTAGTTTTTAAATCATCCATTTTCACAATTGATATCTCCAGATTCAATAATTTAAAATCTATAAAATTACACTAAAAACAATTCTTATTCCTATAAATATATTCATATAATATTTCATACATTTTTTTTTATTAATTCCAGATCATTTTCCATCATAATTTTAACAAGTTCTTTAAATTTTACATTTGGTTCCCAATTTAACTGTTTTTTTGCTTTGCTATATTCTCCTTGCAAAATATGTACTTCCGTCGGCCTGAAATATATAGGATTAATTTCTATTAATGTCCTACCTGTATTTTGATCAACTCCTTTTTCTTCTACCCCTGTCCCAATCCATTCAATTTCCACACCGATGTTTTTAAAAGATTCTACTACGAATTCGCGTACAGTATGTGTTTCTCCAGTTGCTACAACGTAATCTTCTGGTTTTTCATACTGAAGTATTCTCCACATACATTCAACATATTCAGGAGCATATCCCCAATCTCTTTTTGAATCGAGATTTCCTAATACTAGCTTTTCTTGAATACCATAATATATTCTTGCTACGCTTAAAGTTATTTTTCTGGTAACAAAATTTTCTCCTCTTCTAGGCGATTCATGATTAAATAAAATACCGTTGCAAGCAAATATATTATATGCTTCTCTATAATTAACTGTTATCCAATAAGCATACAGCTTTGATGCCGCATAAGGACTCCTTGGATAGAAAATAGTTTTTTCATTTTGTGGAACATCACCTATTCCTCCAAATAGTTCTGATGTCGAAGCTTGATAAAATTTAGTACTTTTATTCATTCCTAATATTTTTATTGCTTCAAGAATTCTTAAAGTACCTAGCCCATCAGAATTAGCAGTGTATTCAGGTTCTTCAAAAGAAACTTTAACATGACTTTGAGCTGCTAAATTATATATTTCATCAGGTTTTACACTCGATAAAGCTGATATGATACTTGACTGATCAGTCATATCACCATAAAACAAATCTAATTCATTTTTATTATTAAAATGTAAATGATCTATTCTTTCTCTATTAAAAGTACTAGCTCTTCTTACAAAACCATATACTTTATAACCTTTATTTATAAGTAGTTCTGCCAAATATGATCCATCTTGCCCAGTAATACCTGTTATGAATGCTTTTTTCATCATTTAACCTCCTAATTTACTTATCGTTTCAAAAATCGAATTGCTTATATAGTTTATTTCATCTTCCGTAAGTTTTGTAGAACTTGGAAGATTTATACCTCTATAATAAAAATCTTCGCAAATAGGATATTCCCCAATCGAATACTGTTTATATATTGACATAGTATGAACTGGATAGAAAAAAGGTCTTGTTTCAATTGCAAAATCCTTCTCAAGTATTTGCATTATTAATTCTCTTTTTTTTCCTATTTTTTTATCTAGTAATATAGAATTCATCCAAAAAGAACTATCACAATACTCTTTAACACCACTATGTTCTATGTATACATGGTTTAAATATTTACGATATATATTTGCATTTCTTTTCTTAAGCTCTAAAAGTTCATTTACCTTAGATAATTGCGCAACTCCAAGAGCCGCCTGTAAATTAGTCATTCTATAATTATATCCTATAATATCGTGTTTATATTTTGTTTCATCAGAATTTCCTTGGTTTTTCAATTTTCTAATTTTTTTTATTAAATTTTCATCATCCGAAGTAATCATACCTCCTTCACCCGTTGTAATAAGTTTATTGGCAAAAAAACTAAATGAACTCGCTATACCAAATTTACCAATTTTTTTTCCTTTATACTTTGTTCCTAAAGCTTCTGCTGCATCTTCAATAAGAAAAATTCCATTTTTTTTACAAATATTAACAAGTGGATCAATATCCACACTGTGACCATAAATATGCACAGCTATTATAGCTTTTGTTTTTTTAGTAATTAGATCTTCTATTTTATTTACATTCATATTAAAAGTATTAATTTCTGAATCTATAAAAATAGGTGTTGCCCCTACATATTTTATAGCATTTACTGAGGCAATATATGTAAAAGTTGGAACTATTACTTCATCACCTGACTTTATACCTAATGCCTTTAATATAAGATGTAAAGATACAGTACCATTGAAAGTAGTCGTCGCATACTTTGTTCCTATGTATTCTGCAAATTTTCTTTCAAATAAATCTATATATTTTCCCTTTGAAGAAATCCATGTAGAATCAAAAGCTTCAATAATATTTTTCTTTTCTACTTCATCAATATTTGGCTCAGAAACAGGTATAAACTTCATCTTTATACTTCCTCCCTTTTAAATAAAGATATAAATTCTTTTGAAAGTAATATACTTTTTTCTAAACGTATCTTCTGATTTTTAAGAGCATTTTTTTTTAATTTTACATATTCACCATTTTTTAATCCATCTATTGCTTTTTTTAATGCAAAATATATATTTCTAGAGTTGTCAGAATAAACTATCGAACTTCCTTTAATATCCTCTTTTATCAATTCGAAATAAAAATTAGGAATTATCATTGGAATACCCGCACAAATAGCATCTTCAACTGCTCCTGTCATTTTAAAAATCCCATATTTTGAGTTAAAAGGAATAGGCGATAATACAAAGTGTGAAGAGAATAAAATATCCTCATAAGTCTTTTCTGGAATAAACGAATTAAATATTGTTGTTATAGAAAAAACTGAAGGGTTTTTATTTAACCATTTTTCTACTTTATCATCAAGCATTCTTCCTAATAAATATATTTTGATTTTTTCTCCTTCGTTTATAAGTTTATTTATACAATTTAACAATTCAATATAATCTCTTCTATAAGTAGTTACTTCACCAGGTATCGAAATAATTAATTCATTTTCATTTCGATTTACATTAGATAAAATTTTTTTAGATAATTCTAACCCTCTTTTTGAAACAGTTTTAATAGGAAGAACATGACTTTTTTTTATTTCTTTAATACTTTTTTTCGCAAAATCAGACTCAAATTTTGTAGCAAAAATAGTATAAAATCCTATTTCGACGAGTTTTTTAAAATAATTTTTTTTCTCATTTTTATAAAAAAAATCTATATTTGAAACAACAAAAGCAAAATATTGTTTATGGTTATTTCTAAATTTATTATATATATTTTTAGCTACCAAATTACTGGATACCGTATTAAATATAACAATATTTGGTTTCTCTTTTTCAATAACAAACCTCACTTTATTCATTAAATTCTTTAAATGTATTTTTGATTTTAAGTATTTTATTGGCTTTCGTTTTGATGGTACTTTATAATCTTTTGAAATTATCACTACATTTTGTAAGACATTCTCATTCAAAACTCTTTCTGCTACACCAGATGTTATAATATTTACTACATCTACATAATCAATTTCCGAAAATAAATTAGAAAAAGTCCTTAATATTACTTCATGATATTGAAATTCAACCAATGCAATTTTCATAAATATTACCTCTTTACTTTAGAATTAAAATAAGTTGATACAACAATATTTATTAAAAACAAAAATATTAATCCTTTTATCGACCAATAAATTAGAATAAAAGAAAATATATATAACAAAGAATATGAAGTATTTTTTGTTTTTAATCCTAAAAATAATAAATAAATAAATAATAATCCTATACAAATTAAGCCAAAGTAACCGCTCTTAAGAAGAATAAAATTTAGTAAAGAATGAGGATTTTCAAATTTCCTATTTAGTATTTGATCTTCTGTAAAAGAAGCTGGATTTAATTGTTCATTAGAAAATCTTATCTCTCTATCTGAAAAACTTCCTTTCGATCCTAAACCAAATAAAATACTTAAAACACCTTCATGCTTTAATTCTGAATTAATATTTATCATTTCTAGTATTCTGAAACCTGGAGAACCTGAAAAATCTCTTGATAAAAAATTGAAAAGAGAATTTACTTCTGAGATTGACCTTTCTATAAAAGGATTTTCAAATAATAACAACATAGTAAAAGTTGCAATAACTATTATGATAAGTAATATAACTTTATAACTTTTTTTAATTATAAACCAATAATTTAATTCTAGAAAACACAGTAATAAAAAATACAGAATTACTTCAGAAGACATTGAAAAAAAAGCCATAAGAGAGGAGATCATGAAAAAAAATATAATCTTTATTTTTAATTTGGTTTGTATCAAATTTCTTAAAAATAATGTTGAAGCCAATAGTGGTACTATATTTCTGATAGTAGAATCAAATGTAATAACTCGAAAAAAAAGAAGATCAGTACTAAAAAAGAAACCATATAACACTCTATAAAATAAAGCAATTACAAACGAAATAGACAGTGTAATTAAAGAAACTAATATTTTGTTAGCTTTCTTGCGATTTATTTCTATATTACCTGTCACAAAAAATATAATCATCATATAATAATAATATATATTAAAAGACCTATTTGAAAATATATCATATGTCAAACTAATTAAAATCATCATAGAAAACAAAACAAGAAATAAAATCTTAATTTTAAAAAAAGATTTTCTTTTTACAATAAAAAATCTAAAAATAATTAAAAACGAAAAAATTATATATAAATATCCAACATTAAAAAACGCTATATATTGATTAAAAGGAGAAAAAATAAAATTTGGCTTCCAATAATAAACTGAGTAAGGAAAATCTTCTATAAAAAGCGGCATAAATACTATGTAATACCAAATTATTTTAAAGTCCTTTTTTACATTTAAGATAAAAAAAAGTATCAATACAGATAACGGTAAAGCAAAACCAAATAATTCTGAAATTACTCCCGTTAAATATTGTAACTGAAGAAGTCCAAATAAAATAACAGAAAAAACTACTACATACTTAGTATTAATATTATTAGTAATCTTTTCAGAATCAAAGAAATTCAAGTTTTGCATTTTTTCCCCTTAATCATTCTAAAATAAAATCGACAGCACCTTTCAATTCTTTTAAAACAAAATTATAACTCAAATTATTTTTTTTCCATAAGTGTATATTTTTTTTATAAAATTCTCTTTTATTAGTTAATTCTATTAATTTTGAATAAATCATATAATAATTATCATTTTCTCTAATTGACATTCCTAAGGACCTATCATTTACAAATTTTAAAGAAATATTATCTGAAGTTAAAATAGGAATATCAAGTAACAAATACTCATATATCTTTTGAGGAGCACACAAGGCGTTATTCACACTATTGCCAAAATAAAAAGCACATCCAAATAAAGCATTTATTTGGATGTCAAAAAGTTTTTCTTTAGAAATAGAACCAATAAAATCTATACATTTATTTTTCCTATTATATTTTTCTATCATTTTTCTTGTTTTATTAGTAGGCCAACCAGCTAATAAAAGTTTTATTTTTGTTTTTTTATATAATTCACAAACTGCCTTTAAAAAATTTTCAGGGCACCTATATTTATCTAATACTCCAGAAAGACAAATATACTTTTTTTCAGAATTTATATTATTTGATAATTGTAAATTGAATTTTTTTATATCTCTTATTAATGGATAATTATGAAAAACAAAATAAAAAGCGTCTTCATTTGTAATATTTTTATTTTTCATAAAATCAACACGTTCTTGGTTTGAAAACAACTGTCTTCTCGAATTATTTAAAAGATAATTCTCACCTTTTTCAAACATAATTCTTTTTAAAAAACTTGCTTTTCGATATTTTAAAGGTAATTCTATTGCCCAAAATCTTATATCTTCATTATTAAGATAAAAACTATATTCCGAATTTATTATTAAATAATACAAAAAAGCTGATTGTCCTACGAATAATATTTTAGTTTTAACGTAATTTTTATTTTTATCTTTTTTCTTTGGTTTTAGATTATAATATATTAATTCTAATGCAAACCTTATTTTTGTAATTAAACTACCTTCATATATAATTAAGTTACATATATCAACATTTCCATATTTTAGTTTAAGAATTCGACACGACTCATCAACTTCTTTCTTTGAACCAATTAGGCATATTTTTATTTTATAATCACAATCAAACAAAAAATCTATAAGATTGTTAACAGCATTAAATCTAGTGTCTTTTCCTCTAATAAAAATTAAAATCTCTTTTTTTTTCATCTTTAAAACCTCTTTAGAAATAAACTATAGTCCTATAGCTCTCTTAGCTATATCAATATATGAAAAAAACTCTCTTCCCCTAGTAAAAGATTTATTTTTCATATTATTATATATTTCCTTATTATTATATATTTCCATAATAACATCCTTTATTTCTTCTACATTATCATTATATATAAATTTACAGTTCCCACCTATATCTACATGTTCAAATCCTTTCCACTTTCTAAACACACAAGGCAAACCTGTTCCCACAGCCTGTTCCCATAAAACAGAATGAGTCCCTGGAAAAATTGCTAAATCTGATGCCAAGAAAAAATCATATACTTTATTCGATTCAATCCATCCAATATTTCTGATTGTTTTATTATTTGAATATTTATCAATTTCTATTTTCATATCTTCATCAGGTAAGCCAAATAAAATTAATTTAATATCTTTTTTGTTCAATTCTGAAACAGCCTTCAATAACAGATGAATATTTTTACGTTTATCTATTTTCCCTCCAGTAACCATCAAAAAATCATTATTTGAAATATTTAATTTTTCTCTTATATTATTACGAATTTCTTTTTTATTATCAAAATTAATCTTACTATCATCTGCCCCCATAACAAGAAGTTCAATTTTTTTGTCGGGGAGTTTATACATTTCCTTAAGAAAGTCCATTCGTGCAGGCAGCACTCCAAAAAATTTTTTTGTATATGGCTCTATTAAATTTGCACAGTGCTTATAAATAATACCATGTAAAATATTTTTAGAAAACCAATTCCTTGCGCTATTAATAAAATCTGTATGGCAATCAGCAAATATTTTTACCTTAGGATTTTTTTTTGCATATTTAATAATTTTTGAAACATCGATAAATTGAACATCATGCAAAAATATTATATCTGGTTTGAATTCATCTAGTATTTTACTCAAACCAACATAAATTCTTAGTTTTTTCATAATAAAATGAGGTAGTAATTTGTTATATCCAAGTCTTGATATCTTTATCCCATCACTACTTATATAACTACTTGGCTCAACATAACCTATCTTAGTCTTAGTAATATATGTTTCTGTTGATGCTACTATTTGTACTTCATATCCTAACTCACTATGTATCCTTGGTAAAATATTCTCCTGATAACTATAATTATCTATATAAAAAGCCGCAAGACAACAATGAAGTATTCTCATAACCCTTTCACTTCTCTAATAAACATGGAAGGATTTTTAATATATCGGGCATATTTTTTTAATTTACTATCATCAAAATCCCACCATTTAATTTCAAGTAATTCATTAATTATTTTCTCATCAAATCTTTTCCTTATTATTTTTGCTGGACACCCTGCAAAAATTTCATAATTTCCAACATTTTTAGTTACAATACTTCCCATACCGATTACTGCCCCATGACCTATTTTAATTCCTTGTTTTATTATTACCCCTTCACCTATCCAAACGTCGTTCCCAATTAAAGTTTTTTTATTGGGCATTCTTTTAAATTCAGAAAATTTAGCTTTGACACTATCTCGGCCTTCATAAAATACAGGAGACGTAGAAACCCACTCAACAGGATGCATTCCACCACCAATAATTACATTATTTGCAATAGAACAAAAAGATCCTATTTCAGTATTATAAATGTCACAATTATACCCACAAAAAGTATGTTTTCCAAAAGATGAATTTACTACTTGACTTCCTGATTCTACTTTTGAAGTTTTATGAATTTCACTGTTTTTAATTGCACTAAATCGTAGTTTTTTGATAATTTTATTCCAATAATATGCAAATAACATAAAACCTCCTAAATTATTAATAATAATGTCTTCGGAAATAATGAAAACCCGCTGTTAAAGCTAAAAAAAGATGTAAAAATATCTTTAAGAACCTCCTGCTGAAGTCATAATCAGTTGTTTACTAGGCAAACATCCGGAGGTAGAATCTTCTTTGAAACCTATGTCAATCACTCATCGCCATCGTAGAAAAACTGAAAACTCATCCGGAACACAGGCGCTTTTTAATCGACAGACCCCATCTGTTTGAAAAGATTGGTCTGAAACTTCATGGTGTAAAATTTAACTTTCCATCCGACCGATGCCACTTTGTACAAGCTCTACAACAGCTGTAAGTACGCACATTTAATCAAATCTCTTTGCCTTAATTTCACAAGACATATTCTTCCTTTCGTACTCAACCATTATGATTATCCGTTAAATATCTTCGTTCTTGCCAGTGCTTCCTTAGCTATTTCTCTCAATAGAAAAGATTTGCTAGTTTCTACTATCAGAATCAGGGATCTTCTCCCTTCCCAATTTTTTCTTTCTCAAATCTGAATAACATTTAACTCGAAAATTAAGCGGTTTCTTTGCCTTTTATTTCTCTTTTTTCTGTTATTTTTCACATTTTTTCTTTCAATTACCTGTTTTTATACTTTTTACTGCTTTTTCTTTTTTCGTTTACTTCTCATTTATTCGTTTCTTGCTTTTTACTCTCTTTCCGAAGACCCTAATCAATAAATACCTAATTCTGACAAAGCTTCTTCTTTCGGGTAAGTTATCAATACTGCTTTTTGTTTGCCATAATAAATAAAATAGCTCCCTGCAGCTGCCGCATGTGCACCACTTTCTTTAATAACTTTCTTCATATCCTTAAGAGTACCAGCGCCTCCACAAGCTATTAGTGGTATTGATAAATTATCAGTAATTTCTTTTACTTGATCATAATCATATCCTTCCATTGTACCGTCCTTATCTATAGAATTAAGAATTATTTCTCCTACCCCCATTTCTTGGGCTTTTCTTGCTAACAAAAAAGGACTAAATTTAACTTTCTTTTTACCACTTAAAATATAACAATACTTTTTACCTTTAAAATCTTTTTTATAATCTAAAGATATGACAACACTTTGACTGCCGGCAAATTCGATTGCTTCTTTGACCAAATCTGGATTCCGAACAAATGCAGAATTTATTATTACTTTCTCATATCCGATGAATAACAATTTCTTTATCTGTTCAAGAGAATTAATTCCACCTCCATAACTTAAAGGCATGAATGCTTCACTCGCAATTTCTTTTAGTAAATCAAAATCCGGTTCTCTATTTTCTACTGATGCCTTAATATCTAGTATACATAGTTCATCAACAAATTTACCATTAAAAATCTTAACTGTATTTATAGGATCTCCAATATATCTGGGTTTTGAAAATTTTATCGTTTTTACTAAACCTTTGTTTTCTAATAGCAAACAAGGAATTATTCTATGCCTTAAATACATTACAAATTCTCCGCAAAATTCTTCAGTAATTTCATACCAAATTTATGACTTTTTTCAGGGTGAAATTGAACACCATAAATATTATCTTGCTTGACTGCAGCGGTAAAGTTATATCCATAATCACATTCCATTAATATATTTTCCTTTTTATCACACAAAGCATGGAAAGAATGTACAAAATAATATCTTTGATCCAAAGGCAAATCTACTAATAATGGATCATCAATTATCATATTTTTAGTATAATTCCAGCCCATATGGGGAACTATCAACTTTTTATCTTCAAATCTGAATTTTATATTATCAAACCCAATTAACCCTAAACCTTCACTTTTTCCTTCTTCACTTCTTCGACCTAGCATTTGCATGCCTAAACATATTCCTAAAATTGGTTTTTTATTAATTAAGGTTTCTCTTTTTATAACTTCAGTTAGTTTGGCTTCATTTAGTTTTTTCATTCCATAATCAAATGCACCAACTCCAGGTAGCACTATTTTATCGGCCTCTTCAACTTCATATTTATCTTTAACAAGTTTAGAATAAACACCAATCTTTTTAAACATATTTACTATAGAATTTACATTACCTATTCCATAATCCAAAATTGCTATCATAATTACCACCTGTACTGATATTTATCTAAACAATCTTTTTTCATGACCAAACAAAACAGCAATCCTTATAGCCGTCTTAAGTAACCAAGCATTAGATCTATAATCCCTGAAAGTTTTATTCTCCCCTTCAATTAAACTAATTAATTCCTTTTTAGAAAAGTCAAGTTTTTTTGCAACATATTCAAGATCTTCCATAGCAATTTTTTCATCATAGGCTGGATTATCAAGCATAATAATTGCTTCATCACGTGTTATCTGACCTGTTAAAATTAAATTTGAAAAATAACATCTTCTTTTATCATAACCAAATTTTTTTGGTAAATAATAACCCTCATAAAATCTGGTAAAAATGTTTTCATAATGCTTATTTTCGTACTTTTCCCAATCATATTTTTCTTTTAAAATATGTATAGCTTCATCCTTTTCATATTTAGTATAATTCAAAGGATGAATAACTTTCAGACCTCTTAAATACCTATAATACAACCTGTTTTTAAACATACCACAAAGCGGGAATGTCCTCAATTTAACTTTTCCATACTTTTTGTGGATATCTTTTATCATTCTTATATCATTTATATAAGTCCATTCATAAGGAGGCTTTACTCCCTCAGTGGAAAAATTCGCTCCGGTCAGAACATATTTAATCTTCTTTTTATGTGCATAATTATATAAACCCGCAAAAATAGCATGATCCTGAGGCAAATCCTGATAAGGTACTTGTGATTTTAAAAAAGCTCTTTGTAAATCCTTCATTTCTTGCCAATTTACAACTTCAGTATATAAATCTATATTTAATTTTTTTACTAACTTTTCAATATTTTCTACAGCAACATTTAAATTCCATCCCGTATCTACAGTAAAGGCCAAAGGTCTTAAACCTAAAACCACTTTAGCAAAATACAGCAGGTAAGAACTATCAACCCCCCCACTGACACCTATAATACAATCATATTCCTTGTTCCTGCCATCTTCTTTAATTTTTTTTACAACTTTCTCAAGTTCAGCCTTCCCAGTATCGTCAGGATGCCAATTTGGTAATATACTATTATAATAATTATCACAGAAATCGCATCTTCCATTATAATCAAAACTTATTTCTGGGTCAGAAGTATCCATTACACAATTATTACATACCTGGTATTCTCTTTCTTTCATCTTATACCTCCAGAACTCGATGTTATATATTTAATCTAGTAGGATATCAGTAATTTCAAATTGAAATTGTTCATTTTTTATTTCTGTATTTTCCAAAGCTTCTAAAATATATTTATATTCTTCTATAAAACCTTTATCTTGTTCAATTTTTGACATTTTTTTCTTTTTATTCCCATATATTTCAGCTTTAACAAAATTGTCTATAGTAGCCACATTTCCATTTGAAAAAACGGTTACTTTTTCTTTGGGATAACTTTTACTACCCATGGAAGTGTAAATTATATTGCATATTGAACCATTTTCAAAAATAATATTAATACTGACATTGTCCGATGAAGATGAATAATCAGAATCCGAGTTTAAAGCGATTTTTTGTATATCTACAGGTTTGGAATCAGTAAGATATGTTGCCAAATCAACAAAATGACACCCTTCCCCTATTATCCTACCACCTCCAACTTCCGGATCGTGTATCCAGTGATCTTTCGGTATAATTCCTGCATTAACAGTGTATTGTATAATACATGGATATTTATCTGTTTGCATATTTTCTTTTATAAATTTTGCGAATGGTGAATATCTTCTATTGAAACCAACAAATACATGTTGATTATTTCTTTCATACGCTTCTCTTATACTTTGAAGCTGTTCTTTGTTAATTGCCAATGGCTTTTCAACATAAACATGTTTACCGGCGTCTAAAGCTTCAACTGTAAACTTAGCATGTGTATTATGAGGAGTACTTACTACTATTAAATCAATATTTTTATCTTTTAAAAGATCCTTATAATCGGTTGTAGAATATTTAAAATCATACTTTTTTGTTACCTGTCCAGCTGTAGTGCCAGAAGTAGTTGCAATTCCTATCAATTCATAACCTTTAACTTTTAGCATATTAGGCAAGATTACCCCGCGGGTAAAATTACCACCGCCTATAAAACCAACTCCGATATTTCCATCAAATTTTTTAAAGTCCCTGTTTATATTTATCTTTTTATCGTATTTTTCTTTGTTTCTACTGTATTTTAAAAGAACTCCAGTATATTTCTCATTATTTGGATTATCGGTTATCATTTCATAAGCTGATTCTGCGTTATTTATTTCAAATTCATGAGTTATCAGTTCTTTCAACGATATGGCTTTAGTATGTATCTGATGTATAAATTCCTGCATATTTCTCTTTTCAGTCCATTTCACAAAGCCAATTGGATAATCTATTCCATTATCTTCATAGTTAGTATCATATCTTCCTGGTCCATATGACCTAGATAATTTAAACGTCAACTCTTTCTGATAAAAGGATCTCCTCGGAATTTCCATCCCGGTAACCCCAACCATAGATATAACCGCTCTGTCTCTTGCTATTTCCCCCGCAAAATCAACAGGCTGATTTGAAGAAGTTGCTGCAGTTATTACTACCGAATCACAACCATATTTGGTTAATTCCATTATCTTATCTACTGCGTTGTCCGAATTACTTTTGACAAAGCCTTCAATATACCCTTTGGCAATTTCTTTTTTAGATTCATCGATATCCACACCAATTACTCTACACCCAGCCGCTTTCAGGATTCTCGCAGCAATTTGACCAAGTAATCCCATCCCAATTACCGCTACCCAGTCACCGAATCTTACATCGCATTGCCTGATTCCTTGCATCGCAATTGATCCTAAAGCCACAAATGAAGCTTCCCTGATATCTTCAAAGTCTGCAGGTAATTTTATTGCAAGGTTAACAGGAACATATACCATTTCAGCATGATTAGCAGAAAGACCTGCACAGGCAACCAAATCTCCTTTCTGAAATTCGGAAACATTTGATCCGATTTCAATTACTTTGCCGACACAACTATAACCAAGAGAAAGTGGTTCATCCAATTTATTAAAAGCAGCTTTTATTGTTGTCAATGCTCCATCTGTTTTCATTTTATCGAGAACTTTTTTTACCTGATCAGGTCTTTCTTTTGCTTTTCCTATAAGAGATTTTTTACCAAAATCGAGCAGCATTCTTTCTGTTCCGGCACTAACAAGGGAAAACGTATTTTCTACTAGAATTCCATTTTTCTTACATTGTGGAGAAGGTACATCAAGAATTACAGGATTACCTTTTTTAACGTCCATAAACAGATGCTTCATCATACCAACTCCATTTTCTTATTTATCTCAATTACTCCAACAGGATCAAAATGTAATTTTTTTGATATTTCACCTAAATACTCATTAAAAATTGCATGATTTAAAGCATATACTAAATAATCAGACTTTTCAATTATCTCTTTTATATCCATATTCTCAATACCTTTTATATTTTCTACTTTAGAATTAGGTTCACACCCGATAACATTATACCCTTTATTTTTCAATGATAAAGCAATCTTAAGAGATGGACTTTCTCTTAAATCATCTATATTTGGTTTATAAGCAAGACCCAGAACACCAATAGTAATTTGTTTTTCACTGCCATTAAAATTGCATATTAAATCTTCTTCAACTTTTCTTACTATCCATTCCGGTTTATAATCATTCATAAGTCTTGCCTGATTAATCAATTTCGCCTCATCCGGAAATTTCTCCACTATAAACCAAGGGTCAACCGCAAGGCAATGGCCTCCAACACCGGCACCAGGATTTAAAATATCAACACGAGGATGTTTGTTTGCAAGTTTAATCAACTCAAAGACATCTATACCAAGTTTATCACAAATAACGCTGAGTTCATTTGCAAAGGCAATTTGTATATCCCTTGAAGTATTTTCAACAAGTTTGCACATTTCAGCCGTAATAGTATCGGTAATAAATATTTTATCTTCCTCTAAAAAAGAAGCATACAATTTCTTTGCAATTTCTCCCGCTTCTTCATCAGAAACACCTATCACTCTGGTATTATTTTCCAGTTCAAAAAGTATTTTTCCTGGTAAAACCCTTTCCGGACAATGTGCAACTTTAAAATCTTCGTTAATTTTGAGGCTTGATTCTTCTTCAATAATTCTTCCCATAACATCTTCAGTAGTTCTCGGTGGAACTGTAGATTCTAATACAACAAGATCCCCCTTTTTTATTACTTTCGAAACAATTTTAGAAGCAGATTCTATATAAGATAAATCGGCCATTTTTTTCTCTTCATTCTTTTTAAAAGGTGTAGGAACACAAATAATATATATGTCAGATACTGGTATATCAAAAACAGGTATTAAATTTCCTGAATTCAGTGTTTCTTCAAAAGCATCCTGAAGGTCCGGTTCAACTATATGGATTTTTCCGCTTTTCAAGGTATTTATAACCTCTTTGTTCACATCAAAACCATATACAGAAAAACCTGCTTTTGCAAAAACTATTGAGGTTGGAAGTCCAATATACCCCATTCCTAAAATACATATTCTGGATTCTTTTCTCTGTATTTTTCCAAGCATTTCTCCACCTCATTATGAATAAAATGTTGTCATAACAAAACCACCATGTGAATTATATCACTTTCTCTACCTAATAAACAATTTTTTATCAGATGTTATAACAGTAATCGCTTCCGATTCTTTATCCCGAATTATATACTTAACAGTTCTTCTTTTCGTTTCAATCCCATACGAAGGGGAATATGTGCCGTTTAATAATTCAATATCATATTCAGAATTTGTTTTTAAAAAGATGTATATTTTATTATCTATAACAACCTTTTTATCTTCTATACTAATTTTTACTTCCGGAGAAAAATGATATATGATTTCTGTTTTTTCAGCATCTGATTTCGTTTTATCTTTAATGTACAAACTCTCATCTTTTATAAAAATCGTTCTTTCATGATAATAACCATTTTTATAATTTATTATTCCCCTTATTTTTTCAATACCATCTTCTTTCAATTTTACCAAATCATTATCCGGAGCATTAATCCACCTGAAAGTTCCTATCTGCTTTGCCTGATCCATACACATATATACGGTGTTATGAGCTTTTGTAGATCTCATATATTTTCTTATTTTTATATCTTTATTATACGAATATGTCCCTGAATCGAGTGTGATATTCTTATTTCCCTTACTTATTTCCAAAGATAGTCCATCCGAATGAGAATGGAATATCTGCTTCTGATTGTTCATAAAAACGTAGAAATCATCATTCTTTATAATTCCATATTTCCCGTTTTCAAACAAGCTAATACCAGGTTTAAAAGCATATTCATCGTATTTCGAAACTATCTTTATTTCTCCAAAAACATATTCCAAAACCAGCGCCTGTATTGTAATATTCTCTCTATTATCTTCGTAATTAAAAAAATAACCTAAAGTATCTACAAATGATTTCATATTCGTTATTTCTTCAAAATCAAGCTTATAAAATACTCCGTCATCCCAGTCACCAAATCGTGGGTATGATTCGTCTGGTTTCTCTATGGTTTTTAAAAATAAATATGATTTTTCAAAGATGTCTTCTAACTCTTTTGAAATAAATTCATCGTTATATTTTTGTGAGAACAGGTAAACTGATAAATACATCTGAAGAACAAATCTTTGATAGCCTAAACTTGCTTCTACATGAGTTCCATCATCATTAAAGTGCTTAAGATATTTCTTCAGAATTCTTTTTGCTTTATCTCTCCATTTATAATTATCATCAAATTTGAGTACATGACTTAATATATATAATGCTGACGCCTCTCCGATAACATGGTTGTTTGGAATACATTTTTCTGAATATTTTATATCTTTGAAAATATGTTCTCCATGAAAATAAAGAGAATTCAATAAATAATCTTCAGAAATATAATCACTCAGAATAATCTTGATAAAGATTAATGAAACTGCTCTTATTGACACTTCTAAATTACTGCACCAATTTATCCCATAATCTACTTTGTTATTTTCTATCCAGGAATCAATTATTTTTTTTATTTTCTCAATTTTTTCTGTTTCAGGGTCTAAAACATAATCTAAAGACATTTGAGTAATAAATTGCAATCGGTTCAATTCCCAAACATACTTTACATCTTCATATCCTTCAAATGTTTCATTTACCCATATTTTATAATCATGCTTTTCTTTCAAGGACCAATTGATATTCTCATCAATGCTAAATTCCTTACCCAATAAAACAAAACTATCATTTTTAAAGCGTTTATTTCTAAAAACCTTATTTTCTTTTTTAGTAAAAAGATTAAAGCACAGGTTCTCCGGAATCACTCCATTACTTACATACCCTGCAGGATATATTTTACTCAATATTTTCCTTTTTATTTTTTCATTTATTTCTCCAGGATATACTGCTTTTAATTTATCTAAAATCATCTATTTTTCACACACTCTTCTATTACATCTGCGAACTTTCTTGATAATTCTGAGCGGGTATATTTTTCTCTTAAAACACTTATACCTTCTGCTTTCCAAATATCCTTTTCCACAGTTTCCTTAGCTTTATAAAATGAGTTTTCAATTTCTCCGATATTATTAGGTCCAAAACTAAACCCAGCATTTAATTCATCCAAAATCGTTTTAGATACTCCAGTAAGCCCATATACCAATGGTTTTTTCGTTGCCACATATTCAAAGATTTTTGAAGGTATCGTTTTTTCGAACATTGGAATATTTTTCAAATGCACAAAAAATATATCGGCTTTTTCATAATATCCAAGAAGTTCTCTCCTATCCATAGGCTGAAGTATTTTAATATTTTTAATTCCGTTTTTCACTATATTTCTTTCAATTAAAGGTTTCTGAGAACCATTTCCTATAAGAATAAATTCAAATTCATTTTCCATTTTCTTTGCGATTTTCGTAAGAATATTTATATCCTGTGCAATCCCCAAATTGCCGGCATAACACACATTCAACCTCTGATTACCAGTTTTTGTATCTTTTTTTTCAAAATAATCGAAAATATAATCATCAAGTCCATTCGTAACGATATCTATAGAAGTATCCATTCTTTTATATTTCTCAACATGTTTCTCAAATGAAGGAGAATTTATAACAATCTTATCAGCAGTTCTATACATTTTCATTTCTATTCTTTTTATTATTTTGTAAACCATTGAATTCTCAGTAGTTATTTCCAAATCGACCATTGCATCAGGCCATAAATCCCTTATATCTACAACAAGTGGTTTTTTTTTTAATTTACTCAAAATTACTCCAAGATATCCAACCAGTATCTGAGGAGAAGTTGCAACTATAACATCTGTATCTTTAGCTTCTTTTAAACCAACGAAAAAACTTCTGAGAAAATATCCAATATATGAGAAAGACCTTTTAACTAAATTTGATGATTGAGGTTTACATCTAACCCTTATAACATTTTCTTTTTCTGTCAAATTGTTTTCGGATAATTTTATGTTTTTATATCTGTTAGGAACTGATGTAAGAATTTTTACTTTATGCCCTCTTTTATCAAGTTCATCAACCAGTGCTTTCATCCTGAAAGAAGCTGCCCCTAAATCGGGAGGATAATTATGTGAGAGAATCAATATATTCAATATTACTTTGCCCCCCTCATTCCAAGCATTGTTTCTATTGTTTTTAACGTTATTTCGAGATCCATAAATATATTCCTGTTTTTTATATAATACAAATCGTATTCTGTCTTTACCTTATAATCATCCATGCCCGAAGTATGCTTGTAATTTATCTGAGCCCAGCCTGTTATCCCCGGTTTATATTTGTATCTGTATTCATAATAAGGAATTTTTTCCATACATTGTTCGTGATAGTTTTCCATTTCAGGGCGTGGTCCTATCATCGACATAGTATTGTTCAGCACGTTAAAAAACTGCGGGATTTCATCAAACCTTATCTTTCTTATAACTTTGCCTGCCTTGGTAACTCTCATCTGAATGGTTTCATTCGGATCTTTATGCTCTTTTAAATAATCAGCATCCACTTCTTTTAAACTCCTGAACTTATAGAATTTAAAAGGCTTTTTTCCTTTCCCGATTCTGGTTTGTTTAAAAATAATTGGAAAACCGGATTCTATTGGAATTATAATCGACAAAATCAGCATTATTGGAGAAGTTAAAATTATTGCTAAGCAAGCAAGTAAAATATCATATATTCTCTTGGCCTGAGTTTCCTCAACCGAAGAAAAAATAGGGTCATAATAATTTCTATATCTTTCAATCACTTCCAGAGGAATTCGCCCAAGATACGTTTCAACAAGATTTGGAAGATATTCCAATGTTATACCATTAATTTTTGCCCGTTCAATGACATTTGAAACATCAGAAACAAGATCCGGGTTTGCAATAAGTATTGAATCAAAAGCATTTTGCTTTTCCAAAGCTTGAGAAAGCGCAACTGGTGAAGGATTCATATAACCCCACGCTTTCACTTTCATAAGTGATTTTTCTTCTATTTCATTCATTAGGTTTTCAAATTCTTCCTTTTTACCAATAATCAAAAACTTTCTAACAGGTAGATTTTTAATGTATTTTTTAAGCATCAAGCCATATAAAAAAGGATAAATAATTGAAAAAAGAATAAAGGTTATAATTATAAAGATCTGATTTAATCTTATTTGAAAGAAAAGAATAAATATTATAGACAGCAATGTTCCCAATAATGTTCCCGAAGAAAAGCTAACAACTTTTTTATTTATCGATATGGGATTGGAAACCTCAAAACCACGAAAGGCGTATATTCCTATAACTATCAGCAAATCCATAACAACCATCTGCAAAAAATATATCCCATTAAACGAAGGAAGTATATATATCTGCAGAATAAAAAACATGAATATTACGGATATCAAACAAAAAAAACTTGCTTTCGTGATCTTTTTTTTCAAAACAACACCCCATAAAAAAACGTTTACAAAAAAAACATTTTATTTAGTTCTTCGATTTACTTGGATACCAAAAGCTTGAAAATTATAACATCTCAACCACTCGAAATCAACCATACTTTAATTTTAGTGAATAATGTATATACAGTAAACTGTTTTTAGTATCTTTAAACTCTTAATTTACCCGCTTAAAACGGACATGTTAAAAATGTTTTTATTTTATCGAACGAGATTCTTTTATTTTCTTTTTATAGACTATTATACTCTTTTTATTAATGATAACATATTCTGGGACTTATTCGTCATGTAGAAATATCCGATAACACACCTCTTTATTATAGAAAATGTTTTTTCAATTTTCGTATAAAAGCATTAAGAAATTTCATTTCCCACATAAAAAAGAGAAAACAGAGTATGATTTTGCATACCTATATCTGTTTTCTCCTGCTATGTATCTAAAATCCCTTTTTTATACATTAGATGCGCTAATTTACAGAAGGGATTAGATTTAAAGTACTATTCTTTTTCGGTTTCCATTCCATCTTTCACTACAAATGTGGCTTTCAATACCAGTGCATCTGGAATTTCTATTCCCATCTGAGCTGCTCTGTCGAGGTTAACGTATAAATTCAGCGAATCTTTATCCACAAGCCTTGATTCAATTTCATTTGGTCTGGTTCCTTTTATAACATCATAAACCAGTTTTCCTCCTTCCCTTCCGGTTAAGTAATAATTGAATCCAAAACCAATCGTACCTCCTCCTCTTGCTATGTCTATATCTCCGGAAATAACAGGTACTTTATTGTTAATTGCAATATTACCCACAGCATCTATACATGAAGCAGTTGTATTGTCGGTACCTATATACACCGCATCGAGTTCGGAAATTACCGAATTGAAAGCAGACAGGATTTCAGGAGTTGTAGTTCCTGTGATTTCTATGAGTTGCATATCAAGAACTTCGCATGCCTTTTTTGCAAGATTCCTCTGAACTACTGAATTCGTTTCCCCAGGATTGTATATGATACCGATTTTTTTGGCATTCGGAATTATCATCTTAGCCAATTTTAGCTGAGATGTAACAGGCGTCATATCACTTATTCCCGCAATCATACCTTCATTTTTCCCGAGTGATGGTATGAGTGATGCCCCTACAGGGTCTGTGACCGCAACAAAAATAATCGGTTTGTCTTTTATGGCATTTGCACAAGCCTGCGCCGAAGGAGTGGTTATAGGAACTATAATATCCAATCCCATTTCGCCAAATTGTTTGGCAATAGCTACAGCTGTGTTCATATTTCCCTGTGCACTCTGAAACACGTATTCGAAATCTATTCCCTCTTTAAGTCCCAGATTTTTAAGTTCATCAATAACGCCTTCCCTGATAGCCTCAAGTGCAGGATGATCTACAATTGCCGTGAAACCGATTTTCTTAATTCCAAAGAACATACTGCTTAATACGATTAAAATGATAATGATTAAAAATGTGATTTTTTTCATGAGTTTCGCCTCCAATTATTTGATAAATATATTTTTGTAAAAAAAGAGGGCACCTTATATTTATAAGATGCCCTCTTCTGTTTATATTTTAAGGAATTCTAATCACGAAAAAGATACCGGATTCCCCAGAGAAGGCTTCCAGCACCACCACCAAGAATATTCATTTTTTGAAAGGACGTGATTAAAATTCATATTTTCCCTCAATAATTTTTAACTAGGATAAATCTCTCAATAAATAATCTTTATATTTCGGGTACAGTCCCCTGGTTGTACAGTCTTTCTTGCTTGTATTGTACTGATAACAATCTTTATATGCCGGGTACAGTCCCTGACGGTACGGTCCCCTTGCTGAAACTTGTTTAAAAATTACTCACTTAATTACCTAACTTATACCACATACTTTTCAATCTGTCAAACCAGTATAACAATTCATTTTAATCCTATCAATTCTATATTTGAATAAAATTACTCGAAATAAGTTTTATTAACCAGATATATCATTATTTTCAATTCAGATAATTCTCTATTTCAAGCAGTGCAGGATAAATAGGCGGAATATCGCTTCCAACTTCTTTTCCAAAAATACTAACCATGTATATTTTATTGTTTAGCAAAATCGTGGGCCATGAAACTATTTCATCCACGGTTTGTCCATCTACTTCTTTTCTCCATAACATATTAATCATCATACCTTTCTGAACATAATCGGGTTTTGGGTAATAAAGCTCTACTTCCCTTGAAGAATTTGCAGCAGGAGTTTGGAAATCGAAAAGCGAATAACTTAACAGTATTGCCTGTGAATGAGTGACTGAAATCGAAAACAGATAGAATAAGAAATATCCCATAGTTTGATCCTCTCCAGTAACACCATTATAAAGATGTACATAAGTGTCTTTTAAGTTCTCCACTTCAGGGGATAAAGCACGACTGACATTCACATATCCGTTATCACTTAATTGCACGGGATTTGTTATTTCAAAAACTGCATTTAAAGTATCCACATAATCTGAAGCGAGTTTCCCATAATCTACCTCTGGCTCGCTGTTTTGTTCAACCTGATTGAACATATCCATATTACAGGATGAAAGTGTTAAAACTGCAATCACAATAATCACCAGAAAGATCTTAATTTTCATAAAATACACCTCCAATAAATTAATTAACATATGTAAAAATACCGAAGGTTTTTTTAAACGTCGCGGGATTTTTCTGATTAACAAAAATAAAAAAATAATAAAAAAAATATTTTTATTGCATGAATACCATAGACGTTTTTATAAAACACACTTTTTTTATTTCATTACCATGACTGGAAACTGTTGTTTTTGGATATTTTGTAATAATAGTATATAATATATCGCATGGAGTATTAATTGTTATACAAATTAAATATCAAGGTAGATGGTCATATGAATAGCTTTTTAGGCGAAAAAGAATTAAACAACTCTAAAGCCCAGGCAATTTTTGACGTTCTGGTTGATATATGTTTTGAAAATGTTTCAAACGAAACATTTTTTGAAAGAGTTTTAATGGAAACCTTTCCTATGATAAACGATTCTCAGAGAGGGGTTTTTTTGCATTATAAAGAAGGCAATTGCTTCCTGGTATCCTATGAAGGGTACGGGCATAAATCTGTTTATAAATCCAGAGCCATAATCGGTGTACTTGATTTTCTTCCAAATGAACTTAGAAAAATGGGATTAAGCGAATTTATCGAAAAAAAATCTATGAATGCAAACTGGAAAAATCTCGCCACGCATGTTGAAAGCGATTCCTCCGGAATATATGTTCATCCGTTTTATGATGAAAATGAATTGAGAGGGGTACTTATACTAAGTTGTTCAGAAAAAGATTGTTTTTCCGAAGATACGAAGAGAGTTCTTCAATATCTTTCAAAATCTTTAGATAAAGCATACTCGATATACCGTACAATAAACAACGAAAAAGAATATCGCAAAGCCCTCACGGAATTACTGATTCAGATGAATGAGATGCATGAGCCTTATTTGTTGGGTCATTGTAAAAGGGTTTCAAAACTCTGTCAGGAATTTGGAAGCTATTTGGGTATGGGAAGCAAGGAAATAGAGGATTTGAGCTTTGCCGCGCTTGTCCATGAAAGTGGTAAACTGTTGATCGATGAGAAAACCCTTCATAAAAGAATAAGATTGAATGATTCAGAGAAAAACAAAATCAAAATGTATCCCATGATAGGGAACAGCCTTCTCACAAGAAAACCCATGGATAAAATACTTAAAATTGTTCGAAGCCATCATGAAAGATGGGATGGTGCTGGTTATCCGGACAATCTTGAAGGTGAGGACATTCCATATCCCGCCAGAATTTTATCAATTATAGACGCATTCGACTCTATGACCCATGACAGGCCTTATAAAAGCACTAAATCCCTGGATGAAGCTGTCATGGAGATTAAAAACAATTCCGGAACTCAATTCGATCCGGAATTATCCGAGTTTTTTCTTGAGATGATAGAAACGATTCCAAATGTTCTAAAAAGATAAAAATGATTTGATCTTTAAATTTTAATATTTGATAGTACATCTTCGGATGTACTATTTTTTATCTGTTTCACTTCTGGGGGCATATCACATGTTAATAATCATATTTATTCTAGGGTACAATCCCTGACGGTACAATCCACGAGAATAAAAAAACAAAAAACGGGACTGTACCTGCTTTTCAGGGACCGTACCGTTTTATTTGGTTTTGTTGACCCTGGTGGTATTAATCCTTTTTTGATTAAATATTTTTCCCAGTTGATTATGTAATTCTTACTCAATAGATTGTACTTCAGTGCTATTGTCCTTAATCCCAATGGACTGCTGTAATAATCCTGAACTACTTTCATTTTAAATTCATCACTGTACTTCGCATTCATTTTTTTCCCTCCGTTTGCATTATATTATACCGTCCCTCTTTTGCAAACTTTTCGGGGCCCAGATCAGTCCCCGAGAATAAAAAAGTAAAAAAACGGGACTGTACCTGCTTTCCAGGGACCGTACCGTTTTTTAAAATTTATAAATTTGATTTTCCCGAAATTGTACTTTTTCTCAAATTTTCAATAAAATCATGATCTTCTTTGCTTCTTAAGTATTCTTTCCACCCTTCCGGATTACAATTAAGGTCTAAATCCGATAGATTATGCAAATTTAAGAATTCGTTATCAGTACTTTGCAAAATACCTGTATGTTGTTTCGCACTGCTCCATTCATAATCCCAGGGAAATTTAACTATTTCAGCTCTGACAGGATTATTTTCTACATATCGAACAGCCGAAATTAAATGATTTTTATCTAAAACACATGAGTAAAATCTTCCCTGCCAAAGTTTACCATTGATTTTTTTCTTGTTGTTGAAGTAATTGGTATATTTCATATTTGTGTATTTATAAGTCATTCCTAAAGAATCCTCTTTGAAAGGAACCACTATAAAATGTACGTGATTCGACATCAAACAATAAGCATATATTTTTAATTCATACTTTTCGGAATACATCCTTAAAATATTCAGATATTTCTTTCTATCCTCATCATTTTCAAAAATTCTCTGTTTATAATTACCTCTTTGAGTAATATGATGTGCTGCGCCTTTTATTACTATTCTGGCTGTTCTAGGCACATTATCAACTCCCTTTACTCGGTAATTTATAAGAAACTGAGTCTTAAATTTATTCTAGGGTACAGTCCCTGACGGTACGGTCCCCGAGGATAAAAATAATAAAAAACGGGACCGTACCGTTTTTTATTCATATATAAACAAACTGAGAACTAAACAAGTACTCTTTTCAAATGCTCCACTATTTTAATTGCAGCATCACCTTCACCAAATGGATTGCTAGCTTCTGATATAGCCTTGTATTTACTTTCATTGTTTAATAATTCCAGAGTTTCATTGATAACTGCATCATAATCCGTTCCAACGAGTTTTGCAACACCAGAATCTATGGCTTCAGGCCTTTCTGTAGTTTCTCTCAACACAAGAACTGGTTTTCCTAGTGTAGGTGCCTCTTCCTGCACTCCACCTGAATCGGAGAGTATTAATTTCGAACCCTTCATAAGAGATATGAAAGGTAGATAATCAAGCGGATCGGTGAGTATAATCCTGTCATGATTTTCTAGTTCGGGAAATACCGTTTCCCTGACAGCAGGATTAAGATGCACAGGGAAGATAAGATGTAAATCCTTTTTCTCTTCGAGAATCTTCTTAATGGCTTTCATGACATCTTTCATGGGTTGTCCCCAGTTTTCTCTTCTATGCATCGTCATGAGTATGTATTCTTTATTTTCAAGTCCATATCTATCCCTTATTTTTTCTATTTCATCTTTTTTATTTTCAACTGTCCATTTCAAAGCATCGATGACCGTATTACCGGTAAGCTCTATTTTATCTTCAGTAACGTTCTCACTCAGAAGATTATTTTTAGACCTTTCGGTAGGTGGGTAATGGTATGTGGATAAAACCCCATTGAGCCGCCTGTTTATCTCTTCTGGAAACGGATTGTACATGTTGTTCGTTCTGAGACCCGCTTCGACATGGCCTACTGGAATTTTATGGTAGAAAGAAACCAATGAACCCACAAAGGTGGAAGTTGTATCTCCCTGCACAAGAGTTGCAGAAAAATCATCGTTTTTAAAAACTTCATCAAGTTTATGTATAAGACGCGATGTTAATCCCGAAAGGCTCTGCCTTTCTTTCATGATATCAAGATCATAATCTGTTTTGATATCGAAAAGCTCGAGTATCTGATCTAGCATTTCCCTGTGCTGTGCCGTAGCTACTACAACTGGTTCCAGTTCAGAATCGTTTTTTAAAGCAAGATAAACCGGAGCCATTTTAATTGCCTCAGGCCTGGTACCGAATATAAGTGCTATTCTCTTTTTCATATTCCCCCCTGATTTTATTTAAAATACGGGTACAGTCCCTAACGGTACGGTCCCCTCTTTATTTCTTCTACACTTGTTTAAACTATCTACATACCCCATACGGTGATTTTTTTTATTCCATTATCTGGTAAACGGGACTGTACATGATTTTCAGGGACCGTACCGTTTTTTTCATATTTATTTGTCGTTTCCCTTGTTTCAACGAATATCTTTTCATCCCAGTTGGGATTCTCCTGGTCGAATATTATGAGATGGGCTTCCTCTGCTCCTGTTTTGTCTACATATTCAGTTGTCTGTTCTATTCCCTCTTCTATAACTTTTTCAAGTGAGTTTTTGTATTTAAGTTTCAGCTCTATCACTATTCTTTGTATTCCTGTTTTTTCACCTTTGTAATTCTTTATTGGCCAACGAATATAAAGATCTGTTCTTTTTTTGCCAAGACCATATTCGCGATCTATTTGTCCATCTCCATTTGTAATCCTCTGTAAGAATGCCTGCAGGAGCAATTGTGGCCCTGCTTCCCTGTATTGAAACCTCTCCAGCCAGCTTTCACTGTGTTCTCTGAAGAATTGCTGAAAATTCGTCAGTAATTTGACCATATTCAGTTTTCCATCTTTTTCTACATACCATGATGTTTTTTGAGTGATTCCCATCTGGGCTTCATATGACAACTCCCTGGGTATTATTTCTTTATATATTTGATTAGATATTCTTATTTCTCCATTATTTTTAACATTTATTAACCCAAGATCCTGTACATACTCAACATCAGAATGACGAAACTCTTTTTCAAATTCTATGCCCTCAAGCAGAGATTCTATAACCCTCTTTACCCTTTCTTCTTTCAGCTTATCCACGAGCTGGTCAAGATGAGTATCTCGCCTAATTATAAGATTGTTCTTTGCTTCTTCCATCATTTCTACCGTTATGGGATTTCTTCTATCTTTTCCTTTCTCATTACGAAAACAGGTCTCATATGCAAGTGCATTCACTAACCATGGCTGTCCCTGGGTGTATTTCCATACTACACTGTAGACTTCTTCTTCAAATATTTGTCCGGTTTCTACTATGTGCTGTTTATAGAGTTTTTTTATCTGCTCTTCTGTGAAATTTCCCAACGTTAATGATTCCGATTTTATGTTGAATGCGCTTCCACCGGTTATTATTTCTTTCTTTGAATCTGAATATATCCTATAGTCTCGTACATCACGCACTCCACATAATACTATAGATTGCGGGAAGAAATCAGGTCTGTTTGTATATCCAGCTCTTATTTGTCTTAATATTGAAATGAGTGTATCTCCTATGAGAGAATCTATTTCATCTATTAAAAGTATTACTTTTTTTTCATTATTCAAACTCCAACTGGACAACGCTTCACCAAGAACTCCTCCCTCTCCATATATTTCAATTCCATCTTTCAGATATTGTTTAAAAAAATCATCTTTAAAAATTATCATGTTTTGCATATTTATAGCAGTTAACAACGATTTCATCGCACTTGCAATATCACCACGAGAAGCTTGTCCAGCTTCAAAATTGACATAAAGACATTTGTACTTCCCCTGTTTGTTTAAATATTCCTGTAAAGCGAGCAATGAAGATGTCTTTCCTGTCTGACGCGGTGCATGCAATATGAAATATTTTTTCTGAGCTATAAGTTGTTCTATTTCCTCTAAATTTATTCTTTTTAATGGATCCAGACAATAATTATCTTCCTTTTTTACCGGTCCTGCTGTATTGAAAAACTTTTCCATTTCTTTCCACTTCCTTTCAGAAGTTCTTTAATTTCTTTTTTTATGAGTATCACAGCTCTATTATATCATCAAAATAACAGGGTACGGTCCCAAAAAAGCTGGTACAGTCCCCTGTTTGCTATTTATTAGACTCTTTATAAAACCACTTTTACAAATCTAACTTTAGATAGTCTTTCAAACTCTCATAAGAAATTTCAAATTTTAAAAAACCATAAGCATAGGCTGTATAAGCATATTGCTGAAAGAATATAACTAAGGAATCGGATCCAATATAAAATTCCTGATTTTCATTTATACTTTCAAACGGAGTGACATCGAATATAGGTATTTCTTTTTCTTTGATTTCCTTTTTTATGTAATCGTTTATGTATTCCTTCCAGTTACTTCCCTCTTTGAAAAAATCTTTAAGCTGATATTCCTTAGCATCTTTTATATTGAAAGTATATCCAACCATAAGGCTTGATCCATGTGCAGCCCTGAACGGATATACGTATTCAACGAAAACAAAACTGTATATATCGTTTTTACAGTATGACAATGCATAATCCGAATGATATTCGGCAATATCAAATCTTTCAGGAGTCGGCTGTACATCCCCTTCATCAGCTGGATCAAGCCATGATTTGAAATTGAGATATGCTTTATCATACAGGTTTTTATTTATTTCAATTAATACAGGATTATTATCCCAGTTTTCAAATCTGGGAATATTTACTTTTACCGTATTTTCCATCAAAGAAGATGTTGCTTCTGATGTGTTTGAAAAAAATGAAAGAGTTAAAACAAAAGTCAGAATTAAAATCGTAAAAATAACTTTTTTCATGATTATCCCCTCTGTTTTATTAGATTTTAAAACACTAAGATTCTATCATGAAAAATAATTATAAATATTCCTTTTCATAATTTTCCATAAAATTCTGTATGGTGAAATATTCAGCTATTATATACTCTCTGTCTTTTAAGTCCATTTTTATTTTCAGATCTTTTGCAGTATTGTATTTTTCTTCTATAAAATATTTATTTTCTGAATAATAATCATAATATCGTTTATAAACTTCTACAAAATATTCCGATATATCCTTATATGTATTTGTTTTTTCCTTTAAATAATCGTATAAATCCATTGAAAATGTCCAGTTTCTATCCATGGCATATTTTCTGATTTTATCCCTATCTTCAAGCACTTTCTGTAAATCATCCACATTTAACTCCCCAAAGTATTCGAGCCGGATTAAATATTCAAGATCGATATTCTTCCAGTTGTTTTTAAGCCCATATGTATCCAGCCGCTTCATCTTCAAAGCCCTTTCATAACCATATCTGAACCATTCAATCCATAAGTCATATTCTTCTTCTGATAGATCGTCTTTTATTTCCGACAATAAATTATATGAACTTACCCCTATATAATAATACGTATTATAATCAGTAGGTACGTTAAGTGATAGGCAAATTATCTTGTATAAATTATAATAGCTTTTAATTTCAGTAGAATTTTTAAATTCATCAGATAAGGAATTTATTGTGGCTATCTTATTTGGTGCATCTCTTATTTCAGAAATCTTTGAAGGAACATATTCAATTTCATCTGATAAATTCACATAATTTTCTGTCAAACCGATTTTTTTCATATTGTAATAAGCGTTATAAAGCCCTACAATTGTAAAATAATTTTTTTCATTCATAAAGTAAGAAGTTTTTAAATTAAAAAATGCAGAAATAGAAATGTTTTCCGCTTCGTTCTTTATATTGAAATTTCTTATTTTCTCATAATTTTTTTTGAACTCACTCATTTCTTTTTTTTGAGAATTATTTAAAATGTAATTATTTTCATAATCAATACCCGATGTTTTTCTGTTGTATTCTGAGAACAAATGATCATATTCTTTAAGTTTTATATCTCCGGCCACATAAAAACTACTGGATAAAAAATATCTGACTGCAAAAAATAACAGTATTATTGAAATCAAAATTAGGATAAAATTCATTCCTTTTTTTATTCGTATATTACTTTTATTTGAAATTATTTCTGAAGAAAAAAAAGTAAAAATTGCCACTGATGGCATCATATGAAACGGAAACTCGGTAAAAGAATGTATCAGTATGACGGATATAACCGCCAGATAAGAGAGGATTATTATATTTCCTTTCAAAATCCTTCTTATGGCCCCTTTGTATATATAAACAATAAAAAATATAAACAACATCATCCCTATAATTCCAGTTTCGGAAAGAATCTGAATTATATCGCTGTGGGCTTCATACGGCTTATCAAAATGGCCAAAGTATTTCCCCTCAGATGCAGTAAACTTCTCCTGATAATCTGTTGATAAAAGTTTATATGACCCCAATCCAAAACCAAACACAGGCGAGTCTTTGAACATTTCTATTCCGGTTTGCCATTCAAGTTGTCTCTGATAAGCACTTCCAACATCAAAATCAGCCGAAATTACTGAAGCTATCCTTCCGAACATCTTATCGAAAGGCTTTTGGTCTTCGGGAACTCCGGGAGGATTTATGAACAATAATATCGAAATCGTGATTGCCAATAAAATTATTATTATCCGCTTATATTTTATTTTCAGAAAAATCCTTATCTTTTTATTTAAAAGTCCTATTATAAGCATTAATAGCAAAGAAATAAAAAGCGCAAAATAAACGGATCTAGTTTGGCCTATGAGTACTGTGAATAGAGATAAAATAAGAGAAATAAAGGAAAAAATATTTATAATTTTATTTTTTAATATTAAAATCCCAACAATTAATAATGGAATTATACTTGCAAGATAATTAGATACGTAATTCACATTACCAACAGTCGATATAATGTTATTTCTGTTATAAGAATTACTAAATATTATTTCATAAGGAGACATACCATAGAAGTTTAGTATCCCTATGAAAGAGACTATCAAAGAACTTATTACAGTATAAATAAGTATAGTTTTGAAATTAACAGATTTCTTTTTAACTGCTATATACAGCAAAGGAAAGAAAATTTGTGCATAAAACCAAAAAGTTTCAAGATTACCGTATATTAATGATGGAATTATAAAAATCGAAGAAAAAATCGAAATAATCAAAGGAGCTTTTTTCGCATGGATTTTATAATCGTTATTTCTGGATTTAAAAAGAAAAAATAAAAAAATACACAAAAAAAGAAGTAAGAACTTCGGAGTCCTTACTTCTAATGCTATATTAGGTATAAAGAATACTGGAATTAAAAGCAGGAAAAGAAATGTACTCATCTTATACCTTTCATCAATTACCAGGTTCTAAAACTTAATTTTATATCAGGAACATCAGTAGTTCCATATACCGAAGCATCATAGCTTATGACAGCATCTTCAGAAGCTCCCCAGGTAATTGATATTTTTGTATCATTCTTAGAAAGATAATTTTGAGTCACTAAGGCAGCTACAGGAGTATTTCCACTCGCACCTAATCCGGCTGTTAAATCAGCCACAGTACCCTTATTTTCCATAATTGAATACTGAAGTAACGCAGATTTAACTGCCTGAAGATCCATATTTGCCGCCGTAACATTTGCCTTTCTAACTGCATTCAACGTGATAGGGGTAATTGTTCCAACCAACGCTGCGATAATAACGAGAACTATGAGCATTTCTACCAGGGTAAAACCACTTCTTCTTCTCATAAAAACACCTCCAGAAAGATTTAAAATATATAAGTATAATACCATTTTTATAGATTATAGTCGATTAAGATTAATTGTTTTTTTAAATAACGTAAAAAAACTTAATAGTTAAATTCCATTCCTGGCAAATGTATTATACTATAAAAAGTGATTCCACTCAACAAATTATTAATATTTGTTATTAATCAGATATTAATTCCTAACATTTTCAATACGGAACAAATCAAAAAGGAAATAAAAGCGGCGCTTAGAGGTGTGTTTACCCAGGCTAGAATTATTTTAAACACAGTTTTCTTATCGATGGTGTTCCCTCCACGTGCCATTCCCGCACCGATTACCGCACCAACTATTGCCTGAGATGTGGATACGGGTATACCTATAAGGGCATATATCCACACAGTGATAGATTCTCCCAAAACAGCTATGGCAGAAGAGAAGTGATCAAGCGGAACTATACTTTTTCCCACTGTAAACATAACACGTTTACTGAAAGTAAGTACACCTATTGCTATTGCAATTCCTCCAATTAGAGTTGCATTAAATACGCCTATATTCTGAGCAAAAACTCCGGTTATATTGGCTACATTGTTTGCCCCAAGAGAATAAGCCCCGTAGGAACCTATTATCATTGTTGATATTTTAAGTACCCTATCCTGCAGATAAACAGAATTCAATTTGTTGAAAGGCTTTGACAGAAGTTTGAAAGAAATAAATCCGAAAAACAACCCACCGAGTGGGGTGAATATCCACGCCAGAACAACTTTCAATATGACATCCCAGTTAATAGTTTCACCATTCATAAGGCTTATGGCGATTATTGACCCGATTATAGCCTGAGATGAAGATACCGGAAATTTAAAGAATGTCATGATCGTCATAGTAATTGCCGCTGACAATACGGATATACTTCCGGTTAATAAAGTTTGAGACGAAACCGCGCTTATCGTTTCCATTCCCTTTTGTCCCTGCAACAAGGCACCAAGAACTATGAAAGCAGCAGAAAGGAGAATTGTAGTCCTGTATTTGATAATCTTTGAAGTAACGGCCGTTCCAAATATATTTGCCGCGTCGTTAGCACCAAGCGACCAACCAAAAAATAGTGAAGGAATTAAAAATGGCAGCATATAAATCACCCCGAATAATTGCTACATATATGTTTTTGACGTTTTTATAAGAAATATTTATCACATAGCTTGATAAAACTATATATTTCTTAATAAAACTTAATTTCAGGATTATATCATATTTCGTAAGTTGTTTTATACTCTATACAAAAATACATTATGAAACAAATTCTTAATTATGGATTATTTGAAGATTAAAAATCTAATTTCCTGATTGTACAATTCCATTTTATAAGAGACTTCCAAGGTACAGTCTCCTATCTTTTTTGATTGATTATATATAAAAAAACGGGACTGTACCTGCTATTTAGGGAACGTACCGTTTTTTATTCTTTTGTTGATTTCTTTCAGGTTTATTCTCTTTTTTTATCTATATTTTATTTTTTCTTCTTCGGGGACAGTCCCTGACGGTACGGTCCCCTCACTTTTTTACAAACTTTTTAGACCCATATCAGTCTCCGAAGTATTGTCATCAAAAGTGTCATAATAGGAAAATAAGACAAAGAATTTTACCAATTACAAAAATATGTTGAGCTATCTGGCGGGATGTCTCTTTTAAAAAACAGGTATAAATTATCGATGGAAAAAAAGCATTTAATCTTCCCTTTATTGGTTACAGATTCACAGACAGAAAACCGGAACTTGTTATGTTACTTAAAGAGACGCGGTACCCCACGTCTCTACAAAATCAATATTCAGAATTTTTCGATTATTTGCTTAAAAAAGCTCTATCGGGGACAGTCCCTGGCGGTACAGTCCCCTCACTTTTTTACAAACTTTTTAGACCCATATCAGTCTCCGAAGTATTTTCAACGAAAGTGTCCTAATAGGAAAATAAGACAAAAAATTTTGCAAATTACAAAAATATGTTGAGCTATCTGGCGGGATGTCTCTTTTAAAAAACAGGTATAAATTATTGATGGAAAAAAAGCATTTAATCTTTCCTATATTGGTTACAGATTCACAGACAGAAAACCGGAACATGTTATGTTACTTAAGAGACGCAGTGCCCCACGTCTCTACAAAATCAATATTCAGAATTTTTTCGATTATATGCTTAAAAAGCTCTATCGGGGACAGTCCCTGGCGGTACAATCCCATCACTTTTTTTATTTATATCAGATTAAAGGTATTCTTTAAGTTCTTCTATTGTTTTCACTGTGTAAGATGGCGCTGAATTTCTGTAGTCAAGATAGAATGGTTGTTTCTGGCCCATATGAAGTTCTATGATTTTGTCTGTCCAGCCGCCGGTGTTTTCAAAAAACACCATTTTTTTACCATAAGAATATGCGGCAAAAATTTCAATAGCAGTTCCCGATCCACCACCTATTGAAATAACCAGATCAACATTTTTTAAAAGTACAAAGCTTCTGGTGGCGAAGTCCATTCCAGTGAATATAGGAAAATCCACGTATTTGTTCGGGACAGAATTGTGATTCCCCGGTTCCCACGGTAAAACACCGAGTATATTGCCGCCATTTTCCTTGGCCCCTCTGGAGGCTAATTCCATCACACCATTCCTGCCTCCGGACCAGAGAGTATGTCCGGCATCGGCTATAGCTTTACCGGTATTTATACATATGTCTTTTATACTTGATATCTTTTTATCATCAAGTTCTCCGGAATATCCTATTACCGCAACGTTCAATGTGTCACTCTCCAAGATAGTTTTCTATTACTTTTCTGTCGTTGAATACAACTTCCGGTTCTCCATGTGCCAGTATTTTCCCTTTATGTATGACATAAAGCCTGTCAACAATTTTTTTTATGTCGTCTACGTTATGGTCTGTCACTATAAGTCCTATCCCTTTGTTTTTAAGGACAATACTCATTTTCTGTATATCTTTGACGGTCATCGGGTCAATGCCACTGAAAGGCTCATCAAGCAATATGAATTTCGGATTAAGCGTCATCATTCTTGCAAGCTCAAGACGCCGCTTCTCTCCTCCAGAAAGGCTGTCTGACCTCTGTTCGGCGAGATGAGATATGTTGAATTCGCTCAACAATTCACTTATCTTTGATTTTATCTTTTTCCTGGGATAATGTAAATTTTCCAGAACGAGCCTTACATTGTCCGATACTGATAAGCCGCTGAAAACGGAAAGTTCCTGCGGCAAATATGTTATTCCCTTCATTGCCCTGTGATGTATCGGAACATGTGTTATCTCTTCCGAATTGATAAAGATAGAACCATGGGAAGGGATTATTATTCCAAGCATCATACGAAAAATAGTCGTTTTCCCGGCCCCGTTGGGGCCAAGTAAACCGACTATCTCACCTGAATTAACTTCTATACTGGCGCCTTTAACAACTTCACGGCGTCCGAATTTTTTCCTTAAATTACTGCTGTAAAGCCTGTTTTTGACTTTAGTATCTAAAAGGTTTTCCATTAATTATTAATTCTGAACCTGTGAATTGGCATAAACAATGAAATCAGACGTAATATCATAAATTTCATTTATGAAAACTGTCACTTTTGAAGTGAAAACTACATCTATTCCATTTACTCTTGCGTAGTCTTTTGACATATTGATTAGTTTTTGGTTTATAGCCGTGAATTTTGGCTGATATTTTTTTTCAATCTGTTCGAGGTATTTCTGTTTTGTAAGCTGGTATTCGTTGTATTTGAGCTGGAAAGTATTACTGCTGTTTTCTCCTTCGTTCTGTAATCTCATAAGTTCATCTTCCAGTGGTTTGAGAAGACTGTTGTAATAATCCGCATCTGCCTGATAATCTTCCATTACCGTTTTAGTTTCAGAAAACTGATTTCCCGCAACATCAAAATCTATAAAGGCAATAACCGGTTTTGGTGCACTACTCACATCCGAAGCAAACAACACACCGCTTAATAAGATTGAAAGGAATAACGTGATAACAAATGTTTTTTTAAGGTTCCTCATGTTGAAATGACCTCCCGCTTTTTTTAAAATGTTATAAAATCTTTTATTTTCTGAAGAGTTTTTTCCCCTATTCCTTTTACTTTAATCAAGTCTTCTAATTTATTAAAATCCCCATTTGTATTTCTGTACCTGACAATTTCAGCCGCTTTTACTTCCCCTATTCCCGGAAGTTCCAGGAGATCTTTTTCAGCACAGCTATTGACGTTTATTTTCTCGTTTTTCTTACAATCTGTTTCTTTAATTTCGATTTTCCGTTCGGGATCCTGTATTTCATTTTGATTAACTTCAGATGTAACATTACCTACCGTCAACCTGTCTCTGTTCTTTTCAAAAATAGCTTCCCCAATACCACCGACATGCATGAGGTCTTCTATTTCTCTGAACATTCCATTCTTATCTCTGTATTCAACTATAGATATGGATTTTTTCTCTCCAACCCCATCCAGAGTCTGTAATATTTTCGCATCAGCCTCATTTATATCCACAATCTGTGTATAATACGCTTCTTTTATCTGTGTGATATTCTGCTTAAAATTATCATTTGTTTCAACTTTCTGATTCTCTTCAACAACGGAAAAAGCTATTCCAAGCAACATAAAAAAGATAACTGTAGCCAGTACCAGTTTCTCTTTCAAGCTCATAAAATTCTATTCTAACGACATGTAATAAGGATAATGAGGTTGGCCTCCATAATAAACAGAAACTTCAATATCCTCATATCTCTCTTCAAGCAATTCCTTCAAATTTTCTGCTGTTTCTTCTGAAACGTCTTTACCATAGAATATGGTGAGTATTTCGTAATCTTCCGTAGCTGTTTTTCCCAAACCTTCCAGTATCACATCGTTTATGCTCATACCATGGCTTTTTAAAACCTTATCAGAGAAGAAAAGGAATTCACCTTCGATAATCTTCTGATTATCCATTTCAGAATCCCTGACGGCATGTGTAACGGATATTGAAACTACGTCTTTCATAGCGATGTTCATATTCTCGAAATTGTTTTCGGGTGACTCGGTATCTATAAATCCTATTAGAGCAGCTATGCCTGTTTGAACGGATTTCGAAGGAATTACCTTCACTTTTTTATTTTCCGTTTCAGTCATTCTTGCGGCACTTTCAGCTGCGAGAATTATATTCGAATTATTTGGTAATATGTACACATTTTCAGCGTTAAGTTCATCAATTGCAACCGCTATATCGGCAGTTGATGGATTCATTGTCTGCCCACCGGCAACTATCCTGTCAACATTCATCTCTTTTAACACCGCCGTTATACCTTCGCCTGGCGATATGGCCACAAATGCATATTTTTTTGTGTTATTCTCTTCTGCTGCAGTAAATTCAGATTCAACCGGTGAATCAATACTCGAAGGCATGGCAATCGGCATTTCTTCTTCAGTTGTCTGTTCTTTATGCATTTCCTCGGCTTGAGGTTTATTACTATTCTGATTCAGAATAATTTCCTCATGCTGATCTTTCATGTTATCCACTTTTACTTTTATCAGTTCCCCGAGTTTTATTGCCTCTTCAAATACAATCCCGGGATTGTTGGTATGAATATGTCCTTTCAATATTGAATCACTGTTCACTATAACCATGGAGTCACCAAGAGGTGTAATATTTTTCTTGAGTGTATTTATATCGGCTACCTCAACCCCACCGTACAACCTGACCATGAATTCTGTGCAGTATTTAAACTTCAAGTCTTCCAGAGATATACCCATTGTTGTTTCTCCGGTTTCTTCTTTGACAACAGTGGTTATTTCCACATCTCTGTCACCCATTGCGTATTTGTAAAAACCTTCCATAATGTAGGCCAGACCTTTTGCGCCCGCATCAACAACTCCTGCCTGTTTAAGCTTTGGCATCATTTCTCTGGTCATATCCACAACTTTAAAAGATCTTTTGGTAAGCCTTTCTAGAAGGTTCTTGAAATCGATAAAATCATTTTCATGCCTTTTACAATATGCTGCCAATTCTTCGATAAGGGTCAGTATTGTTCCCCTGACCGGTTTCATAACCGCGCTTTTCGCCACCGTGCTTGCCCGTTGCATGGCTGCTACAAAAACACCGATATTTATAACTTCACTTTTTGAAACCACATCACAAAAACCGGCAAATATCTGCGATAAAATAACTCCGGAATTTCCCCTTGCACCCATAAGCGTTCCGTTTTTTATAGCATCAGAAACAGTTTTTATAGATTCAAATTCCAATTGATCGAGTTCTTTACAGGCTTCCACAACACAGGCGCACATATTATGTCCGGTATCCCCATCCGGTACCGGAAATACGTTCAGCGCATTTATCTCGTCTTTATGTGCCAAAAGTATCTCTGCGCCTTTTTTAAAGCCGTTTTTTAAAAATATTGCGTCTATTGCTTTAGCATTATCACTCATTTCCTTACACCTCTTCTATGTGAAAAACACAATGCTTTCTATAATTTAATCGAGTTTTATCCCCAAAACATGCACGTTTATTCTCTGGGGCTTAATCCCTAACATTTCCTGAAATTTATAATCGATATTTTCCTGCACGTTGTAAGCCACCTGATCTATTTTCATTCCATATGAAACTACGGGGAACAGGTCAATATGAACCTCCCCAGCTTCTTCCCGGATATGTATTCCCTTGTCTTCTCCTCCGAGATACTTACTTATAAAATTGACATCATCCATACTCACAAGCCCGTAACTCTCCAGAATGGATTGATAAACCAGATGTTTCATTACATTCGTATTTATTATTATTTCACCTAACGGCGTAATAAGCTTCATTCAAATCCCCCCGCCATTTATATACCGGAATTATATCATAAGTTTTTATGCTTTTTCTCAAAGAGCAGTTCAGCAACCGATTTTCCACCATACTCGGGAAGCAGTTCATCGTAATCATAAACTTCTCCCTTTTCATACATCTCAATACCAGTTTCGTATAATACTTCTGGCTTCATGTTAATTAAGACGAATTTATCCTCTGAAATATAACTCTGCATATCGCAGGAAGATTCAATCAGTGAAAATCCGGCTTCATCGACAATTTCAACAGCCTCTTCCTTCGTTACAAGTGAAAACTCCTCAGGCTTCTGCCCGATTTTTCTCAGGTAATACATGTTCTTTCTTGCCTGCAAAAAAACCGGCGTATTTTCAGTTTTACACTCCGAACTTCTTTCCAGAACGTAAAGGGTCGGCACTGCTGAAATTTTAACATTCAGAAGCTGTGCCAGAGTCTTGATGTAACTCATGGAAATCCTGAGTCCGGTAAGAGAACCAGGTCCTTTGGAAGTTATCAGCAAATTGGTGGATAATTTATCATACCCCGTTTTCCTGACCATTTCATCAAGTTTGTAAAGCAGATTCTCTCCCCTGTAATCCTTTGAGGAAGAGGTGAATTCTTCATAAATTTCTTTTTTTCTGTCTGTCAGGGACATGATAAATCCCGAACAGCTCGCATCAATCGTTATAATTTTATCTGGATACATAAACAATTTCTCCTATATTTCTACCTTTCATGCTCTTTCGTCATTCTCCGGTTTCTCTTTTTGCTGTTCTTCTTCCTCCTCGATTTCAGTTACCCTGCAATCGAATTTTATACTTCCGAACATCCTGGTTATATCGAAAATTGAAAGCGTGTCAACACCACTGGATGCATATCCTTCTATGTTTGTGAGCGTTATCTCTCCGGAATATTCGATATAAGCTTTCTTAAATCTCTCCCGAACCGCTTTCACTATTTCAGTGACAAGTTCAGAACGAAGATTGCTCAGTATAACCCCATCCGCGCCTTCTTTGATGGCCAATATACTGTCGGACAAGTTATTGCTTTCTATCAGGATTTTAACATTCGGTATACTGCTCTTTTTAAGGTGTTCAATGGTTGATTTTATACCCCCCATGCTCTTCCACATATCTATGTTGACTATGCCATCTGTTACACTGGATGGCCAGAACATGCATCCCGCATCCTCAATTGCCTCAAGATAGAAATCACTGAGCGGATAATAATCCGGAAGTGATCTGACTACGAGTTTGGTGTTGGGATTGTATTTCTTTGCAAGATCTTTCAGACGGTATAAAACCGTACTGAAATGGGTTATATGACACAACCAGTGCAGCATCTCATCTCTGAATCTCAGAATGTTTCCGCCATTTCCGGTTAAACTCAATATCGTGGTTTCATTCGCCACAAAATCTCCAAAATCGTAATCTTTATGATATTCCAATTCCATTTTTTCGTATATGGAATCCAGAAAAGCATTGCCCGTAAAAACCATTGGGCCTCTGTTCAGCAAATCAATTTTCCACTTACAGTCCGCTGCCATTAAAGATTCCATTGGAGGCATCATTTTTTCATACATACATTATTCCCCCATTTTATAATATTGTGTACAAAACCTGTATCCGAAAAAGCATCTCAACTCTTCAAACGGATATAAATTTATCTCAAAATCGCCATAAACTTCAAGTTTCTTTTCCATATACGTCTGAAAATTCTCAAGTGAAGAAAATACCGGAAGTTTTTCCACATTTGCGTCTAAAATCCCGTTATCTATTCCCAGGCCTTTTACAGGAGCTTTGGCTTTCCTATACCAGAGAACCAAAGTTGAAGGATACGTTTTTATAATATCGAACCATATGTTGTAAGCAGCACTGTAATAATTTTCCGAGAACAATATACTCGCGGTTATAAGTTTTCCATACGGGTCACCTTTTTTATCCAGTGTTTCTGCCAGTATCCTTGCACGTCCCTCATCACCATTCACAAGAAATGTTTTAGCTTCGTTGAAAACGGAAACCGGACATTCAAGATGGAATGAAGAACTGGTTTTATTATCAGTACTTATGAGTTTCAGATACTGCGACATACAAAAGCCGGTATCCCTTTTGGACAGGTTATCCAGATTCATTCTGAGCGTGGAAGAATCTTTTTCCATTTTATACGCCAGAAATCTGTTTATATTCTGAAATTCCTTGAATAAATTCTTTCTGTAAAGTACACCGCTTACTTTTATTATATTTGAAAAATTCATATTTAGCATCGCCTGAAAAAGCTGCAAATCTTCTGATTTACTCATTTTAAGACCAATACCCATGACTTTGGCAATATTCATAAACCTTTTGCTATCTGTTAAAGCCAATTTCAGGCTTATAATATACGGATAAGGAGATTTTTGAAATCCCTTCACGAATTCAACAAGCAACTTATCCAGACTATCGCCATTCATCATCATCGCATCGAGTAAATTGTAAAAACAATAATCGGTTGGCTTTTCGGAGAGCAGATTTACATATATTTTTTTTGCATTTTCAAAATCACTTTCGAGCAAAGCGATTATTCCCTCTAAATTAGATTGGGAGAAGCTGTCATTCAAATCATTCAAATGTTTTTTTATGTATTCAACCAATTCGTAATTTTGTATATCCGAATAATACCTTTCTATATCTACCAGCGTTTTTATCTTTTCAAGGTCTATATTCAGCGATTTGGAATCACTTAATCTCTTTTTCAAATCTTGTGAAAGAGTAATTCTCTTCTTCTCAGGAGTTTTGTCTGATATCTTCCTGCCTTGTTTTTTTTCTACGTCTTTTTTAATTGCAGCTTTCAGTTTCTGCAATCTTTCCAGATCCGGATTTTTCTCCATAACTCAATTCACCCCCTCGAAATTCCTTTTCAAGTGTAAAACTGTAATAACAGCCTTTACCTATTATAATATGATCTATCAATTTTATGCCAAGTAATTCACCAGCTTCAATCAATTTCTCCGTCACTTCCCTGTCCTGACTGCTTGGAGTGGGATCTCCAGACGGATGATTATGCACAACTGCCACCGAAACTGACGAACAGACTATTGCTTTTCTGAATATCTCCCTCGGATGTATGAGTGATGCATTACTTATACCCGAAGTGGTATTTTCCACATTCAATATATTTGACTTCGAATCCAGGCAAACGGTGCGAACTACTTCGGTTTCAAGAAAAACCATGTCACGGCAGGCATCAAAAATATCGAACGGGCTTTTGATTTTTTTCCGTGTACTGGTTATCTCCTTATAAAACCTCACTCCAAGTTCCAATGCAGCCATTATTGTAATCGCTTTTACGTTTCCCATTCCCTTAACCGAGTTGATCTTTTCAAGTGTACTCTGCCTCAACGAGTACAGAGAATTATAATGGGAATTGTAAAGCAGCCTGGAAACTTCCATGACGTTGATATCTTTAGCACCTGTTCTAATGAGAATAGCCAGAAGTTCTTCAGTTGACAGGCTCTGAGGTCCGTTGAACAACAATTTTTCCCTCGGGAGCAGAATCTCATTCTGAAGTACTTCCCCTGCCATATCAGATTACCTCAAAATCCTTCAGCAGTTCCCAGATCCTGCCTATCGGCATTCCCATGACATTGTAAAAATCTCCGACAATCTGTTCTACCAGTATGGAACCTCTTCCCTGAATTCCGTATGCTCCCGCCTTATCCAAGGGCTCACCTGAAGCAACATATTCCTTTATGAATTCATCGGGAACTTTCCTGAACTTAACACGCGTCTTTTCCCAGAAAAGAATTTCATTCGCATCCTTGTCCTCAGGTATGACCTTAATGGCCACCCCGGTGTATACATCATGCCATTTTCCGGTAAGTCTTTTTATCATTTCAAATGCTTCTCTCTCATCAACAGGCTTACCAAGCTGTTCACTCTGATAGAAAACAGCTGTATCCGCAGTAATCAAAGCCACATTTTTCTTACCTTTCACATATTCTTCCAGGGAATGTAATTTTTCCCTGGCTATATCGACTACTATTTCCTGTTCAAACTCACTGTCAGATTTTTCTTCCTCCAGACACGGAGATACCGTTTCAAAAGGCATGTTAAGTAAATTCAGTATTTGTTTTCTTCTCGGGGAAGTAGACCCCAGAATCAACGTAAATCCAGATTTTTCATCCATTTTATTCCTCCAACTGCTATAAACACATTTATTATTGACGCTATTATTCCTATAAAAGCCACATAAGGTAAATATACAAACACATATTCGGATTTCACAAAGAAAACATACGCTATGAAAAGTTGTATTAAATTGTTTGCAACCGACCCGTATATGCTGGTTATTATGAGTCCGCTTTTAAATTTCCTGAAAAACAGAATCATAGTTAATACTCCGGCAATTCCTCCAAAAAAGCTGATGAAAAACACCGGCGAAAAAAGCCTTCCGGCCATAAGTGCTCCTAAAACACTTTTTAAAACTGTTACGGAAAAGGCTTCCAGCGAACCGAAAATTATCATTACCATTATAACTATGGAATTCGAGAATCCCCACTTAAATCCCGGTAATGGTATCGGAACCGGTATAAAAGTTTCCAGAACGTATATTACCGAACTAAGTACAACAAACATAGCCAAAATTACCACTCTGGAACTTCTGGATGCATGGCCTTTTTTTTCAAATTCTCGCATACTGTAATTTATATTTCCTTTATTTAGTGATTATATCGTATTTTATCGAACCATTTTCCCGTTCATTCCCATTCAGAATCCCATCGGTTATATCGGAAAACCTTATAATTACTTCCTGAGGCACACATACTATGGCATCATTTACACCGGCCAGCTTCCCGTGTTTCTCACATATCTTCAACGGGCATTCCGAATCTTCAATATGCACCGTATTGTTTTCTATAATCAGATTCATAAGTAAATTACTTTCCATATCTTTTATCGGGTATATCCCGTCGGCCTGCCGGTCAAATTCATAAGACTTAACTCCGGAAATCTCTACAATGACTGAATCACCCGCAGTCTTGTTCGAAAAATGAATAAATACAAACAATATCGACAATATCAACAGCAAAACGAAGGGTAAATCCCTGAATTTTATCAATTTCAAATCCGTATCAGAAGAAACAAATTTATTTTTTATCGACATCGAAATAACTCCATCCGTCGGTAAAAAACTCATGTTCTTCCGAATCTATGAAATATCCCTGGCCTCCTAAAGACGGCATTATCTGCACCGAATACTTTGGTCCAAGTACAAAAGCTGCCGTAGACAACGCATCGGCATCCATCGCATTCTGAGCTATAATGGTAGATGAAATCATTCCCCGTGCCGGTTTTCCCGTTTCGGGATCGAATATGTGATGATATCTCACACCGTTACTTTCGAAAAATCTTTCATAATCTCCCGAAGTGACTATGGCCCCTTCATCGATTTCCACATATCTTATCAGGTCATCTGGGTTTTCGCCTCTGGGGTCCTTCACCGCGACAATCCATTTTGCCCCTCCGAATTTCGGGCCGATTATCGCAATATCCCCACCGGCATCCACATATCCGGTACAGGCAGAATCCATTTCTTTTGCCACCTGTACAGCCCTGTCTATGGCGTACCCTTTGGCAATGGCCCCCAAGTCAAGCTGAACTCCGTTACTGAGCCTTATACCTTCACTATTAACATCTATATTCTTATATCCACAATGTTCAAGTGCCTCTGAAATAAGGGTATCCGACGGTATAATCGGTTCAAAATCCATATCGGATATTTTATCGAAACCCCATAATTTTATTACTCTTCCCATTCCAGGATCAAAAGAACCATCCGTTATATTCGCTATAGCAAGCGATCTTTCTATTACGAACCTGGTTTCCTGATCAATTTCGGTTATTCTGTCACCGTTTTCATTTATTTTGGAAATTATACTGTCTTTCAAATTTACGGAGAATTTCTTTTCTATTCTCTTCATTTCGGATATCATCGAGTCGATAATCGCATATGCATTTTTATTTGATCCAACAACCATTCTCACATAAGTTCCAAGGATTATATCGTCTTTTACGACATAAGGTTCCGGCCTGTTGAAGAGAAAAAAGAAAATAAAGACGACAAGGGCTATTGACAACGCGCCTATATAAATCCACGTTTTTCTGGTCAGTATCATAATATCATCTTTGTCGCTGCGTGACATTCATCGCATACTCCCTCCGAAATACCAACTATGTTGCTTCTGTAACCTTTTCTTTCAATCAGCAAATTACCACATTCGGGACAATAAGTATTCGAGAATTCATCATCCGCAATGTTTCCCGTATAAACGTATTTTAAATGCTTTTTAGCCACACGTACCAGATCGAGTATCTTCTGATTATCCGTTTCGGGTTTGTTGAACCTGTATGCAGGGAAATATTTTGAAATATGCAATGGAATATTTTCATCAATAGAAGCCATCCATTTTACCTGTTCTTCCATTTCCTGTTCTGAATCGTTCTCTCCCGGAATTATCAACGTGGTCAACTCAACATGCACTTCTTCTTCCACGGCTGTCTTTATATTCCGTTTTACGACCTCAAGTTCACTTGTACATCTTTTCTTATAGAATTTTTCGTTGAAACCTTTCAGATCTATATTCATAGCCTGTATCGTCTGTGACAGCAGTTTAAACGGAGCTTCCTCAATATATCCATTCGATACCATCACGTTGTAAAGGCCTTCAGCACTTGCCATACGTGATGTGTCCAGCACAAATTCAAACCAGGTTATCGGCTCATTATAGGTATATGCTATTCCGGGTGACATCCTGTCAACTGCAATATCAATCAACCTTTCAGGATAGACTTTCTGCGTTTGTGGAGATTCATGAGCTATTTCCCAATTCTGACACCAGGGACAGGTGAGATTACATCCCCATGATCCAACAGATAAAATTTTAGAGGAAGGATGAAAATGGTAAAGAGGTTTTTTCTCGATGGGATCATTGGAAATAGATGAAATCCTTCCATAATTCAAAGAATAAAGTACCCCTTTTTCATTTTTTCTAACCCTGCAAAATCCGGTTTGCCCGTCAGGAATCTCACATCTTCTCGGACATAAATTACACTTTACTGATTTATTCTCCATTTCTTCATAAAATAAAGCTTCTCTCATATACTTCGACCCTCCTCAAAAATACCTTTCCACAACAAATTTATACAAGTTGAATTTCTCTCCCGCAAGTATGCCCGCTTTTCTTCTGGCAATATCAATCTGCATATCCACGGAATCGACACCTTCTAGGTCTGGCAGGAGTAAGCCGCGTTTGTATCCCGACTCGACTATTACTCCGTATTTTTCAGGATTCAAAGTACTCTTGTCTGTGACCGCTTCGGGTAGTCCTAAAACATCAACGTTTACTTTTATATACTCCAATTCATCGGAACCCACAGCATTGAATCTCGGATCCCTGGTAGCTGCAGAAATGGCATTAGATCTAATTTCCAAAGCTAAATTATCTTTAGTAGCTTCTATAGTTCCTATACAACCTCTCAAACTTCCATCCGTAAGATGAAGTGAAACAAAAACCCCGGCACGGTATTCAAGCATGGGTTTTAAATATTCTATCTGAATTTCATTTGACGGCTCCAATATCTTTCCTTCTCTTACATATGATTCTATTACTTTTATTGCCCATTTTACAAAAGGATGTTTTCCAATCATATTATCACTTCCAGTATTTTAACGGTGTGATCGCAAAACCACACCGTATTGAAAATTTATCATCCAAAAAACAGACTGCACATCTTGTAGTATTCATACGGTACGAGTTTTTTCGTTGCAACTCCGTACTCCACAGGTACCGATACTATTTCATTGCCTGAAAGGGCTACCATTCTTCCAAAATCTTTCGCCTTTACCAGTTCCATAGCTTTAACTCCATATCTCGTTCCCAGAATTCTGTCGAAAGCCGTGGGAGTTCCACCTCTCAAAAGATGTCCAAGTATTACCGACCTGGTATCGTATCCCAATCTCTCTTTTGTAATCTCCGCAAGATAATGTGCTATTCCACCTAATCTGATATGTCCGAAAGCATCTATCTGATTCTTGTCTCCGAAGGCATTTTCAAGTTCTGTTGGCTGGAATCCTTCAGCAACAGCAACAAGGGCATATCCTCCGTGACCCATTCTTCTCTCTATTATGTTTAGAACTTCTTCAATGGTCATAGGATATTCGGGAATTAAAACCAGATGTGCTCCTGATGCCATTCCGGCTTCGAGAGCTATCCAGCCTGCCTCTCTCCCCATCAGTTCCACAAAAAACACTCTGTTATGTGATTTGGCAGTGGAATGCAATCTGTCTATCGCATCGGCTCCAACGTTAACAGCCGTATGGAAACCAAATGTGTAATCGGTATTTGAAACGTCATTGTCTATAGTCTTCGGAACACCAATTACAGGAAAATGGCATGATGAAAGTTTCGCAGCAACCGAAAGCGTATCGTCTCCACCTATTGCTATAAGGGCATCTATCCCGAGACGTTTCAGAGTTTCAAACATTTTTTCTTTATCCGCTTCATCGTTAAAAGGGTTGGTTCTGGAAGTTCCCAGAATAGTTCCACCCAGTATATGAATTCCCTCTACATCATCAGGGGTTAACTTTATATAATCGCCTTCTATTGGGCCTCTCCAACCATTTTTAAAACCATATATTTCCATATCATCAGTCTTTGCATGCACTATGCCTCTGACAACCGCATTCAATCCCGGGCAGTCTCCACCACCCGTTAAAATCCCTATTCTCATTTATTACGCCCCCTTTTGTCATTTTATATTGACGAAATCGTCTATCCTTGACAGTTTCTTTTCCGACATCTGAACTATGTCATGAAATATCTTTGGTGTTAATCCCAAATCATTCCAAACCAATTCGGGGAGTTTTATCGATGTTTCCGAACCGTTCGATCCCTGTTTCATCCTTTCGGCTATGAAAGTCGATAATGTAATTATAAATACCGGGTCTGAATACAACGTATTTTTTATGGTCTCAGTTTTATGATGATTGGAAGCGCTTGTAAGAACGATTTCGGGAAATTTCCATTTTTCGAGGAGTATTCTGGCAAAATATTCATGAGTGGGTGCGCCAATAATATTTTCAGCTTCAAAATAAGATATTTTGCTGCTTTTCGCAACTTTAACAATACTATCAAACAAATTCGGAAAAATCAGAGCCTGAACAGATTTTCCCAGATCATGAAGCAAACCGCACATGAATATTTCTTCTTTATTCGAGTATCCAATTCTTTCGGCAACAGTTTCTCCAATTGTTGCCACTGATATCGAATGCTTCCAAAATTCTTTTATATCTATTTCCTTTGCTTCAAAAGCAAAAAAATTCTCATTTGTGAAAATACTCATGGCCATATTCCTGACCGTTTTAAAACCGAGTATCATTATCGCATCGGTTAACTTTGAAACTTTTTTTGGCAGGCCATAATAAGCCGAATTTGCCAATTTCAATATTTTTGCAACAAATCCCGGATCTTTCGATGCAACGGCATTAAGGTCCTTCGCAGACGCAGAAGGACTACTCGCCGTCTCCATGATTTTTTTCAAAACAAAATCTGGAGAAGGAAGATTTTCAATTTGCTGAATCTTACTCTTCAAATCCATATCTTATTTCTCTCCGTATGAATCATTCTATTAAATCCAGGGTGAAACAGAATTTGGATCCTTTTTCTTCGCCGTTTTCCACCCATATTCTGTTCCCATGCTTGTTTATTATTTCACGGGTTATGGCAAGCCCCATACCTGTGCCTTCTACTTCATAGGTCAGTGAATTGTTTTCTCTGAAGAATTTATCAAAAACCTTTTCCTTATTTTCTTCACTGATACCTATACCATTATCTTTAACACATATTTCAACTGTTTTGTTTTCATGATTTATCTTACAAACTATTTCGACAAACGAGTCTTCCGCGCCCTTATCACGATACTTTATGGAATTCTCGAGTAAATTGTTCAACACCTGTTTTATCCTGTTTTCATCCGCAGAGACGAAAACATCTTCTTCCGATACGTTAAATCTGAATTCTACCTTGTTTTCCTCAAACTTCCTGGATAAAGTCTTGTATGTACTTTCTATCATCTCTTTCAGGTTCACTTTTTTAATCTCAAGCTGCAGGTTGTGATTCTCAACCCTTGAAAAATCCAGAAGCTGATCGAGTAAAAAGCCAAGATGATTACTCTGATCGAGAACTATTCCCATGAATTCGTTAATCGTGTCGGTATCCATAACTTCAAAAGAATCCTTTATAGTTTCAGAATAGGCTTTTATAGCTGCAAGTGGCGTTCTCAATTCATGCGAAATATTCGCAATGAATTCCGTTTTCATCTGGTCAATTTTTTTCAGCCTTTCCAGCTCTTTTGAATTGGTTATATCTTCAAGTCTTATCAAAACTTCATTTGTATCGTTCATGATAACTGCACTGAAAGAATAAAAATGCCCACTGAATTCTTTTTCAAGGGAAATAGATTTCCCCGTATCGAAACTGTCCTTTGCGATATTCTTTATTTCCCGAACCACTTCATCGGAAAGGGATAATTTTGTATATTTTTCATTTACAAAAGCGATGTCTATCTGTTCGTTTATGACACATATACCCTCATCAAGTGAATTAAGGATATTCTGGAAATATTTTTTCAGTTTTTCCTGTATTTCAGCACTTTTAAGAACTTCACCGTATAGCTGAAGATTTTCAAGTACTATACCCGAAAATACGCTTATGAAACTCATTATGCTCTCGTATTCCTGTTTGAATTCTTCCGGCTCTTCTTTTATGTAACCGAAAAATACGGAAATCACATTACCCGATTTTACCGAAGGCAATATGAGTATCCTGGATTCATTCACAGGAAAAAAGCTGTACGATTTTCTCTCTTCCACAAGTTCAAGAAAAGATTTCACTTCCTCCTCTTCTATCGGAAATGATTCGTCACAGTAAATTTTATTCCAGGTTTCAGCCATTTTTTCCAGCCCACATACGGAATCAATTTCGAAAAATCTCTTTAAAACCTTGTTTATGGCGAAAAAAACGTCTATGGATTTCCTGGCGGTATTCAATTCTCTTGAAAAAGTTGCCACCGTACCCAAAAATCTGTCAATAGAAGCTCCTGTCTGCAAGATACATCCTCCATGATCAATTAAACATATCAATTATATCATATGTGGCTGTGAAGTGCCGATAAAGAGGGGATTACGTTTCAAAGAGGCATTCTCATTAAAAAAATTGTACCCTTTCCAGGGACACTTTCACATTTTATTTCTCCACCAAAATTTTTTCTTATCAGATTATAAACTATATTAAGACCCATACCCGATCCGGACAATCCACCTTTTGTAGAAAAAAACGGATCAAATATCCTCTTGATATGCTCACTTTTTATACCTTTTCCATTATCCTCAAACTTAACATAAAGGTTATTCCCCTTTTTTTCAGCTGTGATGTCAATTTCTCCACCGGTATTCCTTTCAAATCCATGCAATACGGAATTTGAAATCAAATTTGAGAACAACCTGTAATAATCACCAGGATTGCCTTCGATTTTCAAGTCACTGTCACAATTAACTCTGATGACTATGTTTTTATCGAGCATAACCGATCTCATTGCAATTATTATATCTTCCAAATGATCTTTGAAATTTAATATTTTAACATCTTCTGATTCCTTATTAATTTCCCTTTTCTTGAATTTATCGATAACATCGGAAATGTTTTTAAGATTTTCATAAAGCATTTCAAAACTTTCCTCAACTTCCTGAGACATTCCCGCATTTTTTTCAATTATTTTCTTCAGATAAGTTGTTATCGTTATTGAATTTCCCAAAGGTGTCTTTATTTCATGTGATATGCCTCCTATAAGGCTTTCAAGGGCAAGAAATTTTTCACTCTCATACAGCTTCTGCTGATTCTTTTTAAAATCTTCGAATGAAACTCCGAGATTGCTTCTGATCTTTTCCTTTTCTTCTTTCATGCTACTCTCTATAGTTACGATTTTTTCATTCTGATCGATTCTTATGAAAGTACTCATCAGATTTCCTATCAACACACTTATGGCAAACTCGTATTCATCGAAATAATTTTTCAGGTACTTTTCATTCGTAAGTTTGATAATCATAAAGACCTCTGTTTCCATACCGCAGGAGAAGGGAAAAATAATGATATTGTGGCCTTTTTTGTTTTCACTTTCATAATAATTATCCATTATAAAATCGCTGGATTTCATAGAAAACACTTTGCCTTCTCTGATTTTCCCGTATATTTTTCCAAATGGATTTATCAGATGTTTGGAAAGAAAATCTTTTCTCTTATTTATTCCATGACTGAAACGGCAATTGTAAATTCCATCCGAATCTTTTTTATAAATCAGTATTTCCTCAAAACTCAGATATTCGGACATATCCTGGAAAACACCCTTGAATATGCCGTCAAAATTAGTTGTAGTTGCTTTGCAGAGTTCTTCAAAATTTCTGGAAATTGTATTTTCAGTTGTAATCATATTATTGTGCTTATTTAAAATATTATCTTTTTCTGTGAGAATTGTTTCATTTAATTTTATAACTTTTTCTTTTTCTTCTGTCAGCATCCTGTTCTTCTTTTTCAAACCGATAAATAAATAAATAAAAATCATAAGTATACATAAAATCATACCAGTTATGATGATAAGAAAGATCATTATTTCAACATCAAATTTACCGTCATTTCTTATGAACCATCTATCGTAAATTTCATCGTATACACCGGTTTTTTTTGCGATACTGAGCCCCTCGTTGAGAATATCCAGTAAACCTTCATTTCCCTTCCTTACCGCGAAACAATAGTCACGGGGTAAAACTGCCGGGCCAGTTGAATGAACTTTATTAAAATTGTTAAGCCTTATTATGTATTCGCCCTGTAATTTTGAAACCAATGCACAATCGGCTTTACCTTCCTGAACGTATCTGAGGGCAACTGTCGGATTATCAACCGCATATATTGTGGTCTTGAGTTCCCTTTCCTTGAGATAATCGTGCATTATATCTCCCTGTTGAACCGCAACCGTCTTACCTTCTACTTCCTCAAAACTCATGATTTCCTTATCATCATGACTAAAAAAGGAATGTGTTACAGTAAGAAAAGGATGAGAAAAACTGAAATCTTTCTCACGTTCAGTGGAATAGTACATACCGGTAAGCATATCTATCTCACCTTTTTCAAGAGCAAGACGGATTTTATTCCAGGTATCGGGAATTATTTCTATTTCAAACCCCATAATTTTTGAAATACTTTTTATAAGGTCAACATTGAATCCCGATGCTTCTGAATTTTCAGAAAACTCATACGGCATGTAAAGATTGTCACATCCCGCCTCAATCGAAACATAACCCACGTTTCCAGCGGAAAAAACTGTTATGGAAAAAAGTAATGATAAAAGTAAGAAAGAAAAAATCTTCATTTCACACCTCCGGAATCTACCGGACGAAACAAAATATCCCGGTTATGTCGGATTTTGTTCTGAGATCATATCCTCGTGTTCTTCTTCATCTTTTTCTACTTCCAGTGAATTTTGAATACTATTTTCTTCTCTTTCCATTTCATCTTTTTGATCTTCTAAATCTGATGATTCTTCTGTTACTTTCATTTCAGTATCCGATGATTCTTCGATATTTTCTAAATCGGATTCATTCTGATTTTCTTCTTCATTTATATGTTTTTCATTTTCAGAATTAACTATTTCCTCTTCATTTTCTTTTATCTCAGATTCTGAGACTTCATCAGATTTTTCGGTTTCTAATTGCGTAGTTTCAGGTATTTCATCATCTTCAGATTGGTCTCCCACTCTCGGTACTTCAAAATCTGCAATATGAAAAACCTCATAAAAACCGTCAGTTACATAATAAGCATATGGCCGGCCGGGACCCTTAACCCTTTTTCTTTTTAACAGCCCTGCAAGCATCAGCTCAATGACCTGATTATCGGAAGATTTACCCCTTATCAACTCAATCTGGGATTTTTTAACAGGTCCGTTTTTAGCAACAATTGCAAGAACTTCAATCTGACTGGAAGTAAGCTTCTCAACAGGACGTCTCACCAGCCTGGATACGTTTTCGGCATATTTTTTCTTCGTGTAAAAACCGAATTTCTTACCGACTTTTTTTAGTTCAACACCATGTCTTTCACTTTCATATATTTCCTTTAACTCTTCCATTATACTCAGAGTTTCGCTCTTAGAACAATCGGCAAAATCTGCAATCTGATTTATTTCAAGGCCTTTATTAGAAGCAAAAATCAACGCTTCAACAATGGCAAGTTTGTCATATCCGCTATTTTCCATTGCAATCCTCTCTGTCTTTCAATTAATATGATATTCTATTTTTTCCCTGAATCTGAAATGTGATTAAATGCCGCCTGCAAATTATCTATCACCTTAGATGGAGTTAAAGTATATTCCTGATTATTTAAAGTGTATATATCGGCACTGAGTCCTGCGGCAAATACTCCCAGCTGTGCTGCCCTGAGACATGAACATCCCTGAGAAACAAACCCTCCGATTACACCTGCGAGCACATCTCCACTTCCCGCTTTTGCCTGCCCGGAATTTCCGGATGTGTTCAGTATAAGTTCTCCATCAGGAGTAAAAATAACCGTAGTAGCAGATTTTAAAACCAGTACGGCACCTGTTTCACGTGCGAATTCTACTCCCGTATCAAGATAGTTTTTCATCAGTTTATCCATCGGGATATTGCATAACCTGGAAAATTCCTTCATATGAGGGGTGAGTATTATATTTTTCATCCTGTTTCTGTCTATTTTACCCAAATCAAGTGAAAGCGCATAAAGCGCATCGGCATCAAGTATCATGGGCAATTCTGTTTTCCGAATAAGCTCCATCACCATCATACTGGTGGAATATGCCCTGCCTATTCCCGGACCCAGAACCATGACATCCATATCCTTAGTCAGGGGAAGAATGTCATCAATATCTTTCATCGACAGATAACCCTTATAATCATTTCCCACATGATGCCTTATAAGTTCAGGAAATGAAAAAGGTTCAGTTTCCGCATTTGGTGATACCATATGCACCATACCGCATCCTGTTTCAAAAGCGGCTTTTGAAGCAAGTACCGGTGCTCCCCTGTATTTTGAACAGCCACCAACTACGATTGTCTTTCCAAAACTTCCCTTATGGCCTCCGGGATTTCTACGAGGCATGTATTTACTGGCAGTTTCCACATTCATGAGATACTTTGGATTCCATCCGATTACTTGTGGTGTGTTATTTTTTATTCCTATATAAGCAATTCTGAGTTTTCCTATGAATTCCCTGGCGGGGTAAAGTAATGACCCTATTTTCGGAAATGCAAAACTCACGGTAAGATCTGCCTTGAAAGGATCATCAGCAAGCAGTTCTCCATTTTGACAATTTATACCTGTGGGAACATCAACTGCGACTTTCCATGATTTTGAACGGTTAATTTTTAACATCATTTCATCTATATATTCGGGAACATTCCTGTTCTGGCCTGTTCCAAATATTGCATCAATAACTATATGATAATATGACAGTTCAAGTTTCTGCGATACTTCACAAATTGTAGAATAATTATTAGAAGAAACTCCTACACCGTAACCGGTTAATATTTCCAGATTTCTTGCCGAATTTTTGGACAATCCCGATATTCCCATCATCATACAAACTTCAACTTCATATCCAAGATCGTTCAGTTCTCTGGCAATAACAAGTCCGTCTCCGCCATTATTTCCATTCCCGCACAGGATCAGGACCCTGGGTATTCTGACTTTCGGGTTTCCGAATTTCTTCTCCTCAAGAATAGTCCTCACAACCGAATGTCCCGCTCTTTCCATAAGCACATTCGATCCGATCCCTATATTTTTTATCGTGTATTCATCACATCTTCTCATCTCTTCCGGAGTAAGTATTTTCATAAAAACACCTCTTTTAGCGTTTTATCAATCGAAAAAACTCATCTGATGACGGCATTGTTTTTTCTTTTTTGTGGGATTTTTCTTCATACCCTTTATCTCTTTTTCACCAAGAACTCGTATTTTTCCGTCTATCTTATTCTTATCGGTTATGGTATCCAGAATTTTATACGATCTTTCAATTACCTCATCAGGTAATCCGGCAATCCTGGCAACTTCAATACCGTAACTTTTATCCGCAGCACCCGGCACTACCTTATGAAGAAAAATCACCTCATCATCCTGTTCGACAACTTTAACCATCATATTCTTCATTCCGTTGTACAAACCTGCGAGTTCGGTGAGTTCGTTGTAATGCGTCGCAAAAATACAGTAAGCACCTATATTGCTGTATATGTACTCCGAGACTACCCAGGCAATGCTTATGCCATCGTAAGTACTGGTTCCCCTGCCAACTTCATCCAGTATGATCAGAGAATCCGAAGTGGCATTGTTCAGTATTGTGGCAGTTTCCGACATTTCAACCAGAAATGTACTCTTACCCGATGCAAGGTCATCCCTGGCACCGATTCTCGTAAATATCCTGTCCAGTATTGGTATCTTAACCGATTTTGCCGGTACAAACGAACCAGACTGAGCGAGTATTGCGATAAGAGCTATCTGTCTCAAATAAGTGGATTTACCCGACATATTCGGCCCGGTTAAAATAACAAAATATGAATCGTCATTTAAAATAAGGTCATTGGGTATGAAAGAATCCTCGAACCTTTCTACAACCGGATGCCTGCCATCTGTTATCTCAATTTTACCACTTGATGAAAAATCAGGCCTGATATAATCGTATTTATGTGCGCATTTACTCATGGAAACATACACATCCAGCGTGGAAAGCGCATCGGCAATTTCTTTCAGCGGGGATATATAAGACAGTACGGCATCAAGAAATTTCTGAAAAATACTTCTCTCAAGCTTTTCTATCATTTCCTGTGCGTGATTCATCTTTTCTTCTATCGGTTTAAGGCTGTCGCAGATAAACCTCTCACTCGAAACCAATGTCTGTTTCCTTACATAATCATCAGGTACTTTTGAAGAATTGGCACGCGAAACTTCTATGTAATATCCGTAAACGTTGTTCTTCCCGATTTTCAACTTCTGAATTCCTGTTCTTTCCCTCTCAAATTCTTCAAGCTCCTGAAGCTTTCTGCTGCTTCCACTCAACAGTTCGAGGTACTCATCGAGTTCCGGGTCAAAACCAAATTTAATGGTTTTCCCCTCACCAACACTTCCCGAAGGTTCATCGACTATTGATTTCTGCAACAACCCCTTCAAATCCTCAAGTGGATCCAGCCTGTAAATTATATCCGAGAAATGTTCGAATTCCGATATTTTAAGCAACAGAGAAGGTATTACCTCTAGAGTTCTCCTGAGTGATACCAGATCCTTGGGAACGGCTCTGGAATACGCTACCCTTGAGATTATCCTTTCAAGATCGTATACATCTTTGAGAGTATCTTCTATCTCATATGCCAGATCGGGTTTTATAAGCAGCTCTTCCACATGATTCTGTCTGTCGTTTATTCTGCTCCTGTCCCTTAAAGGTGTCAATATCCATTCACGAAGTTTCCTGCTTCCCATGGCAGTTGAAGTATAATCTATCACATCTATAAGCGACCTGGATTTGTCTCTCTTTCCTTTGCCTATAAGATTCAGGTTTTCTATGGTTACACTGTCGAGAAAAAGCGTATCCGTAGGATTAACGAACACCGGCCTTGACAGATGATCATACGCAGTCATCTTCTGGTATTCCAGATATTTCAGCACGGCCCCGAAAAGAGAGGTAGCAGTTCGCGGAAATTCAAGGAAATCAACACTTCCAATTTTAAAAACCCTCTTTACATGCTCCACTGCCTCATTTTCATTGAAATACCAGTCGGGAAGTTTCTCCACATACAGTAATGGTTTTATCTTTTTTATCTCATCGGTTCTCTTATCCCATTTCTTACCTTCAGGGGTTATTAATTGCACCGTGGAATGTTTGAGTAATATATCAAGCACATTTTCCCATGAGTCACGCTCAAAAGCGAATGATTTCCCCGTCGATATGTCTATTATTATTATTTCGAATCTGCCGTCGGCTTCCAATACTCCGGCAAGATAACTGTTTTCTGTAATTTCAAGTATTGAATCTTCAATAACAGTTCCCGGAGTGACAACTCTTATTACTTCTCTTTTAACTATTCCCTTAGCCTGTGACGGCTCTTCAACCTGATCGCATATTGCAACTTTAAAACCGGCATTTACAAGTTTTTTCAGGTATCCGTCAAGTGCATGATGGGGTATTCCGGCCATGTCGTTGCCGTTTCGTGAAGTAAGTACCAACTGCAGTGTTTTAGAAATCGTCTTGGCATCATCAAAAAAGGCTTCATAAAAATCTCCAAGCCTGAACAATAAAATTGCATCCTCGTAACTGGATTTGATATCCATATACTGCTGCATCATCGGTGTCATCTTTATTTTCTGATCTGCCAATACAAACTCTCCTTTGAAAAATTATATTTCTAATCGACTATGCTTCCATACAATGGCCCGGCAGTGACACGTTCTATTTTTATATTGAGCCATTCTCCTATTTTTTCTTTTCCAGCGGGGAAAATCACTATTTTATTCCTTCCAGTTCTGCCATACATGAGTGTTGGATCGCTGTTGAGGTTGACTTCTCCTATAACCCTTACCGTTTTATCCATGTACTCATCATTGATTTCTCTGTTTATATCTTTTTGCATATTCAGCAATATCTGAAGCCTCTTGTTTTTAACTTCGGGTGGAACATCATCCTCCATGGTTTTCGATGCCACAGTACCTTCTCTAACCGAATACATTGCAAGATTCAATTTCTCATACCTTATATTTTTAACCAGATCAACGGTCTGTTCAAAATCTTCATCGGTTTCTCCGCAGAATCCTACTATTATATCGCTGCTGAGAGAAACGTCTGGAATTTTCGCTTTAATTCTGTTTATAAGATCTATATATTCTTCCCTTGTATATCTCCTGTTCATCTTCTTAAGTACGTTGTTGCTTCCGGCCTGAACAGGCAGATGTACCTGAGGTGCGAACTTTGAACTGGACGACATCACATCGATGACTTCCTCATCAAAATCCGATGGATACGATGTCAAAAACCAGATTCTCTCAATCCCATCCGCTTTTTCCACTTCTTTCAGAAGATTGGCAAAAGTTATATTTTCATCGTTTATATCCTTACCATAAGAATCAACATTCTGCCCGAGCAGGGTTATCTCCTTATATCCTTTTAAGGCAAGTTCACGGACTTCATTCACTATATCATCCATTGAACGGCTTTTTTCCCTGTCTCTGGTGAATGGAACAATACAGTAAGTACAGAACTTGTTGCAACCGTATGCAATGGTTATCCAGGCATGATGTTTACTATCCCTTTCACGCGGAGTGTCAAAACTTATATCATCAATCGCGTCTTCAAAATCATCGAAACGTATCCCTTTAAATGCCCTTTCTGCATTTTTAACGATATGTCCTATTGCCCTCGTTCCGAATATAAAATCAACGCCTTTTCTCCTGAAAAGTGTTTTCCTTTCTTTTTCAGCCACACAACCACAAACACCTATTTTCATACCCGTTTTTTCTTTCTTTAATTTGTTGAGTCTTCCTATGAATCCGTAAGCCTTGTCTTCAGATTTCTGCCTTACGGCACATGTATTTACTATAATCAGGTCCGCATCTTTCCAGTCTTCTGAACGTTCATATCCAGCCTGGATTAAAAGTCCTGCCATAATTTCCGAATCGTTTACATTCATCTGGCAGCCAAATGTTTCGATGAAAAATCTCAAAAAAGTTACCTCCGTATAATCTGTTATATTTTTATTCCGTTTATTTTCATGGATATTTCGTAAAGTACAATACTTGTAGAAACCGCTACGTTAAGCGAATCACAACTACCCAGCATGGGAATGGAAATCTTATCGAAATCCGAATCGTACCATTCCCTGGTAATACCATACCTTTCACTTCCGGCAACGAAAGCCGTCCTGTAAGAATATGAAGGATCGAAATAATTCGATTTGGCATCGGTATCGGTCAGATAAACCCTGAAATTGTTTTCTTTAAGCCATTTAACCGCCTGTTCCACTTCACATTCCACGATTGGGATTTTAAAACAAGCACCCTGACTTCCTTTCAGAATTTTCGGATGAGTCAGCCGGGCACGCCTGTTGCATATTATTATCCCAGTTGCCCCCGCCCCGTCAGCGGTACGAATTATAGTACCTATATTGCCAGGAATCTCCACACCATCGAGAACCACTATTATACTTTTTTCCGTCAATGCTATGTCTTCTAGATCATGTTTTGGCATCTCACCTATCATGAGAATACCATCGGGTTTTTCCCTTTCGCTTATTTTCTGAAAAACCTTTGAGGAAACCGAGTAACAATCAACTCCATCATCTACAGCTTTTTCAATGATTTTCAGAGCCTCAACACTGTGAAGATATTCGCTGCAAAAAAACAGAGAATCTATGTTAACCGAATTCTGAACAGCCATATCATATGCCCATATACCTTCCATCACGAATAAATTCCTCGGATTGGATTTTGTATTTTTAACAATGGTATGTACCTGTTTTATTTTACCGTTTTTAATACCGGCAATTTTTATTTTCGATCCGTATTTATCGATTAAATATTTATCAAAATCCTCAATTTTATTTCTTTCGTTCATCAATACCTCTTTCTTTCAGCCTTATAAAGTTAAACTTCGTGCTCACCCTCAAGATAAGGTGATACAACCGTATTTATTATATTATGCCCCGGGAAATATGGAACAAATCTGTAATCTGAAATATCCCAGAGAATCATTCCACAATTCTTTCCAATTTCTATACTTCCCCAATCCTGTGCAATATCGAGTGCAGCGGCAGCATTTAAAGTCTGTGCCGTCAGAATTTCCTCAGGGGACATTCCAAGTTTTGCACTCGCCAGATGTGCTACGAAATGCGGGTCGTTGAACGTACAGGAACCAGGGTTGAAATCACTTGCCAGGGCAACTGCAGCACCTGAATCTATGAGTTTTCTGGCAGGAGCAAACGGTTTACCCAGGAAAAAACTAGTACCAGGCAGCATTACCGCTACTGTATCACTTGATGAAAGAGCCTCTATCCCATCCTGCTCTATCGCAATCAGATGATCTACCGACTTTGCACCCATTTCCGCGCCGAGTACGCTTCCACCCAGATATTCTATTTCGTCCGCATGCATTTTCAATTTAAAACCGAATTCTTTTGCCTTTTCAAGGTATTTTCTGGATTGTTCAACGCCAAATACTCCCTTTTCACAGAACACATCCACAAAAATATCTTCTCCAAATTCCTCATACACTATGGGCAACATCTTGTCGTTGATAAAATTCATGTAAGTATCATAATCATCGAATTCCGGAGCAAGTGCATGTGGTCCAAGGAAAGTTTTAACTATTTTCTGAGGAAGGAGTTTTTCCATTTCATACAGCACTTTAAGCTGTTTTATCTCGGACTCAGTATCGAGTCCATAACCACTTTTACCTTCAAACACTACCACACCTTTTGAAAACATCTCCATGGCGTATTCAAGATTCTGTCTCATCATTTCATCTTCACTGCTGTTTCTCACGGCTTTCGTGGTGTTTATTATTCCGCCACCTTCATTCAGTATTTCGATGTAGGTTTTCCCCTGCTGTCTCAGATAAAATTCACGATGCCTTTCACCCGCAAATGGAATATGAGTATGAGGATCCACTATACCTGGTGTTGCAACTAGATTCTCGCAATCCATCTCTTCAAGAGGGTTTTCATGCGTATTTTCTATTTTTCCAGCCAGATTCTTTCCTATTTCCCTGAATTTACCATTTTCGATATAAACGTCCACATCTTCCATTATCTTTATATCCGACATCTGTGAACCTTTTTTTAATTTATTTCCCACAGGAGTGGCAAGCTGTTTTATTTTTTTAAGTAATAATCTCATTCGTTTCATCCCTCCGTTCAGCATTTTAAGTACGCATACAAACAGCACAACAATTAAATCTTTTTTTATTAAAGATTCAACTTATTATACCAGTCCGTTTATAATTTATGGTTAAAGCTTGTGAATAAAAGAACTCAGAGTGTTGAAATGTGATATTTCCATATAAATCCTCTTAAGCTTTTTATATATACGCTTGTAAATTCTGTTGTAAAGACTCTTGTATTTTTTATAGTTGTTCCGGTCAGGCTCGAATTTCTTTCCGATTCTGACCATTTTTTCCACAGCCTTCTCATATGAAGAATGAATTCCGAGGCTGACAAAACCTATCATCGCCGCTCCAAGTGAACAAGCCTCGGAGTTTTCGGACTTATAAACTGTTTTTCCAAACATATCGGAAGTTATCTGGCATACATGATCACTCGAGGCCCCTCCGCCCGAAACCATTATCCTGTTTATTTCGACATTCGTTTTCTTCTGTATTTTATGCATTCCCTCTATAAGTGCAAAATTTATCCCCTCTATTATCGCCCTGTAAATATGCAGTCTGGTATGTACATCTCCAAACCCTATCATTGCACCTTTGGCATAGGGATTTTTAATCAATGGACTCCAGTAAGGCTGTATTAAAAGACCATCCGACCCTGGCGGAATGTCTTCGAGATGTTTATCCAGAATTGTTTCCACCGGTACCCCTTTTTCCTTTGCCTCTGCGTTTTCCTTATCCGCAAATTCGTTCTTGAACCAGCTTATCATCCAGTATCCCCTGTATATCTGAACTTCGGGGTTAAAATGCCCTGGCATAACAGCCGGATAAGCAGGCAGGAATCTGATTGCCTCCATATATTTATCTGTCGTGCTCTGAATGGTAGCGGTAGTACCAAAACTTATACTGGCTGTATCCGGTGACAGGCATCCCACTCCAAGAGTTTCACATCCCTTATCCGAACCACCGGCTATCACGGGAATACCCTCTGGAATTCCTGTTCTTCTGCTCGCTTCCGCAGTAACATGTCCCAGAATTTCACCAGGTTCCTTTATTTCAGGTAATTTTTCTTCATCGACACCAAAAATTTCCCAGTTGAGCTGATTTGGTGTCAGCCATTTTCTTTTTCTGTAATCAAAAGGCATATGTCCCACCTGAGATGCCACGGAATCTATGAATTTACCCGTCAGTAAATAGTTGAAAAATCCGGATATAAAAACGTATTTATGAGTTTTTTTCCAGATTTCAGGCTCATTTTCTTTAAGCCAGTAAGCTTTTGAATTTATTCTCAGATAATGTACTGTTTGTGCCATGCCTATCATTAAAAAGGCAAGACGGGATTTCAGATTCATCTTGTTTTCACATTTTGCCCTTCTCTGATCAAGCCACAGAATAACCGGCCGCAAGGGATTTCCATTTTCATCGAGACATACATTCGTATCCCTGAGAGTTGTAACAACTACACCGGAAAGTTTTGACCATATTTTCGGATTGGATTTTGATATTTTTTCGCAACCTTCACACATTTTATTCCAGTAAAGAAAAGGATCAACTTCGGCCCAACCGGCTTTTGGAGAATAATAAGGTTCGAATTCCATTTTCTCGTAACAGGGCATATTTCCATTTTCATCAAATACTGCAACTCTTACACTCTGTGTTCCGCAATCTACTGAAAGTATGTATTTTTCCACCTGATCTCCCCCGGGATTGTATTTTATAAATTGTACCATCTTATCGGGTAAAATGTTAACATTTAATGGGGATTTAATCTTGATTATTTCTGCTAAGCGCTTTTAAATCTCAATTTCAAAAAATTAGAAATATAAAATATTTTCGTTTTTCAGTTTTCCTTTATAAAAAATTAAATTGCGCGATAAGATCAACTCTTTAAAAAATTAATAGATAGAACCTCCAAAAATATATTGGTAATTAATAACCGGGTACGGTCCAAAAAAAGCTGGTACAGTACCCGGCAAGTTGTTCGAAATTCCACTATGATTTATTAGTTTTTTTATTATATGTTTTAATCTAAACGAGAACATCCTTTTTTGAGAAAACCCTGTTTGATATCAGCAATAATACCAGTGAAACGAGTATAAAGCTGAGAACATATACAATATCAAGTTTATAATCTGCTGATACTACCCTGTTATCCACCCATCTGAAAGGACTTACAATCCCTATTTTAATGGCATCGGGTATGGCTTTTGTTACCGTATCCAGGAAATAAAACACTATCACAATTCCCATCGAAATATTGAACGGCGAGAAATTTCTGGATGAAAAAGCGGATATTGTAAATCCCGCAGTTGAAAACAAAATCATAAGCAACAAAAAATAAAAAGAATAAATGAGTAAATTTTCCGGTTTATACTTCATAAAAATAGATTTCATCAAACTTTCATTCAAACCCAATTTATCCGCAAGCTCACCTTTTTTCAAATCGGAATCTTTGATCTGCTTCAGGAAAAAATACGGATTTGAAATGATAAGTTTATCGAAACCATCCTTATCCTCGCCATTCAAAAACATTTCTTTTAAGATCCGATACTCTTTTTCCCGATCTTCTATCATTTTTAAGAAAGCATCTTCCGGAATCTGTATTCCCGCCATATCGGAGTATTTATCAGGATTTTCTCTGATCTCTTCGAACAGTGATTCCGGTGACTCCTGTAAATTCACAAGCAATTCATCAATTAATTCTGTGTTGAAGCCGGCACTTTCCATACTGTCTTTTTCAACATCCAATTGAGTGTACATCGTGTTTAAAACATAAGCGTTGAAAGAATCTTCATTTCTGTCAAAAATGCCTGCAAGATTCATTTCACTTTTTTCTATTGAAGAAAGCAGTTTATCTCTGTTGTATTCTGTCATATAAACCATATAGGCCGAATCTTTTTCGGCAAACTGTAAACTCATATAAGAAGTCAGAAGAAAGCACGTAAAAATCAGGAAAACCATTATCATCACTGCAAAATATTTACCGAAAAAAATACCGTTTCTGGAAATCGGTTTTGCAAATAAAAATTCTGCAGTTTTTTCCTTCTCTTCCTGATAAAGCATTTTAGAGGAAACAGAAATCGCAAAAACACTTCCAAGAAGCAGTGAAAAAACTCCACTGTATATCACGAAAAATCCCAGTGGATTTTCCATGTTTGAAATATCCGGAACCATTGCCGTTATTATATTTTTCATCATTGGAGATTCCAAAAATGGTTTTATCATCTGCATATTCGATGAAATCGCCGGAAAAAACAGCATGGCTAAAATATTTATCGAACACAATCCAATTATCCATAAAAATAAAGACATTCTGTTCATCTTCAACTCTTTTTTCAGCAGGTTAAACATACAATCACATCCGTTTATTTATAATAATGCATAAAAATTTCTTCGAGAGATGCATCCTCAATTTTCAGGTCATTTATTTCCATACCATTCAATATTCTCAACAATTCATTCATTTCACCGGTGTACATGAACTTGTATTCCGATCCATTTATCTTTTCCAGGTCAGATATGAAATTATTTTTCAATGATTCCAAATTCACTTTATAAGTCGATTTCACGTATACCTTTTTCATGAGTTTTCGTCTTGCAAAACTCGCAGAACCCTTGTCTATTATCCTTCCCTCTTTTATAAAAACTACCCTTTCGCATAATTCCTGTACATCTGACAGAGAATGGGATGAGAAAAAAACCGTCTTGCCTTTTTCACTTTCGGCTTTCAGAATATCGAAAAATGATTTCTTAACCAATGGATCAAGACCATTTGTGGGTTCATCCAGAATCAATATATCCGGATCATGAATCAGGCTCTGCACCAGTGCCACTTTTTTCTTGTTGCCAAGTGACAGATCGCCAACTTTCCTTTCGATATCCAGCCCAAGAATATCGCTGAATTTCCTTATATTATTTTCGGAATCAATTTGTTTTCCTTCTGAGACATTTTTTTTGTAAAAATTGCAGGAATAATTCAACAGTTCCTTCACCGAAAGAGCAGGGTAATAGTTGACCTCAGATGGGGCATAACCGATATTTTTTCTAACTTTCATACCCTTTCTGACAACATCATGTCCATTTATTCTTGCAGTTCCCGAGTCGGGAAAGATTAAATTGAGAAGAAGATGAATAGTTGTGGATTTTCCGGCCCCATTCGGTCCTATGAATCCAACAACTTCTCCTTTTTCTATGGAAAAACTTATTTTTTCCACGCCTCTTTTATCACCGTAAAATTTGGTGAGGTTTTCAACTTCAATACTTTTCATAAATTCTCCTTTATGGTTATATGAATAAAAAATATTTTCAGTCACAATATGACAAAAAAATTAACCTGAATTATTCTTTGAAAAATTCATCAACTGCTTTATCTATGTAGGTATCTATGACTTTTAAATAATATTCTTCACCGACTATTTCCTTCTGAAGAACAAGTGCAAAAACACTTCTCATCAGAGAAACCCTGTATTTCATCTCTTCTTCGGTTAATTCTTTCATATGAACATTTTTTACTATTTCCCCTACAAAATTAACATCACTATCGAAAAGAGACGAAAACTGTTCTTTGGACAGCTTTCTGCTGAACTGCCTGTATTCATCTTTATTAATGAGTAATTTGAAAAAAGGTGTTGATTCTATGTTTCTTACGATTTTCTTCATAAAATCCTTGAGTATCTCAGGACTTGATTTTTTGCCGTTCTGAAAACTGAGGAAAAAATCTTCGCGAATTTTACTCTCAAAATTCTGCAGTATCGTAAAAAACAAAGATTCTTTAGATTCGAAGAAAATGTAAAAAGACCCCTTGGCAATTCCGACTTCCTCACAAAGATCAGATATATTGGTCTTTTTAAGCCCATATCTTGAAAAATACTCTTCACCTTTTTTTATGAGTTCATCTCTAATTATTTCCTTTTCTTTATCGGAAAAAGCTTTCGGCATAGCACACTCCTTGTTGTGACTGTGAATTTTTTTTAGTCACACATCTGTATAATATACTATTTACTTTTGAAAGTCAAATATGAATAATAATTTTAAAGAGTTATGACTTCATCAAATTCTTCCATTAATGATTTGTCTATATTGTGGTCTATCAGCATAACGGTTTTATTTTCCAATTGAAGTATGCTTTTAACTATTTCATCTGCACTTTTTCTGTCTATTGCTGCCAGTGCTTCATCGATAATTATGAGATCATAATCATTGTACAAAGCCCTGGCGACTAGTATTTTCTGTTTCTCTCCCCCGGATATGTTGAGTTTTTCATCATCCAGTACAAGGTCAGATGAAAGTCTTAAGTCCAAATTCCAAGTTATAAACATGTATTTATTTTCATCTGTTTTTTCATCGAACAGTGTGATATTATTTTTTACGGTATCGTTGAATAAACTATCATTAGATGATATGAAAGAATACAATCCATAAAGCTGTGTCTCGTCTTTCAATATCTGTCCGTTAATTCTCACCTCTTCTTTTATATTCTCCAATGCCAGAATAGCCCTGGCTGCTGTGCTTTTTCCCGATCCGCTTTTGCCGTAAAGCATGTATTTCCCAGATTTTTTCATCTCAAGAGAAAAATCATTCAATATTTCGATACCACCCTTACAGATATTCAGTTTTTCCACCTTTATATCGTCTATACAAGAAAATTCCATATAATTTATTTCGTTTTTTATATTTTTTTCAAATTCATCTATTTCATCCCGTACTCCCTTCGTTGAAAGTATACTGTTCACATGTTCTGAAAACCTGACAAATGGAATACTCATCATGTTGGAAAGATACAGCAGCATGAAAAGATTTGCCACTTCAAAAGTACCTCCATTGAAAATTACGAGTATAAGGACTGCAAGTTCCCTGTATCTTGTGATTACATCGTTTAAGGTGTTGAATATCAATTTTGACTTCTCGTATTTTCTCAGGTTTTCAAAATACTCTTTCTTTTCCTTTGAATATAAATTTTCTGATTTTTCAAAAGAATCATAACAGTAAATCTGATTGCTGTTCGCCAGTACCTCATCAATATTTGAAATGAGAGAGGAATAACTGCTATTTATTTTTTCCATGTATACCCTGTTCTTTTTTGAAAAGTATTTTGATAAAAAAATAGTCGATAAATAAAACGAGGTAGATACAATTGCGACTTTATAATTTGTAAAAAACATGTAAGCTGTACCGAGGATTACAAAAGTAGAGTTGAATACGATTTCGTATATTTCACCAAAATATTCGTTTAATATAAAACCGACTTTTTGCGTGAAATAAGAATGAGAATCTCCCAAGGTCTTTTTAATACTGTAGTCTTTAAGTTTTGTCCCGTAAAGATTTTCCCAGTATAAACTGTTCAAATCTTTTTTTATCCGGTAAGAAGAATAATTGTCACTTCTGAGTTTCAAAAAATATAAAAAATAAGATAATGCCATCAAAATAATAACAACAATTACCGAATTCACATCGATTGGATTGCTGTCATTGGCAATCTGAATTATGTACCTGGTTATAAAAGTTTCAACTATGAAAAAAACAGAAGTTAAGGTTACCAGAATCATGGTAATTGAAATGTACAATCGATTTTTAATCCATATACTTTTCATACAGATCCTCACTTTCAGTGGCTGAACCTGATTCATGAATTTTCGAATCACTTACAAGAAAAACCGAATCGAATTGCTTTATCATATATTTTTCTATTTTATGAGAGACCATTATCAGGGTAATGTCGAGTTTAAACAGATATTCCATTATTTCTTTCTGAAGCTCTTTTTCCACTCCGCTCAAGGCCTCATCAAGAATTATTATTTTTTTGCCGTTTGCAATATGCCTTGCAATTAAAATACGCTGAATTTCACCTCTTGAAAGTTTATTTCCTACTGTTTGATTTATGTCTTTTTTCAGCTTCAGTATGCTTAGCAATTCGATTATCATTGAATCATCAACATCGTTAAAAAACTTTATATTTTCACTGATACTTCCTTTTAAAAGTCCCTCATTCTGAAAAACTACTCCTATTTCCTTCGAATAAACTGAATTTTTCAACGATAAAACGAAATCAGACAGTAAGGTGGATTTACCAGAACCATTTTTACCGAGTATCAGATATTTTTTCCAAAGCAGAAATTTTAAACTGACATTTTTAAAAAGAATTTTTTCCTCCGGTTCATGATAGCCTATCTGATCAGCTTCATATACGAATCCGTTTTCATCGGAATTGATCATTGAGAAGTTCTCAGTATTCACTTTGCTGATATTCTTTAATTCTTCTCTGTAACTTTTAGTGGAAGCTATCTGACGCAGGCTTTCCCCAAGTTTTATCAATGGGGAACTCAGAAAAGATGCGAGAAATATGCAGGAAATGAGTTCTCCTGCAGTTATATCCTTTATGAAAAAAAGGTAAACTGCGAATATTATTATGCCGTATTTCTGTATGGCGTAATAAACCGCATTTACTGTGGAAAATCCCGATAATTTGTTGTTGAGTTTTAAGTTCGACAAAGCGTATTTTTCATTGCTATTTTCAAATATATATTCACTCTTGGCCTTTAATTTGTTGGTTTTGAACACTGATAAATTGCGAATCAGATTTGAAAATTTTGTGAGAAACAAGGAATTTACCTGTGCATTCTCCCTTTGAAGTTCCGAAACAAAGTTCGCCATCCTTCTATTTATACAGAGATTAACCATCATGAACACGAGCGAGATAACCGCAATCCATCTGTTGATAAAAAAAGCGTACACGTATGAAGAAATGGCGATTAATATATTCGATGACATGTTCAACATGCCTTTGTAATAATCGTTAATTATTCCCTCCAGATACTGATTTATTACAACCGATATTGAAATATTTTCCCTTTTTCTTCCGAAGGCAGTATTCCTTATATAAGCAGATATCAGATCGCGTGACATGTCTTCCCTGATTTTCATGGAAATATTGGATACAGAATCTGAATGTATGAGTTTAAGGGTAAAAAAGATGAATATCCCAAACAGAAGGCACAATATATAATTCATTTCCACCATATCACTGTTAAGAGAATCAACAACCCGCTGCTGAAAAAACATCAGAAATGTTGGCAATACAGATACAAAGGTGAAAATCGCTACCAGAAAAACGATTTGTATTTTCTTATCTGAAAAATATTTTTCTCCATACATTTTATTTTTCTCCTGCTTTTCACAATAAATTTATCAGGCTAATCTAGAATACTCATAATCCAGAAACCTGTCGCAAATATCGGAAGTATCGCCATCATGTGTAATTATGACCACCGTTCTGTATATTTTTTCCTTTTTAATTGCCTCAAGCACTCTCGATTTTGTCTCTTTATCCAGAGAAGCGGTTGGCTCATCTAAAATGAGTATATCCGCATCAGAATAAAATGCCCTGGCAAGGTTTATCCTCTTCTGCTGGCCTCCCGATAATGGCTGTCCATTTTTGTTTATAAGAGTCGATTTTGAGATTTTTTTATCCAGAAAATCTGTTGAAGTTTTCTCGAAAATATTTTGAAGAATTTTGCCATCAACTTTCTCAGAAAGGCCAACATTTCGATCAATCGAATCAGAAAAAAAAGTTTCCCTCTGAGTGGCATATGCAAAGGAAATATCCTCACTTTTTTTATAAATTCTTCCCTTTTGTGGTGTATACAGACTCAATATGAGTTTAATCAGCGTACTCTTTCCTTTTCCGCTTTTCCAGGTGAGGCCTAGAATCTCATTTTTTCTTATTTCAAATGAAAAATTTTCAAGAATGGGCTTGTCCGTATAAGAAAAGTATATGTTTTCACCGGCAACCATCACATTTTCTTCATAAATGGTTTTTGTGTTGTCTTGCATTTCAGGCTTAAACGATATCGAATCTATGAAATCCGCGAGCCTCTCAGCTGCAACTTCCGTCTGAGAAAGGTTGTTTATCAACACTGGCATCCACCAGAAAGGCCAGTTTATAGAACTCGAAAGATTCGATAATCCGAGAAATGCCCCTGTGGTTAGTTTTCCCATGCTTATGAACCATATTTCTATAAAGGACTGTGCTGCTATGGAAATGTACGTCAGGAAATTGTTCGTACTGAGTAATTTTGCAAAAGCCGACTGCTGTCCTATAAGGGATTTCCCATATTTTTTATGAATATCTTTCAGGCTTTTCTCTTCGATTTGCTCACTTTCATATACTTTTACAAGATCTACCCTATGAAGGGAATGTTTGAAGAAATTACGAATGAATCCTTCATTGTTCTGTACTTCTGATTTTGCCTCTTTCAGATTTTGCTTGAAAAGTTTCGGAACTACAAATGAAAATGCGGCAATTCCCAGAATTATAAGGGCAATTTCCCAGCTGTTCTTAAAAGCAAAATATACAGCAAACACGAATTGAACAGCACCACCTATCATGGGAATGATAACTTTGGGATAGAAACTCGAAACCAGTTCTGTGTCAGATGTCATTAAAGTATGATATTTACCGTATTCTGTTTTTTCCACTTCTGCATATAATCCTGTATTTATAGATTCTCTCAATTTTAGCTGAATTTTTTTCTGTGAATTCTGAATGGATTTTTCAGCAAACAACGAAATCATATATGTGCATATCGCACCGGTAATCAACACCGATATTATTAGAATAAAGTGGATGACGAACTGTTCGGCAGAAAATGTAGAACCTTCATTCACCATTTTAGAAAAGATTTCGGCAAGAAAATATCTGTAAAGGCTTTCCCCTGCGGTAACTACGATAAGCAAAGTGAATAAAGCTCTATTTGGCCTTGCAAGTATTCTTATTCTTTTCAATGTATGATTTTTCTTCATACCATTCTCCCGTTTTCTAATTTATAAATCCTGTCGGCAAAATCTTCACCTGTTTCCCTGTGTGAGATAATGATAATTCCCCTGTCTTTTGAAAGCAATTTAAGATTTTCTTTCAAAGCTCTCATATTTTTTTCATCAAGGGCCGAAAAAGGTTCGTCAAATACCAGAAAATCGGAATTTCTATACACAGCCCTGGCTATAGCCACACGTTGAAACTGCCCTTTTGAAAAACCTCTTGACTCATCCAGGCAGGTGTTCAAGCCATCATTCAGCTCATTTGAAAATTCCCCCACCACCGACAGTTGCACGGCAAGTTCAAGATTCCCATTTCCTTTGGACATCTCTATATTTTCCCCCAGAGTAAGGCCTTCAATGATGAAATTATCCTGAGGGACATATGCCATGTAGCCAAAATTGATTCCAAATTTTTCGTTTTCCGTTTCCAAAAATACCTCTCCGGATTCCGGTTCGAATAAACCCAGCAGCAACTTCATGAGAGTTGTTTTTCCAGAACCGCTGCTTCCCTTTATCAGGATTATTTCTCCTTTTTCACAATAAAGATTTATGTCAAACAAAACCTGATTTTCAGTGTATGAAAAGTTTAAATCTTTAACCGACACTCTTTTCACGTTTTTTAAGATATTCCGATTCTTTTTTTCGCCTTCTTCCAAATTCAGAAAATCCGAACATCTCTCGAAAGATGCCTTCTGTTTGAAAACGGTGGCAAAACTTTCAGGCAGGCGAGTCATCGGCCATAAAACCACGTTGCTCAGAATAGTAAGTGTAGCGGTAAGTTCTCCAAAGGTGAGATTCCCGGCATTAATCTGCATAATACCCATCAATATTATTATCACGTTAGGAAGCTGTGCAAGAAGCAGTGAAAAACTCTGCAATTTTCCGGATAAATCCATATTTTTCACCGAAGCTTGCTTTCTGTTTTCAAAATGTCTGTCATAAAGTCCATCAACGTAATCTTTCGATTTGAAAACCCTTGTTATATCGTTATTTTCGAATTCCTCGTCAAAAAAAGTATTCAGGTTTCCGGTGTTTTTCTGAAGTGATTTTGCATTTTTCTCGATTCTTTTTGAAAAATATTTAATCAGGAAGACAAGAGGTATACCTCCGAAAAAAGATATGGCAAAAAAAAGCGGAGACAGCATAAAAATACTGACATAACCGAAAATTATACCCATTATCTCGATAAAAAGAGGCAGCAAATGCTTTGGAAAGTGTTCACGTATTACCCTGATATCAGATTCGAGAAGTGTGAATACATCTCCTTTTTCCATTTCATCCCATTTCAGCTGTGGTAAACGGTAAATTTTCTCGTATACGAGTAGTAAAACTGATTTTCCAGCATCTACCGCCAGTTTTTCGGCAAATGGCCTTTTAATCCTTATTAAAATGGAATAAAGTAACACTATTGCGAAAATTACAACCAATTCCTGCAGAAGCGATCCATCAATTGTACCGAGTGCTATATCCATACCTTTTCTGATCTGGTTTCCCAGAAAAACATGAAAGACAGATATGAAAAAAATCAGAATTGACAGAATCAGATACATGTATTTAGGCCTGGCACAAAAATTAATCAATTTCCCGTAATTAAAATAATTTTTTCCATTCATAAACAATCGTCTCCTGATAATATATTTTTCATCATACAGATTTCACTTAACCCGTAAAATACGCATCAAAAGAAAGACTAAAGACTTTTTATTGAATTAAATATAAAATAAATTTAAGCAGCGTAGAATTCGTAAGAAAAATAAATGTTTACCGTGACTTTTAATTGAACATGGGTATTTTAACACAACAAAACGTATTTTTCACAAAACGGGAACAAACTTTCCGTTAAAAAAACTCTGTCTGTATTAATTAAAAAAGTTTCCCTCACCTTTACGTGGCTTTTTAGTTGTTTATGAGATTTTATGTTTCTTGACATCTTAAAATGCTTATGCTAAAATATACGATGCGTTGGGTGCGTAGCTCAGTGGGAGAGCGCTTCCCTGACGCGGAAGAGGCCGAAAGTTCAATCCTTTCCGCACCCACCATGAAAAAAGGGGATTTTAAAATCCCCTTTTTTATTTGCAATATTCTATTAAACCGTTTTTCTTATCCGTCTCGATCTCATTTTATAAATCAGAATAGACAACACGTAAACAGTTCCCGAAGTCATTATTATCGTCGCGCCTGATGGTATGTTAAACGAATATGAAAGATACAATCCGAAGAAACAGAATCCTATACCCAATACACTCGAAATTATCATGAGCCATTTCAGGTTTTTTGAAAAGAGTTTCGCTATTGCAGGCGGTGTAGTGAGAAGTGCTATAACCAGTATAATTCCCACTACTCTTATGAGAACGACTATGGTAATACTTATGAGAAGCATAATAAAGTATTCGAAAAATAAATTCTTCATGCCGATAACGAAAGTGAATTCCTCATCAAAAAGGAAAGATTTCCAGTAATTGAAGAATACTATAACAGATACGAGCACGAACAGAACCAAAAACATCATCATGTACACATCTGAACGGGTTACAGTCAATATATCACCAAACAGATACGATGTCATATCTGGTGGATAACCTTTTGTAAATGCAATGAACAGTATTCCGCTTGCCATACCCATGGCCCAGAGTATACCTATGAAAGTATCGGCATTGGTATTAGTCTTACGCTTTATGGTTGAGATTGCAACCGAAGCTCCTCCTGCAAAAAGCAGTGCCCCGAATATGGGTTCTATTCCCAGAAAATAACCCATTCCTATTCCACCGAAAGCCGTATGTGCAATTCCACCACTCATCATCACGAGTTTTTTCTCGACAATAATTGTGCCTATTATTCCGCATACGATACTAGACAGTAATGCGGCTAAAAATGCATTTTGCAGAAATTCATACTTAAAAATGGCTTCAAACATCTTTTTCATCTCCATGCACTTCGAAAACTCTGTGCGGAACTCCATGAGAAATCAGATCTATATTGCAGCCGAAAGTCTTGGTGATCGTCTCCCCGCTCAACTCTTTCTCTCCATGATAATGTATCGTTTTGTTCAAACAGGCAACGTTCTTAAAATAAGTTGAAAGTGCTGCCATATCATGTGTAACCACTATTATCGTCATGTCACGGTTCAATTCTTTCAAAAAATCGAATATCTCATCTTTTGAATGTACATCCACACTAGAAGTGGGTTCGTCCAAAAACATGATTTTTGGATTTACGGCCAAAGCCCGGGCAATCATCACTTTCTGAATCTGCCCTCCCGAAAGCTCTCCGATTTGATTCTTGTAAATTTTCGAAATACCCAGCCTATCCAGCAATTCAAGTGCAGTTTCTTTTTCGGCTTTCGAAAATCTTTTAAAGAACTGTATTTTCCCTTTGAGCATTCCTGATAAAACCACATCGAGTACGTTTATCGGAAAATACTTGTCGAAAGAAGTTATCTGTGGCACATATCCGATAAATCCCTTCTGTCTCGATTCTTCGATAGACATATCATGTATTTTTATTTTTCCCTCAACTGGTTTTATAAGCCCAAGCAAAGTCTTGAGCAGAGTACTTTTCCCTCCGCCATTAGGTCCAATTATGCTCAGAAAATCCTTTTCGGGAACTTTGAGTGATATATTTTTCAGGGCAAAAGTATTATCGTATTTTACGGTTAATTTTTCGACTTCTATTATATTCTTAATATCAGTTTCCCTCTTTTTCTATTATGGTTTTAAACATATCTGCCATCTTTCTGAGATTGTTCACATAATCTGGTGAAAGTGGCACAACTTGAACGGTTATACCGCCAATTTCCTCTGCAAAAGCCTGAGTCTGTCTGTTGTCTATTTCTTTTTGATAGAATATTGCCTTTATTCCCTCTTTTTTAGCTAAATCCACGACTTCCTGAATTCTTTTTGGAGTGGCCTGTTTGCCGTGTTCCTCAAGGGCTATCATATTCAAACCATAATCATCTGCAAAATAACCAAAAGCCGGATGATATACCACGAAATTTTTGTTCTTTATTCCGTTAAGAGAAAGAGCAATTTCCGAGTTCAGATCGTAAAGTTCTCTTATGAATTCCCTGGCATTTTTTTCATAAACAACTGTGTTTTCCGGGTCATATTCGGACAGCTTTTCCGCTATTATCTCCACCATCTCTATTACCCTTCTGGGAGACAGCCATATATGTGGGTCCCTGGTACCATCTATTGTGCGCATTTCAAAGAATCTTTCAACTTTCTCATGTAGGGGAACTACTTCTATTTTATCATTAAAACTGCCGAGTTTCGGGATGATGTTTGCGGCTTCGGTTGGAACACCTATAGAAAAATATAAAACCGATTCGGAAAGTTTCTGTAAATCTCTTGGATTAGGAGCGTAGTTGGCAGGACTGTATCCAGGTGGTATCATAATTATAGTATCGACAAGATCTCCCGCGACTTTTTTAACGAAAGTTTCCTGCGGCACTATAGACACCGCCACTGTCATCTTTCCGAAGAAAAAACCGGAAATAACCATTAATAAAACTAAAATAGACAACATCTTTTTATTCATAAATAAAACCTCCTGTATGTATATATATGCAAATCATTCGCAAATAATTATATCACATTAACTTATATATTTACAACTACAATAAATAAAGGCATCCTTTTCGGATGCCTTTAACATGAATTTATATATCCATATTATTATAAAAGCGGTTTTTCAAACCTTCTTTCTTAAGAATTTTAATAATACTGACTATTATCCGGATTTCCACAAATATTATCTTTTACAATAACCGAATCAGAACTGTTAACAGGTTGATGAGCCTTACCATCTGAACCAACGGAGAAATTTTCTTTTTTATAAGAAGAAGCTTCGGAGAAATCCCATGGATTTCCATTTGTTGCTAGCTTTGTACGACTTGTTTTTATTCCTCCGGCATAATGATAAGATGTTCCAACACCATTATTGTCACTTATAACAGTGTCTGATATATCTACCGTGATATAACTGGACGATATTAAATATAATCCGCCATTATCGCCGGTATTATTGGAAATTTCCGTACCTTTTATGTTCAGATTATATTCTCTGCTGTAAATTCCTCCTACGTTTATTTCTCCAGTATTGTTTTTAACAACACAGTTTTCTATTACTGGTTTCAATTCAGAGGTTTTGTATTGCATGACGAGTAATCCGCCAACATTAGTAGATGTATTCGATGCTATAAAAGTATCTCTTATTTCAAAGTCTCCATTAAAAATAGCCACTGCTCCACTTTCTACACCTTCATTATTGGTTATCGTAGAATTTGTAATTGAAACTTTATAGACTTTTATTTCAGAATTATTATTAACATATATCGCTCCTATACTTGAACCATAACCTGTTGCGGAATTGTTTATTATTTCACATGAAATAATCGCTAAATCAGATTTTGAAGCAGATATAGAACCAATTCCAGCTTCATTGCCATTTTGAAGAATGAGATTTTTCAACGTCACACTTGAATCTTCTGTAATCCTAAAATGTCTTTCTGATCTATCGGCATCGATAGTGATTGTTTTAAAACCTTTTTCAGGCTGAATTGTAACGTTTTTATCGGTTATCTCATTCGCTTTTCTATTTATTACAGTATTTAAGTCGGCTATGTATACGTTATATTCAGAGGTACTGTTCATTATTTGCAAAGCCTCATGAATCGTATCGTGATAAGTTGATAAACCATCAACCTCAAGCCTTACATACGGTTTGAAAGTATCGAATATAGAATCTTTGACATCGGATTCGGAAGGATTTTCGGGATTATCTGTAAAAGGCACTGTCAGATAATACTCCGTATTATCAAATTCATCTCTTTCAAAGAGAAAATCTTTACCATTGAGTGTGATTTTAAACAACGATTTCCCATCAAATCTTTCGGGCAAATCATCCAAATCAAAACCTATTTCATATTGATTTGTAGCCGAATTACTGTTAAATGTATAAAGATCACCTGACTGGTCCGTAAGATCACGCAGCCTGTACTTTATCATGAATTTTGTATCGGATGTTGTTGCTCTTTTTCCATTTTTACCAACAGCAGTTACTTTCCATTTATAATCCTTACCGTATTCAAGATTTTCTTTTGTATATGATTTATCATATGTTTTGATATAATCAGTACCAAAATCCTGTCCTACCTCTGCAATATATAGTTCATAATGATCTATGCCTGAAACTTCTCTTGGTACATTAATAAGTTCTCCTTCTGTTGCTGTCCATATAAAAGTAACCGTTGTAGTGGCAAAAGATGTTCCTTCTGTTGGGGAAGCAGCAGATATATTGGGTGGAGCATACTGTGGAGGTATTGTGAGTGTAGAGGACGCCGGATTTTCCGACTTTCCACCTGACCAGGTATAATAGCTGCCATTTCCATCTGCGTCTGCTTTGGCTTTTAACAGGAATTCTCTACTTCTTAAAAAAGAACTCTGATTGAACTGAATCACAACTGTCTGGTTTTCACCAGTTATATTTTTTATTTCTATATATCCATCCTCTGCACCACTCACTTCGTCAACCGTAAGATTTCTTTTTTCAACATCACCTATTGTCACAGAACCATTTTCTGTTATATCCATACTGCTGATTAAGTCGAATATTACAGTACCATCCCAACTTAGTCCATCAAATGTATATGTTGCCGTAAATGTGAAAGTATCTCCTTCGTTTCCCGTTGCAGTAGCAGGTGATGTTTCAAAACTTCCAAGTGATGTATAAACACTATCATAATTTGGTGGCTGAAAATAGATATCTCTACCTTCATCATAGGTAATCTCTCTTGTAGAAGTATTATCTTGCTTAATGATAATATTTGAATTGTAAGTATTTCTGTTATCTTCTGTTGACCCTTCTATAAATCCTATATCTGCCGCCGGAGAATTGAATCTTCTCCATGTTTCCCCATCCGCATTAAAGACATTACAGCTTGCTGTTATAAATACCCCAGCTCCTTCTAAAGCCATATTTTCTGATATTTCATTTTTATACAAATTTACATTAGTTTCAAAAATTCTCTGAAAATTTCTCTGCGAGTTATTAGGCACATTAATATCCGATATATTCGCAATAAAAATCCCTGCACCAAATTGACTATAATTCCATTTTATTTTATTATCATATATCTCAGGAAACCCGCCTAAAACACCTATGCCTGCACCTATCTCATTACAATTATATGTTATTTCATTGTTGTATATGGAAGGGTTTGCATTTTCTGATATAATTCCGGAGCCTATTTTTACAATATCCGTATTAGTTCCGTTTTCAGTTATAATGTTATTTCTGATTATTGCATTTCTTTCAAAAATGAAAACAGCAGAAGCAAATTTATTTATAAGGAATGATTCTCTTCTTGAAGATTTATCTGAATTTACAGGTATTTCGCCGCCGGTAAGCGTAAATCCTTCAATAATCGTCTTGCCAGTTATGCCATTTCTTGAAGATGAAAGTTCCGTAATTTCTCCAATCATAATTGTACTTCCTTTTGAATTGCCATCTATAATAGTCGTTTCTTTTACGGTAGAACTTGCAGGATCTGTACTCATAAGATGTATTGGTTTACTTTGCAGATAAAGGTTTTCAAGATAATGGCCTGGCCATATAGTAATTGTAGATTGTTCAAAACTATCTGCCATCTGAACAGCTTCGTTAATTGAATCATGCCAAGATTCTGATATATTTCTTACTCCCATGTTTACAGTTCTATTGGTATACACTTCATTTTCAAGCCTGACAAATTTAGTCGGGTTTATTTTTATCACATATTCTTTTTTATTTCCATGTTCTGCAATAACAAACAGTTTAGAATTTTCGATCAGTTTCTCATCACTGTTAAGTTTTCTATCCATTGACCAAATTTCATATTTTTGCTGTTCTTCTGCTTTTGTGGATTTAATCTGATTAATAATTGTTTCAACTGTGGTTTCACTTGCCACTTTAAGTGATTTTTCTGGTGCGTTTAATAATTTAATATAGGGTTCTTTTCCTGGGATAACTATAAAATCAGTATTAGTGGAAAGTTCTTTAGACTGAAAATCCTTTGATGATTCGCTGCTCTGCATCCAGGCATTATTAGTCCCATCAGCATCCCCTCTGGCTTTAAATGTATAACCTATTGTTCTTGAAACTGCATTGACTATCGTTCCCGGAGGAGTGATCTGAGGCGCCATTTTCAATGTAACTGTTCCTTCTTCAAGATATAAATCATCTATGATTACCATATGGGTATCATAATCGTATTTCGCTACCTCATATACTCCTTCTCCTGTGATGACTGATGCAGCAGATGTTATTTCAAATCCTTCGGGTACATCTAACCTGATACTTCCATTACGGTATTCTGTTCCTATTTCATAATCAATATTAAGAGTTATTCTACTTTGTTCAATACCAGTTTCAAGCCTCAGTGTCAGTGTTCCCTCAGTTGTTTCTTTTCCGAAATAGGCTATATCTTTACCATCTGTTGGTATTTCACTTCTCGGCAATTCAGACAGTACGTTATTCGTATAAACGTTGTTGTTTGTTTCTGTATTTTCAACGAAAGATATTTCCTCTTCAGGTGAGTTGAAGTGTCTCCATTCCTTACCCTCACTGTTGAGTATGGAATACCCTTCCCCAACATAAATTCCGGCACCATACTGTGCTGTATTACTTTCAATCGTGTTTGAATATACTACAGGTTTGAATTCAACTTCATTCTCAGGAAGGCTTCTTTTTTCAGATTCA